>ENA-OPSP01000256-OPSP01000256.1-human-gut-metagenome-genome-assembly--contig:-NODE-256-length-7539-cov-2.572822_pt1 | contig 7539 bp, 5 predicted proteins | sample MGYA00241809_ERZ501909 | MGnify/ENA primary metagenome ERZ501909 (study PRJEB25962, sample SAMEA2042394) | human gut metagenome | biome: human gut; feature: human-associated habitat; material: faeces... | reverse complement strand
CCTGTCATTAATTATTTTTGAAATAACGTTTTATAAGGTGCTCCTTCATCAAATACTTTACGCATCTTTTCTGATTTTTTCATAATAAACTTAACTATGTAATATGAAATAATTCCATAAATGCTTCCCAGTATAAGGCTGACAAGAACATCTGTAGGATAGTGTACTGTAAGGTAAAGTCTTGAAATTGCTATAAGTGCTGCTATAACAATAGCAAATCCACCTTCTTTTTTATACCACATGAAAATGGCAAGTGCTGCCGCAAAAGCTGCTGATGTGTGACCTGAAGGGAATGACCAGTCATCAATTGTGGCAAAAATATTATACAAACTCTCAAATGATGTATCTACATTGAAAGGTCTGACCCTTGCAAATGCATTTTTCATAAGGTTCATAGGTACTTCAGCGAAGAACTGCGATGCACCACCCTGTAAAAATAACACCTTATAGTTATCTGGGATGTTAAGAAGGTCTCTTAAGTCCTTCTCTGCTTCTTTGATGATGTTGTCATAAACCTTGGATCTGTGGCTCATTTCCATTACCGACTGTCCGCTTCCCTGGTAATCTAACATTTCATCTGCTGCTTCTTTGAGTACTTCCTCTGGTAAAACAGCTGGACCAGCGCTAAAGTTATAAACTCTACTCACCTTTTCTTCCTCCTAAAATATAAAATATTATGAACTATTTTAGTCCTTTATCACATTAAAGTCAATATATGAATTATTTCTTGTTATTAAGGTCTTCTCTGTCGAATGCCTCTGAGATTGCAGCCCCCGGTGAAACCATAGGGAATACCTTGTCTTCTCTGTCAATATGACAGTCAATAACACATGGAATATTGAGTTCAATTGCTTCTTTAAATGCTTTCTCAAACTCCTCTATTGTATCAACGCTGTAAGCCTTGGCTCCCATTCCTTCTGAAACCTTAACAAAATCTACCTGATCATCAAGAACTGTAGCTGAATATCTCTTGCCATAGAAAAGATCCTGCCACTGTCTTACCATTCCAAGTACATGGTTATTAAATATAACTTCAATAATAGGAATGTTATATCTGGTTGCTGTTGCAACTTCATTCATATTCATACGGAAGCAGCCATCACCTGCAATGTTGACAACAGTCTTATCCTTGCGTCCAACCTTGGCACCGATACATGCACCAAGTCCATATCCCATAGTTCCAAGTCCTCCTGATGTAAGAAGTGTTCTTGGCTCTTTGAACTTATAATGCTGTGCAGCCCACATCTGATGCTGTCCAACATCTGTTGTGATAATTGCATCACCATTTGTAATCTCGTATATCTTCTCCATGATAAGAGGTCCGTTAAGAATGTCTCTGTTATATCTCATAGGATAATCAAGCTTATAAGCCTTGATATGCTCCATCCAGTCTGAGTGATCCTGCTTATCTAACTTGTCATTGATTCTCTTAAGGATTTCCTTAGCATCACCAAGTACATGTGCATCTGTCTTGACATTCTTGTTAATCTCAGCCGCATCAACGTCAAACTGAAGAATCTTGGCATTCTTAGCGAATTTCTTAGTATTACCAGTAACTCGGTCTGAGAATCTTGCACCAACTACGATAAGAAGATCACATTCTGAAACTCCGTAGTTAGATGTCTTAGTACCATGCATGCCAAGCATTCCTGTATATCTTTCATTAGATCCGTCAAATGCGCCCTTACCCATAAGTGAGTCACATACCGGTGCATCAACCTTCTCAACAAACTTCTTAAGTTCATCAGATGCCTCTGATATAACAGCTCCGCCACCAACGAATACATATGGCTTCTTAGCTTTCTTAATAAGCGTCACAGCCTTGTCGATATCTTCTTCCTTAATGCTTGCTGTAATTCTGTCTACAGGCTTTGGAACTCTTGGTGTGTACTCACACTCTGCTGCTGTTACATCCTTAGTAACATCAACCAGTACAGGACCCGGTCTGCCTTCCTTTGCGATTCTGAAAGCATTTCTTAATGTCTTTGCAAGATCCTTTACATTCTTGACAATATAGCTGTGCTTTGTAATTGGCATTGTAACACCAGCTATATCAATCTCCTGAAAGCTGTCTCTTCCAAGAAGAGGAACTGTTACATTACATGTAATTGCAACCATAGGAACTGAATCCATATAAGCTGTAGCAATACCTGTTACAAGGTTAGTTGCTCCAGGACCTGATGTTGCAAAACATACACCAACCTTACCTGTTGCCCTAGCATATCCATCAGCAGCGTGCGATGCACCCTGCTCATGTGATGTAAGAATATGAGTTATCTCATCTGAATGCTTATAAAGAGCATCATATACATTAAGAATAGCTCCACCAGGGTATCCAAATATTGTATCAACGCCCTGTTCTTTCAAGCATTCAACAATTATCTCTGAACCATTTAACTTCATTTATCTTCTCCTGATTTCTCTTTAATGTCTTTTTATAATTATATTAAATATTACTCTTCTGCTGAACTTTTAAGAATAGCTCCTCTGTTTCCTGATGTAACGAGTGAAGCATATCTCTTTAAGTATCCTGTTGTTACCTTAGGTTCTCTTGGCTGCCACTTAGCCTTTCTTGCAGCAAGTTCTTCATCTGATACCTTAAGTTCAAGTTTAAGTCCCGGAATATCAATACTGATGATATCTCCTTCTTCAACTAATGCAATAGGTCCGCCAACAGCAGCCTCTGGTGATACATGGCCAATAGAAGCTCCACGGCTTGCACCTGAGAATCGTCCATCTGTAATAAGAGCAACTGATGAGCCAAGTCCCATACCTGCAATAGCTGATGTAGGATTAAGCATTTCTCTCATACCAGGACCACCCTTAGGGCCTTCGTAACGGATAACAACTACATCACCTTCAACTATCTTACCACCCTTAATAGCAGCAATTGCATCTTCTTCTGAATCAAATACTCTTGCCGGACCTTCGTGTACAAGCATCTCTGGAACAACTGCTGAACGCTTGACTACTGATCCGTCTGGTGCAAGATTTCCTGAAAGAACTGCAAGACCACCTGTCTTACTGTATGCATTATCAACTGTTCTTATGACTTCAGGATTACGGTTGTATGCTGTTGCTATGCACTCGCCGATTGTCTTTCCTGAAACTGTCAGGCAGTCTGTATTAAGAAGTCCGATATCTGCAAGCTCTTTCATAACTGCATATACACCGCCTGCTTCATTAAGGTCTTCCATGTATGTTGGACCTGCTGGTGCAAGGTGGCAGAGATTAGGAGTCTTTTCACTTATTGGGTTAGCGAATTTGATATCGAAATCAAATCCTATCTCATGTGCAATAGCCGGAAGGTGAAGCATTGAATTAGTAGAACATCCAAGTGCCATATCTACTGTAAGGGCATTCATAATAGAATCCTTAGTGATGATATCTCTTGCTGTGATTCCCTTATTAACCATATCCATAACAGCCATGCCTGCGTGCTTTGCAAGCTTGATTCTCTCTGAATATACTGCTGGAATTGTACCATTGCCGCGAAGTCCCATACCAAGTGCCTCTGTAAGGCAGTTCATTGAATTGGCTGTGTACATGCCTGAACATGAACCACATGTTGGGCATACCTTTTCCTCAAACTCAAGTACATCTTCCTCTGTCATTGTTCCTGCTGCATATGAACCAACAGCCTCAAACATTGAAGAAAGGCTTCTCTTCTTACCCTTAACATGACCTGCAAGCATTGGTCCGCCTGATACGAATACAGTTGGAAGATTAAGTCTTGCTGCTGCCATTAAAAGTCCGGGAACATTCTTATCACAGTTAGGAACCATTACAAGTCCGTCAAACTGATGTGCAATTGCCATACACTCTGTTGAATCTGCAATTAAATCTCTTGTTACTAAAGAATATTTCATTCCGACATGTCCCATTGCAATACCATCACACACTGCAATAGCAGGGAATACTACAGGCACACCGCCTGCCTCAGCAACTCCTAATTTAACTGCATTGACAATCTTATCAATATTCATATGACCTGGTACAATCTCATTATAAGAGCTTACAATACCAATCATAGGTTTCTTCATCTCTTCTGCTGTGAAGCCAAGTGCATTAAAAAGGCTTCGTGCAGGTGCCTGCTGCATACCACTTCTGGCGTTATCACTTATCATAGCTTATCTCCTTAATATATGTATTATTTAAAATGTATTAAACTCTCTCTGCGATTAAGTCGCCCATCTTGTCAGTTCCTACAAGTGTGCATCCTTCTGACATAATATCAGTTGTTCTGTAGCCTTCCTTTAAAACGGCTGCGACTGCTGCTTCAATAGCATCTGCTTCCTTGTCAAGATCAAGTGAGTATCTTAACATCATGGCTGCACTGAGAATTGTAGCAATTGGATTAGCAACATTCTTTCCTGCAATATCAGGTGCTGAACCATGGCTTGGCTCATAAAGCCCTAACTTAGTCTTATTAAGGCTTGCACTTGATAACATTCCGATTGAACCTGTTATCATACTTGCCTCATCTGATAATATATCTCCAAACATGTTCTCAGTAAGAATAACATCGAACTGTCCAGGATTCATAACAAGCTGCATAGCACAGTTATCTACAAGCATGTCTGAAACTTCAACTTCCGGATAATCCTTTGCAACCTCATGTACAATCTTTCTCCAGAGTCTTGAAGAATCAAGAACATTTGCCTTATCAACGCTTGTTACTTTCTTTCTTCTCTTCATTGCAATCTCAAATCCCTTAATTGCAATTCTTCTGATTTCTTCTTCATTATATGTAAGTGTATCCACTGCTGTCATCACACCGTTTACTGATTCTGTGTGACGCTCTCCAAAATAGAGACCTCCTGTAAGTTCTCTCATTATAACCATATCAAATCCGTCACCGATTATCTCATCCTTTAAAGGACATGCATCCTTTAATTCACTATATAAATAAGCCGGACGTATGTTTGCAAAAAGTTCAAGATCTTTTCTTATCTTCAAAAGACCTGCCTCCGGTCTTAAATTCGGTGCCACATCATACCACTTTGAATTACCGACATTGCCGCCGACAGCACCAAGTAAAACAGCATCTGACGCTTTTGCCGTATTAACTGCTTCTTCTGTGAGAGGCACACCATAAGCATCTATCGAACATCCACCCATAAGGATTTCAGTATAATCAAATTCATGACCATATTTTTTACCTACAGCATCAAGTACCTTTCTTGCCTCTCTTACTATCTCCGGACCAATTCCATCTCCAGGAATCAATGTTATCTTATAACCCATATCATTTATACCCAGCTTTCTATATATTCTTAGTTTTTAACTTTCATATTATAATAACGTATTTATTATATTTTTACAAGTTGTTTTAATGTATGCTTTCGCATAAGTTAATGAAGTATTTTTCATTAACATTTTAATATTCTATGCCTTCTCTCGCAGAAATTCCCAAATCAAACGGATGCTTTATTTTTTTCATTTCCGTAATATAATCCGCATGCCTGATTAGTGCTTCATCCGGATTTCTTCCGGTAATCACAATCTCAACACCTTCATGGTTTTCCAGAAGATAACCTGTTTTTGCCCTGTCAACCTGATTATATTCATAAGCAGATGCAAGTTCATCAAGGACAACAACGCTCACATCATGTTTTTTGTATACATGTTCAAAAATAGTATCCAATATACTGTCATGTTCTTTTTTCTGCATATTTCTATCAGCTTCACTCATTCTGCTGTAAAATCCATAGTCTTTTGAAGCCCTTAAAACCATTACGTCCGGTATCTGTGCTAATGCATCAACTTCTCCGCTTGCTCTCCCTTTCATAAACTGTGCAAATATGACCTTTAGCCCTCTGCCTGCGGCTCTGAGTGCAAGACCGGCTGCTGCTGTAGTCTTTCCTTTGCCATCCCCTGTATAAATATGTACAAGCCCTGTTTCTTTTTTCATCTGGATTTTATCTGCCATATCCTTATCTTTAATCATGCTTATATTCCTCCCTCCATTTACAATTCGATTATTTTATAAACCATTTCAATATCCATATTTGTGCGAATCATATCTGCAAGCTTGTCATACTCTTTTTCTTTTCTTTTTTTGACACTTATGACATTATCTGCTTCATATGTAATTCCTTTTCTTTCACAAATTGATTTAAGCAGCTTTAAAAGAAACTCTTCATTATCAAAAATCCCATGAATATATGTACCACATACATTTCCATTCACACAGCCATCCTCTTTTCCGTCTGATAAAACAGAAAATGGCCTGCCGGTACTCACAATTCCATAAAATCCGTCATCATCTGACGAATCAAGAATCGTGCTCTCACCCATATGAATTTCATATCCTGATACTTTAATTCCATTTAGATTTTCCCATATACCTGCAGCATCCCACATCATCCCGTGTTCTGACGCACATATAACCGCCTGTGTTCTGGTCTGATGTTTCTTTGATGAAAATTCTGTAACAACGGGAAGAAGTCCGATTCCTCTTATATTTCCGCCTGCCTCAGTACCATCTTCATCACTTATATACATTCCAAGCATCTGAAAACCGCCGCATACACCCATAACCGGTATATCTGTCGATGCCGCTTTTAAAATGCAGTTTTCCAGCCCACTCTGTCTTAACCACTTCATATCACCTATTGTATTTTTAGTCCCGGGAATAATAACGAAATCCGGGTTTCCAAAACGTGACACGTCATTTACATACCTGACATGCACACCATTCGATGATTCAAGTGCGTTAAAATCTGTAAAATTAGATATATGCGGAAGTTTTATAACCGCAATATCAACAAGCACTTCCTCTGTGCTATCATAGCTTTCACCATTATCAAGCCTCTCTGAAAGACTGTCCTCATCATCTATATCAAGATACATATATGGAATTACTCCCGCAACTGGAATTCTGCATATATCTGTAAGCTGTACAAGTCCCGGTTCCAATATCTTTTTGTCACCTCTGAACTTATTAATAACAAGACCTTTAATACGCCTTTTCTCTTCTTCTTCAAGAAGCATGATCGTTCCAACAAGCTGTGCAAACACACCGCCACGGTCTATATCACCAACAAGCAGCACCGGTGCATCAACAAGTTTTGCCATGCCCATATTAACAATGTCGTTTTTTTTCAGATTTATCTCGGCAGGACTGCCCGCACCTTCGATTACAACTACATCATAAGCCTTATCAAGTTTCTCATATGCATTCATAATATCAGGAATAAGTTTTGTCTTATACTTAAAATACTCTGAAGCCGGCATATTTTTTAACGGAATTCCATTTACAATCACCTGCGAGCCTACATCGCTTGTAGGTTTTAAAAGAATCGGATTCATGCTGACATCTGGCTCTGTTCCGGCTGCTTCTGCCTGCATAACCTGTGCACGTCCCATCTCAAACCCATCTTTTGTTATATATGAATTGAGTGCCATATTCTGTGATTTAAACGGAGCCACTCTGTAGCCATCCTGTTTAAGGACTCTTAAAATCCCGGCTGTCACAATGCTTTTCCCCGCATTGGACATTGTCCCCTGTATCATAAGATTTTTTGCCATCAGACA
>ENA-OPSP01000254-OPSP01000254.1-human-gut-metagenome-genome-assembly--contig:-NODE-254-length-7586-cov-2.916611_pt1 | contig 7586 bp, 4 predicted proteins | sample MGYA00241809_ERZ501909 | MGnify/ENA primary metagenome ERZ501909 (study PRJEB25962, sample SAMEA2042394) | human gut metagenome | biome: human gut; feature: human-associated habitat; material: faeces... | reverse complement strand
CTGCTAACGCAAGATCCTTAATAAGGTTTCTGTCGTTAGTATTAGGACCCATTGTGCAAATAATCTTAGTCTTTTTCATTGTTTCCTCCAAAATAATTAAAATCTTTTCAAACACATACCTACAATATAATAACATATTTGCGTGTCAAATCAACTAAGTTTTTTATTTAACAAGCTTTACCTTATTTATCACCAGTTACATGGATGTGGGTATATAAGTGGTCGGAACAGTATTCGTAGTTGCCGACGCATTTTGAGCAGAATCTGAATGTGAGGTTTTCGTCGTCAAGTTCTGTCCTTCCGCATACTGCACATCTGTGCTTCGGCACACCGCGCTTCGCGTGTTGTGCCTGACTTTGTTGTGTTCTGTTATCTGATGATGCTGTCCCATATGTGTCACCATTGCCCTGAGTGTTGCCACTATTCTGCTGCCAATAGTCTTTTCTGGCGTTCTGCTGTGCTTTCTTTGCTGTTCTCATTGCTTTGTCGAAGTTTCTCTGTGTACTGCTCTTTGCCGGGCCTTTCTTGTACAGGAAGAAGAATATTATAAAATTCAGCATTGACACAAGCGCCGCCGTTGCGTTGGCATAACACATAATTGCTGATGGTGCAAGGAAACCTGCTGCATACAGGCTGTACCATACATTTCTTGGAAGAAAAGGCACAAGATATCCGAATACTATAGTAATTCCGAATATTACAGCATCAAGTATTGCCATCCATTTAATCTTGATTGGGATAATGAAGAATAATAAAACCTCCATATCCGGCTGCTCCATAGCGAATGCCATGAACAAGGCAAGATTAATATAATTCGTACTTAATTTAAAGCTTAATCCCCATATAAGATAGATAATAAGTGATGCAAGTATATTAAGGATAACTCCTGTAAAGAAGTATACATTAAATCTGAACGAGCCCCATATTCTTTCAAGTACCGAACCAATCAGATAGTAGAAATACAGCACAAATACCACAAATATTATGCTGTTAGAAGGCGGTTGTAATATAAATGTGATGAGTCTCCATACCTGTCCTTTGAAAATCATAGCAAAATCAAGTGAAAAATATGCGTCATATAATCCATTAAAAAATGTATTCATCACAAATCCTATTGCATAAAGGACAATGATATAAAACATAAGATTCTTAATCGCATACTTAGAGAATTTTTTCTCAAATTTAGCAAACCAGTTCATAAAATGTTCCTTTCAGTCTTACACATGTTACAGACTAATAATTCATAATCATATACAAGAAATTATAATAAACAAAACAATATGATGTCAATTAAACTTACTCTTAAGTTCTTAAATTTTAATAAAAATATCCACCATAAATAATTAAAGCTATTTTATTATTTCCTATTAATATTGAAATTTATTCCATTTTACTCTATAATGCATGAGTTGCATAGAAAATGACATATTCTGCGTTTTTTCGCCAAAGTCACTATGCAATGGGTAACTTTTGTATATTTATTTTAAGGAGGACAGCTGCAGCTGTATTAGGTTATGAACAAATTCAAATTAGGTATTGATATTGGATCAACAACTGTAAAAATCGCTGTTTTAGATGATAATAATAATATTTTATTTTCTGATTATGAAAGGCATTTTGCGAATATCCAGGAAACACTCCAGTCACTTCTTGAAAAGGCAGTGGCAGAACTTGGTGAGTTTGAAGTATATCCTGTTATCACAGGTTCAGGCGGACTTACTCTTGCCAAGCATTTAGAAGTACCATTCACACAGGAGGTAGTAGCCGTGTCTACTGCCCTTCAGGATTATGCTCCACAGTGTGATGTTGCAATCGAGCTTGGTGGTGAGGATGCTAAGATTATCTACTTTACTAACGGTATTGACCAGAGAATGAACGGAATATGTGCCGGCGGTACAGGTTCTTTCATTGACCAGATGGCAACTCTGCTACAGACAGACGCAATGGGACTTAATGATTATGCCAAGAACTATAAGTCAATATACCCTATTGCCGCAAGATGTGGTGTATTTGCCAAGACTGATATCCAGCCTCTTATCAATGAAGGTGCAACTAAGGAAGACCTTTCTGCATCTATATTCCAGGCTGTTGTAAACCAGACAATCAGTGGTCTTGCATGTGGTAAACCAATCCGTGGTAATGTTGCATTCTTAGGCGGACCTCTTCATTTCTTATCAGAGTTAAGACAGGCATTTATCCGTACATTAAGCTTAGGTCCGGATGAAATCATTGCTCCTGACCATTCACACTTATTTGCTGCTGTTGGTTCAGCAATGAATTACAGTGAAGATGTATGTGTTCCTGTAGAAGACATTATCGCAAGACTCAAAGGAAAGATTAAGCTTGAGTTCGAGGTTGAACGTATGGAACCTCTTTTTGAGAACCAGTTTGCATATGATGAATTCACAAAGCGTCACAGCTCTCATCATGTTAAGACTGCTGATATCGCATCTTACAAGGGCAACTGCTATCTCGGAATTGATGCAGGTTCAACAACAACCAAGGTTGCTTTAGTTGATGAAGACGGTAATCTTCTTTACTCATTCTACTCAAGCAATAACGGTTCACCACTTGCTACAACAATTAAAGCTATTAAAGAAATATATACACTGCTTCCACCAGAAGCCAAGATTGTACAGTCATGTTCAACAGGTTATGGCGAGGCACTTATCAAGTCAGCTCTTATGTTAGATGAGGGAGAAGTTGAGACAGTGTCACATTTCTACGCTGCTGCCTTCTTTGACCCAGAAGTAGACTGTATCATCGATATCGGTGGACAGGATATGAAATGTATCAAGATTAAGAACCAGACTGTAGATTCAGTACAGCTTAACGAAGCATGTTCATCAGGATGTGGTTCATTCATAGAAACATTTGCAAAATCCCTCAACTTCACAGTTCAGGACTTTGCCAAGGCTGCTTTATTTGCGAACCACCCTATTGACTTAGGAACACGTTGTACAGTATTCATGAATTCCAAGGTTAAGCAGGCGCAGAAGGAAGGCGCTGAAGTTGCAGATATCTCTGCCGGACTTGCTTATTCTGTTATTAAAAATGCTTTATACAAGGTTATCAAGATTTCTGATCCTGATGATTTAGGTAAGCATATCGTTGTTCAGGGTGGTACATTCTACAACGACGCAGTTCTTAGAAGTTTTGAGAAGATTACAGGCGTTCAGGCAATCAGACCTGATATCGCAGGTATTATGGGTGCTTTTGGCGCTGCCCTTATTGCAAGAGAAAGATATGACGGTATATCAGAGTCATCTATGCTTTCTATAGATAAGATTAACTCTCTTACATATGAAACAAAGCTTACAAGATGTAAAGGATGTACTAACAGCTGTCATCTTACAATCAATAAATTCTCTGGCGGCAGACAGTTTATTACAGGTAACAGATGTGAACGTGGACTTGGTAAAGAGAAGAACAAAGAAAAGCTCCCTAACCTTTTCGATTATAAGTTCCACAGACTCTTTGACTATGAGCCTCTTTCAGAAGAAAAGGCTACAAGAGGTACTGTAGGTATTCCAAGAGTTCTTAATATGTATGAAAACTATCCGTTCTGGTATACATTTTTCACAAAGCTCGGATACAGAGTTGTACTCTCACCTCAGTCAAGCCACAAGCTTTACGAATTAGGTATTGAGTCAATTCCATCAGAGTCAGAGTGTTATCCTGCAAAGCTTGCACATGGTCATATCATGTGGCTTATTAAGCAGGGAGTTAAATTCATCTTTTATCCTTGTGTACCTTATGAACACAACGAATATGAAGGCACCAACAACCACTACAACTGCCCTATCGTTACTTCATATGCTGAGAACATCAAGAATAATGTAGAAGAACTTAAGTCAGAAAATATAGATTTCAGAAATCCTTTCATGTCATTTGAAAGTGAGGAGAAGATATCCAAAAGACTCGTTGAGGAATTCTCATCATACATTCCTGCCGCAGAGATTAAGTCTGCTGTCAAAGCCGGATGGGATGAAATGATGGCTTGCAGACAGGATGTCAGAAATAAAGGTGAAGAAGTAATTGCTTACCTTAACGAAACCGGAAAGCGCGGTATTGTACTTGCCGGCCGTCCTTACCATGTTGACCCTGAAGTAAACCACGGTATTCCTGAGCTTATTAATTCATACGGACTTGCAGTACTTACAGAGGACAGTGTTGCACATTTAGGAACAGTTGAAAGACCTCTTATCATTCTTGACCAGTGGATGTATCATTCAAGACTTTACGCTGCTGCTAACTATGTAAAGACTGTAGATAATCTTGACCTTATCCAGCTCAATTCATTTGGATGCGGTCTTGACGCTGTTACTACTGATGCTGTCAACGACATACTTACTAAGTCTGGAAAGATATATACAGTACTTAAGATTGATGAGGTTAATAACCTTGGTGCTGCAAGAATCAGAGTACGTTCTCTTATCGCAGCATTAAGAGTCCGTGAACAGAAGAATTACCAGAGAAAGATTCAGTCATCTGCCTACCACAGAGTACAGTTTACTGAAGATATGAGAAAGAATTACACAATTCTCTGCCCTCAGATGTCACCGATACATTTTGACATATTAGGTCCAGCCCTTAATTCATGTGGCTACAATATTGAAGTCCTTGAGAATGACAACAAGTCATCAGTAGATGTAGGTCTTAAATATGTTAATAACGACGCATGCTACCCTTCACTTATGGTAGTCGGACAGATTATGAATGCACTTCTGTCAGGCAAATATGACCTTTCAAGAACTGCTGTTATTATGTCACAGACAGGTGGCGGATGCCGTGCTTCCAACTATATCGGATTCATCAGAAGAGCACTCATAAAGGCTGGTATTCCAGATGTTCCTGTAATCTCACTGAGTGCACAGGGGCTTGAATCTAATCCGGGCTTCAGCTATGACATACCAATGCTTAAGAAAGCCATGATGGCTGTTGAATATGGTGATATATTCATGAATGTTGTGTACCGTACAAGACCTTACGAGGCAGTTCCTGGTTCAGTTAATGCACTTCATGAAAAATGGAAGAAGGTCTGCATTGAGCAGCTTACTAAAAATAAGGTTCATATGAAAGAGTTCAATAAGAACCTCCGTGCTATTGTTAAGGATTTTGATAATATTCCGCTTAAGGATATCAAGAAGCCTAGAGTTGGTGTTGTTGGAGAGATTCTTGTTAAGTTCATGCCTGCTGCTAACAACCACATTATTGAGTTACTTGAAGCAGAAGGTGCTGAGGCTGTTATGCCTGACCTTATGGGATTCCTTCTCTACTGTATGCAGAATTCAACATATAAGCATGAATTATTAAAGACACCAAAGAAGGGGGCTATTCTTTCAAGTACACTTATAAAGATACTTGAAACCTTCAGAAAGGCTGGAACCAAGGCACTTGCAGAAAGCAAGAGATTTGACGCTCCATCTAAGATTAGCGAGACAGCCAATTACGCTAAAGACTTCGTATCACTTGGCAACCAGACTGGTGAAGGCTGGCTTCTTACCGGTGAAATGATTGAGCTTATCCATCATGGTGTAGGCAATATCGTATGCTGTCAGCCATTTGCATGTCTGCCTAACCACATTGTAGGAAAGGGAGTTATCAAAGAGCTTCGTGCAGCATATCCTGAAGCTAACATAATTGCTGTAGATTATGATCCAGGTGCTTCCGAAGTTAACCAGTTAAACAGAATCAAGCTTATGCTTTCAACTGCTAACAAAAACCTTGCTAAAGAAGAAAAAGAATCTAAAAAAGACGCTTAATTGCTTGTACATATTATAAAACCGATATATAATGGATATAATAAATATGTTCGAAGAGGTGTGATATTATGAGTTTTATGTTATTCATCGGACCAATTATAGGTGTTGCAGTTGCCATTATTGCTGCTGTGGTTATCATATCAGTTATAGCCGCTGCTGTTGCACAGAAAGATATTAACGACGAAGATTAACAAAAAGGCTTTAACCGGAAAATTACTGGTTAAAGCCTTTTTTATTCTGTCAATTACAGACTAATATATTTTTACCTGTTACAAGAAATCTTTTCTTCTGGAGTATATAATTCCTACTCCAATAATTGCAATATTTATTATAATGATTAATCCTGCTCCCCATTTCCACTGATTGTAAACATGATGAATTCTGCACATCATCATATAGTTATATATAAAGAACCATTTCATATAACAGATACTTATAATAAAGATAACAAGATTAATTATAAACCCAAACACTGCATTAGAAAGATATGCCATAAGCAGCATAATTAATGAAGCAGTTATAAGTGACAATAAAATCATGACAGTCATTAATGTTATATTAGTATCGCATTTAATATCCTCTGATATTAACAAATACCTGATATTAACTTCTGATGTAAATGCCATTCTGCATGTAAAATGTCTGCCAAGAATTATCCATCCACATGCAATATGTGTAATAACAATTATGAGCATATACACCAAAGCCGCAATTAATGTAGTTATACATTTGCTAATCCACCAATAGATTGGAGATCTTGATGCAAGCATTATACTCCGCCCCAATGCACTTCTATCTTTATTCACATAATATGCAATTATAAATAACAGATATAATAGCATTAAAAGTTCAAATACAGGAACATCTATAGGCGTATTTCCATTAGGATAAAACTCTTTAGCACCCCTGAAAAAAGACATCAGAGCTTCCCCAAGAGAAACTGAAACTATCTTCATTTTGTGAATAAGCTTATACATATTTGAATAAAACAATGAAGTCTGCAATATACAGAAAGCAAAAAACATTGCATAAAACTTCCAGCTCAAATTCCAAAATCTTTTTAAATCCGCTATAAGCACATTTTTAAAGCATCTCATACTAATTCTCTCTTTTCTAAATCAATTCTTCAACATGTCTTTTCTATAGAACCTGAAGACAAGATAGCTTGCAATTAATAAAATCAGCCATATTACACACGGAATGACTATATAATCTTTTATAGATATTCCGTAAAGATATATCCCTCTTTGATTAACAATCATTCTTATATATAATCCTTTAAAAGTTAATCCGGCTACATTAATCGGTTTCATAACATTTGCAATAATAACATTAAAATATACTACTATAAAAACAATGATTGAAGATCTGGAAATCCATGAAACAAGACAGATAACAAATAATGTTACCTGAAGTCTTAACATATCAAGGAAATAATTTAACACAATAATCACAATTGTATTACATTCAACAATGTCACCATATGGTACCATTGCCCTTGCAACGCTTTCAGTTTCATTCCAGTTACATTGCCAGCCGGCTCCGTTACTTAAGGCTGTCAAAGCTATTACAACAGAATTAATAAATGGAACAATATATGTAATAACTATTACTCTTTTAATACATACAAGCCATAGTTTTTGCATAGAATCATACAGAATAACCCTGTTAGAAGCCTGCTCTTTAATTATAGAAACAACCATTATAATGCTTATAACTACTATTTCAAGAGTACTTACAAATACGGAATTTTTCCAATCCAAAAAATAAAGGAAATAATCTGATACACATTGTTTTTTTCCTGCAAAATAAGATATCAAA
>ENA-OPSP01000251-OPSP01000251.1-human-gut-metagenome-genome-assembly--contig:-NODE-251-length-7625-cov-3.420872_pt1 | contig 7625 bp, 7 predicted proteins | sample MGYA00241809_ERZ501909 | MGnify/ENA primary metagenome ERZ501909 (study PRJEB25962, sample SAMEA2042394) | human gut metagenome | biome: human gut; feature: human-associated habitat; material: faeces... | reverse complement strand
ATATGAACATCTATTTATGGAAAGAGGATATTGAAGATGGGGAATCGGTAATGACAGCCGAATACAGAACTGTAGAATATGGAAAGGACTATGATGTTGTCAATCATCCTGATAAATTTCAACTATATATAGATGGAAAAGAAGTAGAAGAATAATACAGTGAACTTTTTATACTGAAATATGTACGATTTCAATAATGACATGAACTTATGGGAACGTATTGCGGATACTTTGTAAACTTTATCCTGATACAATGATTATGCTGATGAAAGAAGGCATAGATAACTGAATACAAGAAAGAGACGAAAGCCTCAGTAGTTAAGAAAAAACTACTGGGGCTTTTTTTCGTGCCTGAATTTATCGGCCAATAACTGCGGGTATGTCCCGGCAGGATAAAGGCGGAGCAGGCATGATCCTAAACAGAGGTCCTCCTTCTGGATTTGAAACGAGCAACAAGATTTCAAATTCGGGAGGAACGGATATGTATATTGAACACCCATATTTTTATGAAGGAAAGTACTACGCAAATATTGATGGAGAAATGATCGAGATTACAAAAGAAGTTGCGTATGCGATGAACAATTTTTACAGAAGCAGCAAGGCAAAAAAAGTTGAGATTAAGAACGGATTAGGAGAGGTCGTGGATAAGATGCTGCGGGAGGTACCTTACAGTGGACAGTCCATTGATGGGGAAGGATTCATGATTGAGGATTTCCCGGATCTGAATTGTGACGTGGAGCACAGTGTACTGACGAAAATGGAACAGCAGGATATTCATAAAGTGATCGACCAGCTGAATGCGGAGGAACGCATGATTATTTACGGCATTTTCTTTGAAAACAAGACTCAGACACAGATGGCAGAGATTATGGGAATCTCCAGACAGGTATTAGCGTACAAGTTGAAAACGATCCTTAATAAAATGCGTGAAATGTATATGAAAGAATTATTTTAAAAAATATTGGAAAATTTTTTGCATCAGCCGAAGTCATTTGACTTTAGTAATTAGAGGAGCTTTAAGGACTCCCTAAAATGCACCATGATAACTGAATATCCAATAATAACTGACGTGACATTTCATACAGTGAGCACGAGGAAGATGCCGCTATAGGATTATAAGGACGTAAGAAACTATTTAGAGTCAATAATGCTGCGAAAAAGCACTGACCAAAGCCAGTCGGCAGGCTGGTGATGCGATGACATGTGTGAGATGCGATACACTTGCAGACCCTGAGAAGTCTGTAACTGGTAAACCTATGAACTGCTGGAGCCTGGAAACGAGAGTTTTCGGGTTGTGGTCCGGAGTATGCATTCGGGCAGGTTATTATTCCCTTCCTGCATATGCGGGAGTAACGATTCGGGGTATCGGGGATAAATAGAATCGAGCGAGCACTGTTTAATAATCAAATTGGCTATAGAGGTTATGCGGCAGAGCTTTCCTTATGGGAAAGAAACTCTGCCGTATTCCTGTGGAGCCAATATAGCGCTATGGATGCTTTACAAGTAAAAATAATAGATTGGAGAGAGGACAAATGACAATCCGCAGAGGAGATATCTTATGGGCGGATCTCGGTATGTTCCCGACAACTTCGGTTCAGGGTGGAGTAAGACCGGTGATCGTAGTAAGTAATAACAAAGCTAATACATACAGTTCAGTCATTACAGTAGTTCCGCTGACATCAAGAATATATAAGAAGCGGTATTTACCAACACATGTATTTATCAGTAAATATGACATGACAGGGATCCGAAAAGGAAGCCTAGCCTTGGCCGAACAGGTTATGAGCATTTCTACAAAATGTATTATTGAGAAATGCGGAAGAGTAAATAAGTGGAGCCTGGATCGGGTACTGAAAGCAGTACGGATTCAGATGGGAATGGAAGGAGAAGGGCATGACGGCAGAGGAATATAGAAACTATCTGGAGCAGGATTTCAGTGATGTAGATATCAATGAAATGACTGACCTACGGATGATAAAAGCAGACAGAAATAAATCGCTTCAGGAACGGAGAGATATTTTTCTGAATAAAGTAGGAAATCCATATTTGGTCCGGATCGGTAATATGAAAGTAAAAGTCAGATTTGCTAATAACGGTATATCTATGGAGCAGGCATTTGAGAATATGCTTCTGAGTGTCTGAAAAAGTACTGGCAAGATTGAGGGGACTGTGTTAGAATGTCGGTAAGGACAAATTATGCAGCCCCCTTTTATTACATGGATTTTCTGACGTAATAAAAGGAGGTAAGATATGTATCAGAATATCAATAAAATCTATCATGCCGCCATCTATGTCAGATTATCTAAAGAAGATGGCGATATTTCCAGTTCAGCAAAACTGGAAAGTAACAGCATTTCTAACCAGAAAGCTTTGATTCTAGATTTCCTGAAAGACAAAAAAGATATTGAAGTTGTTTCAGTCCGAGTTGATGATGGATACTCAGGCTCTAATTTTGAGCGCCCAGCATTCCAGGCAATGCTGGAAGATATCCGGCGTGGGATTGTAGACTGCGTAGTGGTAAAAGACTTATCACGATTTGGAAGGGAATATATTGATTCCGGGAAGTATATCGAGAGATTATTCCCGGCTCTTGGTGTGCGCTTCATTGCCATCAATGACAATTATGACAGTCTCAAGGGAAAGAATCAGGCAGACGAAATCATTATCCCATTTAAGAATTTAATCAATGATGCTTATTGCCGTGACATTTCTATTAAGATCAGGAGTAATCTTGAGATTAAGAGGAAAAAAGGCGAATGCGTGACTCCGTTTGTAGCTTTTGGATACAGGAAGACAAAGACAGATAAGCATAAATTAGAGATTGATCCATCTGCAGGCAGTGTAGTACAGGATATTTTTAAGATGAAGCTGCAGGGAATGAGTCAGGATGCGATCGCTAATCGTTTAAATGAACTGGGTATTCTTTCCCCATTTGAGTATAAAATCAGCAGTGGCAGTCATTATGAAACTGGCTTTCGACAGAAAGAACAGGCACTTTGGAGTTCTGTTACAGTCCGCAGAATACTGGAAAACGAGGTTTATATCGGAAACCTTGTACAGGGAAAAAGGACAACACCAAACCATAAAGTGAAGCAGACTTATGTGAAACCGGAAGATGACTGGATCCGGATTGAGAAAAATCATGAACCTCTGGTGAGTGACCGTGATTTTGAAATTGTTCAGAGGCTTCTTGGCATGGATACACGTACTTCACCTGACCAAAAGCAGGTATATCTGTTATCCGGAATTGCTGTATGTGCGGATTGTGGAGCACCTATGACAAGAAAGGTTTCTACTGTGGCAGGGAAAAAATATGCTTATTATCTGTGTTCCACAAATAAAGAAACAAAACGCTGTTCCAGTCATAGAATACCGGAAAAGGATCTGGAAGATGCCGTACTGGTGATGCTGAAACAGCATATCCAGAATATCCTGCACCTGAAAAGAGTCCTGGAATTTGTTGGTACTGTGCCATTTCAGGAGATCAATATGAAGAAGCTGCAGGACAGGCTGGAGAAGAAAAAACAGGAGACAGAACGCTGTAAGGAGTTAAGGATGATGCTCTATTCGGATATGAAAGAGGGCATTGTATCAAAAGAAGACTATGTAGAGCTTCATGCAGCCTATGGAAAGAGGCTTAAAAATGCGGAAGAGAGTATCCGTGCGATCCAGAAAGAAATGGATAGTGAGCTGGAAAAAGCAGACAATGCCAATACCTGGCTGGATTATTTTGTGAAATATCAAGATATTGAAGAACTGTCCCGCACTGTGGTGGTAGAACTGATCAGGCAAATCCGAGTATATGATAAAAAGAATATAGAGATCACTTTTGATTTTGATGATTGTTATCAGACATTGCTGAGTCAATTACCGGCTATGGGAGTTGATACGGTAATAGATGATGATAATAATCTGCAGGTCAAGGTAAAGGAGGTTGTATAAAATGGCACGAAAGAGCAGGAAAAACATTCCGGAAGTAGTCAGCAGTGCAACCGTCCAGACAGAGATGAGCAGACCATTCCGGGCAGGATTGTATGCCAGAATTTCAATGGAAACAGAAGAAACACTAGAAAGAGGAACGATAGAAACCCAGGTGGAATTGATGAAAAACTTTGTAGCAGATACGGAAGATATTTCGGTTGCGAAAGTTTATAAGGACTCAGACTATTCAGGTACAAATTTTGACCGTCCTGGATTCGTACAGATGATGGAAGATATCAAGCATGGAAAAATCAATTGTGTTATTGTAAAAGATTTGTCCAGACTTGGCAGAAATTATGTCGAAACCAGCAATTATATTGAACGAGTATTCCCGTTTTTCCATGTAAGATTCCTGGCTGTGACAGATGATTTCGATTCTTTCAGAGAAGGTGTGGATCTTACAGTTCCACTGAAGAATATCATCAATGAATTCTATTCGAAAGACCTTGCCAAGAAGAGTAGCAGCGCAAAAAAAGCACTTTGGAAAGAGGGAAAATTTACAAGTGCCTGGGAACCGTATGGTTACAGAAAGTCAGAAGAAGACCATCATCAGCTGATTGTTGATGATGAAGCTGCAGAACATCTGAAAAGTATATTTTCTATGTATATGGATGGCAGGAATTATAGTGATATTGCAAGACAGCTCAATAAAGATGGAGTTTTATCGCCGACTTTACAGAGAAAATTCTATAAAACCGGTGAAAAGCCGCTTCCGGAGTCTAAATCCTGGAATAATTATGAAGTGAAGCGAGTACTTCAGGATGTTCATTGCACAGGTGATTCTGTATTTGGAAAATATCAGCAAAGTGTTTTCCAGGAAAATAAACAGAGAAATCGACCAGAGAGTGAATGGGTGCATGTGGAGAACACGCATGAAGGGATTATAGATAGAGAGTTGTTTCAACAGGTACAATCTAAAATTCAGGAATATACGGAAGCTTATAAGAAGAAACATCAGCAGAACAATGGGGCTATTCGAAATCATAATTTCTATACAGGAAAAATATGGTGCGGAGGCTGTGGCAACCGCATGACGTTGTCCAGAGAAAGAAATGGCACATTCTTTTATATCTGCGGAGCCAATACTAACCATAAATCCGGAGGAAAGCAATGCAAAGGGCACAGAGTCAGAAAAGAATATGTGGATGACGATGTTCTTCGCCTGATCCAAACGCATATGAAAACCGTATTGGATACGGAAAAAATGATTCAGGAAATGAATACAGCTTCCAAAAATCAGACACAGTACCTGCTTTTGGATAAAGAAGTGGGGAAACTTCGACGGGAACTGAGCCGTATCAGTAAGCGTAAATCGGATTTATATGAAGATTACTCGGAACGTTTGATTACAGAAGAAGAGTACATACAGTTTTCTCGGATCTATTCCAATGAAATTGAGAATATCAAGAGCCGTCTGGACACAGTATTGGCGGCACAGGTTCGGTATTCCCAGGATTACCACATTGAAGAAGGCTGGGGAAATGTGATACATACTTATATGTCAAAGCGTAAGCTGACAAAAGAAATGGCAGATGCCTTTGTGGATTCAATTATTATCCATGGTAAGTATGATTATGAGATCAAGCTGGTATATGACGATCAGTTTGCAGATTTACAGAAATTAAAGAAAGAGAAGGAGGCGCAGACAAGATGACAGATCATAGAAAAACAGCTGTTTACATCCGTTTATCCGCAGAAGATGACAATGTAGATGGCAGAGCCAAAAAAGAGAGCGACAGTGTAACTTCTCAGAGAATTCTGTTAAAATCATTTGTGATTGATCAGCTGGGTGTAGCTGAGTCAGATATCCTGGAATATGTGGATGACGGTGTCAGCGGTACTCATTTTAAACGGCAGGGATTTCAACAGCTGCAGGATGACATGAAAAGCGGAGAAATCGGCTGTGTAGTTGTAAAAGACTTCTCCAGATTTGGAAGAGACTATCTGGAAGTTGGATTTTATATTGAATATATTTTCCCACTTCTACAGATACGATTTATTTCGATTAATGACAGCTATGACAGTGCTGCAAGCAGCGGAATGACTGGTGGAATGAATGTGGCATTGCAGAATCTGGTATACAATATGTATAGCCTGGATTTGTCCAAGAAAATTTCATCAGCATTGCAGACAAGAACGAGAAATGGTACACGCCTTCCGGTAAATGCCAGATATGGCTATAAAAAAGGAAAAGATGGAAGGCTGGAAGTTGATCCAGAGGCTGCAAAAGTCGTAAAAATGATTTTTCGGATGGCAGCGGAAGGAACAAGTTTTGCGGATATTACAAGGGAATTGAACAGACAGGCGATTGCCACTTGTGATGAGCAGAAATTATCAAGAGGGGATCAGGTGCAGTTCCAGAGGTTTGACACGATCAAAAAGAAACACTGGAGTCCTACGACAGTAGCGGCAATTGTCCGGGATGAGATTTATATTGGAACCAGAATCTGGGGGAAAACACGTTGCAGTATGCATACCGGTCATAAAGCAGTTCTGAATGATGAAACAGAATGGGTTCGCCTGGAAAATCATCATACGGCAATTATAGACAGGGCATTGTTTGAAAAAGCAAATGAAATGCATCCGAAAAAGAAGAGAAGTGTTGCGGAATCACGTACCAATTTTATTCTGGAAAGACGTAAAAAACAGCCGGCATTGTTGCTATGTGCTAACTGCGGGCATTCTCTGCTAAAAGAAACAGAGCATTTGCTGAAATGTTCAGATGCCCGAACCAATGGAGATCCTGTGTGTCGAAGCCTGGTGCTCCAGCGGGAACTGCTGGAGGAAAATATCCTTGGGCTTGTCCATCAGTATGCAGCGTCAATGTTGGAAAAAGAAAAGAAAATATCTTCCAAAAGGCAATGCGAATACAAAGAGATTAATACTGCAGAATTGCAAAAACAGAGCCGACAGTTGACCTCGGAAAAGATGAAACTCTATGATGATTACAAAGATGGTCGTATAGATCGTGATTCGTATAAGCAGAGAGCTGGAAAGATAAGTGTACAGCTGGATGAAATAAAACGAAAGATAGAAGATGCGGAGAATAGCAAAAAGCTTCTTGAACAAAATGAACTTTCTGATAAAATAAAACTAAAAGATTTCTTGGGAATTCAGAAGTTCGATACAGAGAAGCTGCGTGAGATTATCAAGGTGATCCGTGTTCATAGTCAGGATGAAATTGAAATCGAATGGAATTTTGACGATATTTTTTCGGAACAGAGATAACTTGAGCAGGACAAGAATGACTTATCAGAAGATAATAAAGGTGCTGGGACTACCTGATGGAAGCGTCAGATAGTCTTCGGCAGAAAAAAATAGAATTTTTTTTGTCCTATACTTGACACATCCACATACTTTCAGACATACAGGATGTACACGGATGGCAGAAGCTGGCGTGGATATAAAGGTACTGCAAAAAATTATGGGACATAGTGATATATCAATTACGATGGATGTATATAATCATGTATATGATGATAGAATACAAAATGAGATTGAAAAGCTCGAAGGAATCATGGTTGTATAATAATGATCTGAAACCTGTTAAAAGGGAGAATGGATAATTACATTCTCCCTTAAACTATGTAATTATCGTTGAAAATATGTAAATCGTATGTAAATAAGCGGCAAACTAAGATATA
>ENA-OPSP01000250-OPSP01000250.1-human-gut-metagenome-genome-assembly--contig:-NODE-250-length-7673-cov-2.144395_pt1 | contig 7673 bp, 10 predicted proteins | sample MGYA00241809_ERZ501909 | MGnify/ENA primary metagenome ERZ501909 (study PRJEB25962, sample SAMEA2042394) | human gut metagenome | biome: human gut; feature: human-associated habitat; material: faeces... | reverse complement strand
AGATCACAGCAAAAAAAATTATCAATATCGGCGACGGTGACATCCACAACTACGGACAAAACGCTTTTTTCTACGATGCGGCTGAGGGTCTGCTCGCCTCGGTCATACTGCTTTTAGCGGAGTTTGGCGATAAAAATGAACGGCATATCGTTTCCGTTTTCAAGCTTATTCAGGACTTACTTGCTAAGTATCAGCCAGACCCGAAAGCAAAACCTAAAATGTATTTTTCAAAGCTTATGGACAAGCTTCCTAGCGAACACAAAGCAAAATGGCTTGCAGGAGCGGCTCTGAATGCATCTGACCAGTCTATGCTGTCGGTAATGAGTACAGCGTTGTCAAGGCTTAACAGTTTTCTTGATTCTGAACTTGAACAAATGCTGTGCTTTGGAACAGCGATAGACGCTGAGAAGTTCTGCAATGAAAAGTCTGCTATCTTTATCGTTCTTCCCGAAGAAGATACAAGCAAGTACTTTATGGTCAGTCTGCTTATCCAGCAGCTTTACCGTGAGATATTAGTCATTGCAGACGAAAACGGCGGCAAGCTTAAAAACAGAGTTATGTTTTACTGCGACGAGTTTGGAACTTTTCCTAAGATAGAGGGCGCTGAATCTATGTTCTCCGCAGGACGTTCAAGAAAAATATCCATTGTGGCGATAATACAGTCCTTTGCACAGCTTGAACAGAACTACGGAAAACAGGGTATGGAGATAATCACGGACAACACGCAATTGACGATATTCGGCGGTTTTGCCCCGAATTCTCAGTCAGCGGAAGTGTTATCCAAAGCGTTGGGAGAGCAGACTGTATTAAGCGGTTCTGTATCAAACGGCAGGGACAGATCTCAGTCATTGCAGATGATAGGCAGATCGCTTATGACTGTGGACGAGCTGAAATCTATGTCAAAAGGACAGTTTATCGTTATGAAAACAGGAACACACCCGATGATAAGCAAGTTAAAACTGTTCTTCAAATGGGGTATCAAGTTTGAAGAAGAATACAAACTTCCCGATAAGACCGCCCGTGCCGTTTCATACAAAGAGCGTGATGAACTGATAAAAGACGTTGAAGTGAAATATCCGCAGAAGAAAAAAGAGATCACGTTAGAATATGAGGAGCTGACGGCAAAGAAAAAGACAACTGTTAAAACGTAAAGGAGCTGATGCATATTGATATTTCCAAGAAGGATCTACGACTTAGGACTAAGTCACAAGGCGGTGGCTGTGTACTGCTATCTGGCAAACCGTGCGGACAAAAACGGAGAATGTTTTCCCTCTGTACGAAGGATAGCAGAAGATCTGAGCATACACAAAAGCACGGTGTATCGTGCATTTACAGAACTTGAAAACCGTGGATTGTTAGAACGGATACCTCGCTATCATATCCAAGGAGGACGGCGAAGCTCGCTGTACAGAGTAAAGGGCGAGATAACAAAGGCAGGAGGTGGTGCGGATGTTTGATTGGATCTCAGACGCCATTGACTGGATAAGCGACGGTATCTCATCGCTCTGGGACAACACAGTTGGTGCTGCCGCCGATGCGATAAGCGACGCTATTTGGGATATTATGTTTGAATGGATCTTCAATAAGGTGTATGGACTGATAGCGGAACTATTCACATTTATTAATGAGACTGCAACGGATATTTTTGCTCTGTCCTGGGTACAGGTGTTTGTCGGACTGTTTGGCAGTTTTGCGTGGATGCTTTTTGTCTGCGGACTTATCGTAGCTGTGTTCGATACGGCTGTCGCTTATGAATCGGGGCAGGCAAACATCAAGAACACCTGCATAAATGTACTGAAAGGTTTTATGGCAGCAAGTCTTGTGACGGTCGTTCCGCAAAGGCTTTATTCATTCTGCGTCAATATGCAGGGTACCTTTGCAACTGAACTGCTTGGAAATTTCATATCCGGAACGAGCGACACGATGGCGGACACCGGACTTGCTGTCATATTTGCCCTTGCCTCAGATATTTCGCTGTTCAGTCTATTTTTTATGATCTTATTCGGTTACTGCACGGTGAAAGTTGTGTTTGCAAACATCAAGCGAGGCGGCATAATGCTTTGCCAGATAGCTGTCGGGAGCTTGTATATGTTCGGAGTTCCGAGGGGCTACACAGACGGATTTTACAGCTGGTGCAAGCAGGTCATAGCAACCTGCCTGACGGCTTTCTTGCAGACAACGATCTTGTATATCGGACTTCTGACTTACACTCAGCACCCATTGCTTGCGGTAGGGATATGTCTGTCGGCTAACGAAGTGCCGAGGATAGCTCAGATGTACGGGCTTGATACCAGCGTTAGAGTCAATATGATGAGTGTTAGTCATACTGTTTCTATGGGTGCTAAAGCAGTCGGTATGCTGAAAGGAGGAGCAAAATGAAAATCTACATCTACCCCGAAAACCTGAGAGCAAGCGTAAAGCTGTGGTTTTGGAGCATTCGGGATCTTATCATTATCTGTGCAGGGATAGTACTGTCTGTGATAGTGCTTGTGAATTTATGGAACATTATCCCCTTTGCAGTCACAGCCTGCTATGCTTTTGTAACTGTAAGAGCAGATGAAATGTCGATAATGGACTATCTTTTTAATGCTGTAAAGTTCTTTGTGACCTCGCAGCAATTATATTTTTGGAGGAAAAGTTAAATGAAGAAAAGCAAAAACAGCGTTCAGGGTCTTATCGGTCTTGAACGCTTTACTCGTTTCGGCGTAAAAACCGATAAGGCTGAGATAGCATTTTTCAGCGTAGAGCCGACCAATATTTCCGTGCTGTCAGCAGCTAATATCGACGTCAAAATACATCATCTTATGATGTTATTGAGTACCATACCTGACCTAGAAATACTGGCATTGGATTCCTGCGAGTGTTTTGACAGCAACAAAAATCATCTTAGGAAAAGGCTTGAAAAAGAGCAGAACGAATCGGTCAGAAAACTGCTGAAAGCGGACTATGATTTTCTTGACGAGATACAAATTGAGATGTCCTCTGCAAGACAGTTTGTGTTCGCTTTAAGGTTCAAACGTGAAAAGGACGAACAGATCTTTAACACCATCAACCGAGTGGATAAAGCGATTTCCGAACACGGATTTGCAGCTCGGCGAATGAGCAAATCTGATATCAAGCGTATGCTTGCACTGTATTTCGGAACGAGTATTTCAGGCGATGAGATACCCGATATCGAGGGAGAAACCGAATTTGATTTGGAGGCGAAAACAAATGAGAACTAAAAAGCAGAAGAAAAAAGAACTGTCAGAAGAACAGCTTGAGGTCATCGATACAAAGAACTTTTTTGACCGCATTGCACCGGGCATTATACGCTTTTATACAGATCACTACATCTGCGGAAACAGTTTCAGATGCGTCTGGGCTGTGACTGAGTATCCGCCGAGCACAGAAGAAACTGCTATACTTGCTCACCTTGCGGACAGAAACGGCGTTACGCTGAGGATATATGACAGACTTGTTACCGCCGCAGAACAGCGAAAGATCGTGCAGCAGGCAATGAGGAAAAATCATATGATGACGACTGTAAATGATGTGAACGAGAGCATAAAGGCTCAGGATAACATAAATGATGTGGTGGAGCTGATAAGCGAACTACGCAGAAACAAAGAACCGCTACTGCATACGGCTGTGTTTATTGAGTTGAAAGCAAGCTCTGAGGATAAGCTGAAAGAACTGCAGGCCGATGTTCAAATGGAGCTGACACGTTCCAAAATATCTGTTGACCGTTTGCTTTTGCGGCAGAAAGAGGGATTCTTGTCTGTTCATCCTGCGGGCAATAACGTATTCGCAAGTCAGTTTGAACGTGTTCTTCCTGCAAGCTCGGTGGCTGATCTTTATCCCTTGAATTACAGCGGCAAGACCGATGAGAGCGGCTTTTATGTTGGAAGAGATAAGTACGGCACGAATATTCTTGTTGACTTTGACAAGCGAACTGAGGACAAAACAAACTCCAACATTCTTATACTCGGCAACAGCGGTCAGGGCAAGTCTTATCTTATGAAACTGCTGTTGTGCAATCAGCGTGAATCAGGCAAATCTATACTTTGCTTAGACCCTGAACACGAATATGAGGATCTGTGCAATAACCTTGGCGGCACTTACATTGATATGATGTCGGGTGAGTTTATGATAAATCCGCTTGAGCCAAAAGCGTGGTCAGAAAATTCTCGCTTTGGAAATCAAGAAAAGGAAACCGATGACAGCCCTGAAACATTCCGAAAAGTAACCCGTTTAAGTCAGCACATCAGCTATTTGAAAGACTTTTTCAGAGCGTACAAGGATTTTAGTGACGCCGAAGTCGATACGATAGAAATTATGCTGATGAAGCTGTACGCAAGATTCGGTATTGATGACTTCACGGATTTCAGTACGCAGAAAAACGAGGATTATCCGATTATGAGCGATCTATACGAACTCATAGAAAAGGAATTTATGGCATTCGATCACGAGAAGAAACATCTCTATACCGAAGAAATGTTACAGAACATCTGTCTTGGACTGCACAGTATGTGCAAAGGAGCAGAGTCGAAGTACTTCAACGGATGCACCAACATCAAGAACGGCGAGTTTATCTGTTTTGGAGTGAAAGGTCTTATGGACACGAACAAAAGGCTGAAAGATACTCTGTTGTTTAATATTCTGTCGTATATGAGCAATCAGCTTTTAGGGTGCGGAAATACTGTTGCGGCAGTTGATGAGCTGTATTTATTCCTCACTAATATGACGGCGATAGAATATATTCGTAACGGTATGAAACGTGTGCGTAAGAAAGAGTCCTCGTTTATTCTGGCAAGTCAGAATATCGAGGACTTTCTGCTGCCTGAGATAAAGGAGTTCACCAAGCCGCTGTTCTCCATTCCGTCACATCATTTTCTGTTCAATCCGGGTAACATTTCGCCCACTGCTTTTATTGATACCTTGCAGTTAGAAGAATCGGAATATGGCTTGATAAAGTATCCCGAAAGAGGTACTTGTCTGTATCGGTGCGGAAACGAGAGGTATCTGCTGCAGGTCATTGCTCCTGCTTACAAGGCGGCGCTGTTTGGTTCGGCTGGCGGTAGATAAAACTGTTCGCAACAGGTGTAAAATTTGAGTTTGACTACAATAGGAGGTCGATAAAATTGCAGAAGAAAAAATACGGCATATGGAAAACAAGGTATGCCGAAAACAGCAGAAATATTTTTGAGGACTGGGTTCGTCATAACGGCGAGCCCATTTTGTTTGCAACGGAGCGTGGTGCACTTGAATATATGCACGGCATAGAAATGAAAACGCAGGGTGCATTTACTGAATTTGAAGTTAGTGAGGTGATCTGATGTCGTCAGCAGTTGCGGTGGCTGTGAAAAAGATAGCCGTATATATTCTCGGAGATGAACACAAGCGTGGCAAGCTGTTCGTGGCAGTCGGTAGTATCATCGCCGGATTTCTGGGTCTTATGTTCCTGCCTATTGCTGTGATCTCAAGTATTGGAAGTATGAATATTGAACAGCCTGACATAGACAAAAGTCTGTTTACGGAGTCGGCTTTGTTTGAGAGTCTGGACAGCGAACAGCAGGCGGAGATAACAGATATTCAAAATCAAGGGCAAGCCATAGAGGATGCTATGACAAATGCAGGTGTGAGAGATCAAACGATCAAAGCTCAGCTGATATATATGTCATACTTTGATGAAGTGCAGAATTTCTATGCTGAGTCATATGCTGATCTCTTTGCTACTGCTCAGAATGACAGCGATCTGATCTCAGCGATAAACTCGACTTACGGTTTGGATATTGACTATGATGAGTTTATCCGCACATACACTTTTGTGATGAACAGCACCATAAATGCGTTTATGTTTACTGATACAGGCACGAAAAATTGTGCTGATCTTGCGGCTTGGGCTGATAATGCTTACATCTCAGGCTGGGGATATATGAATGGCTTTATGGGTGAAAGAAACGAAACAGACAGGATACGTTATGCGGATAATGCAGGGCTTGTGCTGGGGTATTTAAACTACGATCCTATGGAAAAGGTGTTTAATTCTGCTTACAGCACATTGGTTTATACCGAACAATGCGGTATAGATACTATGCCTGAAGTTATCGGGATAGGATTGTTTGACGGAAGTCAGCACGGAATTTATGTTGGAAACGGCGAGGTGATCTACAGTTCGGAAAGCCTTGGATATGTCACTAAAGAAAATGTTTCAAACGGCAGCTGGACAAGCTGGTGTACCTATGATGGAGTGACTTATCCTCAGGAGGTGACTGACGCTATTCAAAGTGTGAATGAGGACAGCTCATCAGAAAATTAATTTTATTGGAGTGTGATAGGTTGAAAAAATCAGTTACGGTAAATGTAAACGAGAAAAAGCTCTCGGCGATAGAAATGTATCTGGAGCAGAAAAACACAACTCTTGCGGCGGAGCTTGAAAAGTATGTGGATCAGCTTTACGGCAAGGTCGTTCCGCAGAATGTGAGAGATTTTATTGATATGATGTCGGACAGAAAGCCTGCGAGAAAGCAGAAGATCACTGCTCCTGCCGAAACGGAAAAGCTGTCCGAGCAGTAACTCGCCACGGTTCGCACCGTGTGCCCTCGTGTGGCGTTTTCACGGCATGGGTGGGATAACTTTACCCTAAAGGCAGCTGGGGCGAATTTGGGGCATTTTGTTGCAAAGTTTGAGAATGGCAGGGATCAGATGATTTCGGGTGGGTTTGAGGGGCATTTAATATATTGCAGGTTAAAATTTTGGCGTCAAAGCCGCCAAAATGCTCACAACGGACGAGCAAAGCTCGCCGTATTTGCGAGAGTTTTGAGAGATCTGAAAAATGGAGTCAGAAAGCGAAGGTTGAGTTTTTTATGGAGTCAAAGAACAGAAGATCAGCAGAAAATAGCGAACGTTCAGGCGTTTGTGATGATGTCAAGGTGAAATTTCCGCTTTATGTTTTCCCAGAGACGATGCAGAAAATTGATATGCTTTATGAGGCTGACAACTGCAAGTCGAAGACGGAGTTTATAGAGAAGGCGATACGTTTTTACTGTGGGTATCTGCTTAACAAGGACAGCGTGGCAGCGGAATATGCCGCTACGCAGATCACTGCAATAACCGAGGGCATAGTAAAAGGCACGGAACAGAGGTTGTCCCGTGCCTTATTTAAGGTTGCTGTCGAACTTGGTGCAGTATCACATATGCTTGCGGCCGTGCATGACATTGACGACGATACAATGATAAAACTCCGTGCTATGTGTACAGATGAGGTCAAGAGAATTAACGGTATCATTAATTTTGAAAAGGCGGTGAGGTATCAGAGAAATTGATGATAAAATTAGCTCATTGTATCTTTTAAATTGATACAATGAGCTGTTTTTCAAGTAGTGATAACTATAAATTATCAAATACTAACACAATATTCGGAGAGAAAAAATCAATGGCCAACATAAATGAACTAACCCCCAGAGAGTTTGAGGTGCTTGCAGCAAATTATGCGAGATCCATTTTTCCTGATTATAATTGGAAAATAACAAAAGCTGTTGGTGATTATAACAGAGATTTTGAGGCAGTGGTTGATGATCTGAGCAAATGGGGAGAAGCTAAACAAACTGAAGAATAAGTATAAATGATAGGTGATAATTGATTGAATATTCACTATAATATTCGGTATTTATCATCTGTTAGGCATAAAG
>ENA-OPSP01000241-OPSP01000241.1-human-gut-metagenome-genome-assembly--contig:-NODE-241-length-7866-cov-3.485469_pt1 | contig 7866 bp, 5 predicted proteins | sample MGYA00241809_ERZ501909 | MGnify/ENA primary metagenome ERZ501909 (study PRJEB25962, sample SAMEA2042394) | human gut metagenome | biome: human gut; feature: human-associated habitat; material: faeces... | reverse complement strand
CCCTCAGATTATCCCACTAATTAATAGTATATTACCACATTAGCAGATTAATTACTACATTTCATTAGCAAAAAAAATGTTCATTTCACATATATTATGTTATACTGTAAATCGCATTGAAATAAATGCTTTATATAAGTTAGAAAGATGAAAAGGAGTATTAAATTCTTATGATATACTATATTGTTAACGAAAGTTTCACTAACATAATGGCATTTGTCAGCATCCTGTTTGCTTTCGCATTTACAATAGCTGCAATTGCTCTTGGCAAGAATCTTCTTCCAAGAGATGCCGGAAGAGCTTATGCCATTAACGGAAGTAAATCAGTTGGAAAACCAAGAGGCGCCGGCATGATTTTCATTCTTACATTCACAGTCACATGTGCATTATTCGTAAACTTAAGTGCCGAGCTTATCATTTATCTTATACTTGTGCTTGCCGCAATGCTCAGCGGATACCTTGATGACAGCGCTTCATCACCATGGGGTAATTTAAAGAAAGGTCTTATTGACCTTGCAATATCGGTTATGGCGGCAGTTACTTACCTGCATTACAACCCTAACACATTTGACCTTGCATTCTTTGGAAAGACAGTAACTCTTAATCCAATTATCTATGCAATACTTATTATTATACTTATATGGGTAAGTATCAATGTTACTAACTGTTCAGATGGTGTTGACGGCTTATGCGGTACACTTTCAGTTGTAACACTTGCTTCAGTGTATGTACTTTTTAAGTCATTTAATATTGAATCAGCTTACAGACACACCGTTCTTATTATGATTGTGTGTATCCTCGGCTACCTGTGGTTCAATGCATCACCAAGCAAGCTGCTTATGGGCGACGCCGGTTCGAGAGCAATAGGAATATTTATAGCATTTACATTCCTCAAGCTCCATGCCCCGCTGCTTTATATTCCAATGGCGCTTGTAATTATTCTCGATGGCGGACTTGGTCTTATCAAGGTTTCATTCATGAGATTTCTTCACATCAACTTAATGAAGAACCTTCGTACACCAATCCACGACCATATGAGAAAGAATAAAGACTGGTCAGATACACAGGTTGTATTCAGATTCACAATCGTCCAGATAATACTTGGTCTGGCTGTGATATATGGCCTTATGTTCTAAATGTTTCTGGAACATAATGTAATATAAGAATTCTATAAAAGGCATGTCAGTTGAATTTCTGACATGCCTTTATTACTGCTCTGAGAGTTTTTCTGCCTGACGCCTTCTGCGTCTGTGTTCTCTCTCTTTTATCTGTTTTTCATATATCTTAAGCGCACCCTTCTCATCAGTGCTCTTCATTATTCTGACTGCATAATATTTGCCATTCTCAGTCTGCTTAACTCTGAACCTTCCCTTTATAAGTCCGTGTTCATCACATGTAAACAAGCCATAATAGCACTTTGAGTTAGTGGCAAACCATTTAACAGTTCTTTCCATCGTCCTGCCACATAAGAAGCATTTGCAGGAACGGACAGTTCTGTCGCTCGCAGCCTTGTCCCTTGTTGCAAATCCCTTCGAAATATACTTCTCATATGTCCCGAAGTTAAGATATACCTCATCTTTTCTTGCTTCCGGAATTGTAAATGTATCTATGCTGCAAAACTTCTTTACCCTGTCAAAATCCAGCTTCTTCATTATCTTGGCTGTGTATCTTGCATCACTCATCGCTGAATGATAATGTTCGTCACCTTTGATGCCCTGCTCATCAATAGCGGACTTAAGATTCATGCGTGTCTTGCCATCTGAAAAATTAATGCTGTAAAGCTTCTGAAGGTCAAGATACAGAAGCGGCTTCGGAAAATTCTCCGGCACATTATAATACTTCATATTCCTTCTTAGTTCGGTAATGTCCATGCTTCCCCATGTAACAAATGTATAATCGTCACCGCACCACTCAAGAAATTCGGTCACACCCGATACGAAATCAGTTCCATTAGCAAGATCCTTTTCTGTTATCCCTAATATCTTCTTGACTGTATTCTGCAACTTTGTATACACCTGTGGCTTAATGGTACACTGCCACTCATCTACAATATCAAGCTTCTCATTAACCTTCGCCGCGCCTATCTGTATAATCTCAAAAGGAAAATGATCCTCAGAAAATTGTTTTCCCTTGGCACTCTGATTCCACTCAAGATCCATAACAATATAATTCATAAACATTTTCCTCTGTTACTTATTATAATCTCGTGATATCTACATATTAAAGCAAACATATTATATCGTGTATACGGGCGTATGTCGATAATAATTTATAAGATATTAATTTTTGAGTTATTAATCACATTTTCATTTCTTTTTTTCGCTGATACATCTCCTCATCTGCACGCTCCCGGACTTTTTCCAGCTCCATATCATCAACTGTAAAAACAGCATAACCACAGGCAATTCCCACTTCTGTTGGAATAATTCTCTTGTTGTTCAAAACATCAACATCATGATAAAGCTTTTTTATTACACGCTCTATGTCTACACTCTTTCCCTTTGGTATTATACAACAAAACTCATCGCCGCCAATGCGGTAACACTTACCATAACGTTCAAATGTATTTTCTATTATACGTGCTGCATTAATAATATAAGCATCTCCCACTCTATGTCCGTAGTTATCATTACAATTTTTGAGATTGTTTAAATCAAATGTTACAACCATACAATCATCAAAGCATTTTTCATTATTAATATAATAATCATATGCATTTCTATTATACATACCTGTCATGGAATCATTTAAAGCAAACTGCTCGAGTTCCTCTATCCTTCTCCCCTTTTTTAGTCTCGCAACAGCCTGTCTTGAAGCCTCTAATCCAAGTACAAGAATAAATAAAAGAAATGCTATTCTTCCAAATACTCCTGAATTATTACCATTCTTATAATATCCTGCCATATCTATGATTGTCGACAAAAACACTAAAATCAACGCTAATATACAGTATTTATACCTGGTGTCCAACTGTCTTCTGATAATCTTAATTGTAATTACAACAAATAAATATATAAGCATTAATATAATTACAATATGAGTCATCCACAATGTCTGTCTAAAATAATATATTCCTGTAGCATTAAGTATGTGTTCTAAAAGAATAATTGTTACATTAATATAACAGATTAATTTCCAAAACAGATTATCATTTATTTCCAAGAAACTTTTTACAAACATAATAAATGCCATTGGCATAATCATAAGTGTAACAAAAGCAATGTATGCCCCGGCTTGTCTGTTTGCAAATATAAGTGCTGATACATCTGTTTCATTTGCTGACCATAATCCAAGAAGAATCGAAAATATTCCCAGATATAATAATGTTCCATCTATCTGACTCCCCTTATGTACAATTGTCCAATATATAGTAATATATAATCCTACCAATAAAATAACCACGCTTATAATAAATGCAGGCATAGCTTTTCGAAGCAATTTCATATATATATCATTGCCACCACCGATATAGAATTCCTGTTTCTGGCCTTCAACCTCCTTATAACAAGATGAAATCTCTATTTGAAGGCTGTCCGCACCCGATGGGAGCTTTACAAAATTCCACGTCCATCCCGGGGTATTTCCCCATATACTTCGTTTATTACTAAGTCTGTAAATTTCTTCTCCTTGTGCATATACATTTATTCTCTGATGTGAAGAATAAAATACTATTGAACCTATATCCTGTCCATATGACTGTAAATTAAAATCATACTGTGTTTTTCCATCCTCTGTTGTACTTACTGATTCTGGAATACAGGTTGTCAACGCTTTTTCAGAAACTGCATCACTAAATGTGAAAACACTACATAAAAACATCATAATAATCACAGCTATTACTGTGCCAATTAATATCCCCTGTTCCCTTTTCATGTTATACCCCTTACTCTATATCTCCATTTTTTTGATTTTATCATGTACAATGATTTTTTTCCATATATTGATGTTTTTAAGCAATAATTCTTTATAGCACACTGTAATCACACACTAAAATATGTAATATAAAAAAGCAGCAACGATTCCCATCGCCACTGCCCATCACTTCTTAAATATAAATGTTCCCACCCAGAGTCGAACTGGGGATTGAGACTTAGGAGGTCCCCGTTATATCCACTTAACTATGAGAACAACTTGGCTAAACACCAAGAGAAATTTTATCACAAAACATCAGCAAGGTCAATGATACCCTGAGATTAAAAAGAAGCTGCCACCCGGCGATTACAATCGCCTGAGTGGCAGCTTCCATAAACACATTTATCGGATTAGTTTAATTATTGTAACTTGAACTTATCAATAGCCTCTTTAAGAGCTTCAGCAATATTATCAAGTTCAACTGTAAATTCGTTAAGGTCGTGCATTGTCTGCTCAACATCAACGGCTGATGCTGTAACCTCTTCAGAGGCTGCTGCGGTCTCAGTTGCTACTGCTGCAACATCTTCCATCTTGCTTACAACATTATTTCTGTTAGTATCCATAGCTTCATTGAGTTGTGTAATATTATCAAGACCTTCCTTAAGTCCGTTAACTGAATCAGAAATTGTATTAAACAGTTCCTTAGCATCCTTAATAGATACATTCTGCTCCTCTATAATACCAACTGACTCATCCATTGTCTGCTCAACCTGCTGTGACTTAATAGTAATCTCATTAACAATCTGCTTAATCTCATCTGTTGACTGCTGTGACTGTTCAGCAAGCTTTCTTATCTCATCAGCAACGACTGCGAATCCTTTACCGCTCTCTCCTGCTCTTGCTGCCTCGATAGAAGCATTAAGTGATAACAGGTTAGTCTGCTCTGTAATTTCTGTAATGGCATCTGATATGAAATTAATCTTTTCTATACTGCTTACCATCTCAGATACAACTGATTTAGAAATCTTAGAGTTATCAATTGAACGCTGTCCCTTAGTAATAAGTTCATCAACAATTGTAAGTCCCTTATTACTTAACTTCTGTGTTTCAACTGACATCTCACTGATATCATTTACATAAGCCTTGGTTTCCTTTAATCTGTCTGCAAGATTTTCTACTTCCTGTGTTGCTGTCTGTGTACTGTCTGCCTGACCTGATGCACCAACTGCAACACTCTGTATAGCCTCTGAAACCTGACCTACTGTCTCTGTAGTAGACTTAGATACTCCTGCAATCTTAGCAGATGCATCTACTATAACTCCACTCTTTTCCTCAACACCCTTAATAAGAACTGCCATGTTCTCAACCATGTTGTTAAAGTTATTCTCAAGGTCTCCAAACTCATTCTTCTTCTTTACATCAATTCTATCTGTTAAATCACCACCCGCAACATCCTTCATATGTCCAGAAACCTTCTTAATCTCCTTAGTCATAGAAGCTGTAACTGCAAGTGCAATACCAATTCCAATAACAAATGCGATAATACTGAATATAACAGTATTGCTAATCATCTTATTAGTTGTAGCAGATGTTTCTTTAGAACTGATAAAACCAACAAGTGTCCATCCTGTAACAGCATCCTTAGATGTTACTACATGTACCTTTTCACCATTAATGTTTTCATCAAATGAAAATGCTTTATCATAATCATTCTCTGTAAGACCTTTAACTGTACTCCAGCAATTCAGTCCTGATACTGAATCTGTTACATACTTGTTATTATCATTATTAACAAGTATATTACCATCTTCATCTGCAAGGACAACAAATCCTGTATTAAGAAGTCCGATACCCTGTACAAAATCTGTAATCTCAGAAAAATCAATATGCATACCCACAGTACCATAATTCGTTCCGTCTGAATGCTTAATTTCCTGTGAAACAGTAATTATTGTCTTATCAAAATCCTTGCTGTAATATGGCTTTGAAAAATAAGCATAAATGCTGTTTCTTGCCTTAATACCTTTACAATCTGTGTACCATACTTCCTTAGTTCTGTCTACACCTTTCTCAAGGCCACCCTTACTAAGTGTTTTTCCGGTCTCAGGGTTATATTCTCCCCAACCTGTAATCTCAAGATTAGTATTAGTAGTAAAGAAAGCTCTTTCTGCACCATTAGTAACCTTTACTGATGCAATAAGAGAATCTCTTACTGCCTTAACATTATCATCTAAAGTTCCCTGATCCTCAAGATGCTTTACTTCATTCTTTCTTGTAAGCAGGTCTACCGGCTGCGACAGAGTCTTAAGATATGTAGTAAACTGATTCTGTGCTTCATTCAAAGTCTGCTCACTTGTTACCTTCATGTTATTTTCCATTGAAGACGAAGTTGTTGTAATTGAACTTACCATAAGCATTACAATAGGAATTGTAATGGCAACAACGAAAAATAAAACAAGCTGAAAGCCTAATTTTCTGAAAAACTTCATAGCTTTCCCTCCTCGTTGATAATTAATAATATTTAGTTGACATTTCCTATTTCTTACATGCCTTGTATTATAATACCACATTTGTAAAAATATGTAAATTTCTATATTAAATACAATTTATTATGAAAACATATATTTAACAACAATATCAGTCAGTAAATCTTACATTTCCCTGAAGCCATATCTGTCCTTTGAATCTGCGGCCTACGGCTGGTTCTCCAAGCAGATGTTCCTTATTAACTGCTGTAGTTATAATAAGGCTGTTACATTCAAGAACCATAATACATATCTTCTCGCCAGTATATATATTTTCTTCTTCACGCAGTTCAAGAATCTCTCCGATTACAGAATACTGGTCGCATTCCACACCGCATGGCATAAAGCTTGTATCAATGATTGAAAGAACATCCTCCTTGATGACTCTGGAAGAAATAGAGGTGTAGGTGTTCATTTCGTCATAGGTCAGTTGTTCCATCGCGTCGGTATCACCGTTTCGCGCTGCATCGAGCAACTGGTTTCTGCGGTTCCGTCCCTTTGATTCAACGGCAATCTGGTGCTTGGAATGATGCATGCCGAGCAAAATCGTTCCCGCCACAGACAGGGCAGAAAACTTGACCTTCGTGATCTGCCGGTTGGAATAATTCAACCATTTGGATTTTGCATAATCTGCGATATTGATGACATAGAAGATAATCGTCATACCAAGATGGTAATCTTCGCAGACTCCCGCATAGCTTTCTTTGTCGGTCTGTTTCTGAATTGTGATGTTCTCAAACTGCATGAACCGGTCTCCCTTCAAATAAGGAAAATAATGTTCAATGGATAAAGAACCCTTGATGTCATATTCACCGACGAGCGAGAGTCCGAAATTCTTACCAAAATCTTTTTCAAACTGCAGCAGCGACGTATCGACGCTGATCGTCGTCATTATCTTGCGGTTTGGAGTATTCAACGTGTGACGATAAATATCTTCCAATTGCTGTCTATTTTTACATTCGCGAAAACCGATCGCACGTAGATAAGTATGCATACTACCTCCAGCATTTCCGCATGGGAAATGGATTAACAGATTTTTGTCTTACCGCCCATATATGGCTGAAGCACCTTTGGAATGTTGATGCTTCCATCTTCGTTCAGGTTGTTCTCTAAGAATGCAATCAGCATACGAGGTGGAGCAACAACAGTATTGTTCAATGTATGAGCAAAATATTTTCCATCCTTGCCCTTTACCTTGATGCCAAGACGACGTGCCTGAGCATCACCGAGGTTTGAACAGCTACCAACTTCGAAATATTTTTTCTGACGTGGAGACCATGCTTCAACGTCGTAAGATTTTACCTTTAAGTCTGCCAGATCACCAGAACAGCACTCGATTGTACGAACTGGAATATCCATAGAACGGAACAGATCAACTGTATTTTTCCACAGCTTGTCGAACCACATCTTGCTATCCTCTGGCTTGCAGACAACGATCATTTCCTGCTTCTCAAACTGGTGGATACGATAAACACCACGCTCCTCGATA
>ENA-OPSP01000235-OPSP01000235.1-human-gut-metagenome-genome-assembly--contig:-NODE-235-length-7921-cov-1.851640_pt1 | contig 7921 bp, 4 predicted proteins | sample MGYA00241809_ERZ501909 | MGnify/ENA primary metagenome ERZ501909 (study PRJEB25962, sample SAMEA2042394) | human gut metagenome | biome: human gut; feature: human-associated habitat; material: faeces... | reverse complement strand
TATACTGGCGGTCCTGCCCCGGTTGAAGCATATCGTTTCCTGCTACGATGGAGGTCACGGCATCTTTTCCGGCATTCCAGTCGGACATCACCAGTCCCTTGAATCCCCATTCGTCGCGGAGGATGTCTTCTGTCAGTTCACGGTCCTCGCAGGTATATTTGCCGTTCACCTTATTGTAGGCGGTCATCACGCTCCAGGGCTGAGACTCTTTGACAGCAATCTCAAAGCACTTCAAATACAGCTCGCGCAAGGGGCGTTGTGTCAGGCGAGAGTCGTTGTTATTGCGGTTGGTCTCCTGGTTGTTTACGGCAAAGTGTTTCAGGCAGGTACCTGTCCCCCGGCTCTGGATTCCGTTGATATAAGCAGCAGCCATTTTGCCGGTCAGCACCGGATCTTCCGAATAATATTCATGGTTACGTCCGCAGAGCACATTTCGCATCAGGTTGACACCCGGTGCCAGCAACACATCCAAACCATAATCCTTCACCTCCGTACCCAAAGTACGTCCCACCTTGTGGGCTGCATCCGGATTGAAAGTTGCTGCCACCGTGGTGCTGGAAGGAAATTCCGTAGCATGATAAGTACGGCTGTCGAATTCCCGCTTGGCAGCCATCGCCAACCGGTGCGGTCCGTCGGCAAGATAGGCGGAAGGGATACCCAGTCGGGGAATGTCGTAAGTACGTCCCGCTGTTCCGGGAAACTTGGTATCACTTCCCATCGACATCCCACAACCGATGACGAGGTGTACCTTCTCTTCGAGGGTCATGGCACTGACTACTTCGTCGATATTATCGGCACGCAGTCTGACTGACTGATTCGAACCGGTCGTCTGTGCAGTCAAGGCAGATGCCAGACAGAGTGAAAATAAAGTAATTGACAATCTTCTCATATATATTATATTTAAAAAGCCACAAAAGAAGCCCCCGTACAATTAGATGATTTCCACGGGGGACTTCTTCTACAAACAATTAATCAGTTAGAAAAATCTAATTTTGTCTATCTGCATCAGATGACGAAGTTAGATTTTGATTCTTTATGCGCTTTACCAACCTGCATTTTGTTCCATATTCGGATTCAAGCGGATTTCCTTTGCCGGAATAGGCAACAAATAATGTCTTTCCTTGAAACCATAACGCGTTTTATCCTTGTTATACTGAATGTATTCTACCGCTACATTATCCGGCTCATCTTTTCCTGCCTTATTTGACAAGATAGGTGTTCTTTCACCCTGATCCTTAAGCAAAGCCTCCGCATCTTTCCAACGGATAATATCCTGATAACGGGTATATTCAGAACAGAGTTCCAGTCTCTTTTCCAATTTAATGGCATCCAAGGTAGCCGTCTTTGCATCCAATCTTGCACGCTGACGCACCTCATTCAAGCAAGCATCAGCTTCGGATTGATTGCCATCCTTCAGGTTTGCTTCAGCTGCCAGTAACAAGACTTCAGCATAACGCATCCAACGATAGTTATTATATGAACACCAGAACCCAGCAGGAGATTCTACATTCGAGAAGCGACGCTTCCACATGAAATAACCTTCATTAATCAAACTCTGCCCTTTGGCAACCTTGACACCCAATTGAGAAATTTGGTCATAGGTTTTCATTGTCTGATTCAACCGATAACCATCTACACCCTCTTCCTGAACAAATGCATCATACAACTTTTTCTGAGGAACCATAAATCCCCATCCGGTACCATTAAACTGATTGTTAGAGCCAGACATATCCAACTTATCAGTGCGCCAATGATTCATCACCTCAAAGAAACTGAACTCATCCATGGAATTACTTGCATCAAAAATACGGTTACTTTCGAGCATACTTTCACAATTATACTCAGCCTTGTAGGTCAAGATATCCTCATAATTTCCATCATAAAGTTTATACTTACCGCTAGCTCTAACTTCATTCAAGACAACAGCAGCTTCATGGAATTTTTCTTGCCATAAATAAGCTTTACCCAATATAGCTTGTGCCAACTGCTTGGTAACACGCCATGTCGTTTTATCATCTACACTCTTCTTTTCCTCCAAGAGTCCTGAGTTGATAGCTTCAGTCAGGTCCTGCTCTATCAACGCCCAAATATCAGCCTTAGGCGAACGAGCCAACTGATATTCGGATTTATCAAGCTCATGGTCTACCAATGGTACATCACCCCACATAGAAACTAAATCAAAATAAGCAAAAGCACGGAAAAACTTGGCTTCAGCACAAGCCTTCTTCTTCAAATCAGTATCAGGCTCAACACGTCCCAGAATCACATTCGCCTTATAAATAAGCTGATAGTAGCTTTCCCATACGCCTCCGATAAAACTTTGGTCTGAGCCAAATGAATATTCATTACAGCCTTCCAGCTCTGCATTGTCATTACGACCACCACCACCTGCCCAAACATCGTCCGAAAGGGCATTCTTCATCATCGTATAGTTATAGTATGTACCCTTGAGTTGTATATAAAGCGCATCAGCTGCTGCTTGAGCTTGTTCGTCAGTTTTATAATAAGTGGAAAAGTCCAATACACCTTTTTGAGGTATATCCAATTTGTCTTCACACGAAGTGCCAGCCAATATAAGGAGCGCTCCGAGCATTAAAGAATATCTTAATTTCATATGTTTTTCATTTTAATAAGTTCATAAAAATCAGAATGTCACACTCAAACCAAGAACAACCTTCTTTGAATTAGGATAACTACCTTTATCCACACCTAATGAATTTCCGACACCGGTAACTTCAGGGTCAAAACCAGGATAGTCTGTAAAAGTAAAGAAGTCCTCAAGTGAGCCATATATACGTAGATTTTCAATTGCTACCTTCTTAATCAGTTGCTTCGGGAAAGAATAACCTAACTGAATCTGTTTAATTTTAAAATAAGAACCGTCAAATACACAACCGGAAGAAGTCAGATACTTGGTATAATCTGTAGCGCCTGATGCAGGAGTCTTCCCATTGCGATTGCTTTCTGTCCAACGGTTTTTTGTAAAATAAGTCAGCTGATTCAAATTGTAATCCACACGGTTCAAGCCACAGAACACATCGTTACCTTGAGAACCCGTACCAAACAAGATAAAATCAAATCCCTTCCAAGCTGCATTCAAGGTAATACCATAAGTATAGTCGGCAATTCCCTTACCAATTTCTGTCTTATCATTATCCGTAATACCTTCTACACCATCAATATCTCTAAAGATTGGCTCACCGGTTTTTGAATCCACACCCATGAAATCATAACCATAAAAATACCACGCGGGCTTACCTACCTCAAAACGGGTAATGGCTCCATAAGTCACATAAGTAGCCCCATCAATACTTGATAAAGACTCATGCATCTTGGTCACTTTATTCTTCAATGTAGCAACGTTGGCACGGACACCATAAGCAAAGTCACCAATACGATCTTGCCATCCCAGTTCCAATTCAAACCCCTTGTTCGTAATATTACCGGCATTAACTGGCGAGAAACTGTTACCTACTACAGTTGAAGCCTTAATGCCCGAAACAATCAGGTCTTTTGTCTTTTTATGGAAATAATCGGCTGTAACAGTCAAACGGCTATTCAAGAAACGGGCATCAATACCGATATTGGTCTGTTCTGAAGTTTCCCATGTCAAATCGGGGTTAGCCAAACGATTCGGGTAAGCTCCGGTTGTACCTCCATTCTTATCCGAGCCAAATGTATAAAGACCATAATCGCCAAACTCGTAACTGGCACGCCAATTTGAATTAGGGATATTGTCATTACCATTCTGTCCCCAACCAGCACGGACTTTCAAGAAACCAAGCCAAGAAGCAGTATTCTTCATAAAAGCCTCGTTTGAAATAACCCAACCAGCAGAGAATGATGGGAAATATCCCCATTGATTGCCTTTCGCAAACTTAGACGAGCCATCGGCACGAATGATAGCAGAAAACATATAAGTTTCCTTAAAGTCATAATTCAAACGTCCAAAATAAGACATCTTAGAACCATAATCCGAGGGATAACCATTTACTGTAGCAGTAGCTTTACGTTCTGTATTATGCAAATAAGCATGTGTAAAGTCACCAAAAGCACTATTATAACCGGTTGCCTCTACTGATTCGCCATAAGTTGGTCTTGATTTAGAATACTCTGTACCAGCCAAAACATCAAAATGATGTAAGTCTGTAATATCAAACCGATAACTCAACGTATTAGTCAAACTCCAGTTCCAACCCAAAGACACGTTATTTATCGTTTGGTCTTTATCACGGCTATCTCCCTGATTATTAATTTGGTAAACGGGAAGATATGAACGCCATGAACTTGACCATTGTTTGTAACTAACCTGACCTTTATAAATAAGATTCTTAAGTGGTTGTACTTCCAGATATGCCGCTGTGTTCAGATTAAAATTCTTATTCTTATTATTCCCAGCCTGATTATATACCATGTGAGCCATCGGATTAGAAGCATATGCAGTATAATCAAGTATACCATTAGCACTCGTTCCAAAATTCTTCAAATCATCATACATGAAGAAATCACCATTTTCATTATATACAGGAATCAGAGGAATAGCACGCAAAGCATTAGAAAGGTCATTCGAATATTGATTACCTAACTGCACACCTTGATTCTGTTTGTGCTGATAATATATATTCTCACCAAACTTTATCACATCCACATCTCCCTTACGATATATCACATGCTCAGAATTAATGCGGAAAGTAAAACGACGATAGTCAGTCTTCACCGGACCACCGAATGCACCATCCTGATACTGATAGCCTATACCTGTCGAAAATTTGGAGAATTCAGAACCACCTGTTACATTCAACGCATGATTAGTAACCACAGCATTTTTATTCCGGAATTCTTTTACCCAATCTGTACCAGGATTGGTACCATTCTGATAAGCAGTCAGCAAATCAGCATCTACGAATTTTGACCAATCATACGGTTGGCCTCCATTATTATAGGCCACTTGATCCATTACCGCCATATATTCTTTGGCATTCAACATATCAGGCATCTTATATATATTTGCCCAACCTATGTTTCCATCATAAGATACAGAAACCTTTCCTACCTTACCCTGCTTCGTAGTAATAAGGATAACACCGTTGGCACCGCTCGAACCGTAAATTGCACAAGATGCAGCATCTTTCAACACGTCAATACGTTCAATATCGGCAGGATTCAAGGCGTTAATATCGCCACCGGCTACACCATCAATAACGTAAACTGGAGCTGTATTTCCGTTAGTACCAGCACCACGAATATTAATTTTAAACCCATCACCCGGCTGACCGGAAACGGCCTGAATATTTACACCCGGAGACTGGCTTTGTAAAGCGCCCAATGCCTGCGTAGTATTTAATTTTGCGATGTCTTCGCCTTTTACCTCAACCGTAGCACCTGTCACCAGTTTCTTCTTCTGTACACCGTAACCCACTACGACTACTTCATCCAACAATTCCGTATCTTCCTTTAGCTGAATCTTGAAACTAGTCTGGTTACCTACCACTATTTCTTGCGGCTGATAACCGATAAAAGACACAACAATCGTTGCTCCCGGCTGAACATTCAATGTGAAATTACCGTCAATGTCGGTAATGACACCATTTGTGGTTCCTTTCTCCAATACATTGGCACCGATAATAGGGCCCATAGCATCACTGACGACACCCGTAATTTTCTTTGTTTGCTGCACTGCCTCAACGGTATCCGTCGATGATACTGCGAAAAGCTGAGGAGCATAACCCAGACTGAACACCGAGCATATCCCCGCAAGCAGCGCTGTCTTTCTAAAATTCAAATTCATACTGTATTTCTTAGATTTAAAACAAACACAAAACCTCCCAAAAGAAGATTTTTTTAGTTAACAAAAATGAGACTGAGTCAAAAAGCCCTGATATACTATCACAGCCTTGACATTTAGGTTTACTTCCAAACAGTCCATGTCTTCATAGTTCCGTTTTTCCTTTTTTCCCATAGGCACAATTCTTTTTTTCTTAAATTATTAATGGTTAAATCATATTGCTTTTTCCCGAAAGGGTCATTTCTTCAGTTCGTCCCGTACCATTCTTCCCCATTCCTTCATATCTGCATCTTTCCAGTTTCCCTCGGAAGAAGCCGACGGATAGAACATGGAGCAAGTCTCATCCTTGTCAGACAAAGACCAGGCCACCCAACTGATGGAATGCCGCTGCATCCACTCCAGCCAATTCCCCCACTCTTCTTTACTGATGGGGCCGTCCCCACTTGCCTCCATACCGGCGCATTCGGAAACGAAAATCGGCAAGCCCTTGCCCAGAGCATAGTCGGCGCGGTCGCGCAGCCACTGTCCGTGGGTGTTGGCATAAAAGTGGAGTGTATACATTATATTGCTATATCCGGTAATAGGATCGTCCGCTGCCAAATGGATGTCCTGGTCCCAATGCGGACAACCAACGAGGATAACGGCATCCGGTTCTATGGCACGAATCGTCTTGATAACCTCCACAGAGTATGACTTCACCTGCTCCCAACTGTCTTCCACCGGTTCGTTGAAAACCTCATAGATGACATTAGGAACCCCTTTGTAACGGGTAGCCATTTGGGTGAAGAACTCCTTTGCTTCTTCCTGCCGCAGATTGTGGCTATGCCAGTCGATGATGACGTAAACGCCGTTCTCGATAGCAGCATCCACCACTTTCGTAACACACTCAATACCGAATTCGGGCTTGTTCACATAGCAGGCGCTATCCAAATCCACTCCCATAGAGGCCCGAAGCACTTGTGCGCCCCAGTCATTGACCAGATAAGCAACCGAAGAGGCATTGTAGAAACGGGGCCAGAACTGATGCCAGCCATAGCTGACACCGTGCAATACCACCGTGTCTCCTTCGGTATTCATCAACTGCGTACCATTGACCACCAATGCCGGTAGCGTTTCCTTTACATTTTCATTCTTCGACGGGTTTGTTCCACAACCAATGGTCATACCTAGGCAACAAACCGCCAACATAACTTTCCATATGCTTTTCATATCATACTTAGTATTTAGAGTAATAATCTTTCTTATATAACGGTACAAACGCTTTGTACACGCTTACATTCTAATTTTCAGGCAGGGATTACACGGAAAAGCACGGATAGGTTCAATTTTGCAGCTTCCGGTTTTCCGCTTTAATTATTTCAATAGTGCTGTCTGTGGCAAAGACAGAGTTCAGTCCTTGTTGTTCTTGAGCCGGGTCACCGGTATAGTCATCTCCCTTTTCCCAGAATACATGGTCGGGATTTTGTCCGGCAAAACCACCCCATGCCCAGAAGTTGCATCCGGCAAAGAGTCCGCCGCTCTCACGGTCCTGGCGGATGAGGTCGAATACATAACGGTAATATTCATCGCGGGCAGTGGTCGGTGCCTCTTTGGAAAAGCTGAAACCGTCACGGGGAAAACCGAACTCCTCCAAAACAATCGGCTTGCTGTACTTCCGAGCAATGACCATGTGGTCATCTATATACTTCTTAGTATTTTCCTTGGCACGCGGAAGAAGTTCCTTCAGGCTGTCCGCCTTCACCCAACTCCAGTTGTAAGGCCAGATGTGGATATTCAGATAATTGATGTTGGGGTCGGCATGAATCTTCTCGAAAAGATTCATATCCATTTCGCATCCCCACGAGCCCTCACTGCCGGAAGACACCATGTGGTTCGGGTCAAGTGACTTGATTTGTGCAGCCACATCGGCCATCCAGCGGGCAAACGGTTCCTTGTTCTCGTCAGAGAAAGCGCGAGGCTCGTTACCAATCTGCCAAGACATAATAGTGGGGTCATCCACATATTTTATCTGATTATACCTATTGGTGCGTGAAACAATATAATTGACATGATTGGCAAACAAGGCCTTCGCGCTGTCCGATTGGGGGAACTGCTTGACATACTCCATATAGGCGGGCCATCCGTCTACGGCAGGTA
>ENA-OPSP01000216-OPSP01000216.1-human-gut-metagenome-genome-assembly--contig:-NODE-216-length-8282-cov-3.269114_pt1 | contig 8282 bp, 8 predicted proteins | sample MGYA00241809_ERZ501909 | MGnify/ENA primary metagenome ERZ501909 (study PRJEB25962, sample SAMEA2042394) | human gut metagenome | biome: human gut; feature: human-associated habitat; material: faeces... | reverse complement strand
CGGCATAACTGTGCCATGCCATTAGAAAGTCCAAAATAATATATATATTCTCTATAATAATATATACTCCTCAATGCCGCTCCATTTCCAAAAAAAGCATTACAACTTGAAGATTTATGATCACACTCAGGTTTTGCACACACAGGTATAACATCATTTGTCTCCAGATTCAAAAACAACAACTTCTGTTCAAAATTCATGTAATAATATCCATCTTCAACTGCAGCCAGATCATACCATCCATCTGTATCCCAGTAATTCTGAAAATCACTGTCTCCTGTTACTCCGATAAGACTTGCATAATCTAAGCCCTTCTCTGCTTCTGTATTCTTATGGAGTAGAACATATGTCACCATTGCTCCCACCAATACTGCAATAAATATAATTGGAATCACATACCTAATGCCTCTTCTCTTCATTTAATATCATCTCCCTAGTAAATGAACTGGCTCACTAAAAATATTTTTCCATTCTTCGGCTTTTTCAATTTCTCTCTTATCTATATACATGAGCTGGTCTTCTCCCATACCCATGCGCATATGTGTACAACGCTTTATATAAGCCTTTAATACCACATCTATTTTATTAATTCAATACCAATTGCGTGAAATGACGCTTTTCATGTTTAAAATAACATTTATTTAAATATTCTCATCGGTTATAATAACAATAGCTTAATTTTATGGAGATTGGATAATGAATATATTTATATGTGATGATGACAATTTGGTATGCGAGCAGATTAAAACTCTGTGCGAAAGTTATTATATTGAACATAAACTGAAAAGACCTGATATTTACATATTTCACTCTGGTGAAGACATTCTGGCTTCAGATATCAAACCCGATATTGTATATTTAGATATCCAGATGTCTGGCATAGATGGCATTGCCGTTGGTAATTCGCTTGTTAAATCTTATCCGGCAGCAATAATAATTATTATAACTTCCTTTCCGGAATATCTTGACGAAGCCATGCGCTTTCATGTATTCCGTTATATTTCAAAGCCTGTTGAAAGTAAACGTTTTATGCGTAACCTTGAAGACGCCATATCTGAATTCAATTCTATTGGCGGCAGGATTATTGTAAAATGTAAAGGCAAAACATATGTATTATCAGCAAAGGATATCATTATGGTGGAGGTTAATCCTCACTGCCGCAATCTTACTATCCACACGGTTTCAGATACATATACAACCACCCAGACTCTCGCCAGCATTAAATCAATGCTTCCGTCTGGGAGCTTTTATCAGAGCCATCGATGTTATATAGTGAATATGAATTATATTATGTCTTATAATAACAGCAGAATATATATGGAAAATCATCTTTACGCTGATATTGCCTTGCGCAAGTATAATGATTTTTTTAATACCTATTCAGCATTTCTTACAACATTGCGCTAGTTTATTAATCAGAGGGGGATTTATGAATTTAATATTGTACTATTTATTTGTATATCTTATAGAAGCCATTATTCTATGGCTATACTGCAACCGGATATTTACTTCACGAAAGAACACATTTTTATCTCTTTTAATCACTATTGGCATGTTCAGTCTGCTTATACCTGTAGCAATTCTCACTAATGCGGCACTCAATGCATTTTGCTCATTCATTGTCTATCTGTGCTGCATCGTGCTTAATTATGATTCAAAACCGGTTTGGGCACTGTTTCATGCCCTTGCCCTGACAATTCTTATGGCATTATCAGAAGGACTTATTGCCGCAGCTATTCCTGACATAACGATATATGCATTCCGTGATGGAAACATACATAGTTCGGCATTTACATTTGTTATATTAAGCAAATCTGTCTATTTATGTATTTCACAGTTAGTAACCAGAATTTTCTCTAAAGATACAGTCAATAATGCTTCTATACGCAAAAGCACCCTTATGCTGTATCTGATACCTGTTATATCCTCTATCATTACCGTTTCTCTTGGCTATATATGTCTCAACGGTAAATTGTCTGGCACTGACTCTGTTATTGTATTCATATGTCTGGTTCTGCTGCTCTCAATCAATATCCTGACTTTCTATCTGCAGCAGGATATCAGCCAGAAAAATGTTGAATATGCCAGATTGCAGATTGAATTACAGAAAGAAACTGACACTGAACATTATTATAATTATGTTCAGGAAGTTAATGAAAAACAGCACATTCTTATTCACGATATTAAGAACCACCTTAATACTATCAGCCAGCTGAATGATGGAAAACATATTGACGAAATAACCAGATATATCAATAACATTCTGGGAAGTGATGCACTAAGAAAATCCAAAAGATATTGCAAAATTGATATACTTAATGTAATTATCTCAAGATATGCCGAACAATGTAGTAATTCAGGAATAAGCTTTGAGGCAGACATCCGCGCCAACACCCTTGAATATCTGCCCGCACAGGATTTCACTTCCATATTCTGCAATCTTCTTGATAACGCCATTGATGCATCCCTATCATGTGATGAACCATATATAGATTGTAATGTTTCTCTTATCAGAGGCGGCAACGCTGACCTTATAAGTATTGCTAACTCATGCAAATCATCTCCTTTAGGTCATGACGGAAAACTCCATTCCAGAAAGCAGGACACTGGTTTTCACGGATATGGTCTTAAAAGTGTAAAACGTATAGCAGATAAATATAATGGTCTGCTCAATTATGTTTACTCGGAGGAAAAGCATGAATTCCGCGTCGTGGTTATGCTGGAGCATCCTTAGAAAAGCTTTCCAGATGCCATAAACTGCGGTATATTTTCATGAATGATTCCATTTCTTTTTTGTATCATATCATTTCTTGTAAGCACATATTTAGGATAGTTATCTTTAATCATCTCTAATGGAGCATACTCTCGATCCTCTGTTTCTCTGTTTAACATTGTTGTCATCGTCACCTGCACATAACCATAGTTGTTCATATTATCTCTCATAATGAAATCACATTCTAACTTTCCTATTCTTCCAATACTGATATCATACCCCTTTGATTTTGCATAGTTAAAAACAACTTTTTCAAGGGCTGGTCCATAATTAATTCTGTTATCAGTATTTGTTGCAAAATAGAAACCCATATCTGATAAATAATACTTCTGCTCACCATTTATAGATTTTTTGGATTTTAAATCAAACCTTTTACATTCATATATTATTTTTGCATCCATTAATATATTAATATAACGGTTCAAAGTTTCTCTTTTTATATCCATTCCAGATTTATGGAGTTCTTTCAGCATACTCTTCAAACTAGTTGTTGAGCCAAAGTTGTTATTAAGGGGGTATTTTTTTACTTTTTTGTAAATTTTACCCCCTTAACTCGAATTTCTACTATTTTAATCCTCTTTAATATTCCCTTTTTTCACATTAGGCATTATAAATTTTTCATACGAATATTTCCAGAGTTCTTCTGAGCCTTCTCCTGTTCGTGCATTTCTTTTTAATATCTGGCTAAGATGCACACCCTTTTCTGCCCAGCTTTTTCCTTTTGAAGCATCATTTAAGATTACCGGCTGGAAGTTATCCATAGTTCTTGCAAACTTTGCCTCTGGTGTTTCCTGTGCCTCGAATTCCTCCCACAATTCACGCATATATTTCCCCTGGTCTTCTGGAAGAATACTGAATATTCTGTCAGCACATTTTAACTCTCTTTCACGCTGTGTCTTCTTAGCATTCTCATCGTAAGCATATGTATCGCCTGCATCTATCTCTACAAGGTCATGTATAAGAAGCATTGTCATTGTGCGGAGCACATCAATCTTTTCGTTGGCATATTCAGACAACAGCACAGTCATAATTGCCATATGCCATGCATGCTCAGCGTCATCTTCCTTTCTTGACGCATCCGCCAGATACGTCTGTCTGCCAATGCTCTTTTCCTTATCAATCTCTCTTATAAACTCTATCTGTCTGTCAAGTCTGTCTTTATCCATGTTAACCTCTATTCCTGCGCTGCTTTTCAGCGCATCTTAAGTTTCTGCTAATCCGTCAATTCCAGTGACGCAACCTCGCCAACAACTATAATAGCTGGTGATGGGAAGTCTACTTCTTTCACCTTTGCTGCAATATCCGAAAGTGTTCCGACAAGCTTTACATATGTACCATCTGTATTCTCACCGTGAATTACCGCAACCGGCGTATCTGACAACTTTCCATATCTCATCAGCTTTTCCGTAATCATGTCTATACTCTTTAAACCCATAAGAAATACAAATGTTTCATCAAGCTTCGCATATGATTTCCACCTGATTTCCTCAACCTCCGGTGACAGATTATCTGCCGTATGTCCGGTAATCACATGAAATCCACGGCTTGCACCCCTGTGTGTCACCGGAATTCCTGCCATTCCACACAGACCGATACCTGATGTAACCCCCGGAACTTCATGCACTGGTATTCCATGTTCTTTAAGTGCAAGTGCTTCCTCTCCGCCCCTGCCGAACACATAAGGGTCTCCGCCTTTTAGTCTCACAACATATCTACCTTCAAGAGCTTTTTCTACAAGAAGCTCATTAATCTCCTCCTGTGCCTTGGAATGTCTGCCACTCCTCTTTCCGGCGTATATAAGCTCACAGCTCTCCGGTGCAAACTCCAGCAGATGCTCATCAATCAAATCATCATACACTATAACCTCTGCCCTTCTTATCTCCGACAAACCTTTGAGTGTAATTAATTCATATGAACCGCAACCTGCACCAACAAGAGCTGCCCCCGGCAGTATCTTCCGGCTCTCATTATCAAGATATTTCTGTAAAAATGCTTTTTCTTCCTCGCTGCTGCACACTCTGTCGGCTTTCATACAGAATTCTGAAACTTCTCTTATAAATGCTGCTCTTTTCCTGTCATTATCTATCTGCTCTTTAGCAATTGTTCTGATTTCCGAAAGATAATCTAATATATACTCTATATTATCAGATACATTTGCTTCAAAATCTCTTCTTAACTTAGCTGCAACATGCGGACTCTTCCCACCTGTAACAAAGCCTGCAACCATATCACCCTTCTGCACAATTGAAGGGAATATAAAATCACATAACTCCTGGTTATCCACAACATTTACAGGAATTGCCTTTTCTTTGCACAATCTTGCAGCTTCTTTATCCACTTCTTCACCAGCCGCCGCGATAACAAAATCCACATTTTCAATATCTTCCTGTGTGAATGTTCTTCTTTCAATGCTGATATTATCGCAAGACTGCGCCATTGCCTCTATGTCAGAAACTATAGATGGTGCTGCAACTTTAATCTTCACGCCAAATTCCTTCAGCCTGCTTATCTTTCTTGCTGCCACTTTACCGCCACCGATAACAAGGCATTTCTCCCCTTCTATTTCTCTAAAAAACGGAAAATAACTCATCCTGTTCCCCTTTTTCTTGTATTTATTGTCATGATACACTTTGAAACTGTTAATTTCTGTTTGCTTTAGCCTGATTTTCTTTGCTTGTTGCCATGATACCTATAAATAGTCGCATATTCAGCAATTTAGTAGGTAAATTTCGATTGTGACTATTATAATAGTGCTACATTTTTACTAAAAATGCCTACTAAATAACATATTTCATGCTTTTAGTAGGCATCTTGTGTCGTATATTCTATTATTCTGCTTAAAAATGCCTACCAAATCAGCCCATCTCACCGCGGATATCAATCTTAGGCGGTTCAATTGGATAATTGCCTGTAAAGCAAGCGTCACAGTAACCTGTCTGTCCACATATCATCTCACTTAACTTGTCAACCTCAAGATAGCCTAATGAATCTGCTCCAATAATTTCACAGATTTCATCTACAGAATGGCCTGATGCGATAAGCTGGTCTTCTGAAGGAATATCTGTTCCAAAATAACATGGGTGAAGAAACGCCGGCGAACTTATTCTTACATGAACTTCCTTAGCACCTGCTGCCTTAAGAAGATTAACAATTCTTGCACTTGTTGTTCCTCGTACAATCGAGTCATCAATCATGACTACTCTCTTGCCTGCAACTGCTTCCTTAAGTACATTCAGCTTAACCTTAACGCTTGATTCTCTCTGTTCCTGCTTAGGCTTGATGAATGTTCGTCCAACATAGTTATTCTTGATAAATGCATTACCATAAGGAATTCCTGATTCCATTGAGAAACCAAGTGCTGCCGGATTACCAGATTCTGGAACACCTACAACAATATCAGCTTCTACAGGATGAGTCTTTGCTAAGATTCTACCCGCATTAATTCTTGACTCATATACGCCCATTCCGTCAATCTTGCTGTCTGGTCTTGCAAAATATATGTATTCAAATATACATCTTGCTGTATTTTTCTGGCAGAGTGACTTATCAGACTTGATTCCGTCTTTAGTGATAGTAACAACTTCACCAGGCTCAACATCTCTTACAAACTCTGCACCTACAGTATCGAGTGCGCATGTCTCTGATGATAAGAAGTATGCATTATCTCTCTTACCGATACATAATGGCTTGAAACCAAATGGGTCTCTTGCTCCGATAAGCTTTCTAGGACTCATTACGATAAGTGAATAAGCACCCTTAATCTTCTTCATCGCATTTAACACAGCTCCCTCAACAGTAGGAACATTAAGTCTTTCTCTTGCGATTAAGTAAGCAATAACCTCTGAATCAATAGTTGTCTGGAAGATAGCTCCTGTATAAGAAAGCTCTTCACGCAGTTCAACCGCATTAAGAAGATTACCGTTATGTGCCATACCAAGAGTTCCCTTAACATAGTTAAGAACAAGTGGCTGTGCATTCTCTCGGCTGCTGCTTCCGGCTGTTGAATATCTTACATGTCCGACACCTATATTACCATTAAGCTTTTCAAGCTTTTCAGGATTAAAGACTTCATTAACAAGTCCCATATCCTTATATGAAAGAACCTTTCCCTTAGGTCCTTCTGTATCACTGACTGCTATACCGCAGCTTTCCTGTCCTCTGTGCTGAAGGGCAAAAAGGCCATAATATATTGTAGATGAAACATCATTGCCATCGAAATCATATACACCAAAGACTCCGCATTCCTCATGAAGTTCATCTTCAGCATAGTGGCTGTCATTAATATCAATCTGATTCATAATTCTCCATTCCTTATCGACTGTGATTATTTGCGGGAAAAATCCTTACCAGTAAGAAGCTTATATGCTTCCTTGTACTTCTCAACTGTCTTCTCGATTACATCATCTGGAAGTAAATAATCACTGTCTGGATTAGCCTTTAACCAGTCTCTTACAAACTGCTTGTCATATGATGGCTGGCTCTTTCCTGCCTCGTATCCTTCTAATGGCCAGAATCTTGAGCTGTCTGGTGTAAGCATCTCATCACCGATAACTACCTCACCATTCTCATCAAGACCAAATTCAAACTTAGTATCTGCAATAATAATACCCTTGCTTAAAGCGTACTCTGCACACTTCTTGTAAAGAGTGATAGTTGCATCCTTAATCTTAGTAGCATACTCAAGACCTTTACCTGGGAACTGCTTCTCAAGAACTTCAATACTCTTCTCAAATGAAATATTCTCATCATGGTCGCCAATCTCAGCCTTAGTACTTGGTGTGTAGATTGGTTCAGGAAGCTTCTCTGATTCCTTAAGTCCCTCTGGAAGCTTAATTCCACAGACTGTTCCGTTTTCCTTGTAGCTTGCCCAGCCACTACCTGTGATATAACCTCTTACGATACACTCGATTGGAAGCATATTCAATTTCCGGCAGAGCATGCTGTTTCCATCAAACTGTGGCTGCTGGAAGAACTCCGGCATATCCTGCACATCCACGCTCAACATGTGGTTGGGCAGCAGATCGCGGGTGTAATCAAACCAGAACTTGCTCATCTGGGTGAGCACGGTGCCCTTTTTGGTGACCTTGTTTTTCAGGATGACGTCAAACGCAGAAATGCGGTCGGTGGCAACCATGATCAGGCTGTCGCCATTGTCGTAGATCTCGCGGACTTTGCCTTCTTTGATGGGTTTGAACTCAGTCATAATCAAACACTCCATTTTTCCATGTTCTCAGCAGCGCAGCAGCGCAGCGCAGTTCTTACCCTATTATTCTACCATACTGCCGCGCGGTTTAAAAGGAACAGAATAAAAGAAAAATGGGCAAGTTTTGTGTTTTTATCGTGAAAAGTGCGCAAAAAACAGCAGGAAATTTCGGCGTTTTGACGATAAAAGTCGTACTTTCACAACAATGAAGCACCTTTTTGTAAAATGTAGGCATGGACATTCCGGCGATTGTGCGGTATCTTATAATCAACAAATTAGAATAGGGAGGGTTTACATATGGGCAGT
>ENA-OPSP01000206-OPSP01000206.1-human-gut-metagenome-genome-assembly--contig:-NODE-206-length-8595-cov-2.197190_pt1 | contig 8595 bp, 7 predicted proteins | sample MGYA00241809_ERZ501909 | MGnify/ENA primary metagenome ERZ501909 (study PRJEB25962, sample SAMEA2042394) | human gut metagenome | biome: human gut; feature: human-associated habitat; material: faeces... | reverse complement strand
CTTGGTATGAGTTTGGCTTGTTCACCGCATCAAGAACGCCACGCAGCAACATAGCCATACCTGTTTATTCTGGTCATTTTATTCTTCAATCCATTCTACAATTTCCTGTGAAAGCGGACTGGTAGTAGAGCCGATTGAGGCAACCCATCTACCATTTTCATCAATCAGAAACTTATGAAAGTTCCACCCTATCTTAGCATCCGAAACCCCGTTTTCACTTTTATGCGTAAGCCATTGATAAAGGGGAGCTATATCTTTCCCCTTTACAGATATTTTAGCCATCATAGGAAAAGTAACTCCATAATTCAACGTACAAAACTCCTTGATTTCTTCATTCGTTCCGGGTTCCTGATGTAGGAAATTATTGGCAGGAAATCCGATAACGACAAAATCATCTTTTCCATATTTCTCATACAATTCCTCCAACTTGGCGTACTGGGGAGTGAAACCGCATTTAGATGCCACATTGACTACCAATACTTTCTTACCTTTGAACGTGGAAAGTGGCAAGTCCTTCCCGTCAATAGCCTTGACCGTAAAGTCATAAAAACTTTTTTGCTGTGCACCAGCTACCGATGTGATCATGGTTACAATTATGCTTAATATAAATGTCTTCATTTGAAATGCTATTTTATAATAGAACAATTCATGAACTTGAAAAGTTTTCTCTGAAAGAAAAGATTGACGAGAGAAAATTGTTATCTTTGTTCTTCTGAAAAAGAACAGAAGATATTTATGAGCAAACAAGGAACCATCATAGTAGTAGATGATAACAAAGGAGTGCTGTCGGCAGTAAAGCTATTGCTGAAAAATCATTTCGAACATATCGTCACATTGCCCTCACCCATCACACTGCCCGCTGCGTTACGTGAAGAAAATGCGCAAGTTGTGCTGCTGGATATGAATTTCAGCAGCGGACTGAATACCGGGAATGAAGGTCTGTACTGGTTACACGAGATAAAGAAAATACACCCCTCCCTGCCCGTAGTACTTTTCACAGCCTATGCTGACATAGACCTGGCAGTGCGCGGCATCAAGGAAGGAGCAACAGACTTCATCGTCAAGCCTTGGGACAATGCCCGGCTGATAGAAACCTTGCTGTCTGCCTGCCGCAATTCCTCCAAGAACAAGAAGAGAGCGGAAGTCCCTAAAACCGTATCTTCTATGTATTGGGGAGAAAGCAATGCCATGAAGCAACTGCGGACGCTGATAGAGAAAGTGGCGCAAACGGATGCCAATATTCTGATTACAGGAGAGAACGGCACAGGAAAAGAAATGCTGGCACGGGAAATACACGCTTTGTCTGCCCGATACCGACGGGATATGATAACGGTGGATATGGGTGCCATTACCGAATCCCTGTTCGAAAGCGAACTGTTCGGCCATGAGCGGGGCGCTTTCACCTCGGCCATCAAACAGCGCAAGGGCAAATTCGAACAGGCGAGCGGCGGAACGCTCTTCATGGACGAGATCGGCGACATGTCGCTGGCGGCGCAGGCAAAGGTGCTGCGGGCCCTGCAAGAGCGCAAGATCAGCCGCGTAGGCAGCGACAAAGACGTCGATGTCGATGTGCGGATCATCGCGGCGACGAACAAGAACCTGCGAGAAGAGATTAAAAAAGGAAATTTCCGCGAAGACCTTTTCCATCGTATCGGCGTTATCCTGATCAAAGTACCGCCCCTGCGCGAACACTCGGAGGATATTCCCCTGCTGGTCGATCACTTCATCGATATGATCTGCGAAGAATACGACATGCCGCGAAAACCGATGGATAAAAAAGCGGTCGAAATGCTCCGGCAAATGCCGTGGACGGGCAACATCCGCGAACTGCGCAACGTCATCGAGCGGCTCGTGGTCCTGAGCGTATTGTACATTGCCACGAGAGCTTGATCTGGATGGGTACAAGATTTTTTTAAAAGAAAAACGGCAGGCAGCGGAAACACTTGGAAAAAAAAGAATAATTGATGAACTCATCAAAAAAGCTACGGATCTGACTTCGAGCACGGAAAACTATGAACATCAGCATTTTTACAAATTCTGGGTAAACGTCAATGATGCGACAACATCACAGGCAGAAATTGAATTAAGAGATCGGACTATGAGATTCCGGGATATGTACAGAGATGTTCAGATCCCATGTGAAATACTGGAAGAAAGAGAAATTATTAAAATGTGTAATTTATACAGTAATCGAAGAAGTAACAGTTATGATGTGAATTTGACTTATTCATTGGAGATTCCATTCATCAGAGGATAAAAAGCACATGAAAAAAAATCAAAAAAACGAACAGAATAAAGACATATATGTGAATCAGAACCTGCTTAACATTATTTCTCCATCAGGCATATCATTTGACAACAATTATGCGGATATCGGAGAAGGAGTAGGTAAGATATTTTGTATATCACGTTATCCGTCTGAATTGGATTATGGCTGGTTGTCAGATATTGTAAATCTGCCCGGAGCAGCGGCCACGGTAGAATATCGTTATAGCCCGGAAGACATTATGATAGCACAGTTTAACAGACGTATTTCAGAATTAAAAAGTGCCAGGGAAACAGAAAGAAAAGAATCTGAAATACAAAGATATGAGCATCAGATCGAAGACTTAAAAAATCTGATCAATCGAATCTCTGTAAAAAGAGAACCGGTAGGATTTTTTAACGTCCTGCTGCATATACAGGATGCGAACGAAGAACTCCTGGCCAAGCGCATCAGAAATATAAACTCCAGGGTCCGAATACATGAATGTGATATGCAGTTTTTAAAATTCAAGCAGAGACAAGCTCTGGAATCCATGTCTCCCTGGGGAATCCCTAATGCGATGGTGTATAACGTCGGAGAGCGTAATATGCCAATGTCCACTTTTGTAGGAGGATTTCCCATGGCCGCTGCGGGCCTAAATGATAAAGATGGTTATGTCATTGGGGAGGCCAGAAACAGAATGGTAGTTATGTGGAACATGTGGCTGCGCGGAAAGGATCGTACCAATAGTAATGTATATATCCAGGGAATCCCAGGAACCGGTAAATCCACATTGATCAAATTTTTCCAACTCCTGGAATATGCCATCAATGATACTACACAAATCGTATGGGATGCGGAGCGGGAATTTATTGATATGGCCAGACATCCATGGCTGAATGCAGATGTCATTGATTGTGCATCCGGAAACAGAGGAAGAGTAAATCCATTACAGATAAGATACACTCCACATGTTACAGAAGAAGACTTAAATCCAGGAGAGAGCATTGTAGATTACACGTTGGATGACAGCCTTGGATTTTCGGACATGGCTTTACATATTCAAAATTTGAGACAGTTTTTCGGGATTTATTTCGGGATGGAGAACTTTAAAGATCCTGGAGTAAGAATGGCATTTGAAAAGGCATTAATCGAAACATATCGTCAAGCCGGTATCTCCTGGGACACCGACATAAGCAAATTAAAAAATGAGGATTTTCCGACTTGTAGTGATTTTTACGATGTAACTATGGATATGTCGAAAGAGGATGGTATCAGCAGTCGTGAAAAAGAAAATTTTGAGAGACTTGGAGAAATGCTCTTTTCCATGGGACAAGGAGCAGATAGCTTTTTGTGGAATGGTATAACAACCTTAACTTCCAAGAGCAAATATATAGTTCTGGATACCTCTAAATTATTGGAAATGGATGATAACATCCGGAATGCACAATTTTTTAATTTGTGTATGTGGCAATGGCATCGTATGTCCCAGAACCGGTCTGAAAAAGTGCTAGCGCATATGGACGAAGGTTATTTATATGCGGATCCTGACTTTCCGCAACTGATGAAAAATATCAGAAACATATCCAAGAGAGGAAGAAAATACGAGGCAGGTCTTTGCTTTATAACGCATTCACCTGTCGATGTATTGGATCCACAGGTGAAAAGATTTTCAGAAGCAGTGATTGACAATTCCTGTTATAAATTTCTGTTTGGATCGGATGGAAAAGGACTTGCGGAGACAATAGAACTATTTAAGTTATCGGAGAAAGAAATCAAACTGCTGGAAAGCAAGACCAGAGGTAAATGCTTATTTTGTGCAGGAAACATTAGACTGGAGCTCAGGGTAGATGTACCGGATATGCTGATAGAGATGATGGGTAAAGCCGGAGGAAGATAACATATGTCTGTAAATATGCTGCTGATTTCGGGAGCTGTAAAGGCAGGTACGAGTAAAACCGGAAAGAAAATAATTACAGCGATTGCTTCCTGCTTGGTCATAATTGTTTTTTTATTGATTGCATTTACTACAAATGTGCTCAGTATTTTTCTTAATGTTGGACATGTTGATCTGAATAATTTTGATGCTAAGGGAACTCCAATCTATCAAGAAATACGTTCTATGTATGATGATTTTGTGGATGACCAAAAAGAAAAAATCAAGGACCTCAAGCAGCAAATTCATGATGACAACATGGTTTACACAACAGAGCTTGTATATAATCCGGTGACAAAAAAATATGAGGAAAAGGAGCGTGAATACTGCAGAGCGGAAATAACTACGGACTACAGGTATTTGCAGACGGCCTATGTAATGGCATATCTGTCAATTAAAAACAGTAAAGACTACATAAATAATAAAACCAAAATAGCAGTAGATGAAGATGAACTTTTTGATTTTTGGAATCAAGTAAGTACGATTGTAGTAGATGCAAACGAAGAGGATGAAAATGCTCCAACATATCACATCTATAATAAGCTGCTATCGTTTGATGAAATAGTAACTACGCTCTTTGTCTCGGACAATGACCGTGAAAATTACAAACAGTCTGTTTATTTGATAAGCCAGTATATAGGAAATGAATCTTTTGGAGAAGCTGTCGGGATAGATGGCGAGAGAATGGCAATACCTCTTTATTACCAATATGCATCTCCCTGGGGAAACAAAAAATATGGATCTGGAAATATAGCGAAGAACGGTTGTGGTCCCACCTGTATAGCGATGGTATTTTCTTATTTGCGCAATGAAAATATATATCCAAATGACATCGTCGATTTTACAAAGGATAAATATTACATCAATGGATCCGGAAGCAGCTGGAGCATATTTGCAGCTTGTGCCAGCCAATGGAACATAGGATGCAGATATATTGGTTTGTCTGCCGGAAACATAGCAAACGAACTGTCAGCAGGACATCCTGTTATCCTGTCCATGGGGCCTGGTACATTTACAAAAAGCGGTCATTTTATAGTACTTACCGGGATCAATGAGGATGGAACGGTAACAGTTAATGATCCTAATGATAATTCGAAAAAAAATCATGTAAATAAGCAGTTCGACCTGCAACAAATTTTAAAAGAATCAAAGGGAGGTTGGAGTTTTGGCTAGAAAGATAGCAATACCGGAAGAAATCGAGAATAAGTGTCGTCAGTACTGTAAAGACAGAAAATTTAAAGAAGGAACATTTTTGCGATTGCTGATCCTGAATAAAGTTCCGTCTTTACACGATGCAGCGACATTAAACAAAATCGTGGAGCGGACACATATCGGGACTGATTCTAATATGAAATGTACATATCGTAACCTTTTTTTCTCAGAGGAAACCATGAAGGAAATCGATAAATATAGTGCATTTTTTAAGCTTGGAAGAAAAAAATGTAACTTTCTATACTATCTCATTGAGGATGACCTAAAGAAAATACTGGAGGAATCGTAATGAGCAATCAGATCGGATATGTTCTGGTCATTGCATCGGCAAATTATAAACAACCTATATTTTCAGTTTTGAGACAAGAAGACATTGCATATCAGGATCCACTTTCGGAAAATGAAAATTTTCTGGAGTACATCAAAAAAAATAATGCCAGAATCAGTGATTATGATGCTGTGATCATTGATTTGGGTGCGGTCAGTGATTCGGATGCAGACATTATGACGGCACTGGAAACGATACGGTTTGTGGATGATCACATCAGGCTGATTATTCTGTCTGGAGCACGGCCATCGGGATATGCTATCTTGCATCAATGCTTTTTAAATGGAATCTACAACCTGATTGAAAGCACCAGTGATTATATAGATCTAAAAAATGATATCCGGAAATGTATAACAGATGATGGAATGTCCTATAAGGATGCCAGTGTATATAGAAGTGAACAGAAAAAGCAAATCAAGGAAGTCGAGTCTGTAAGAAGACAAAAAATAAAAATAAGGGCAACCCAGCACAGAGCCGGAGCAACCCACTGTGCCATAATGACTGCATATACGCTGCGGAAATCGGGATACCTTGTAGCATTAGCAGATCTGTCTGAATCCAGAGACTATCAGAGTATTATGCGAAGCTATGACAGGGATGATTCCCAGGGATTTTTCACACTATTTGACATAGATATTTACCTGTCTATGGATACATTAGTGGAGCAGGATTATCAATTTATAGTATACGACTGCGGAGTACATGTAAATGATATCGATGCTGACAAGAATATCATTATTACGGGTAGTAAACCATGGGAACTAATTCCATTGCAGAGGACATTGCAGGCGATTAAGGACATCGATGCGTACCTATTTCTCTTTAATTATACTGATCCGGAATTAGAAGAGGATGTTAAGAACATGATGAAGGATGTTGGGGTCAATGATGATAAAGTATTTTTTTTGGAGATGCAGAGCTATCTGAAAGAATCCAATGTTATGAGGAAAATAATCAATGTATCTGACTCTGAAAAAAAACCGAAGAAAAAGACCTGGATATTTGGAAAAGGGAGATAAGGAATTTGTGAGATGCTGAAAATAATTGCGAAAAGGCAAATCCAATTATCAAAAGCAAATAATAAGGGTTAGGAAGGTGCAGAATGGGAAAAGTACTGGTCATTGCAGAAAAACCGGATGCCGGAAGAAATATGGCAAAAGTATTGAAATGTGACAACTGTAAGGACGGATATATTGAAAATGAAAAATACATCGTCACATGGGCAGTTGGACATCTTATTGGGTTAAAAATGCCGGAGGAGCATAATTCTACGCTGAAGGAATGGAAGATGTCAACATTACCGTTGATCTTTGATATTGATGACAGCCTGAAAGTTTTACCAGATACAAAAAAACAGTTTGAAATTGTAAAAAAGCTGATACATCGGCCGGATGTCGATTATCTGATTAATGCCGGTGATGCAGGGCGTGAAGGATATCTTATACAGTCCTGGATCTACAGATATGCCGGAAACAGGAAGCCTGTCAAAATTTTATGGGCAAATTCCCTGACAGATGAGGCATTAAGACATGCTTTTGCAAATTTGAAGGAAGAAGATATTTATTTTAAAAATCTTCTTCAGGAGGCAGAGGCCAGAGCAGAAGCAGATTACCTGCTTGGAATGAATTACAGCAGGGTCCTGACGTTGACGAAGAGCAGAGATATTACATTAAGCTACGGAAGATGCCAGACACCACTACTGTATCTCATAGTGAAAAGGGACCAGGAGATAGAACAGTTTGTTCCGGAAAATTTTTATCAGCTGAAAATAGAATATGCCGCCGGATTTTCCGGAAGCTGTGTAAGCGAGGATGGAAAGGTCTTTAATATATCTGATCCAAAGGAGGCGGAACACTACTGCCAGCAGTGCAGTGGAAAAAATGCACAGGTAGTATCTTTTGAGCGAGAAGACAAGAAAAAGAAAGCTCCATTATTGTTTTCCCTGGCAGATCTTCAAAAGGAAATGGGAAAAAAATATAAATACTCACCGGATCATACACTGGAAATTTTACAGGTTTTATATGAAAAATATAAAATTGTGTCTTATCCGAGAACTGACAGCAGCTATCTGACATTGGATCTCTACAATGAAATAACGGAGCATATAAAAAGCTGTAATTTTGGAAAGTTTGCTGCTGCAATAGAAAAAATAGATCTTACATCCATACGAGCAGACAAAAGTTATTTTAATGATGCCAAAGTAACAGACCACCATGCATTAATACCAACAATTAATGACACTACAAAGGACAAATATGATTCTTTATCCGTGGATGAAAAAAACGTATTTGATGCGATTGTGTATAGATTCCTGGCTATTTTTTATCCGCCGTATGAATACGGAAGCACTACGCTGGTTACACGAATTGATGATCTTTACTTTCGCAGCCGTGGAATATCAGTAAAAGCGTTAGGATATAAGGAAATCCTTCAGGAAAAAGATACTGCTGATGCAGAAAATTCAATCATCCCGTTGCTGCATACTGGAGAAACGGCAGAGGTAAAAAATGTGGAATGTGTCAGTAAGAAAACAAGTCCTCCACCTAAATATACCGTAGACAGTATTATCACATTAATGCAGAAGTATGGAATCGGCACATCGGCCACAATGGCAGAGATCGTTAAAAAATTGCAGAATCCAAAGAGACAAAGCATAGTCCTGGAAAATGGAGTTTACAGCAGCACTGCATTTGGCCGCAAATTTATCAGCGTAGTTCCAGATGAGCTGAAGTCACCGGAACTTACAAAAAATATTGAGGAAAAGCTTTCGCAAATCGGGGAAGGATCTTTGACCAAGGAAGATTTCCTAAACGACATTATTCAGGATATCAGGAGCTATATAGATACTGTAAAGGGAGCGGCGGATGATTTGGA
>ENA-OPSP01000200-OPSP01000200.1-human-gut-metagenome-genome-assembly--contig:-NODE-200-length-8702-cov-2.147450_pt1 | contig 8702 bp, 5 predicted proteins | sample MGYA00241809_ERZ501909 | MGnify/ENA primary metagenome ERZ501909 (study PRJEB25962, sample SAMEA2042394) | human gut metagenome | biome: human gut; feature: human-associated habitat; material: faeces... | reverse complement strand
TGCGGAGATCGTTCAGAACGATTACAACCTGAACATCCCCCGGTATGTGGATTCCTCGGAAAAGGCTGAGAGCTGGGATATTTACGCTTCGATGTTTGGCGGCATTCCCGAGGCCGAACTGCAAGACCTGTCTGCCTACTGGACAGCATTCCCGCACCTGAAAGCGGCTCTGTTCAGCCCGGACAACGAAGCCTATTGCCGTCTGAATGTGGCCAATTTGAAGAACGCTGTTCTGTCCCACCCGGATGTGGTGGCGTTCAAAACCGCTTTCCAGAATGCTTTCGGTGACTTTGATGCCTACTTGAAGTCCGCACTCATCGACGGCATGACGCAGCTGAATGCTGCCGGCGAGGAAGAACGCCTGAGCCGGGAGATCTTTGCACGGCTGGCAGGAATTCCGCTGGTTGACCGCTATGCAGCATATCAGCTTTTGGACGACGACTGGAAGAAAATCGCCATTGACCTTGAAGTCATCCAGACCGAGGGTTTTGCCGCAACCAAGCAGGTAGACCCCAACATGGTGCTGAAAAAGGATGCCGAGGTACAGGACGGCTGGGTGGGTCATGTGCTGCCCTTTGAGCTGGTGCAGAGCGTTAAAATGCACGAGGAAGTAGCAGCACTGCGGGCAAAGGAAACCAGACTTTCCGAGATCGCCGGAGAATATGAAAGCCATCTGGACGAACTGAGCGAGGAGGACAAGGAGCAGAACTTTGTGAATGACGCAAAGGACGCCTTTGTTGCCGCTGAAGTCAAAAAGGCCATCAAAGCGCGGGAGGTAGAACCTGCCACCATGAGCATTCTGAAGGATGTGGACGCGCTGTTTGCCGAGGAAAAGACCCTGAAAAAGCAGGTCAAGGACGACAGCGCCGCCCTCCACCAGCGCACCAAAGGCGTGATTGAACGCCTGACCGATGAAGAAGTGCGTGACCTGCTGCACCGCAAGTGGATCTTGCCCCTGATGGAAAATCTGAACAGCCTGCCGGATGCCGTTCTGGACGATTTTGTGAAGCAGTTGGATGCCGTCTGCAAGAAATACGAAACCACCTTTGAGGACGTGGAAAGCCAGATTGCCAGCACCGAGCACGAATTGCTGGGGCTGCTGGACGATTTGCAGGGAAATGAATTTGACATGCAGGGCATTGCAGAACTCAAAAAGTTGCTGGGAGGTGAATGATTATGCAGGATAACGAGAAGAAACCTGCCCTCCGGTTCAAGGGCTTCACTGACCCTTGGGAACAGCGTAAGCTGGAAGAATATCTCGAAGTTTCAGGTCAAAAGAACTTTGAAGGAATATATACTAAAGAAGATGTCTTGTCCGTTTCGGGCGATTTTGGAATTGTGAATCAGATTGAATTTCAGGGACGTTCATTTGCAGGAGCATCCGTTGCCAATTATGGTGTGGTTGAAACCGGCGATATTGTTTACACTAAATCACCCCTGAAATCTAATCCTTATGGCATCATTAAAGCTAATAAAGGAAAAAATGGCATCGTGTCAACGTTATATGCCGTTTACAAGCCAAAACAAAGTGCCAATCCAGAATTTGTCCAGAATTATTTTGAGCAGGATGCCAGAATGAATAATTATATGCACCCACTCGTCAACAAAGGTGCAAAAAACGACATGAAGGTATCCGCAGAAAATGCGCTCAAGGGACAAATCGTTTTTCCTGACATCAAGGAGCAAAGAACAATCTCTGAGTTTTTCCGCAATCTTGACACCCTTATCACCCTTCATCAGCGTAAGTATGAGAAGCTGGTGAATATCAAAAAGTCCATGTTGGACAAGATGTTCCCGAAAAATGGCGCATCGGTGCCAGAAATTCGCTTTAAGGGTTTTACTGACCTTTGGGAACAGCGTAAGCTGGGTGAAATTGCAGTTTTTTCTAAAGGTGTAGGCTACTCCAAAAACGATTTATGCGAAGAAGGCACTCCGATAATCCTGTATGGTCGCCTTTACACAAAATATGAAACCTGTGTTTTTGATGTAGATACCTTTGTTAAAGAAAAAGCTGGAAGCGTATATAGCAAGGGCGGAGAAGTCATTGTGCCTGCTTCTGGTGAAACGGCGGAAGATATTTCGATCGCATCTGTTGTGGTTAAGCCCGGCATTCTACTGGGCGGCGACCTAAATATAGTATCGCCGACAGCTGAATATGATTCTGCCTTTCTCGCACTAACTATTTCGAGTGGAGCAACACACAAGTATTTATCGTCTCTTGCACAGGGAAAATCTGTTGTTCATCTTCACAACTCCGATATTCAAAGTGTGTCAGCTAAATTCCCGACAAAAAGAGAACAAGAAAAGATTCATTTGATTTTTGGCAAAATCGATACCCTTATCACCCTTCATCAACGTAAGTTGGAAAAGTTGCAAAACATCAAGAAATCCTGTCTTGAAAAGATGTTTGTATGAAAATAAGTGGTGCAATTTGCCCATAATCAGAAGATGGACGTATCGGCGTTTGTTGTTTGGCTAAGGAGTAACGCAATTTCTCTTGCCCGTTCAGAATATGCAAAACAGGCTGATGAATAAAAATCAAGGCAATGTCAAACGCTTGGAACTGCTGTGTTTTAAAGCTATCGGGAGTTAAAAATCAAAATTTGAGCCGAAAACGCAAAACCGAAAGTGAAATTTTCAGCGAACATTCGGTAGGCGGTGGAAAATAGCTGCTGAAAGTGTGCATTTGCTCCTACTTGGGAACAGCGTGAGTTTGAAGAAATAGCGGTACGTTCCTCTGTTATGAGTGATAAAAAAGGACTTCCGCGTGTTGAATACGAGGACATTATTTCAGGTGCTGGCCGGCTTAATAAAGATATAAAATTAAAAGAAAGCGAAAAAGTGGGCATTGTATTTCATAAGGGAGATGTTCTTTACGGAAAACTTCGTCCGTATCTACAAAATTGGCTTTTAGCGACATTTAATGGCCTTGCCGTAGGAGATTTTTGGGTTTTGCAACCTCAAAACACAGATAGCAGTTTTCTATACCGATTGGTACAGAGCCAGCAATTTGACGGGGTTGCTAATCAATCGACTGGAACAAAGATGCCAAGAGCGGATTGGAAACTTGTTTCAAAAACAAAATTTGCGATGCCGCATTCAGTAGATGAACAAGCTGCCATTGGCGCATACTTTGAGCATCTGGATACCCTTATCACCCTTCATCAGCGTAAGCTGGAAAAGCTTGCACAAATTAGAAAAGCCTTCGCAGAGAGGTGCTTTTTACAAAGTCGAAAGGAGTTCGTTATGGCGTTTACAAAAGAAGCCGATTTTGAAGAGGCGGTGGTAAAGCTCCTGATAGAACGCGGCTGGAAAGATGGTGTGCTGAAGAACTACACCGAACAGCAGCTGATCCAGAATTGGGCGAACATCCTTTTTGAAAACAACCGTGGCATTGATCGACTGAACGATTATCCGCTGACGGATGGCGAGATGCAGCAGATCATGGAACAGGTCATGAATGCGAAAACGCCGATGAAGCTGAATAAATTTATCAACGGCAAAAGTGTGCTTATCAAGCGTGACAATCCTGACGATAAGCTGAATTTCGGCAAAGAAGTGTCCCTGAAAATCTATGACCGTCTGGAAATTGCAGCCGGACTTAGCCGCTACCAGATCGCAGAGCAGCCAAAGTTCCCCACCAAGTCCAAAATTTTGAATGACCGCCGCGGCGATTTGATGCTGCTCATCAATGGTATGCCGGTCATTCACATGGAACTGAAAAAGAGCGGTGTTTCCATCAAACAGGCTTGCAACCAGATTGAAAAATACGCGGCAGAGGGCATTTTTACGGGACTGTTCTCGCTGGTGCAGATTTTTGTGGCCATGAACCCGGAAGAAACGGTCTACTTTGCCAATCCCGGCCCGGAAGGACAATTCAACCCCAGCTACTATTTCCATTGGGCGGACTTCTACAACGAGCCGATGAACGACTGGAAAGACGTTACAACGGCACTTTTGTCTATCCCGATGGCGCATATGTTGGTGGGCTTTTATACTGTGGCCGATGGTTCCGATGGCATTTTGAAGGTGATGCGCAGTTATCAGTACTACGCTGCCAGCAAAATCTCGGATGCCGTTTCCAAGGCGAAATGGGAAAATGACCAGCAGCGCGGCGGCTACATCTGGCACACCACAGGTTCCGGCAAGACCATGACTTCTTTCAAGTCCGCTCAACTGATTGCATCTTCCAAGGATGCGGACAAAGTGATTTTTCTGATGGACCGAATCGAGTTGGGTACCCAGAGCCTGAAAGAATACCGCAACTTTGCAGAGGAAAACGAGGAGGTGCAGGCTACCGAGAACACGGATGTTCTTGTGGACAAGCTGAAAAGCACTTCGCCGTCCGATACGCTCATCGTGACTTCCATCCAGAAGATGAGCAACATCAAGGATGATGCACAAAACAAGCTGAACCCCAACGACATTGCGCTGATCAACGCAAAGCGGTTGGTTTTTATCGTGGACGAGTGCCACCGCTCTACCTTTGGCGATATGATGCAGACCATCAAGCATACATTCCCGAAAGCGCTGTTCTTTGGTTTTACCGGCACGCCAATCCAAGGCGAAAACCAGAAGAAAATGAGCACCACCGCCACCGTTTTCGGCAACGAGCTGCATCGGTACAGCATTGCAGACGGCATCCGGGATCACAACGTGCTGGGCTTTGACCCTTACAAGGTGCTGACCTTCAAGGACAGCGACTTGCGGAAAGCGGTCGCACTAGAAAAAGCAAAGGCATATTCTGTGGACGAAGCTCTGGCCGACCCACAGAAGAGCAAGGTGTTTTATAAGTATCTAAATCTGCCGATGACAGGCGGAAAAGATGCGCTCGGTGAGGAGATAAAGGGCATCGAGGATTATATTCCCAACACCCAGTATGAGGGCGAAGAACACCAGAAAGCCGTGGTGGAGGACATTTGCGAGAACTGGCAGACCCAGAGCCGCAACAGCAAATTTCATGCCATTTTTGCAACCTCCAGCATCCCGGAAGCCATCCAATATTACAAGAGGTTCAGAGAAGCCGCACCATGGCTGAAAGTCACCGCACTATTTGACCCCAACATTGACAACAACGGCAAAGGTATCACCAAAGAAGAAGGGCTAAAAGAGATCGTAGAAGACTATAACGCCCGCTATGGACAGGACTTCAGCATTCCGACTTTTGCCAAGATGAAAAAGGACATTGCGGCACGGCTGGCGCACAAATTGCCCTACCAGCGCATTGAGCGTACCCCGGAAAAACAGCTTGATCTGCTGATCGTGGTGGATCAGATGCTGACAGGCTTTGACTCCAAGTGGATCAATACGCTGTATCTGGATAAGGTGCTGCAATACGAAAATCTGATTCAGGCGTTCTCCCGCACCAACCGACTGTTTGGCGATGACAAACAGTTTGGCACCATCAAGTATTACCGCCGTCCGCACACGATGGAGAAAAATATCGCAGATGCGGTAAAAGAGTATTCCGGCGATAAACCGTTTGGCCTGTTTGTAGATAAACTGGACAAGAACGTGGAAAAACTGAATGCCCTCTATGCGGAGATCAAAGATCTGTTTGTGTCGGCGGGCATTGAAGAGTTTTCGCAGATCCCTGCGGATATGGCAGAGCGCAAAAAGTTTGCCGACCTGTTCCAGTCCTTCAACGAAAATCTGGAAGCAGCCAAAGTGCAGGGCTTCGAGTGGGATAAGCCCATTGTGATCATCAACGAGGATACAGATGAGAAAACGGAACTTCATGCGGACTTTGACGAGAGAACGTTCAAAGTGCTGGCACTCCGCTATAAAGAGCTGTTCACGCCGAATCCGGATGGCAGTGAAAATGACCCGGACGATGACGTTCCCTATGCGCTGAACAGCTATCTGACCACCATTGATACTGCTGACATCGACACGGACTATATGAACTCCCGCTTTGAAAAGTACCTGAAAATTTTCTATCAGGAGGGTGCAGAAGCGGAAGCCATCCATCAGGCCGAAACGGAGCTGCACAAGACCTTTGCCACCCTCTCGCAGGAAGAGCAGAAGTACGCTAATATTTTCCTGCACGACATTCAAAGCGGCGCAGTGGTTCCGCAGCCGGGAAAGACCTTGCGGGAGTACATTGCCGAGTACATTGCCCAAAAGCAGAACGACCAGATCCACAAAGTAGCTGAAGTTTTCGGCTTGGACGAAAAGAAGCTGCGGGCATTCATGCGTGCAAACATCACCGAAGCCAACATTAACGAATTTGGCCGTTTTGATGACCTGAAAGCCACCGTAGATAAGGCAAAAGCAAAGGCATATTTTGAAGCAATCGAGGGTACAAAGCTTATTCCGCCCAAGGTGCCTGTCAAGTATGATAAACTCTTGCGCGAGTTCATCGTAAGTGGCGGATTTGATTTGAAAATGCCAAAAGAATCATAAAATGGGTGCAAAATCACCCTGCTCACCAAGAGCCGAGGCGCGTCCTCGGCTCTTTTTTCGCGCCAAAATCCCAAAACACACCTACTTGGGAACAGCGTAAGTTGGGTGAACTTGTTGAAATAGGTGATATAGATCACCGAATGCCTGAAACAGTTGCAGATGGTATTCCGTACCTTATGACGGGAGATTTTGTCGGTACTAATGAGTTGAATTTTGATGGTACTAAGATGATTTCAGAAGAGGATTATTGTCAGCTTTCTCAGAAGATAAAGCCAGAAAAAGGCGATATTTTGTTTGCTCGATATGCATCTGTCGGGGCGGCCAGATATGTTGACTTTACAAGAAAATTTCTAATTTCTTACTCTTGCGCAATTATAAAAAAGAGTAAAAAAATCAATTCTAAATACTTGTATCATTTTATCACAAGTGGCAAAGTTCAACAGCAGATTAAATTAGAAATCAATACTGGCTCTCAAGCGAATATTGGCATAGACTCAATGAAAAATCATATCGTGGTAAGTATGCCGCCATTGGAGGAGCAAACCAAAATTGCAGATGCATTGAGCAACCTTGATCACCTTATCACCCTTCATCAGCGTGAGCATATAAAACCGATTTTGGAGGTAAAACGTGTTAAACGAAATGAATGAAAACAACCTGTTCTGCGATTACTATGAGCAGTGGGTTGCCGTATACAAAGAGGGCGCAGTTCGCCCGGTTACATTGGATAAGTACAAAATGACCCTTTCTTGGGTGAAAAGGCTGGCACCTGATTTGAAGTTGTGCGAGGTTTCCAGAGTGACGTATCAGCAGCTTTTGAACGATTATGCCGTAGGCCATGAGCGGCAGACCACGATGGACTTCCACCATCAGCTGAAAGGGGCTATCATGGATGCCGTGGATGATGGACTGATTGTGAAAGACCCGACCCGAAAAGCGATCATCAAAGGCAAGCCCCCGGTTCCTAAAAAGGTGAAGTATCTGAACCAGTTTGAACTGCATCTTTTACTGAGCGACTTGGATCTACAGGGAAAACTCAACTGGGACTGGATGATTTTGCTGATTGCCAAAACCGGCATCCGCTTTTCCGAAGCTTTGGCGATCACTCCTGCGGATTTTGACTTTTCGCACCAGATGCTTTCCATCAATAAAACATGGGATTATAAGGGGAACGGCGGATTTCTGCCGACAAAAAATAAATCGTCTGTCCGCAAAATTCAGATCGACTGGCAGACGGTGATCCAGTTCGCAGCACTGGTAAAGGACGTTCCTGAAGATAAGCCGATTTTCGTGTTCAAGGAACACGCCTACAATTCCACCGTCAACGATGTTCTGGAACGGCACTGCAACCGGGCCAAGATCCCGGTTATCTCGGTACATGGTCTGCGGCATACCCACGCTTCGGTGCTTCTGTTTGCAGGTGTATCTATTGCAAGCGTGGCAAGGCGGCTGGGGCATTCCAGCATGACAACAACGCAGAAAACCTACCTGCACATCATTCAGGAACTGGAAAATCAGGATATTGACCTTGTAATGCGGTCACTCTCTGGATTAAGCTGATAAAATAATCGACCATCGCTCGCGCTGGTGAAGGATGATAAGAGAAAAGCCAAACCTCAAGCTGTACAGGATGTACGGTGAGGTTTGGCTTTTTGGTATCAGCTGCTCTTTTGATTTTCGTTCATGATTTTTCTGGCTCGTCCGCGCGTGGTGTCCTCAAAGGTTTCATCCTCGCTGAATCGCAGCCAATAGGGGTCTTCCATCAGGCAGGCGTTGGTGCGTTTGACGATTTCCCATGCATTATAGTCCGGCAGACCCATCATTTTCAGAATTTCCTTGCAGTCCATCCGATTTTTCGGAAAGATTCGTTTCTTGGCCCAAACCACCACATCGACCAATGGAACTTCACGTTTGTCACCGATGAAAAGGTTCAGTGGGAGGCTGTACTGCGGCACGCCCTCATTTGCGCAAAGAGACTGCCCATCTTCGCTTAGGTGTGCAATTTCTTTTTCATCCATCATCAATTTCAGATAGGCCATTTTATCACCCCATGGCGGCTTTCAGGTAGTGCAGACGGTATTTCAGGTATTGACGGATCGCAGATGCTCTTTTTTCGCTCAACAATGCAAGAATAGGCGAGATGGACTGAATGATTTCACTATACAACTCGTCCAAGTCACGCGTTGGCAGCACAGGCTCATCGATCATCTTGATTTGCTGGGCATGGTGACTGCGGAACGGTTTGGCTTTGTCGAACTGATAACGGAGCTTCGTGTCAGTCAATTCTTCATCGGTTG
>ENA-OPSP01000199-OPSP01000199.1-human-gut-metagenome-genome-assembly--contig:-NODE-199-length-8702-cov-4.443969_pt1 | contig 8702 bp, 8 predicted proteins | sample MGYA00241809_ERZ501909 | MGnify/ENA primary metagenome ERZ501909 (study PRJEB25962, sample SAMEA2042394) | human gut metagenome | biome: human gut; feature: human-associated habitat; material: faeces... | reverse complement strand
GGTGATGAGCAAGCCGACCGCCGCGCTCGCTATGGATAAGATTCCTCCTAAATTTTCCAGCATTTTTTATTTCTCCTTTTCTTTTGTTTTTTCGTTTTCGTCGTCCTCCGCCACAATGCCCGTAAGCTCGGAATATATTTCTTGGAGCATATTCTGATGTTTAAGCTCCTCAGAAATTATTTCGTCTATATCTTCGAGCATTGCCTCTTTGAGTTCCGCGTCAAGCGTTGTGTGTTGAATACACGCTTTAAGGTTGTTGTACTTGTTTATTGCTTCGCTCTCGGCTGTGACGTTGTACTGTATTTCGTTTGCCACGTTTCGCACCTGCTCGGCAAAGTCCGAGTATTCCCGTTCAAAATCCAAAACTTCCATTTTACCCAGCCTTTATCTTTCTCGCGATTTGCCTTCCAATTCGCGAATATCTCCGTGAATACGTTTAAACTCGGTTTTCTTTTCTTCCAGATTAGGAATAGTAACTCCTGCCATTGCCTGCAACAAATCCTCGTTAAGAGGTTGCAGCTGTTTTTTCAACCGTCTTATGTCTCTTCTTCGTTGTATTTCTTCTTTGCTTATTAAATACGCGTTTGTCATGCTTGCTCTCCTTTATCTTTTTACGAATTGCCCGTATAGAACGCCGCTACGGGGATTGACGCGCTTCCGTCCAGACTGACGTCCCTGCTCATATACGCCGAGTTCTTGTCCTCCTCAACAAGCCCGATTGTCAAGTAGACGTCCACACCGTTTTCATAAACGAACAAGAGGCAATCGTAATCTTTCATGCTTCCGTTTAAATCTATTGTCGCCTTGCCCTTTATTATTTGTTTCCCGTCCGCCGTTCCGTCTCCGTTATATATTGTTGAACACAGTTCGGACATATCCATTGTTTGATGTTCACTGGCATAATCTGTTTGCGTTTTGTAAATATTCACGGACGACGCAAGCAAAATGTCTTTCAACTCCGCGCCTGCGCCGATAAATAGATTTTCGTCATATCCGTTATTTGTGGTAAAGCTAAAAGAAATAGAGGCGTCGCCGTAATAAGTCGGAATTGAGGAGCCGGGAATCACCGCCCAATAAAAACCTATATTTCCGCCCCCGCTGCCGCTGTCGCCCTTATCCCCTTTATCTCCTTTATCTCCCTTTGCCCCCTTTATGCTGCCGAATTTGGTTGTCGTATAAGAGGCTGTGGAAATACTTTTAATAAGCAGCAGGTCGCCGTTTGCGTTTACTATAACGTCGCCGACAAGGGGCGACACGTCCACGCCCGCCGTTGTCTCGATTGTGGATTTTGAAATAAGCGTTGTGCTTGTCGAGGTGGACGCGAAAAAACCGCCCCCCTGAACTCTGCCTAAATTAACCGTTGACATGTTTGTCCTCCCTGTTACTCGTAAGTGGCGATTAACTCGCCGTCTGCGTTTATTGACAGTGTCGGCGTTTTTCCGTCCTCGCCCGCAGGTCCCTGAGGTCCAGTCGCTCCTTGCGCTCCTCGCGGTCCCTGTTCCCCCTGCACTCCCTGCTCGCCTTGTTCGCCCTTAGGTCCTTGCGCGCCCGTATCGCCCTTTGCGCCTTGCGCGCCCTTTGCGCCGCGCGGTATTCCGAAAACTACAACGGGATTTTCCGCCGTTCCGCTCTGATTTACCGACGCTGTCTGATTTGAATCCAACGTAACCGCCGAGACGGTAAACGACGGCGTTGCTCCCGTGTCGCCTTTTGCTCCTTTCAAGCCCGTGAAGGCAAAGGCAAATACTTTTGCCGTATCGGGACCGCTTGCCGTTACCGTAACTTGCGGCGTGCCCGTCGTCGAATCTACCGTTGCTGTCGGATTGCCGAAACCTGCGGCAGGTCCGGCAGGTCCCGTCGCCCCCTGAGGTCCCTCAGGTCCCGTAATACCCTGCGAACCCGAAAGGTCGGTCAGATATTCGTAGGCGGTTTCGCCTTTCATGTACAGCTTTGCGTTGTCCTCGTCCTCTACGTTGCCCGTATCGATAAGCACAAATCCGTAAAGCGGCACGCCGTCCGTCGCAAATCCCGCGTTCATCGCCTCTATACTCGGGTATGTTTTGGAAATTTTAAAACCCTCGCCCTGCGCTCCGCGCAAATTCCCCCGCAGCTGCCAACTCAGCGTGTCGCCGTTGGACAAATACTGATACACGTTGCCGTTCTCCGTGTTCAGGTACACATCGAGTTTTATGGGTATGTATCCGGCGGAAGCCAACTCCGCAGATATGGAAACATTGTCGTCCGCCGTTCCCGTGTACCACATTGCCCCTTTGACGCGCCCCAAATTGATTGTCGTTGTCGCCATTTTTTTCTCTCTCCTTAGTATGTAATGGTGATGCGGAGGTAGCCGCTGTCGTCTATTCCGTATTTCACTTCGTCGCTCGCAGCTCCCGCTTTCACCTCGATTAAGTCTCCGTTCTGAACCGTAAAGCTGTACAGGTCGTCGCCGTCTTCTCCCCTTTCGCCCTTAGCTCCTTGCTCGCCCTGTTCGCCCTGCTCGCCTCTTATGCTGCCTTTCAGTTGCCACGTCAACGCGCCGTTACTTTCAAGATACTGATACACGTTGCCGTTGTCGGCGTTCAGGTATATGTCGAACTCGTCGGGAGTGTAGCCCGCAGCGGAAAGCTCGGCGGCTATGTCGGCGGGGCTGTCAGCCGCTCCCGTATACCATGTTGACGCGTGTATGGAATTTACCTGTTCTTGCAGGCGGTTTATGTCGCCCTCTATTTTCTCTATGTCGCTCGGCTCTACGGGCGGGTCGCTTTCTAGGTCTGCGCTCGGCATTACTTCCAACGCAACCGTTTGGCTCGTGATTATGGATATTACCGACTGCTCGTTTGGCGTGGTCGCCCCCTCCGCCATGTTCACCACGTTTATAACAAGCGTGGGCGCGTTCTCCCCCTGCCCCGCATATACGGTGAACGCCTGCGGCAACAGTCTTTCGTAAAGCGCATACTCCGCTCCGTTGTACGTCAGCTTTTTCACATAGCGCAGAAAGTACGAATCGCTCTGCGCTATCTTCCCCGTCCGCTTGGTGTAAAGCATGCCGACCTTGACCGCCGTAGTTATGGGCGCGTCCGTTTGTTGCGCTATGATTGCGGTGGGCACAAACACGTTAAGCAGCTTGTTCTGATACGCCCCCTGATACAGCGGGAAATTTTGCTTTATGTCCGCTGTGCTCCCGCCCTCCGATAAATATATCTTTATTACGTTCATTTGGCTAAACCTCGTTTATTCCCTCGTTTATTATTATACCTTCTTCTTCGATTTCTTTCGGCGGAGCGTTTTTCGCATAAAAAAACACGGTCTTTTTTGACCGTGTTCGTGTTTAATATTTTATTCTTGCCGCTCACCAAACGGGAACGTCCATGTTTTTCGTCGTCACATTGACTACCTTTTCGTCTACAAGCGTCACCTTTACGCTGCGCACGATTGTTCCGCCGCGCAAAAATCCACGCCACTGCGTTTTTTCGTAGGTGATTATTAGCTTGCCGTCATCTTTAATCCAATTGGCAGGTTTAGTTCCGAACAAAATTTCAATAGAATCAAGAGTTGTTCCTTCTTTGACAAAATTTGCATTATCCTTAAATTGATATTGTCTTTTTGCTATCATGGATAAAAATAAAATGCACAAAGCAAAGCCGATAATCGTGCTTACACCTATTGGCAAGATAAATGGAATTTGCAACAAAGCTAAAATAATAATTACACCACAGTTTAATCCCAACAATATAAAACAACTTCTTAATGACGAGAAAGCAGCAAAAAATACAAACAAAAAAGGAATATTTATTAAAAGAATAATTATAAAATTCCCAAATGTAATTGCAGTTTCGGGATTTATAAAACAAACTAATAAATAGGCAATAAATAACGCGATTACCCCTATTATAGCCGAGTATTTTGCAGTATTTATACGTTTCTCTTGTTTTAACAAATCCTCATTCTTTTCAGAATCAGCAAAACCATAAAAAATTGCGCATATAATTGAAAAAACCATTCCGAGTGCTAAAATAACAAGACAAGCTATAAGCATTACTTATGCTTCCCCCTTTTTGTGTAGAAAATAACACACATTTTCTTTTTATGTCAACTGTTTACCGAAACAAAGAAGGCGCAAAAATGCGCCTTCTTTGTCGAATAAAGTAATCACTGGTGCGGAAATACGTTTTTGTCGAACTTCCGTATCACCCACGACTTCATTGCTTCATCTGCCGACAGCCCCGTTATATTTCTTCCGAATACAAAGTACCTTGCCCCTGAATTTGTAGTACCATTAACCTCGTTAGTGCTAATAATTGCTATTGCTTTGTACATACCAGTTTCTATCGGCGCACGCATGGCGGCAGGGATTGTTATAACTATTTTCCCGCCCGACGTATCGACCAAAAAATCTGAGTACACATATTGGGAAATAAAGTTAGCGTCAATCGTCTCGTTGGAAATTTTATTTATTTCCTCATTCAACAATGCTATCGCTATATTCGCGTTATTCTCGCCGCTTTCGTCAGTTTTGTCGCTCCACACCCAACCCGAAACCACAAAACGGTCGCTGTCCGTCAGTAATTCGAGATTGTAGTCAAAGCTCAACGCTTCGCGGTTGTCTTTAAGCAAAACCAATCCGTTAGTGTTGTTCATCGCGGCGGCGGTAGTGTTTTCACTCCCGAATAACGCCGCTATATCTATTTTCGGCAACGCAGGCAATTCCCTAATTTCCTTGTCCGACAGTTCAAGTGCAGGAAATATTAAGAAGTCGAACATATCCGCTCTGCCGTGAACGTCGGGGTATTGATAAGGCACTAATCGAGCAAACGCTCCGTCTGGCTCATTATCTTTATCGGGTAAATACAACGAAGTTTGTACCACTTGGTCGCCCGCACTGAAATTGTCTTTCATTCTCCACGAAATGGTGAGCGTATTCCTTATTGAATACGTACCGACAGGGTGTAAAACGCTTGTTATGAAAGTCTCGTTTCCCGCCACGTTGTCGTCCTTATCAATGTCGTTCTTGAAGATTGTTGCCGCGTATCTCGGATAAGTAGCGGGAGACTGCGAACTCAACGGGAACATAAGCCGCTGTATATAATCCCAACCGCTTTCCTGTATGTAGCTGTCCGTATTCTTGTTATCTCCGTCGGAAGTCCCCAAAACAAGATAGTCGGCAATGACCTTTGAACGCCTTATCTGGCTCTGCTCGCTTATCTCGTAAAAACGCGGCTCGCTCGGTATCCCTATTATCTGAGACAGCTTGTTGTAGTCTTTGCTAAACTCTACGTCGCATATTACATGGTCGAAATAAAATACGCTTTTTACCTTTGTGACGTAATAAAGTTCTCCTCGTATCTCGTATAGCTGCCCCGCCCGCTTTACGTTAAACAAACCGTCCGTCCACTCTCGTATTGTATATGTGGTGTTGCCCGTCCGAATTAAGCGCCCATACGTATTATCTCCGAATTTTACGCTGTCTGCGACGGTGTCCTGTTGGTTGTTGAACTGTCTGTGCTGCGGGGTGCGGTCATACTTTGTTTGCAGCAGATATTTTCGCAAATCGGGGCGCGTCTGGTCGGAGCGCACCGTCTCCTGCGTTCTGTATACTATGTGGAAAACATAATCGTTGACTACTATGCTTTCCCAAACAGTTGGTTCAAAACCATATACAGTGCCTATTATTCTTTTTATTGCATATTCGCCTTCGCCCGGATTTTTTGTAGGCAACCGAAAATTGAATCCTTGTATTTTATTTTCGCCCAAATTGTAGAAAATAGCAAGCCCTTTATTGGGGACTGTGGTAGGAACGACATCTAAAAGCTGGTATATGTTTTTTTCATAGACATAGGGAGTTATATCTTTTGTAATTCCATGAGTAGGCTCCCGAATTTCAACCGATATTATTTCTATAATATTTTTCGATGTTTGTATTTCCGCAACGTCGTTATACACGAGGTAATCCTCGCTTGAAGATTTTGGCGCAACCCATTCCTCTATTATACCGCCGAGCTGCACCATATTTGTGACGTAGGACGAGCAGGCGGCAATGTAATCCTCTATGCTGCGCGAATTAAATACAGACACGTCGTTATTTATACCTGTTGATTGCTCCGTAATCCCCAGCCTGCGCCACTCCACTACAAAGCGATTATCCCGTCCAAAGCGCACTTTCGGTATAGCGTGAATATATTTGCCTATGTCTATAAGCACTTCCCACCAATTTTTTTGGTTGTAAAAGTTTTCCACAATCCGCGTGTTTCTCAAAGCAAGCGCGTCGTTTTCTTCGAGGTAATACGATTGCGGAATTATGTCTATTGGGTCGCCCGAAATTTTCCTCACAAGCTGCGTTGAAAACTGCGCTTTGTTAAACAATTCATAAGCGGTTGCTTCGTTTGCGCTTTCGAGCCACGTCGTCACGGGGCTGCTTGTGAAAAAACTCAATGTGGCTTGGGGTGAATTATCCAAAGTTAATGTAGCTTTATTTACTGCGCTCCAATAAAGTGGAAAATCCGACATAGAAGCGTCAGCGTTGTAATTACTACAAACTCTTTCCGTCCCTGATGGTCCATCTGAAAAATTTACCATATTGATAAATATTCCATATTCATACCCATATTCGGCATTAAAATCAATCACTCGATTTTTTCTTGTAGTTTCATAGTTTCCTGCAACAGCTTTAAAATAAACATTTTCTTCGGGCGCAGTTATTAACCCACTATTTAATGTAATTTTAGAACAAGTCACCCCTTTTACAGTTGACGGGATATTATTTAATTCCCAGCCTCTATCCCAATAGCCTTCGACAGGGTCGCTGTCAACAGGGTTTACAACCATGTTTACAATAGTTTCGTCTTCCTTTGTAGTAGAAGATTTTTGAACCACTTTCACATTCAAAGAACAGTACCCCTGCAAAGTGTAGGTCTTTGTATTTTCCGTCCCGTAATAAATCCTAAGCATGGGCACGGGCAGCCGTATTCTCTTGCTACCTCCGTTAGGTATTTCTTGGTATTTTAGAAAATTGTCCCATTCAACGTCGGACGGCTTAACAAGTCCGTCGCCCAAATCCACCTCATACCAATCGGGGAAAACCCACTCGAATTTTTTGCCACCTTGTACGCTACGATACCCAAAACCCGATGTCCTTCCAAATGACCGCGCCACATATTCACTCGGTACAGTAAAAACAGATTTTGCTTTTTCCGTACGATTGCCCCCAGTTTCTTTATCCAGACTTACATTTTTCAGCCTATACGTGACGGCGATGTTATCCACAAGCCGCCCCTGCGCGTCAACGGAAGCCTCGTCAAAATAGATATGGTGGTCGAAATAGTTTGCGTCGCTTATAATAGGCTGCGTCACAATATCCTGCGCAACGCACAAATGGAAGCTCTCCCACAGCTGTGCCTCCGCGCTCCCCTTGCGTTTCTCCCAAAACTCCAAAATAAACTTGGTTTTGGGCGCAAACTCCTTTGAGAAGTTCAGCCCCGCAAGCGTCACCTCCGCCATGTCGAGAGTTTCGTCCAACTTCTCGTCCGTACTCACGCCCTGCAAGAGATGTGCGGAATAATCCGTGCCCCTGTAAAAGTTTTCTTCCTGCATGCTGTCGTAAAGATAAATTTTCGTTATAATCATAAAAAATCACCTCAATCTTCCGTTTGTCCAATCCGTTCCCGCTCTCGCCCTCTGATACTCGATTGAACTTTGCTCTTTGAAAATAGTAAAATTGTACTCGCGTTCCCGCTTGGAGTATTTGGAAATCAGGCTCGCCCCCGACGTTATTCCCGACAGCGCGCTTCCTAATATAATCCCGACAGGACCAGCCCACGCCATTGAAACGCCGCCCATGACGACGCTGTAAGCAAGAGAGGTCGTGTCCTTTAACACCTCTATCCTCCTCTCCGTCCTATCCTGTAACGCTTGGTCGCCGCTCTGAATCCCTATCCCCGACGCCCAATAATCTATGGCAAGGTCAGCCCCCTGCTTGACGGTGGACACTATGTGCTGCACATTCGCATTCACTATACGCTTCGTGCGCGTATTCATGCCCGTGCCCGTTCCCAAGCCCTCGCTTTCCTCGCCGCCTGCGGCGGTAGTCTTGTCGGCGTCGGTTTCCTTTGTTCCCGCGCCCCCCGATACTCCGCCGCCGCTTTGCTTCCTCACTATAACTTCAATTCTCTGCGTCCCCTGCTGATACAGCATTTCTTCCACTCCTTATTTACGGATTGGTCGTATACGTGACCGTAACGGTTGAGCGGCGGTATTCGTAAACTCCGTCCCCCGCGCTCGTCTGATTTTGGAATCTCTCCCAGTTCACCCTATTTAAAGGGTCGTCAATATCCGGTACGGGCGCAAACTTTACTTTCAATACCCCGCCTTCTATTTTCCAGTCAACGGCATTGTCTGTTACAGCGTCGTCGTTCCACTTGAACCCTTTCATTTGCACTAGCAGAATTTCCTCGATGACCGCATTTTCAAGCGGCGTGCCCGCCAATGTAACGTCTATCCATTCGAGCCTTTCCGCTTCGTCGGGATTTAAAGGCGAAGATTTACCGTAAGGCTCGGGCGCAACCTGCATTTGGACGGTCGTAACGTCGAACACTATGCCCGTATACGGGAAAGTGGCTGTTTCTTCGACAGGCTCGGGAACGCTTTTCACAAACATTGCGCATACGTCAATGTCGCCCGTGACGTTCACGTCCTGCCGCGTCGCCCCG
>ENA-OPSP01000192-OPSP01000192.1-human-gut-metagenome-genome-assembly--contig:-NODE-192-length-8806-cov-3.593989_pt1 | contig 8806 bp, 6 predicted proteins | sample MGYA00241809_ERZ501909 | MGnify/ENA primary metagenome ERZ501909 (study PRJEB25962, sample SAMEA2042394) | human gut metagenome | biome: human gut; feature: human-associated habitat; material: faeces... | reverse complement strand
TTTTTCTGCCATGGCTTTTGTTAAAAGCTCGGAAGCCTTTTCGGCAGCCTCTGCATCCGGCATATTCAGGGCGTTATTCGCGATTTCAGCGGCATCAAAAGACTGGATTTCCACGTCACCGATGGAGCGGGTGTAGGCGGAAACGGTGATGCCAAGCTCAGAGAGCATTTTTAAGGCAATGGCACCTGCAGCGACATTATACGAGGCTACAACGATACAATTATCCTGTATCTTCTGCTTGATAAGCCATCTTATGGTTATGAGATTTCCAAGCAGATTAAGGCCATGACCAATGAGAAATATATTGTTAAAGAAACTACTCTTTACTCAGCATTTACACGAATGGAAAAGAACGGATATATCACTTCTTTCCCCGGTGTAGGCGAGAATGGCGGAAAAAAGCGCACCTATTATCAGATTACTGACGAAGGACGGCTGTATTATCAGTCAAAATGTAAAGAGTGGGTTCTTACTAAAGAAGTTATTGAAAAATTTATTGTGAAGGAGAATTAATGTATGGATACTATTAAAAGTTATCTTGAAACTATGTTTGCCAATCTCCCCGCAACTGCTGAAGTTTTAAAGGCTAAAGACGAATTGTGGGGCATGATGGAGGACAAATATAATGAACTTATCAGTGAAGGTAAAAGCGAGAATGAGGCTGTAGGCACTGTTATCTCAGAATTTGGCAATCTTGACGAACTCGCAGAAACTCTCGGACTTAACAGACAGGCTTCTGCTCCTGTTGATAACAGACGCACTTTAACACAGGATGAAGCCAGAAGCTTTGTAAGTGCCGGCAGCCGACATGCATTTCTGACTGCATTAGGGGTTTTCTTATGTATTTTCTCAGTAGTTCCAGCGGCAGCCTGCAGTGCATTTCATAATAATTTTCTCCAGACAATGGGCACTGTTGCTCTGTTTATTATAGTTGCCTGCGGTGTTGGCATATTTATAATAACCAATTCTTTAATGAATAAATACGACTATATTAAGAAACACGAATGTATCATTGATTATGCCACTGTCGGATATGTGCAGGATAAGAAGGAACAGCTTCGCAACATTTCTATTGTGTGCCGCACTCTGGGAATTATTATGTGTATCATAAGCTTTGTCCCTGCTGCTGTTTTTGACGCAGTCCCAATACAGGGACTTGACGATATCGGCGGTGCAGCAATGATTTGTATAGTAAGTATCGGCGTATTCCTTATTGTTTTCGGTTCAATGGCTGAGACTTCATGTAAGACTTTACTTGCCCTTAATGGTGACAATGTAGCCGGCAGCTATGTTAAGAAGGAGAATAAAGAAGTCAGATATATTAACAATACTGCAACAACTATTATGTCTGTTTTCTGGCCTACCGTTACATGTATATATCTGTCAATCAGTTTCATCACATTTGCATGGGCTTTAACATGGGTTATATGGCCTGTTGCGGCTGTAATACACGCCATATTCAAGAGTATACTTAAAGACGATTCCGGGGAGGTGTAATTATGAGTAAACGAATTTATCTGTCAATTATATATTTTATTACACTTATATGCATAATTATTGGCGTTCTTGGTAATGTATTTAACATTTCTCCTTTTACACGCATAACTATGGCATCCAGTGGCAAATATATTGAAAATTCTTCCACTTATGATAATGTGTCAGACATATCTATTGATATGAATCTTGGCAGTGTTGAGATTAAGAAAGGCCGCAAGCTTGAAGTTATCTATACAGGTGCTGAAAAGTTTAAGCCTGCTGTATATGTTTCTGGAACTTCATTAAATATTGAACAGCATGTAAAAGTACATCTTATGACTAATATCAAAAACTCAGACTGCACACTTACAATTACTATTCCTGACAATGTCAGTCTTAATTCTATTCAGGCTGACCTTAATATGGGTGATATGGATGTGAACGATATAAATGCTTCTTCTGCTGATTTCTCTGTTGATATGGGTTCTCTTAAGATTGCTGATTCTGCCGTTAAGAATTTAACTGCTGATAACAATATGGGTGATATTAAGCTTACCAATTGCAACAGTGATGTTCTTAATCTCTCTGTTGATATGGGCTCACTGAAAATAAGCGGTATGGATATTGATAAATACAGTGCTAATCTCTCTGTAGACTTAGGCGACATCAAGGTTAATGATTCTACTTATTCTCACAGCTATACTAATAATGCTGGCAGCGGTAAAAGTATAAATGCTGATGTTAATATGGGGGATATTAAGATTAACAGATAACAAATCTGAAAACAGCAGTTACCACTTATGGTTGTGGTAGCTGCTGCTTTTTAATAATTACTTATTCTTTTCTTCTTCTCATGTATACTGCTGCCATTCCAAGTAAGCCACTAAGTCCTGCTGCCATTAATGCGGCATACATTCCTGCATGGCTCATATCGCCTGTATTAACTGTTGTATCTGCTCCTGTTGAAGTTCCTGTTGAATCATCTGGTGTCTCGGCAGGATTCTCGTTATCTGATGGATTTTCTTCAACATATTCAGGGTTCTGGTTGTTCTCACCTTCCCATGTAATATCTAAATTATGAAGCATTGTTGTATTCTGCCATCCACCAGTTCCTGTTGTTCCTGTATGCTGTATTGCAACACCACCAAAGCTGTTAGCTGCGATATCTGCTGTAAGGTCAACTACATGAGGATATCCCTTAGCTGCCTGATCTGCGAGCTGTTCTGTTGGTGTCTCAACATGAGCAGTGAGCTTATTACCTTCAGTCTTTAAACTAATTGTACATCCTGTTACATAGCAGCTTGCAATTACTTCATCAGAGATTTCTGTTACTGCTCCATTGTCATATTTTACAAGTACAAATGTTACTGCATTAGATGACGCTTTAGTTCTTATTATTCTTAAGCCATATCCTGTAAGTGTTGATGTATCGAACTTAAGAAGTACATCCATATACTGTCCTGCACTACCAAATCCCTGACCTGCTGTCTTAGCCGGGTCAACTACAAGCTTAAGTGACATATCACCATATGTTCCTTCTACTGGTGTATACATAAGTCTTGAACCCTGTGTTCCCTGATATAATCCTGCTCCTACACAGCCATTACCTGTTACTCCGTATACCCATGGCTCTTCTGTATCTGCTCCCTGCCATTTTCCAAAGCTTTCTGTATCTGCCGGACGGTTATAATCTACTGTCCAGAAGCCAGCTTTGATTTCTGACTGCTTTATATTAGGGAAGTTAGAGAAATCTGTAGAAAGGTTCTTGCTTCTTACATCTTTCACTCCGATTGCCTTGTCATATACTGTATTTACTGGTGTTCCATAATCACTTCTGATGTTCTTAGATTCTACCTTAGCCATGATATAATATCCAACATCACCTGCTGTTAACTTATATGTATATTCTGGTGAATCGTTTCTTGTTACTGCTACAAGTACCTTATTGCTTCCCTCTGCGTCTGTACATCTGTACCATGAGATTGCAGACATGTCTTCTCTGTTTCCTAAATCAAGTGAGTAATCTACTTTAAGACTACCCTGTCCGTCATTAGTAATAACTGGTGTCTTGATATACTCTGGTGCATCAAGTTTGCTTGGCTTTACAGTAATTCCAACTGCTGCTTCAAGACCTGACTCTGTAGATGCATTTATAATAACCTTCTTAGCTGCATCATCATTATTAGTACCTTCTACTTTGCATGTTCCGTCACCATTATCTGTTAACTTCACATATGCCTTATCTTCGTCTGATACGCTGTATGTTATCTTCTGTGTTGTATCATTAGTTCCATAGAAGTAGTTAACTGTTCCTCCAACTGAAGCTGTTTCTTTTCCAGATTCAATCTCTGAAACATCTGATTTTATTGTAAGCTGTGTTGCAACTGCTTCCTGCCCTGCTGCAGCTATTACATCTTTAACTCCTAATGGATCCCAGTCGTCACTGCCCTTTAAAAGATTATATGTATTGTAATATGTTTTACCACCTGATACTACCTTGTAGGCATTAAGCACTGATTTTCCTGTCATATCAACGGTTTCTTTAGCACCTTCTCCGCCGATTGTGATATTCTTTCCATTATGTATGATGTTACTCTGGTAACATTTTAATGAATCAGATGGGAATTTTGTCCATCCCATCGTTATAGGCACACTTAAATTACTGTTATATACACAGTCTACTGCAGTTATTGTACCGCCTTCCTTAGTAAAGAACTGTGTTGGTTCTGCTTCTACATTTAATATCTTACAATTAAATGTGCAGCCTAAGAATGTTGAACCAGTATTATAAGATGAATATAATGGTCTGTTTCCATAGAAATCAAAATCACATCCTACATATACAGCATTTCCATTAAGAGCATCATCGGTACTTTCAAAATGACAGTTATTGTAAAGATTTCTTGAAGCACCACTGATTGGAACAAGGTTAAGTCTGCTTATAAAGTTACAATTATCTGCAAACATTTTGTCACCAGACATATCAGCAAGCTGTGCCTGAGTGATTGTATCTGTTCTCTTTGCCTGATTAAGTTCACTCATAAGTGGATAATCAAGGTCAACACTACAATAATTACCTATTGTTATATTCTTAACTGTGAGTGCGCCACTGCAGTTGAATCTGAACATGGTATAGTTACCGTTAGAGGCATGTGACTGTCCTCTGTTTCCAGCTAATACAACATTATCAGGATTTCCTGTAAGACCTTTGATAGTAAGATAATCTGAATTAACAACCATTCCATAAGGTACTGAATATCCTTCTGTCTTTTGTACTGTATCTGTTGCTGCCGGATCATCTATCCAGTATACATATGGTGCAACATATACTGTCATTGGATTATCTGCTGTTCCATTTTTTAATGCGTCTGCTGACAATGCCTTAGTAATGTCGTTATATACATATGGGTACTGGGCAGCAAGCTCGTCTGATAACGAACCATCAAGATATATGGCTGTCTCCGACAACTGGATTGTCTCACCCTGATACTTAATGTAAGTTCCACCGAATTCAACCGGATCAGAACTGTCGATTGGTGTGTAACCTTCTAATGTTTTGTTAATGTCTTTTACTGCTGAATATCTCATAGCTGTTACTCCTGTTTCCTGTGCAAATGCATAATATCCCTGTAACGGAACTAAGTTACCTGCAACAAGAACGCCTGTCATAACACTGACGGCAACAGAAGCAATAATTTTGTTTCTTCGTATCATATTATTCCTCCTTATATTAAATTGTTTCTGCTTCTTAAGATGCTTCCATTATATTCACATTGTATTTTTATATATACAAAAAAACAGCACGAAATCTTCCAAAATCAAAAAAATATGTAAAAAATCAGTAACATTTTCTCTATAAACGACCTATAATCAGTATATGATTTTGCTTCGTAAGATATTATTCATATACCAAGGAGACGGCAATGTACCATTTTATTAATGACAATTTCCACACGGATATTGCTACTGTGCCACCATCTTATAAAATGAAACATTTTCATGAACATAACCGATGGGAGCTGATGTTTATATATTCTGGTTCCTGCACACTTTATGTAGGTGATGAAATATATATGTTAAATTCTGGCGGACTTGCTCTTATCCCACCAGGCATGGCGCACATGACTACTTACCTCGCCGGAAGTAACCATACAAGATATGTGTTATATTTTAATAATGATGAATTAGAGTGGATTGCTGATGATTCCTCTCAGGATATAGAAAGCATTTTCCATAAACATCCTGTTATCCATGTACCAGAAAGACGACTTGATTATATATCATCAATTATCCAGAAGATTTCTTATGAACACAATGGTGTAGATAGTCTTTCTTTATCTTTCATACATTCTTATTTTCATGAACTTATACTTTTTATTCTGCGTTGTCAGATGTACGAAGATAATGTTATTACGAAAATGGATACATGTAATGAACTTATCCAGAAGGTTATTGAATATATTATCGAGAATTATCATAATGACATAACTATGGCTGCTACTGCCGAACTTTTTAATATGAGTGAATCGAGCCTTTCCAAGAAATTTAAGGCTTTTACAGGCTTCAGGTTCAGAGAGTATCTTATTAATGTAAGAACGCACGCAGCAGCAGACCTTTTAGTCAACACCAGCCTCTCTATTACTGAGATTGCTGACAAATGCGGTTTCGCCGACAGTAATACTATGGGCGGCACATTTAAAAAAATCATGGGCGAAGCGCCCGGAAGCTACAGAAAGAGCCACTAATTATTTTTTTATTTTAGAATGGAGGTTATTATGGCAGATTTTATTTTACTTGATGAAGATTTCTCTGATTTTCCTATTGGTGAATTTCCTTATGATAAGAATCATTCGGCAATGGGTGAGTATCATTTTATCCATTATCCTGGATATTATGGTAAATGGTATGACCCGGTATGCAACCACGTTTATAACGGTCAGGGGGCTTCCTGGATTATTTCTGAATATAATGGAAAACATTTTATGGAGCAGATGCGTATCCGCAATGACAAGCCACACCGCACATTTCCTATGCTCACAAGCGGTGACAGATTCTGGCGCGATTATACTATAACTGCAAGTGTGCGTATGTTTACTACCAAATGGGGCAATGCCGGCATTGGTTTTTGTTGTCAGAACTCTGCTAATCTTCTTGTCCTTGTTTTTGAAGAGCATGAGTTAAGACTTGAGTATCGTCATAAGGAGGATGTTACTGTACTCGATTCTGTACCTTTTGATTACAACTGTGATGATACTTATGTACTTAAGGCTGAGATTAAAGGCAGCCATGTTATATGCAGTGTTGATGATAAGGTTTATTTTGACCTTGACACTGAATATGCAAGGCAGGGTGGCAAGGTTGCCATTACTGCAACTATCCCAACACAGTTTGGTTTTGTAAATGTTACTACTTCTGAAAGTACTGCTGCTTCTATTGATGCTGCAAGAAATGCTTATAAAGCTGAATGCGAAGATGCACAGGCACATTATCCTAAGATGAAGCTTCTTAAGAAAATTGACCTTAAAGGCTGCGGCACCGGAAGACAACTTCGTTTCGGTCATCTTCTTGGCAATGGCGAGTATCAGATGGTTATGGCTCAGTGCCAGAAAAGAGTAAACCGTGATGCTTATGGAACAATCAGCTGTCTCACCGCATTTGACCTTGATGGCAATATATTATGGCAGCATGGTGAACCTACTGATAATCACGACATTGGAACTATATCAGCAGATATGCCTATGCAGATATATGATATTGACGGTGATGGCTTTGATGAGGTTATTACAGCCAAGAATTTTGAAGTGCTGATTCTTGATGGCAAAACAGGTGAAGTGAAGAAACGTGCCAAAACACCTTTCTCTACACCAGAAGAGGACGGAACTATTATCGGTGTTCCTGATAAAATCTACGCATTTGACAGAATTAATCCTGATGGTATGCGTATATGTAATTTCCGTGGTCTTGACAAGCCACGCGATATTCTCATTAAAGACCGTTATTGCAGAGTATATGCACTTAACGATGACCTTGAGGTTATGTGGCATTTCCAAAGTGATAAGAATACCGGACATTTTCCTTTTGCAATTGATATTAACGGAGATGGACATGATGAACTTTTAGTTGGTTATAACATGCTTGACTGCCACGGTAATAAAATGTGGACTATGCCTGTTAATGAAGACCATATTGATGAGATTGTTCCAGGCAGATTTGAGTCAGGACCACACAAAGGTACTAAATTCTTTGCCTGTGTTGCCGGAAAGGAAGGCTTCCTGATATCTGATTTTAACGGAAAGCTTCTTAAGAAGGACGGCATAGGTCATGCACAGCGTGTAAGTCTTGCTAATTATCTTCCTAACCGCCCGGGCTATGAAATGGTTGTTGTTAATTTCTGGGGACACCAGGGAATTATATATTTCTATGACAGCGAGGGTAATCAGTTATGGGAAATGGAGAACGAGCTTAATGGTAATCTCTTAACTCCTGTAAACTGGACTGGTGACGGTCAGGACTTCATCCTTCTTAATGCTGATATAGAGCGCGGCGGAATGATTGACGGCAATGGTATCCAGGTTGTTAAATTCCCTGACGATGGTCATCCTACCATGTGTGCTGAAGCTGTAAACCTCTACGGCGATGCCCGTGATGAAATTGTCACATGGGATTATGATTCTATGTACATATATACACAGGATGATGCACCTAAGGATGATGTATATGCACCTTTCAAGTATCCTGATTATAATGCTTCTAATTACCGCGGAGAATATTCTTACCGTGAGAAATGGTGGTAAATTAAAGAATATAAAAGTAGCAGGATTGCTGAGTATATCACGCTTTGCAATCCTGCTATTTTAATTTTATTGTTTCTTAATCACTCTCTGGTTGAAAGCATAGCGTAAATAACTGGCAGAAATATAAGTATAAGCTGTAATGGCGACCCTTTCATTATAATTCCGTATACAAATATAATAACAAGACAGGCAATACTTATGCAATCTTTTCACTTACATTTTCCAACCCATACAACATCTCTGGATCTATATCCAGACACTTAGTGCAATCTCTGGTTCCAGTAACATCCCATGCCAATGTCCCATTCAAAATTGTGCATGCATTCATAAAAAATTCAATATCTTTCAATGGTTCAAAAACTTTCTTTTTCAATAACGTTTTAGCATCATAGCATACAATCTTTCCATCTTCAAAATATACATATACGGTATAGTCTTCATTAGGAATTACCTGCACAATATCATAAAACATATCTGCCTCCTACACTAATGGATTAATCCTATTAAGCGAAAGTCCATCTTTGGACAGCTCCCAG
>ENA-OPSP01000186-OPSP01000186.1-human-gut-metagenome-genome-assembly--contig:-NODE-186-length-8901-cov-3.666290_pt1 | contig 8901 bp, 8 predicted proteins | sample MGYA00241809_ERZ501909 | MGnify/ENA primary metagenome ERZ501909 (study PRJEB25962, sample SAMEA2042394) | human gut metagenome | biome: human gut; feature: human-associated habitat; material: faeces... | reverse complement strand
CAACACTTCATTTTAGATATTTAACCTGTCTACTTGACAGGGGGCATATCAGAATTTCCTCACCTGCTTTTTTGTTTCTGTCTCTACGCTGATATGCTCTTACCAGTATACAACTGATAATATCTGCCCTTCTCTTCCATGAGCTGGTCGTGTGTTCCTCGCTCGATAATTCTTCCCTGCTCCATAACCATAATACAGTCTGCATTACGGACTGTAGAAAGTCTGTGTGCAATAACAAATGATGTTCTTCCTGACATAAGCGCATCCATACCCTTCTGGACAAGTCGCTCTGTTCTTGTATCAATAGATGAAGTAGCTTCATCAAGAATAAGTACAGGTGGGTCTGCTACCGCTGCTCTTGCAATTGCAAGAAGCTGTCTCTGTCCCTGGCTCAAATTAGCACCTCCGCCATGAAGCACAGTGTTATAGCCATCCGGAAGTCTCTTGATGAATCCATCAGCATTGGCAAGTCTTGCTGCTGCGATGCATTCCTCATCACTCGCCTCAAGCCTTCCGTATCTGATATTATCCATGATTGTACCCGTAAAGAGGTTAGTATCCTGAAGAACGATACCAAGGCTTCGTCTTAAATCATTTTTCTTAATATTGTTGATGTTAATTCCATCATATCTTATCTTACCATCCTGAATATCATAGAACCTGTTGATAAGATTAGTAATTGTAGTTTTTCCTGCTCCGGTACTTCCGACAAATGCAATCTTCTGTCCCGGTGTAGCATACATTTTAATATCGTGAAGTACCATTTTGTCCGGATTATAGCCAAAGTCAACTCCGTCAAATGTTACATCACCTGCAAGTCTTGTGTACTCTGCACTGTTACCATCCTTTGCCGGCTTCTTCCATGCCCACATCTCAGTATTTTCTTTAGTCTCAATAAGCTCATTGTTCTTGTTGTATCTTACATTTACAAGCTCAACGAAACCTTCGTCAACCTCCGGCTTCTCGTCACATAACTCAAATACTCTTCCAGCACCAGCCATCGCCATAACGATACTGCTCACCTGCTGGCTTATCTGGGTTACAGGCTGTGTGAAGCTCTTGTTAAGACTTAAGAAAGCAACAAGTGTACCAATAGTAAGTCCTGAAAAATCACTCAGAGCAAGAATACCACCAACTATTGCACATAATACATAGCTGATATTACCTATATTACCATTAACAGGCATTGTGATATTAGCAACCTTGTTCGCATTGTTTGCACTCTCACGCAGCCTGTTGTTAATCTCCTTAAACTGCTCAATACTTTTATCCTCGTGGCAGAACACCTTGACAACCTTCTGTCCTTCCATCATTTCCTCAATATAAGCATTAACCTTACCGATATCCTTCTGCTGCTCAACGAAATATTTTCCGGAAAGTGCACTCAGCTTAGAAGTTACATAAAGCATAATAACAACCATCACAACCGATACTATTGTAAGCGGAATATCAAGCACAATCATACTTACAAATGTAGATACAAGTGTAATGCATGAATTGATAACCTGAGGTATACTCTGACTTATAAGCTGTCTTAATGTGTCGATATCGTTAGTATATACTGACATGATATCGCCGTGTGCATGAGTATCAAAATACTTAATAGGAAGTGACTCCATATTAGTAAACAGCTCTAATCTCAACTTCTTTAAAGTTCCCTGACCAACATTTACCATAATTCTGTTGTAGCAATATGAACATAATACACCGACCATAAGAACTGCAGCGAGCTTGATAAGTGCGCCTGCAAGCGGTGCATAATCATGTACTGCTGACTGTGTCAGCGGAATAATATAACTGTCAATAAGCTTCTGGATAAACAGCGTTGCTATCAGTGTTGTAAGTGCTGAAACAAGAATGCACACAAGCACTGCTATACACGAAAACTTGTAATTCTTTAAAATATATCCAAGCAGCCTCTTCATAAGAGGAAGTGGATTTTCTTTATTCTTCTTATTCTTCATATCAATATTCTTATCCATATGCTGCCTCCTATTCTCCTGCCTCGTCAAAATCACCGCCGCCCTGTGTCTGGACCTCGTAGATTTCGCGGTAAACTTTATTGTTCTCAACAAGATTTTCATGAGTATCAAAACCACTCACACAGCCATTCTCAAGCACCAATATTCTGTCTGCGTCCTGAATACTTGAAATTCTCTGTGATACGATAATCTTGGTAGTTCCTGGTATCTTTGTTGCAAATGCTTTCTTAATCTTAGCGTCTGTGGCTGTATCAACAGCACTTGTTGAATCATCAAGAATAAGAACCTTCGGGTGCTTAAGCAGTGCTCTTGCGATACAAAGTCTCTGTCTCTGACCACCGGAAACATTGCTTCCCCCCTGCTCAATCCATGTATTGTATTTATCAGGCATTCTCTCGATAAATTCATCTGCACAGGCCTGACGGCAGGCTTCTATGCAATCCTCCTCAGACGCATTTTCATCGCCCCATCTCAAATTATCAAGAATAGTTCCTGAGAAAAGCACATTTTTCTGAAGAACAACTGAAACCTCATTACGAAGAGTTTCAAGGTCGTAGTCTCTTACATCAATTCCGCCTACGCATACAGAACCATCCTTAACATCATACAGACGGCTTATCAGATTAACGAAGCTTGACTTTCCACAGCCCGTTCCGCCTATAATACCGATTGTTTCGCCCGCATTTATATGGATATCTATGTCTTCAAGAGCATCCTTGTCGCTGTCTTTCTTGTATGTGAAGTTCACATGGTTGAAATCAATTCTTCCGTCAGGTACTTCCATAACCGGATTCTCCGGATTAGTAATATCAGCCTTCTCATTAAGAACCTCAGCAATTCGTCTTGCACTCGCCACACTCATCGAAACCATAACAAATATCATAGAAAGCATCATAAGTGACATCATCATGCTCATTACATAGCAAAACATTGATGTCAGGTTACCCGTTGTCATAGTTCCATCAGTAATAAAATGTGCTGCAAACCATGAAAGTGCAATAATACTTCCGTATATAACAAACATCATAATAGGATTGTTGAATGCAAGCCATGATTCCGCCTTAACAAATATTTTGTAAAGATTCCCGGCAGCCTTACTGAATTTCTTATTCTCATGGTCTTCTCTTACAAATGCTTTGACAACTCTGATTCCTGTGACATTCTCCTGAACACTCGCATTTAAATCATCATATTTAGCAAAACCTTCTGTGAATATTGGAGTAACCTTATATATAATAAAGAAAAGTACAAATCCAAGAAGAATAAGCGCACCTAAGAATATAAGACTTAATGTAGGATTGATAACAAAACACATAACCATACTACATATCATCATAAGTGGTGCTCTTACTGCAATTCTTAAAATCATCTGATATGCATTCTGCACATTTGTAACATCAGTAGTCATACGGGTAATAAGACCTGCTGTGCTGTATTTGTCTATATTAGAAAATGCGAAGTTCTGGATATTCGAATAGATTCCCTCTCTTAAGTTACATGCAAATCCGGTAGAGGCCAAAGCCGCATATTTTCCTGCCTGAATTCCAGCAAACAGACTTATAAATGCAAGCACAAGCATAAGTCCGCCATACATTAACACCTTGCTCATGTCTCCCGCCTGAATACCCTTATCGATAATACTTGCCGTAACAAACGGAATAAGTATCTCCATAAGAACTTCAACAATTATATATATTGGCGTCTTTATCGAGACTCTTTTATACTCACCAATATATGCCGATAAAGTTTTTAACATTTCTTACACTTCCTTTCACAGTTATTCACATCATCGTATACTTTTTGTAACAGACGGTGTAATTCTTCTTTTTCATCAGCAGAAAGCGCTGAAAGAAACCATTTTTCTTTGTCATGCATTGCCTTGCCTGCATGAACGCACATGGCTCTGCCCTTGTCTGTTATTCTCACATGCTTGACTCTCTTATCTGAAGGGTCATAGAAGCTTTCTATCATCCCCTTCTTTTCAAGCCTTGCTGCTGTTCCCGCTATTGTCGCCTGGGCTACGCCAAAGTGCTTCTCTAGCTCCTTAAGCGTAATACATTCATCTTTAGTTTCATTAATTATCATAAGCATCTTAACCTGTGAAGATGTCATGTCATCTGCTCTTAACTCCTCATTGGCACATCTTCCAAGAATATCATTAAGACGCTTTATAAGTTCTCCACAATGGAGTGACTCTCGCTGCATATCTGCTCCCTTCGTAACAAAACGACATACGAACCTGCCATTCTTTTAATAAAAATCTTAAGTCGCTTTGCTATATTACAAAAATGACAGCACGCTGTCAATATCATGCTGTCATTTTTATTTTTATTTAATATTTAATCTTATCTGTAATAAGCAGGCTTCAGATGAACCGGAACACCATCTGAGTATTCAGCAATATTAGTTCCCTGAATAAGTGGCCTTACATACTTAATATACTCATCAGAAATATCTGTTCCCTCTGCGGTTATCCACTCTGCTGGGAACTTCTTTTCCTTATTGCATATATCGTTCACATCTGCAAGTCCGTAATTAATCTCATATCCGTTAGTATCATCTCTTACAAACGTAATCATTTTTCCAGTTTCACCGTCAAGAGCTGCTACAACCGCTGCCTTTCCTGCTTTTTCGGCTTCATCAATATCTGTTGCTGAAGCAAGAAGTGATGAGCATCTCTGTGGAAGATTAAGCTCAATACTTCTGCATTTGATTCCAAATTCTGCTTTAACATAATTTTCAAGATACTTTCCACAGCCTGTAAGCATCTTATGTCCAAAGCCATCAACCGATGCCGCATCTGCATATTCACATATGAATCTGCCGTCTTTGTCCGCAATTCCTTCCGATACGCACACAACAACTGCAGTTTCCTGTTCAAGTGCCGCCTTAAGTGACTTCTTGAATTCTTCCATATCAAATGCATGCTCTGGCATATATATAAGATAAGGATTTCTGCTATACTCTGTTCTAGCAAGTACTGAGGCCGCTGTAACCCAGCCTGCATGCCTTCCCATAAGTTCAACAATTGTCACAGACGGATGTGCATAACATGTTGCGTCAAGTATAATTTCTTTTAATGTTGAAGCAACATATTTTGCAGTTGAGCCGTACCCTGGAGTATGATCTGTCATTACAAGATCATTATCAATTGTCTTAGGTACACCTATAAATCTTATGTCCGATTTCTTCAATAATGCCACTCTTGATAATTTTGACACTGTATCCATTGAATCATTGCCACCAATATAGAACACATATCCAATGTTCATCTGTGCAAATGTATCAAACAATTTATCATACACCTTATCCCCTAAATCTTCTGGAAGCATATACCTGCAGCTTCCAAGAAAAGAAGCCGGTGTTATCTTTAATCTATCAATCGGCTCATTATCTGCCACTTCAGAAAGATTAATGAAATTGCCTGCCAGAAATCCCTCAATTCCATGCACCATGCCGTACACAGTGCCAATCTTTTCCTTATTCCTAAGTCCTTCCTCAATCACTCCATATAATGATGAATTAATAACCGCTGTCGGTCCGCCTGACTGACCTACCAGAATATTCTTTAACATATCCATGCCTCCTACATTGTTGCTGTTGCTTAGATTGTATCATCTGTTGATTATTGATTGCAACATGATACCTATAGATAGTCGTATTTTTAATTCTCTTATAGGAACATTTCTGCTATTTTCTATCATTTAAGCTGTCTACATAGCAAAATATTCCTATAAATTCTGTTTTTGAAGTCATCTTATAGGTCTTTTTCTGCATTTTCACAATGATTTTTTTAAAATACACCTATTTTTCTCAAATTCTACCTATAAAGTTAACTTATTTTTAAATTTTATAGGAAACGGCGGCTAAATCGGCAGACAGAAGATAAAACTCATATAATAATAATGTTCCTTAACAAGTTGACACATCTCCACTAAGCGTATAATATTCAGTTATTCACACATTTAAGGAGTTTAATATGAGATTCGTTATACAGCGTGTTAATCATGCAAATGTTAAGATAGATGGCGAAGTTGTTGGAAATATCGGACATGGGCTTCTGATTCTTTTCGGGGCTGGTCAGGACGATACAGAAGAAATGCTTCCAAAATATGTAGACAAGATATGCAAAATGCGTATTTTTGAAGACGAGAATGGAAAAACCAATCTGTCACTGGCAGATGTCGGTGGCGAGCTGCTTATTGTAAGCCAGTTTACACTTTATGCGGACTGCCGCAAAGGCAATCGTCCAAGCTTTACCAATGCCGGCGCACCTGATATGGCTAACGCCCTTTATGAAAAATTCGTCGCAATGTGCCGTGAGCGTGTCCCTAAAGTTGAAACCGGCAGATTCGGTGCTGATATGAAGGTCAGCCTTGAAAACGACGGACCATTCACAATAATGATAGATAGTGAGGATTTCTGATATGTTTAGAATGTGGTGTAAGCTCTTTGACGACAGAGGGCATCTTATAAAAGACACTGTAATTAAAAATGCGGATTCTGATTTAAACAGAACCCGCAAAATATTCGCTGCTATTCATGACGCATGCTATGAATTCGACCTTGCCGAGCCAATCTGGCTCGATTCCAATGTTTCAGAATTCCAGCGCCACTCGAAAGTACGCTTCACTAAAGATAACTTTGTTGAAGATATCGAATTTGCTTATATGGAAATTGAGGTTATTGAGGAAGATTAGAAATACATTGACTTTTTGCGCGAAGAATATCAACTTTCATCCGCAATATATCAATTTCGTGCGAAGAATATCAATTTAATTTGATATATTGCGTTTTAAAAAACATTCTTCTTTTTAACATCTAATTATAGTGAAAATGCGGACTCCAACCGGAATCCGCATCCATCTCATATATATTTATTACCATACATTATACAATAACATTTCGCTCTTCCCCAGCCATAAATGCCTTGATATTAAGATATATCTCGTCCATCAGGCGGGTTCTCGCCTCGTATGTCGCCCATGCAACATGAGGGGTAACGATAAGCTTGTTGCTGTCCTTAATTGTAAGAAGAGGATTGTCCTTAGCAACTGGCTCAGTAGTTATTACATCAAGTCCTGCCGCTGCAATCACGCCTTCATTAAGCGCTTTTACAAGGTCTGCGTCATTAACAATCGGGCCACGTCCAAGATTCAGAAGAACTGCGCCGCTCTTCATCTTCTTAAGTGTCTCATAATTAAACAGATTTTCTGTATATTTGTTAAGCGGTGCATGAATTGACACGATGTCCGATTTCTTCAAAAATTCATCAAGCTCATATCTTTCGTATGGCACATCATAGCTGTGACCGCTTGCTGAATAGTATATTACATTACAGCCAAAGTCTGCCGCAATCTTGGCAACGCCTCTTCCTATATTGCCAAGTCCGACAATTCCCCATGTCTTTCCTGCAAGTTCATGGAACACATTTGCAAAATGTGAGAAGCAAGGCCACTCGGCATACTCACCGCTCTTTACGAAGTCATCATAATATCTCATCTTCTCGATAAGATAAAATGCAAGTGCAAATGTGTGCTGTATAACTGACTGTGTTGAATATCCAGCAACATTGGCAACCCTTATTCCATGCGCTTTGGCATATTCTGTATCAATATTGTTGTAGCCTGTAGCTGCCTCTGCCACCATCTTAAGATTAGGCGCAGCTGCCATGCACTCTGCGTTCATGTTAGTTTTATTAATAATAACGACATCAGGATTATGCTCTTTCATTCTTGCAACAGCTTCCTCATAAGAACTTAAGCTGTATGTCACAACTTCGCCAAGCCTGTTAAACTGCTCAAGCGAAATATCATCTCCGTATGTCATAGTTTCCAACATAAGTATCTTCATATTAATCCTCCGTTTCTGCACATTTTTGCATAATCATCGTACATTTTTAATAATTTCCCTGTACTGTTTATTTAGTTTCACAAGCTCCCTGTCTACATTTTTTAGTAAAAAAAGTCGTCCTGCACCTTTCATTTTCTTAAATGGTTTTACAGTCAGCCTGCTATGTATATCGACATTTCCGCTGTCATCATCTGCATAATTTCTGATTGCTATTAATACAGTCTGCATATAAACCTCCCAAAAGACATTGAATACTACCGCATTATACAACTTAATTAAAGCAGATATTGTCGAACCACCGTCTGATTAAATATTTGCAACAAGTTCCTTCATAACTTTGACATTGTTAGCAATTGCGAGCTTTTCAAATGCCGGGTAATCCATTGTTGCACTGTCATCAGCCTTATCTGATATAGTTCTTAATATTACAAATGGAACTTTATTAAGGTAAGAAACCTGTGCTATCGCTGCTCCCTCCATCTCTGTACAGAAGCCATCGAAATTGCTGCTGATTCTCTCCTTAACAGCCTTGTCTGATATGAACTGGTCGCCGCTTACAACTCTGCCGACATGTACTCCGATTTCCGGAACTGCATTTTTACAAGCCTCGCCAGCAAGTTTAATAAGTCTTTCGTCTGCTGCAAATGAAAGTGTATCCATTCTTGGAATCTGTCCTAAAGGATATCCAAATCCTGTCGCATCCATGTCATGATGAAGAACATCTGATGAAATAACAACATCCGCAATATCAATCTCTGCCTTAAGTGAACCAGCGATTCCTGTATTAATAATGTAGTCTGCTTTGAAGTCATCGACAAGAATCTGTGTGCATGCCGCTGCATTAACCTTACCAATTCCGCTTCTTACAATAACAACATCTTTCCCGGCAAGCTTTCCTGCTTTAAATGTCATGCATGCCTTAGTTTCCTCGCGGGTAATCTCCATTACCTCAACAAGCTGTTCTACTTCTTCGTCCATTGCGCCTATAATACCTATCATAAATCCTCCTTGTTTTGCGAAGCAAAATCCGAGCCCCTTGGCGAGGAGAGGATTTTAGCCTCCTTAA
>ENA-OPSP01000179-OPSP01000179.1-human-gut-metagenome-genome-assembly--contig:-NODE-179-length-9105-cov-2.073702_pt1 | contig 9105 bp, 6 predicted proteins | sample MGYA00241809_ERZ501909 | MGnify/ENA primary metagenome ERZ501909 (study PRJEB25962, sample SAMEA2042394) | human gut metagenome | biome: human gut; feature: human-associated habitat; material: faeces... | reverse complement strand
CGCTGAATTTGGGGCGAAGCGGCAGAACAAGACCAGTACGCTCAATTCGGACAAGTATAGAATAATGAAACAACGCAACTGGCAGTGTGACATCACACCGGCCGTCGAGGAACTGGGCTTCAGTCCTGAGTACGACCTGGAACGGGGTGTAAAGGAAACCATTGCCTGGTATAAGGATAAGGGATGGCTTTAGATTTATTTAAAAGGGTAGAAACCCGTAAGGGGCTTTTTGCGGTAGAGAAGATTACGCTGATATACAATTTGCTGACTTCCATTCTCATTCTGTTTCTTTTTCAGGAAATGGATCATCCGGTGCAGATGCTTGCAGACCGTGTTGTCATTGCGGGTATGACGTTCCTGCTGATGTATCTTTACCGGCTGGCACCCTGCAAGTTCTCTGCCTTTGTGCGCATAGCCATCCAGATGTCACTGCTTTCCTATTGGTATCCCGACACCTTTGAGTTCAACCGGATATTCCCCAATCTCGACCACGTGTTCGCGTCGGTGGAGCAGTGGATGTTTGGCGGACAGCCTGCTGTGTGGTTCTGTGAAAGGTTTCCGCAGATGTGGGTGAGCGAGCCGTTTAATATGGGGTACTTCTTCTATTATCCGATGATTCTGCTGGTGGTGGTGTGGTATTTCCTTTATCGTTTCGACCTTTTCGAGAAGGTTTCGTTCGTCATCGTCACCGCTTTCTTCATCTATTACCTTATTTATATCTTCGTCCCCGTTGCCGGGCCGCAGTTCTACTTCCCCGCCATTGGAAGCGACCATGTGGCGCAAGGTATCTTCCCGTCCATCGGTGACTATTTCCATCACCATCAGGAACTTCTTCCCGGTCCGGGCTATGAGCACGGCTTCTTCTACAACCTGGTGGAGAGTTCCCAGCAGGTGGGTGAGCGCCCCACGGCTGCTTTTCCCAGTTCGCACGTCGGAATGTCTACGGTACTGATGATTATGGCATGGCGTGGCAGCAAGCGTCTGTTTGCCTGCTTGTTTCCTTTCTATCTGCTGTTGTGCGGGGCTACGGTCTATATCCAGGCACATTACCTGATAGACTCTATCGTGGGTTTCGTATCGGCTTTCGGCATTTATATCCTGGCCACGTGGATGTTCAAGCGATGGTTTGCGCAGCCGATGTTCCGCTAGTCGGGCACGGTGATTATCTTTCCACTGTCTGTGGGCAATACCAATGTACGCGGATAAACTTCTGCCGGAAGTGAATGCTGGAAGTTTACGATGAGCTGTTTGAGCAGTTTTTTCTTTTTCATAAAGACATATTTATGGGATTCTTTCTTTCTTGGGAAGACGAATATAGGGACTTGTTTCTTTCTGCCAAAGAAACAATGTTTTTTTTCTTGCCTCCTTGTTGGCAAGGTTTTGCCTTCCCATTGGCAAGGCTTTGCCACCGCGTTGGCAAAAGTTTGCCAAGGGCAAGGCAAGTGGTTGGCAAAATTTCTTGCTGACAGACAGTGAGTTATGCGGATGGCAACAAATCGTGTCATCTGCGTCTGAATAGCCCCCCTCTCAGAAGCTATTCAAGAAGGGGCGTGAGGATGATTGCTCAAATGTCGGACTCGATGGTAAAAATCGTATGCGGTTTTCTCCTATGGCAGCAACGGTTCTATCTCTTCGAAGATGCGGTACAGTTCCTCCTTCGTCTCTGCCCGCAGCATGGCTATCCGGGTGTCGCGGAAATTGGGAATCCCTTTGAAGAGCGGGCTTGCTGCCAGGTGGCGGCGCACGTGCAGTATGCCCCGTCGTTCATCCAGCAGGTTGACGCTGTCTTCCATTTCCTGGCGGAGTACGTTCAGCCGCCATTCGGAACTCAGCGGAGGGAGTTCTTCGCCCGTCTCCAAATAATGCTTCACTTCCTTAAAGAACCACGGGCGGCCGAAGCTGGCACGGCCTATCATGATGGCGTCCACACCGTAGAGGTCGAAGCATTCTTTGGCCCGTTGGGGAGTGGTGATATCACCGTTGCCGATGATGGGAATGTGCATGCGTGGGTTCTTTTTCACCTCGCCGATAAGTGTCCAGTCCGCCTCGCCGGTATACATCTGGGCGCGGGTACGGCCGTGGATGGTGAGGGCGGCAATGCCGCAGTCCTGCAACTGCTCGGCAAGGTCTACGATGATTTTACTGTTGGCATCCCAGCCCAGGCGGGTCTTCACGGTGACGGGAATCTTCACGGCATCTACCACGGCACGAGTGATTTCCAGCATCAGCGGAATGTTCTGTAGCATACCGGCACCGGCACCCTTGCCGGCAACGCGCTTCACGGGGCAGCCGAAGTTGATGTCCAGCGTGTCCGGATGTGCCTGCTCCACAATGCGGGCGGCTTCTACCATGGTGGCGGTCATTAGTTCATCCATGTCGCGCATGTGGTTGTTATGGCCGAATTCGCCTTCCAGACGGTCGAGCAGGTTATGCGCGTCTACCAGTGAGTCGTCAATATCCATCGTTTCGGAGATCAGTACTATTTTGAGTTCTTTCTCTTTGCGGGGGACGCGTATTTCCTGTGTCTTCATTCCCACATAAGATACGACCAACATCTTGGTTCCGGTTTCCACGGACAATTGAAACTGACCGTTGATATCGGTAATTGTACCATTACTGGTGCCTTTCTGTAATATATTGGCTCCAATTATGGGTTCTCCATTCTGGTCAACCACTACTCCTGCTATTTTTTGTTTTTGTTGTACTGTTTCTACAGTCTGGGAGGAAGTTGCCCACGACAAAGAAGGACTTCCGCAGAATAAAAGAGTTATAAAAACTCCTGCCATGAATACATTCTTCATATTTCTCAGATAATTTATTAGATTTATAAAGTTATTAAAAGTAAAACGTTGTTGTTTTAAAGAGAGTAAAATCTCTTTTTGCTCCATATCCTATCCATTCTCCATAACTAAAATCAATTTAAAGGTTGACACTCCATTTTATTTTTCGTAGCTCAAAACACTGGCGGGTATTGTTACCAACCTTTATACCCGCCACATGTTTGAATCTAAGAAAAACAGCACGAATTACAAATCCGCCGTTCTGTGGACAAAAGTAAGGAAACAATAACCTGAAGTACTCCTAATTTGTTTCTCAGTCTGTCCGGTTCGTATTTTTACCCAAACGGGAAGCGTTTTTACCCAAATGGGAAGTAGTTGTACTGTATGTATTTAAAGCAATTTCCTATCTTTGCATACAAACATATTCATCTTATTACCATATGAAGTATTTACTGACAGTCATATTTTGTATGATAGTCTATATCACACAGATTAATGCCCGGCTAACTTTTCAAACATTTGATGTAAAGTCTGGAATTTCAGATAACTATGTTATAGCTATGTTACGTGACCAATACGGGTTTATGTGGTTTGCGACACTTAATGGCTTAAATCGTTATGATGGCTATCAATGCAAGCAATATTGGGTTACTGATTCTGATACTTATAGTAATTGTTTTAATAATATATCGGAGGACGCATCAGGTACTATTTGGGTACGTACTCCCGATCAATATTTCTACTACAATAGAGAGTTGGATAAATTGGAAAGTAACATAGAAAAGCGGTTGAGACCACTGGGAATAAATGATAAAATAGAAATGATACATGTTGACTATGAGCAGAATTTATGGTGCATGGCTGGGAATAAGCTATATTATTATGATTTTCAGGATAAAAAACTTCAGGAATTATCTTTTCCGGATAAAGAACTGTTGCATATAGTTTCCAGACAATCGTATTCTTGCTTGTTATTTTCTAATGGGGAAATCGCAGAAGTAGACTGGGAAACAAAAACTGTTCGGAAGATTGTTCAATTAGAACTTCCTCGCTCTGGAGAACATCGTATATATATGGATACCCAGTTTAGATTATGGATTTATACAATATATACCTCCAATCTACAGTGTTATGATATTCAAAATAGAAAGATGTTTGAGTTTTCTGGCAAAGAGACTATACAATCGGATATTGTAAAAGCTATCATAGATGATGGGAATGGTAATATTTGGATAGGTACCAATAGTAAAGGCATATACATCTTGAATGAACAGACCGATAATCTCATGCACATTCATAGAGATTCGGGAACTCCTTTTTCCTTGTCGAGCAATCACATTAATAGTTTCTATAAAGATAATCAGGATATTCTGTGGGTTGGAACGACGAAGCAGGGGGTTGCGTTTACTGATTTGAATAATACCGCCTTTGAAATATGTAAAACTCCTGAGCAGGAAGATATCAGTTGTTTTCAAGAAGATAGGAATGGGAATCTGTGGCTTGGATTTGATGGAAAGGGCTTGGCTTGCTATGACAGCAAACAAAAAAACTATAAGTTGTTTAATACTCACAATAGTAATATTCCCTCTAATCTTATTATAGGTTCATATCTTGATTCCAAAGGCAAGATGTGGTTCGGTAGTTATGGGGGTGGCATATTTTATGAGCAGAACGGAACCTTTTTTCCTTTTGAACAGATTTTGGAACCAATAGAGTATGTCCGGCATATTGCTGATGACAAATATGGGAATTTATGGGTTGGAACGTTTATGCACGGTCTGTATTGTATAGATAACGGAGGGAAAATAACGTCTTATACAAAAGAGAATTCATGTTTATACACCAATACCATTACAGACTTGGTCTATTCAAGTGACCATGCGATGTTATATATTGGTACTAGTACGGGATTATATGAGTTGAATACTCAAACACGGCAACTTGCTCCAGTAAAAGGGAATAATAATAAAGTGTCATTGACAAAAATGCATATTAGTTGCTTATACCGTGATCGACGGGGATTGTTGTGGATTGGAACCAGACATGGAGTTGGAATTTATGATGAAAAAAGTAGAACGCTTACTCGTCTTTCTACAAATGATGGTGTATCTCATCCTTATATACGTGGCATTGTAGAAGACCATAATAAAAATATGTGGATAGCTACAGATTGTGGTATTACTCACATTATTGTGGTTGATGACCCTACTGCCCAAGAGCTGCAATATCGGTGTTATTCCTATTTTAATGAAGATGGTATTGGGGATATTACATTTAATAACTACTCAATTTATTGTAACCGGAAAGGCGAAGTTTTAATGGGAGGTACGGGAAAATATTTAAAGATAGACCCTAATCAGGCTTTGTATCATCCCAACCAACATAAAGTTATTTTTACCGGATTATATTTAGCCAATCAGCGTGTAGACGTAGAGAAAAAAACGCATGATGGGCGAATCTTGTTACAAAAGAATATTCAGTTGCTTGATGAAATTACAATGGATTATTCTGATAGTAATTTTGCATTGGAAATTTCTGCAATGGATTATGGAACACAGCATAAGCTTCAATTTGCATATCGGATGGATGCTAAAGAGGAATGGGTCAGCTTTGAAGGAAATAGAATCTATTTCAACAAACTGTCTCCAGGGATATATCATCTGCAAGTGAAAGTTAATGAACTGCACGGTAGTAGGAATCCAATATCTTATATGACAATTCTGGTACGTCCACCCTTTTGGCTGTCTCCGGTAGCCTATGTTATCTATATGGTACTGTTCTTGTCAGGAGGTATACTCTTGCTTAGGCGTCTACGTTCTAGGCATCAACGGATTCTGGTACAACAAAAATGGGAACTTGAAGTGGCCCAGCAGCATGAAATGGATGAAGCAAAGATACGTTTCTTTACAAATATAAGCCATGATTTAAGGACTCCATTGTCACTTATCATAACTCCCTTGGAGAAGTTGATACATTCGGAAAAAGCCGGTCCAATCAAGGACGATTTGGACTTGATGTATCGAAATGCTTCTACTCTGCTTGATGAGGTAAATCAGTTGTTGGATTTTCGTAAACTTGATCAGCAAAAGGTACAATTATCCTTGTCTTACGGAGACATAACTGAGTTTATTGCCGAAACATGCAAGTCTTTCAAGGCGTTATCGCAAAAGCATAATATTGAGTTGAAAGTTTGTATCAACACTTCAAAAATAGAAATGGATTTTGACCGTAACAAAGTGCAGCGAATCATATCCAACCTTCTGTCAAATGCCATCAAGTACAATCATGATAATGGTAGTGTGATAGTTGCTATTGACAAGATATTGGCCGGTGATGGGGAACAGATACATATTCAAATAAGTGACACCGGTATCGGTATCAAAAATGAGAATAAGGATAAGATTTTCGACCGTTTCTTTCAGGAACAGCACATTTCTACTACTTATATTGGGAGTGGTATCGGTCTGCATATTGTGAAAGAATATGTTACTCTCCACGGTGGTGAGATAAAAGTAGAGGATAATCATCCCCAAGGGACTATTTTTACAGTTATCCTACCGATTGCCAAGACATTAAAACTGAATTGTACAGAAGATACATCAGCATTTGATGTGGAAGAACAGTTTCATGCTGATATGTCTTCAGTGGACAGAGAAAAGAACTCTTTACTGATAGTAGAGGACAATGATGACTTTCGTAGTTTTCTTGTCGGTTGTTTGCAAGAATATTATCAGGTATATGAAGCGTCTGATGGAAAGAAAGCTCTCACAGTACTTGCGCAACAATCAATCCATGTGGTAATCAGTGATATAATGATGCCAGTAATGGACGGAATGGAATTATGCCGCAAAATAAAGACTGATATTCGCTATTCTCATATTCCTATTATTTTACTTACGGCCCGTACGGCTGAAGAACATATTCTTAGTGGTTTGAAGGAGGGAGCTGATGAATACATTACAAAGCCGTTTAACTTGGAAATACTTTTATTACGTATAAGAAAGTTGTTGATGTGGACTTTGAAGAACCATGATAAATTTAAAACGAGGGACATCTCTCCATCGGAAATAACCATTAGTTCTTTAGATGAACAACTGATAGAGAAAGCCATTCGTATAGTCGAGGAGAATATGGATAATTCAGAATTCTCAGTAGAGGAACTTAGTGCTCAAATAGGAATGAGTCGTAGTGGGTTATATAAAAAGTTAATGCAAATTACAGGAAAATCTCCTTTGGAATTCATGCGGATACTGCGCTTGAAAAGAGGTAGAAAACTTTTGGAAGGAAGTCAAATGAATATTTCACAAATATCTTATCAAGTAGGGCTTTCGCCCAAACAATTTGCCAAGTTTTTTAAAGAGGAGTTTGGATATTTGCCATCCGAATATAAGAAAAAAGAAGAAAAATGAACTTCTCAATAGCTTGGAGTATATTCATTAAGATATTCTTTGTCATTGGTAGCTTCTTATAAGTGAGTAAGAACTACTTGTGGCACTGATTTTTACTCTTGTAGGTCAAGGGAAGAATTTGTAGGAAAATGCTGTTAGATGAAAAAGAATTGTTATCTTTGTCGTGCTCAACTTAAAATAAATAAGTATGAATTGAAACGTTATAATTTGTAAGTGTTTGATATTCAGAACGAAAATAAATAAGCTTTTTTGCTCAAATAATAAAGCAATGTGCAATTAATCTATGACCGTATCGAAGACAAAAGCTAAATTAGTGGACGTTGCCCGTCAGCTGTTTGCAAAGATGGGTGTTGAAAATACCACGATGAATGATATTGCCCTCGCTTCAAAGAAAGGTAGGAGAACGCTCTATACCTATTTTAAGAGCAAGGAAGATATCTACTTGGCTGTTGTTGAGTCGGAGCTGGATATTCTTTCGGATATGATGAAGCACGTGGTAGAGAAAGATATTCAGCCGGACGAGAAACTGATGGAAATGATTTACACCCATCTGGATGCGGTAAAAGAGGTTGTCTTTCGGAATGGTACTCTTCGTGCCAATTTCTTTCGGGATATTTGGAGAGTGGAGAAAGTGCGCAAACGTTTCGATGCTACAGAAACCCAGCTTTTCAAAGAGGTTCTGCGTGAAGGTATGGAGAAGGGTGTTTTCCAGATAGATGACTTGGACATGACTGCCGAGATTGTGCATTATAGTGTAAAAGGTATTGAAACACCTTATATTCGCGGTCATATAGGGGCCAATCTGGACGATGCGATACGTGATGCTTACGTGACCCGTCTGGTACTTGGTGCATTGGGAAAGAAGTAAGAATACATTTTATAAATAATTTTTAAATAATATGGGATTATTAGATGGAAAAACAGCCATTGTGACAGGTGCTGCACGCGGCATCGGCAAGGCTATCGCTTTGAAGTTCGCTCAAGAAGGAGCAAATGTCGCATTCACTGACTTGGTGATTGATGAAAATGCCGAGGCTACGGCAAAGGAATTGGAAGCTTTGGGAGTAAAGGCAAAAGCTTATGCCTCCAATGCGGCAAACTTTGAAGACACTGCCAATGTAGTGGCAGAAATCCATAAGGACTTTGGACGTATTGATATTCTGGTAAACAATGCCGGTATTACACGTGACGGTCTGATGATGCGTATGAGCGAACAGCAATGGGATATGGTTATCAATGTCAACCTGAAATCGGCATTCAACTTTATCCATGCCTGCACACCCATCATGATGCGCCAGAAGGCGGGTAGCATTATCAATATGGCATCTGTGGTAGGTGTTCACGGCAATGCCGGCCAGGCCAACTATTCTGCTTCCAAAGCCGGTATGATTGCTTTGGCCAAGTCTATCGCTCAGGAGCTGGGTTCTCGTGGAATCCGTGCCAATGCCATTGCTCCGGGCTTCATCATGACAGCCATGACCGACGCCTTGTCTGAAGAGGTGAAGGCTGAATGGTGCAAGAAGATTCCTTTGCGTCGTGGCGGCACACCCGAAGACGTGGCAAATATCGCTACTTTCCTGGCTTCTGATATGTCTTCTTATGTATCCGGTCAGGTTATTCAGGTAGATGGTGGGATGAATATGTAATTTAATGATTAATGATTAGTGATTAATGTTTAATGAGAAGTTGGGTGTTAGTCATTAATCATTAATCACTAATCATTAAACATTAACAACCGATGACTGTCGTATACGAAGACAATCATATCATTATAGTCAACAAGACCGCTTCCGAGATAGTTCAGGGAGACAAAACGGGTGATACACCGCTTTCGGAAACTGTAAAGCAGTACCTGAAAGAGAAGTACAGCAAGCCTGGAAATGTCTTTATCGGTGTCGCTCACCGGCTGGACCGCC
>ENA-OPSP01000176-OPSP01000176.1-human-gut-metagenome-genome-assembly--contig:-NODE-176-length-9269-cov-1.564576_pt1 | contig 9269 bp, 6 predicted proteins | sample MGYA00241809_ERZ501909 | MGnify/ENA primary metagenome ERZ501909 (study PRJEB25962, sample SAMEA2042394) | human gut metagenome | biome: human gut; feature: human-associated habitat; material: faeces... | reverse complement strand
CCGGGCGGCGAGTTCGCATACGGGGGCCATTGCCAGTAGCGATTCGGCGGTAGAGGCCTTGTTCCGTAAGGCGGGTATTGTGCGTTGCTATTCGCGCGAGGAGCTGACGACCGTAGGTTGTATCTTCACACTGCCGGAACTGAAAGGGAAAAACTTCGCCATCATTACCCATGCCGGCGGTCCGGGAGTGATGCTGACCGATGCATTGAGTAAGGGTGGACTGAATGTTCCGAAACTGGAAGGACCGGTGGCGGAGGAACTTAAGGGTAAGCTTTTCCCCGGTGCGGCTGTGGGGAATCCCATTGATATTCTGGCTACGGGTACGCCGGAACATCTGCGCCTCTGTCTGGAGTATTGTGAGGAGAAGTTTGACAATATTGATGCTGTAATGGCTATTTTCGGCACTCCGGGGCTGGTGACCATGTTTGAAATGTATGATGTGCTGCACGAGAAGATGCTGCATTGCAAGAAGCCGATTTTTCCGATTCTTCCTTCCATCAATACGGCAGGAGCCGAGGTTGCTGCTTTTCTGGCAAAAGGCCATGTGAACTTTGCCGATGAAGTGACTTTGGGTACGGCACTTTCGCGGATAATGAATGCCCCGCGGCCTGCCAATAATGAAATCGAGCTCTTTGGAGTGGATGTTCCCCGTATCCGCCGGATTATAGATTCCATTCCTGCGGACGGTTATATCGCCCCGCACTATGTGCAGGCATTGCTCCGCTCTGCAGGTATTCCTATTGTGGAGGAGTTTGTTTCGGACAACAAGGAAGAAGTGCTTGCCTTTGCGCGTCGCACGGGGTTCCCGGTGGTGGCAAAGGTGGTGGGGCCGGTGCATAAGTCGGATGTGGGCGGTGTTGTGCTCAATATCAAGAGTGAACAGCATTTGGCATTGGAATTCGACCGTATGATGCAGATTCCCGAAGCTAGTGCTATCATGGTGCAGCCGATGCTGAAGGGTACGGAATTGTTTATCGGTGCCAAATATGAAGAGAAGTTCGGACATGTGGTACTCTGCGGTCTGGGCGGTATTTTTGTGGAGGTGCTGAAGGATATATCTTCTGGTCTTGCACCGTTGTCCTACGAGGAGGCTTACTCCATGATTCACTCGTTGCGTGCCTATAAGATTATCAAAGGTACGCGTGGGCAGAAGGGAGTGAATGAAGATAAATTTGCCGAAATTATTGTACGGCTTTCCACCTTGCTGCGCTTTGCAACGGAAATCAAGGAGATGGATATCAATCCATTGTTGGCGACTGAAAAGCAGGTGATAGCGGTGGATGCGCGCATTCGGATAGAAAAATAAGGGTTAGAGATTAGGGATTAGGGATTAAAGGGGCTGACTGTTAATCGCTCACCGCTAATCCCTTTTTCATCCTGCCCAGCCCTCCCTATCCAGATTTCTATATCCGATAGCTTCCGCCAAGTGTGCCGGCTGTATCAATTCGCAGCCTTCCAGGTCGGCGATGGTGCGTGATACTTTCAATATACGGTCGTAGGCGCGGGCCGAAAGGTTCAGTCGGTTCATGGCAGTTTTGAGCATGGCAAGTCCTTTGTCATCCGGACGGGCGTGGCGAGCAAGCAGTTTACTGTTCATCTGGGCATTACAATATATGCCGGGAATGTCTGCATACCTTGCTTCTTGAATTTGTCGGGCACGTATCACACGCTCGCGTATGGTGGCGCTCGATTCGCCGGGGCGGGAATCTGCCATCTCTTCAAAGGGGAGTGGGGTGACTTCAATTTGCAGGTCGATACGGTCGAGCAAAGGTCCGGATATGCGGTTCAGGTACTTTTGTACTTGTCCGGGACTGCACACACAAGCCTTGGTGGGATGCGTGTAATACCCGCATGGGCACGGATTCATAGAGGCTACCAGCATAAAACTTGCCGGATACTCTACATTGCATCGGATGCGTGACACGGTAATCTTCCTATCTTCCAGCGGTTGGCGAAGAACCTCCAATACGTTACGGCTGTACTCTGGCAGTTCATCAAGATATAAAATTCCGTTATGTGCCAGACTGATTTCACCGGGCTGGGGGAAACTTCCTCCACCGGTCATCGCTACCGTAGAAATGGTGTGGTGAGGGGCGCGGAACGGGCGTTTCGAGATGAGTCCACCGTCTTTGCCCAACTTTCCGGCAACAGAATGAATCTTGGTCGTTTCCAGACTCTCTCCCAAAGAGAGGGGAGGAAGTATAGATGGCAGACGCTTGGCAAGCATGGACTTACCGCTGCCCGGCGAACCGATGAGAAGTATATTGTGGCTGCCCGAAGCAGCTACCTCCAAGGCTCGTTTCACATTTTCCTGTCCTTTTACTTCTGCAAAGTCGAAATCGAAGTTGCTCTGCTGGGAATAGAATTCCTCGCGGGTGTTGACTAACGTAGGGGTTAATTCCTGCGTGCCATTAAAGAATTCTATAACTTCCTTGATGTTTCCCGCTCCGTACACTTTCAGATTGTTTACTACTGCCGCTTCGTGGGCATTCTGTTGCGGTACAATCATACCCTCAAACCCCAGTTCTCTGGCCTTGATGGCAATGGGGAGTGCTCCTTTGATAGGTTGCAGGCTGCCGTCAAGGCTTAGTTCACCCATCAGCAGATAGCGTTCCAGCTTATCGGACTGGATAACTTCGCTGGCGGCAAGTATGCCGATGGCTAAAGGTAAATCGTAAGCTGCACCTTCCTTGCGGATGTCAGCCGGAGCCATGTTGATGACAATATTGCTGGTCGGCATCCGGTAGCCGTTGACCTGCAAAGCAGATATGATACGTTGATGGCTTTCTTTGACCGCAGAGTCCGGCAAACCGACTAAATAGAACATACAGCCTCTGGAACTGTTGACTTCAATGGTGATGAGGGTTGCGTCAATGCCTTGAACAGCCGCTCCAAAAACTTTTATGAGCACGTTTTTAGTGATTAGGGGTTAGTGATGGCAGGATAGGCTACCGTCGGTTTTGTTTTTTGAGTTTCTTTTCACTCTCTTTCTTCTCTTTTTCCTTTTGCTCTATCTCCTCCAGTTTCTTTTTGATGTCTTCCTCACTCATATTCTTCCCTTCAATTTTTCCGGAAGGGCTAAGGAACAGATTGGCAGGCAATGCTTGTATGGCGAGCTGTTTGATGGGCGCTGTGTTCCATCCGGAGAAATCACAACTCTGTTCCCACTTCAGGGTATCTCTTTTGATTGCTTCTTCCCATTCCTTTCTGTCGATATCCAAGGAAATGCCCCAGAGTGCGAATAGCTTGTTCTTTTCTTCTTTCTTGTAAATCCGGCGCAGGGCAGCGTTGGCTTCCATGCTTTGCGGGTCCCAAGATGCCCAAAAATGTATCAACAGATATTTGTCCTTAAAGCTAGTACGGCTGATTTGTGTGCCTTTGGCATTGGGCAGGTTGACGTAAGGGATGGTTTTCCCAACGGATACCTTCTCTTCTTCTTGGATAAGGTCAAGCAGTTCGTCCACATACGGACGGTCTTTCAAGCCTCCGGTCATGTGTTCTGTCATTTCTTTGATTAAGGAGAAGTCCGGTTGCGGTTTTTGCACGAAATATTTCTCCAGCAGATAGATACTTACCAGCGAAGAAGGATGGCTGTTGATGAAGGCTTCTGCTTTTTCTTCCAATGCTTTCTCCGAGGGAGTACTCAAACCTTTCAACTCTTTCTGAAAAGCTGTCAGTTCTTCATTGGGGGCATTCCCCGTGATTTCCAGTGAAGTAAGCTCGGCGGCGGAGCCTTTTATCTTTATTTTGTCTCCTTTGTTCAGGTAAAGCGGATATTCTGTGCCGTCACTGAATTGCAGCCATGTAGAGACAAGCGTGTCGGTGGTGAGGGTTGCAGAGAACTTGTCATCCTTGACAAGCAGAGTGTCCATACGGTTATAGAACTTGTCCGTACCATATATATAAAGGGTATCATTCCCCAGCCCTTTGATTTCACCATTTAGGTAGACTGAATTTGTATTTTTGCTGCCGCAGGCAGACAATATAATAAGCAGAAGGTATGCAAGATAGATTTTCTTCATTCCGGTTCTTTTTCTGATACTTCGTCGCGAAAATACTTCTTTTTGGTGTGAATAAAAAGAAATGCCCGACATATTTCTATGCCGGGCACGTTCTTTTCAATCTAACCTTTATTATTTGATGATATTCATAAAGTCAGTGTTAGTGAAGTATTTGGCGAATTCCAGGTCAGAAGCAGCCTTCTTTGCCAAAGCCGGTTCTTTTGCAATGGCATTCTTCAGACTGCTGGTTACCATAGATGTATTGTTGGTTCTTGCGCCAAGTACAGCCATCAGGTAGTCAGTATAAGCGTCTGGTCTTTCGATAGCAGCCAGTGTGTTCTTAGCCTTGTTGTAGTCCTTAGCCAGGATTTGTGCCAAAGCAGCGCTGTTAGTCTTAGTGTCGCCAAATGAGCTGACAGCCTTGTCGTACTGTCCTTGAGCAACATACAGATTACCCAATGCCTCGTTCAGTTCCTTAGAACCGGAAGCCTTGCTCAGATAGCTTTCTGCTGCTGTTCTGTCGCCCTTGGTCAAGGCAATCAGACCGAGATTCATGTTTGCTTCAGGAGCATCCTTGATGGAGAGAGCTTTCTTGAAGTAGCTTTCAGCCTTGTTAAGATCACCAGCCTGATAAGCCAGTTTACCTAAGTTGTTGTAAGCACGGAAATCGTTCGGGTAGATTTGAGTAGCTTTTGTGAAGATGGCTTCTTGCTTGGCAGCATCTTTAGTCAAGGTGGTGGCATACAGCAATTCTTCGATGTTCAGCTGCTTGGCGTCGCTGTCGGCGAGGTTTGCGATTTCTTCGTCAGACTTACCGATGATTTCGTAATTCAAAGTCAGGCGTGAACGACGCAGTTGCGGCAGGATTTCGTCAGCCAAAGTCTTATACACAGAAGAGATGTTCTTGATTTCTTGTTCTCTTTGTTCAGGATCCTGATACATGGAAAGAACGCGAAGAATCAATTCTTTATCTTGGATGTTTGATTTGGATACCAGTTCCTGGAAGCCTTCCCAGTCCTGAGCCGTATACTTGGTGTCTACTGCTGCATTGATTTTTGCTTTCTTCAAATCTCTGTTGATGATTTTAGCCGTGTTGTCCTGGCGGTTCTCAGCCAGTGTAGTATTCAAGCCTACACCACCATCGGGAGAAGCGTATGCGGAGATTTCGATGTTGCTGATTTTCTTGTTTTCAGCTTCGTCTATGTTTTTCACTTCTTTGCCGAATTCTTTGGCAGTCTTCAATTCGCTGGCGCGTACGTTGGCTTGTTGAATCAAGAACATGATGTTGGCGTCATGCTTTTCTTTGATGATACGTTGGAAAGCGTCGTCACCATTGGCGGGGTTAGCGCTGCCCAATGTTTGTTCCAGCATCTCAGAAGTGGAGATTACACCATCAGCTACTTTTACAGCAGGGATAGTGACAGTCTTTTTGCCTACTGTAGCCTTGAATTCCAGATACAGTTCGGATTTGGCCATTTCCGGTACATAGTCGAAAGATGTCTTCATAGTGTAGCTGCCGCCCATCTTGTAAGAGATAGTCTGGTCGTTACCTTCCACTTTTTCACCTTGGAAAGTAGCTGGTTGGCCTTTAGCTTCGCCGCCATTCCATTTCAGTACGGGGGTTACTTCTACCACAGCCTTCTTGTTGAAGTACTTTTCGGGGAATTTTCCGTTGATTGTAGCGGGAACTTTACCACCTACAGCCTCTAGAACTTGAGGAGTTACGGTGAAATAATCTGATGACAATTCACCCATCTTTTTGCTGCACGATGTCATTAATGCAACAATCATTGCCATTAAAAACGGCAGATACAATTTCTTAGTCATTTTAGGTATAAATTAATTGTTTGTAATTGAAATTTGTCTATTCCATGTTAGTGTGCTGTTTAGGCATGGACATAACAACGCAAAGATATTAAATCCTATTACAGTTTGTTAACTCGTGCAGCAATTTTATCATAATTTAATGAATTTCTCGCTCTTTGCGGTACTTTATATTGCGGGGATGATGTTCTATGATTTCACTGCGCAATCTGTGCCGGTCAATATGTGTGTAAATTTCTGTTGTAGCGATAGATTCGTGGCCCAGCATACTTTGTATGGCGCGCAGGTTGGCTCCTCCTTCAAGCAGGTGGGTGGCAAAGGAATGGCGGAAGGTGTGCGGACTGATGTTTTTGGTGATGCCGGCCTTCTCTGCCAGTTCCTTGATGAGATGGAATACCATGATGCGCGAGATATTTTTGCCCCAGCGTGCCAGGAATACATAGTCTTCGAAGTCCTTCTTGATTTTCCAGCCTCCATTGCGGTCTACAAACCAGTTCCTTATCTCTTTGATGGCACGGGACGATATGGGTACAAGGCGCTGTTTGCTGCCCTTACCTTCTACCTTGATGAAGCCTTCGTCGAAATACAAGTCGGAGATTTTCAGATTGCACAGTTCCGATACCCGTAGACCGCAACTGTATAGAGTCTCGAGGATGGCCCGGTTGCGTTGCCCCTCATTTGTGCCCAGGTCAATGGCGGAGATGATGCGGTCTATCTCTTCCACCGTCAATACTTCTGGAAGCTTGAATCCGATTTTGGGACCCTCCAACAGTTCGCTGGGGTCTCCCTCCAGGTAGTCGGCTATGACGAGGAAATGGAAAAATGACTTGATGCCCGACAAGATGCGTGCCTGCGAGCGGGGATGGATGCCGATGTCGTGCAGTCCGGAGGCAAAATGCTGCAAGTCATCCAGGGTAGTGTCAAGGATAGCGATACCCTCTCCTTCCAGAAAGTGCAGCAGCTTCTGTAAGTCTGTTTGGTAAGCATCCACTGTATTGGGTGAGAGTGCTTTTTCCAGTTTCAGATACTGGTGGTACTTTCTGATTATCAGCGTTTGTTTCTCCTTATTCGTGGATTTTTCTTCTGATTTCATTTCTTTTTTCTACCTTTGCTTCGCGAAAATAGGCTGCATTTCAGCAAATTGCAAATAAATTTGCATCTGCTTTCGGTTTGCACTATCTTTGCACCGCAAAGGTATAAAAAATTGTGTTATGAGGATACAGATTATTAACGGCCCCAATATAAATCTCTTGGGCAAACGTGAACCTTCCATATACGGAAGTGTTACATTTGAAGACTATCTGGCTGAGCTTCGTAAAAGATATGCTGATTTGGAGATCGACTATTTTCAATCGAACATCGAGGGAGAAATGATAGACTGCATACAGCAGGTGGGATTTGATGTGGATGGTATAATCTTGAATGCAGGTGCGTATACACATACTTCCATAGCTTTGCAGGATGCTATTCGTTCTGTGACATCTCCGGTGATTGAGGTGCATATTTCCAATGTGCATAGTCGCGAGTCTTTCCGGCACGTATCGATGATTGCTTGTGCTTGTAAAGGAGTGATTTGTGGCTTTGGGCTAAATTCGTACCGTTTGGCTTTGGAGGCTTTATTGGATAGATAATAAATAAGGTAATAATATATAATAGGTAGAAAGACTATGTTATTGAAACAGACTAAGATTGTGGCTTCCATCTCGGATAGACGTTGTGATGTGGATTTTATAAAACAGTTGTTTGAAGCTGGGATGAATGTAGTGCGTATGAATACAGCGCATGCTAGCCGTGAAGGTTTTGAAGCTTTGATTGCAAATGTACGTGCTGTGTCCAACCGTATTGCGATTTTGATGGATACAAAAGGTCCGGAAGTTCGTACGACGGCTAATGCAGAGCCGATTCCATATAAAATAGGAGAGAAAGTAAAGATTGTAGGTAATCCGGATTTGGAAACAACTCGTGAATGTATTGCTGTTTCATATCCGAACTTTGTGTCTGACCTGAATATCGGTGGTACGATTCTGATTGATGATGGCGATCTGGAACTGGAAGTTATTGATAAGACGGATGGTTATTTGCTGTGTGAAGTTAAGAACGATGCTACTTTGGGAAGCCGTAAAAGCGTAAATGTCCCGGGTGTTCGCATCAATCTTCCTTCATTAACGGAAAAAGACCGTAACAATATATTGTATGCTATCGAGAAGGATATCGATTATATTGCCCATTCTTTTGTCAGAAACAAGCAGGATGTATTGGATATTCGCCAGATATTGGATACATATGGTAGCGATATCAAGATTATTGCCAAGATTGAGAATCAGGAAGGTGTTGACAACATTGACGAGATTCTGGAAGTGGCGGATGGCGTGATGGTGGCGCGCGGAGATTTGGGTATCGAAGTTCCGCAAGAACGTATTCCGGGCATTCAGCGTATGTTAATCCGTAAGTGTATTTTAGCTAAGAAACCGGTAATCGTGGCTACCCAGATGTTGCATACCATGATTAATAATCCGCGTCCTACCCGTGCTGAAGTGACCGATATTGCCAATGCTATTTACTACCGCACGGATGCATTGATGCTGAGTGGAGAAACGGCATACGGCAAGTATCCGGTGGAAGCCGTGAAGACGATGGCCAAGATTGCAGCGCAGGCTGAGAAAGATAAACTGGCCGAGAATGACATCCGTATTCCTTTGGATGAAAACTCCAATGACGTAACTGCTTTCCTGGCAAAACAGGCAGTAAAGGCTACCAGCAAACTGAATATCCGCGCCATTATTACCGACAGTTTCAGCGGGCGTACCGCACGTAATATTGCTGCTTTCCGTGGCAAATATCCTGTATTGGCCATCTGTTATAAAGAAAAAACGATGCGTCATCTGGCTTTGTCATATGGGGTGGAGGCTATCTATATGCCCGAAAAGGCTAACGGACAGGCATATTATTTCGCTGCTTTGCGTAAATTGCTGGATGATGGCGTTTTGAGTGAAAGCGACATGGTGGCCTATCTGAGCAGCGGTAAGCAAGGTACTCAGACTTCTTTCCTTGAAATCAATGTAGTGGGAGATGTGTTGAAGTATGCTATGGACTATGTGCTGCCCAACCGCAACCGTTACCTATAAAAATAGAAGATAGGAATGAAAGAAACGGACGCTATTGACGAATATATCCTTCAGCACATTGACGAAGAAAGTGATTACCTGAAGGCACTTTATCGCGATACGCACGTCAAGCTTTTACGTCCCCGTATGGCTTCCGGCCACTTGCAGGGACGTATGCTGAAAATGTTTGTGCAAATGATACGCCCCCGTCAGGTGTTGGAAATCGGGACTTACAGTGGCTACTCCGCACTTTGCCTGGCCGAAGGGTTGGAAGAGGGGGCCATGTTGCACACATTTGAGATAAACGATGAGCAGGAGGACTTTACACGTCCCTGGCTGG
>ENA-OPSP01000169-OPSP01000169.1-human-gut-metagenome-genome-assembly--contig:-NODE-169-length-9485-cov-3.576246_pt1 | contig 9485 bp, 6 predicted proteins | sample MGYA00241809_ERZ501909 | MGnify/ENA primary metagenome ERZ501909 (study PRJEB25962, sample SAMEA2042394) | human gut metagenome | biome: human gut; feature: human-associated habitat; material: faeces... | reverse complement strand
AACCATACTTCCGCCATATGAGAAGAGCAGTAACACAGAATGGTATACAGGTACTGCAAATGCAATTTATCAGAATCTTGCATATATGGAACAGTATAATCCGGATTATGTCCTGATTTTATCCGGTGATCATATCTATAAGATGGATTATGAGGTTATGCTGGACTTCCATAAGGCAAATCATGCGGATGTGACGATTGCGATGATGCCTGTTTCCATGGAGGAGGCAAGCCGTTTCGGAATTGTGATTGCGGATGAAAACAAAAAGATTCAGGATTTTGAGGAAAAACCGGAAAAACCGCGGAGTAATCTGGCATCCATGGGTATTTATATTTTCAACTGGAAAGCATTAAAGGAAGCACTGATCGCAAATGAGACCGTGGAAAACTGCGATTTCGGTATGCATGTAATTCCATACTGCTTTAATAATAATAAGAGAATATTTGCTTATGAGTACAACGGATACTGGAAGGATGTAGGAACATTAAGCTCATACTGGGAAGCTAATATGGAACTTATAGATATTATTCCTATATTTAATCTTTATGAGGAATTCTGGAAGATATACACCAAGACAGATACAATCCCACCACAGTATATTGCTAAAGATGCCTATATAGAGAAGAGTATCATAGGTGATGGAACTGAAGTATACGGAAGAGTATTTAATTCTGTAATAGGTTCGGGAGTTGTTATTGAAGAAGGCTGTGTAATCCGAGACTCAATTATTATGAATAATTCACACATCGGAAAGAACACAACAATAACCAAGTCAATAATCGCAGAAGATGTAACAATCGGAGAGAATGTTGAACTTGGAGTTGGTGAAGAAGCAGAGAATGTTAAGTTCCCTAAGATATATAATTCCGGACTTGTTACCGTCGGTGAGTGGTCTGTTATTCCAGACAATGTTAAGGTTGGAAAGAATACAGCCATATCAGGAGAGACAACATTACAGGATTACCCTAATGGTGAGTTACCAGGCGGAGGCATAATAATTAAGGCAGGTGATAATTAATGAAAGCAATAGGTATTATATTAGCTGGCGGAAATAACAGAATGATGCGTGAACTTTCTAATAAGAGAGCCATTGCAGCCATGCCGATTGCCGGAAGTTATCGCGCCATAGATTTCGCATTAAGCAATATGAGTAATTCAAGAATCCAGAAAGTTGCAGTTATTACACAGTACAACGCAAGATCACTTAATGAACATTTAAGCTCATCTAAGTGGTGGGATTTCGGAAGAAAGCAGGGAGGATTATTCGTATTCACTCCTACAATTACAGCAGAGAGCAGTAACTGGTACAGAGGAACAGCTGATTCATTATATCAGAATATGCAGTTCTTAAAACAGAGCCATGAGCCATATGTAGTTATTGCATCAGGTGATGGTGTTTATAAGCTGGATTATAATAAAGTACTCCAGTATCACATTGAGAAGAAAGCTGATATTACAGTTGTTGTGAAGAAGCTGGAAGACCGTTCAGAGATAGGTCGTTATGGTGTAGTAGCCATGACAGAAGAAGGAAGAATCACAGATATTGATGAGAAGCCATTAGAGACTAATCTTTCAACAGTTTCAACAGGTATCTATGTGATAAGAAGAAGACTTCTTATTGAACTTCTTGAGAAGGCTGCTGAAGAAGACAGACATGAGTTTGTAAGAGATATCCTTGTAAGATATAAGAATATCAAGAAGATATATGGATATAAGCTTGATACTTACTGGAGCAATATATCAACAGTAGATTCATATTATAAGACTAACATGGACTTCCTTAAAAAGGATGTAAGAGATTATTTCTTCAAGCAGTATCCGGATGTATATTCTAAGGTTGAGGATTTACCACCAGCAAAGTACAATTTTGGTGCTAATGTAAGAAACAGCCTTGTTTCAAGTGGATGTATAGTGAACGGAACTGTTGAAGATTCAGTGTTATTCAAGAAGATATATGTTGGTAATAACAGTGTAATCAAGAATTCAATTATTCTTAACAATGCATATATTGGAGACAATGCATATATTGAGAACTGTATTGTTGAAAGCAATAGTACAATAAAGGCTAATTCAAGATATGTAGGTGAGAATGGCGTAAGGATTGTTGTGGAGGACAGTCCATTATACTATTAAGAATAAGAATTGCAACAGAAGGTGTTTGGACTAAAGTATAACAGGAACCATAAGGTTTTAGAAGGGGTGCGTTATGAATATAACAGATGTAAGGGTTAGAAAGATTGCTAAAGAAGGTAAGATGAGAGCTGTTGTGTCAATCACAATAGATGATGAATTCGTTGTACATGATATTAAGGTGATTGAGGGAGAGAAGGGATTGTTTATTGCAATGCCAAGCAGAAAATCATCAGACGGAGAGTATCGGGACATCGCTCATCCAATTAATACTCAGACAAGGGATAAGCTGCAGAAGATTGTTCTTGAAGCTTACGAAAAGGCAGAGTATGTAGAAGAGTAAAGCAGTCGGATACAAGATGAGTAAGGGCCAGCCTGTGAAAGCAGACTGGCTCTTTTGTACTTGCTTTAAATTTATTGAATAAGTATAATCTCAATAAATGTTATAATAAAAAGAGAGGAAAACACAATGTATATAATAGCGGGACTTGGTAATCCGGGTAAAGAATATATGGGAACAAGACACAATGCAGGATTTTCAGTAATAGACGAGCTTGCAGACAAATATAATATCAGTGTGGACACAGCAAAGCACAAGGGACTTATCGGAAAAGGCGTAATAGCAGGTCAGAAAGTAATACTTGTTAAGCCTATGACATATATGAATAATTCAGGCGAGTGCATAAGAGAAGTTATGGATTATTACAAATGTGATATAGATGATTTTCTTGTTATCTTTGATGATATAAGTCTTGATGTAGGTAAGCTAAGACTCCGTGCAAAGGGAAGTGCAGGTGGACATAATGGAATCAAGAGTATAATAGCACATCTTGGAAGCGACAAGTTCAAGAGAATAAAGTTCGGAGTCGGCGATAAGCCTAAGAACTGGGATCTTGCAGACTGGGTGCTTGGGAAATTTCCTACAGAGGAATATGCAACATTAAGAGAGGCTAATAAGAAAGCCTGTGAAGCTGTAGAATGCATACTTACAGATGGAATAGAAAGTGGTATGAATAAATATAACGGATAACTGGTGGTATAATATGAAAGCAATATTTGAGCCGGTGTATAATACAGCCGGTGTGGAACAACTTAATAAAGAGCTTGCTAAAGATGGTGGCAGAACAGTAATGGTAAGTGGCTGTATTGACACGCAGAAGCTGCATTTTTCAAGTGCTATAGCCAGCAATTATAATTTCCAGCTTGTTATAACCAGTGACGAGGGGAAAGCAAGGGATATGGCGGAGGATGCCAGATTCTTTAACGGCGGAAATGTAATGTATTATCCTGCGAAGGATGTAATATTTTATAACGCAGATGTGCAGGGACGACAGATTGCCGGAGAGCGAATCAAATGTATAGCAGCCATAATTGACAGATTGAATAAATCGGACATTGTAAAATCTGGAACGGAGAAATCATCAGAGAAAGCTTCAGACGGACCGCTTACAATTGTGACAACCATTGATGGAATATCAGATATGCTTCTTCCAGTCGACAGATTCAAGCGGGCAGTCATTAACCTTAAGAAGGGTGACATACTCGATGTAGAGGATATGGCAAAGAAGCTTACAGCTATGGGATTCGAGAGATTCGGAATGGTTGAAGCCAAAGGACAGTTTGCCATAAGAGGCGGAATAATAGATATATTTTCATATACAGACGAAGCACCTGTGAGAATTGAATTGTGGGACGATGAGATAGACTCAATAAGGGCATTTGATGCAGACAGCCAGCGTTCGATTGAGAACTATAAGAGTTATACAGTATTTCCTGCAACAGAGTTCCTTTTTACAGAGGATGAGATAGAGCAGGGAATTGAAAAAATCAGACATGAAAAAGATGAACAGATGAAGCTGTTCGGAGCAGATAAAAGGAAGCGTACTAAGGAACAGATAGAGGCTGGCAATCATCTTAACAGAATGTTTGATGACGCGTTAAGGACAGGAGATTACAGCAAATTCATATATACATTTGCAGACAGAGTGAGCAGCCTGGCAGAGTATTTCCCTAAGGGAGATACTCTTATTGTCGTGGACGAACCTGTAAGGCTTAAGGAACACAGCGACATGACTTTCTATGAGTACAGTGAGAGTATGAAGAACAGATTAGAAAGCGGTTATGTGCTACCAAGTCAGACACATATGTTTATGGATATGGAGACAGCCGTTCTTTCAATGAACGGACATAAGCAGCTTGTGCTGACAACACTTGAATACACACCTGAATTCTTTGGGATAGATTATTCAATGCATATTGAAGCGAGAAGCATAAGCTCATATAATAACAGCTTTGAATATCTTTCAGATGACATAAGGAAGTACAAACGCAGTAAATACGCAGTTCTTCTTGTGTGCAGCTCAAGAACAAGAGCTAACAGAATTGTTGATGACCTCGGAAGGCTTGGAATTGAGAGCTTCTATACAGAAGACAGCAATAAATCCATGGCAGGCGGACTTGTGATGGTTACTTACGGAAGCCTTCACAGGGGATTTGAGTATCCACTGCAGGGCTTTGTGTGCATTGCTGAAAATGACATATTTACAGAGAAGAAGCGCAAGAAAGTAAAGAAGAAGGAGTACGATGGCAAGAATATTGCCGGCTTTAATGAACTTAATATTGGCGATTATGTTGTTCATGAGAATTACGGTATAGGCCAGTACAAGGGCATTGAGAAGATTAAGGTTGAAGGTGTTGAGAAGGATTACATCAAGATATCTTACGCAGATAACAGCAACCTTTATGTGCTCGCAACACAGCTTGACCGTCTGCAGAAATTTGCGGGTTCGGATGTTGAGAAGAAGCCGAAGCTTAATAAGATTGGCGGTTCAGAGTGGGGCAAGACAAAGTCAAAGGTTCATTCAGCCGTTGAAGAAGTGGCTAAAGACCTTGTTGAGCTGTACGCCACGAGACAGAGAATAGAAGGATATCAGTTTGGACCGGATACGGTATGGCAGCAGGAATTTGAGGAAATGTTCCCTTATGAGGAGACAACAGACCAGTTAAATGCGATAGAAGACACGAAGCATGACATGGAAAGCCGCAGGGTAATGGACAGACTTATATGTGGAGATGTGGGCTATGGTAAGACAGAGATTGCGATAAGAGCAGCATTTAAGGCGGTTCAGGAAGGAAAGCAGGTTGCTTATCTTGTACCGACAACAGTACTTGCAAGTCAGCATTTTACCACATTTGAACAGAGAATGAAGGACTTTCCGGTTACGGTAGCCCAGTTGTCGAGCTTCAGAACCTCAGCACAGAATAAGGAGACTATTGAGGAACTTAAGAAGGGCATGGTTGACATTGTAATAGGCACACACAGGCTTCTTTCTAAAGACGTGGTGTTCAAGGATCTGGGACTTCTTATTATTGATGAGGAACAGCGTTTTGGTGTTACACACAAGGAGAAGATTAAGAAGTTAAAGAATAATGTTGATGTACTTACGCTCAGTGCCACTCCGATTCCAAGAACGCTTCACATGAGCCTTGCGGGAATCAGGGATATGAGTGTTCTTGAAGAGCCTCCGGTTGACCGTGTTCCGATACAGACTTTCGTTACAGAGCATAATGATGAGATGATACGAGAGGCAATCACAAGGGAGCTTGCCAGAAACGGTCAGGTCTACTATGTATACAACCGTGTAAGAAGCATTGATGAGGCGGCTGCACACATTCAGGAGCTTGTTCCTGATGCAAATGTGGCATATGCCCACGGTCAGATGGCTAAACGGGAGCTTGAGAAGATAATGTGTGATTTCGTTAATGGTGAGATAGATGTGTTGGTGTCTACAACTATAATTGAAACAGGTATGGATATATCCAACTGCAACACAATGATAATTGAAGATGCAGATCGTTTTGGACTTTCTCAGCTTTATCAGCTAAGAGGAAGAGTTGGCAGAAGCTCAAGGACTGCGTATGCATTTTTGCTGTACAGAAGAGATAAGGTACTGACAGAGGTAGCGGAGAAGCGACTAAGCGTAATCAGGGAATTTGCGGATTTCGGTTCGGGCTTTAAGATTGCGATGAAAGATCTGGAAATCCGTGGCGCGGGAAATGTGCTTGGAAACAGCCAGCACGGTCACATGGCGGCTGTAGGATATGACCTGTACTGTAAAATGCTTAATCAGGCGGTCAACAATCTTAAGGGAATTAAGAATGAGTATGAGTTTGAGACAACAATAGATGTAGATGTGGACGCTTATATTCCGGCAACATATATTAAGAGTGAGTACCAGAAGCTTGATATATATAAGAGAATTGCTGCACTTGAGAACATGGATGAATTATCAGATATGAAGGACGAGTTATCAGACAGATACGGAAGTGTGCCATCATGCGCCGACAATCTGCTTATGATTGCACTTATCAAGTCCAAGGCGCATAAGCTTGGGCTGATAGAGATAAAAGGCGGTGTGGTACATCAGGAATCAGGAGCGGCGGTATGGCGCACAGTGATGACCGTGTATCCTAAGGCTGAATTAGACCCGGACGCTATCAAGAAGCTGCTTGACGAGTATGGCGGCGCAATCCAGATGAGGGTAGACGCCAATCCGGCATTTATATGGACGGTGACTAAGAAGAAGTTCTCTAATGCGAAGGAATACCTTAAAGGACTTAATGCGCTGATGGATGTGTTTATGGAGAGGCTGATGGCAAAGTAAAATCTTACATCAACAGTTGACAACTTCAATATATGTGTTATAATTCAAAACAGTTTAACGCTTTAAAGCGTAACGGTTTAAAGTGAAACATTTCCGGAAAGATATATTTTTAGATTGAAATTCTTTTAGGTGGAGTGCTTTCAGACGGAAGCAATTCCACAAGGAAACTTTTTAGGAGGAAACAGGTTATGGCAGAAAACAGGGGTAATTTGACATCATACAGACCAGACATCAAGGTTATGGACTGTACATTAAGAGATGGAGGTCTTGTGAATAATTTTGAATTCACTGACGAGTTCGTTAAGGACCTTTATGAAGCTAATGTGGCAGCAGGCGTTGATTACATGGAGTTCGGATATAAGGCTGATAAAGATATATTTGACGAGAAAGAGTTCGGAAAGTGGAAGTTCTGTAAGGAAGAAGATATCAGAGCTATCGTTGGAGAAAATGATACACCGCTTAAGATATCAGTTATGGCAGATGTTGGAAGAACTAACATTAAGAGAGATATTCCACCTAAGTCAGAGTCAGTTGTTGATATGGTAAGAGTTGCAACATATATTAATACAATTCCGGCAGCTATTGAGATGGCTAATTACTGTTCAGATATGGGATATGAGGTTACAGTCAATATTATGGCGATATCAACAGCAGGTGAGAACGAATTAGACCTTGCATTAGAGCTTCTTGCATCACAGAGCAAGGCACAGTACATATACCTTGTTGACAGCTATGGTTCATTATACCCGGAGCAGATAAGAAGACTTGCTGACAAATACATTAAGATAGCAGAGAAGTATGGAAAAAGTGTTGGCATACATGCACATAACAACCAGCAGCTTGCATTTGCCAATACAATTGAGGCATGCTCAATCGGCGTAAGCCTTCTTGATGCAACAGTAAGCGGAATGGGAAGAGGTGCAGGTAACTGCTATTCAGAATTATTATTAGGGTTCTTAAGAAATCCTAAGTTTAATATTGTTCCAGTGCTTAAGTTTATTGAGAAGCATATGGTTCCACTTAAAGCATCAGGTGTTGTATGGGGATGTGATGTACAGTACATGCTTACCGGTCAGACTAACCAGCATCCAAGAACAGCAATTGCATTTACTAAGGCAGAAAGAACCGATTATGCTAAATATTACACAGAAATTACCGGAGATGAATAATGAAATGTTGACATGACATTTTTAAGAGCGTAAAATGTTTTCAAAATCGTGTAAAACATTTTTTACATCGGTATCTTTAGATGAAAGGAAGTACTAACAATGGAAAAGAAGAATATTGACTGGTCAAGCCTTGGCTTTGGTTACATCAAGACTGACAAGAGATTCGTAGCCAACTACAAAGATGGCGCATGGGATAACGGAACACTTACAGAGGATGATAAGGTTGTCATTAACGAGTGTGCAGGTGTCCTTCAGTATGCACAGACATGTTTTGAAGGTCTTAAGGCTTATACAACAGAGGATGGTCACATTGTTATGTTCCGCCCAGATCTGAATGCAGCAAGAATGAAAGATTCATGTGAGAGACTTGAGATGCCAGTTTACCCAGAAGATAAGTGGGTAGAGGCAGTTGCTAAGACAGTAGAAGCTAATGCAGCATGGGTACCACCTTTTGGTTCAGGTGCAACACTTTATGTCCGTCCATACATGTTCGGAAGCAACCCTGTTATCGGAGTTAAGCCTGCTGATGAATATCAGTTCAGAGTACTTACAACTCCAGTAGGTCCTTACTTCAAGGGCGGTGCCAAGCCTATTACTATCAAGGTTTCAGATTTTGATAGAGCAGCACCACACGGAACAGGACATATCAAGGCTGGACTTAACTATGCTATGAGCTTACATGCAATCGTATCCGCTCACAAGGAAGGCTACGATGAGAATATGTATCTGGATGCTGCTACCCGTACCAAGGTAGAGGAGACCGGCGGTGCGAACTTCCTGTTCGTTACCAAGGACAACAAGGTCGTAACTCCCAAGTCCGACAGTATCCTTCCGTCCATCACCCGTCGTTCTCTGGTATATGTTGCCAAGGAATACCTGGGACTGGAAGTAGAAGAGAGAGAAGTATACCTGGATGAAGTAAAAGACTTCGCAGAATGTGGTCTTTGCGGTACTGCTGCTGTTATCTCACCTGTTGGAAAGATCGTCAACCACGGAGAAGAGATCTGCTTCCCAAGTGGAATGGAAGAGATGGGACCATATACAAAGAAGCTGTATGACGCTCTGACAGGTATCCAGATGGGACGTATCGAGGCACCAGAAGGCTGGATTAAGGTAATCAAATAATTTATGAATAAAAAAATATTAACCATCACAATTCCCTGCTATAATTCGCAGGACTATATGAAGAAGTGCGTGGATCACGCATTGCTTGGTGGCGAACTGGTAGAAATACTGATTGTGGATGATGGATCTACAGACGACACCGCGAAGATCGCAGATGCCTATGCGGAGAAATATCCGACGATCGTAAAGGCAATTCATAAAGAAAATGGTGGACATGGTTCTGCAGTCAATACGGGAATTGCAAACGCTACCGGACTTTATTTTAAGGTATTAGACAGCGATGATTGGTTTGACAAAACTGCTATGCTGAAGTTAATCAAATTTTTACGTCAGTCAGTAGTAGAATCTATGTCTTTGGACATGATCATTGCCAACTATGTTTATGAAAAGCCAAGTG
>ENA-OPSP01000163-OPSP01000163.1-human-gut-metagenome-genome-assembly--contig:-NODE-163-length-9779-cov-1.796174_pt1 | contig 9779 bp, 3 predicted proteins | sample MGYA00241809_ERZ501909 | MGnify/ENA primary metagenome ERZ501909 (study PRJEB25962, sample SAMEA2042394) | human gut metagenome | biome: human gut; feature: human-associated habitat; material: faeces... | reverse complement strand
TGGCTGACGATACAAAAATTTATTATTTTTTATTGTCCTCTTGACGGGGAGCATACCATTATTATAGTGGTTTATTTTTTTTATTCCAATGCAACAAACATGTAAAATGTCTGATGTATTTTTGCAAGTTTTGTTCCATAGCAGTGTTTATCTTATTTTCCGTCTTCTTCTGAAAAACAGAATCATGATAATACTTATGGCAAATAGTAACCATACATGCCTGCTTGTTTCCAGACGAACCCCTGTTTCCGGTATTAATTGTGTGTTTTCGTTTGTGATTTTTAACTCAATCACGTCTCCTCGTGCAGCCTCAATCCGCTGTTTCATGACAGCTGTATTTCCATTCGATGTTGCCTGCACTGGATTTGAATACTTATCATTCTCTTCTTTTTTAGAAATCGAAACAGCGTATTTTGATGTATCAACAGTTTCTGTTATTATGATATCCGAAGATATATCTACATTTTTTAATGTAACTTTATCTCCATGTTTCAAAGAAGTTCTAATTGTCTTGCTACGCAGCTTTTGACCATCTTCCCAATAGAGAATTTCCATATCAAATGGCTTCTTGCGGTTTCCAAGTGGACCAGTGACTTCCTTTGTAATCTCAACCGTCACCCCGCCTTTTTGCGGATGATTGACGATATGTCTGTCCGAAACAGTTCTCCAGGTATTTGTCATCGGTGATTTCTCATATAGGAATAAAATATCGGATTCTACATCGACCATATATAAATTAAAATTATCCTGATACTGTGTTTTGGTTTTATCTGCTTTGTCCTTTTTGTTTGGAGTAACAGATTCTACCATCCAGTATCGTCCGTTCTCAAAGTCCTCCGGTAATTGAAGCATTCCATTTTCATCTGTTTCTAAGGAACGATACGTCGTACACGTTTTTCCATCCTTTTTCAGAACGATATCGTCCTTGCTCTGTGTATTGTCATAATCTACTGTATATCCTGTATCATCCGCATATTCTTTCGTAACATCATCATACGGTACTTTGTAGAACAGAAAACCTGCACCAGCAAGTCGGTTTCTTGGAAGATCATCCGTCTTTAAGAAACTTCGTTCAGCAAGATTGAAATGCAGATTCTGCACTTCCAGTTCCATCTTGGAAACATCCTTGAACTCATTCTCATCCTTCGGGAATATTTGTTGTCCATTTGAATCGAAATACTGAATCTCTGGATAAATAACTTCATAATATAGGAAACCATCCCCGTAGTCCGAAGAATAATGTGTCTTTCCTATCTCGATTTCTTCCACCTTATATTCCACCGGATTTCTGTCCTGGAATAGTGGAACATTGTCGACTGTGTGTTCCCATCCGTTCTCTTCATTCAGCAAGAATTCCTGTCCTGTAGAAATTCCATTCTGATACAATCTGATTTTCACCTGTTTTTCCGTCAGTGCATCATTTGGATTTTCCCATGTCTTTTTGATATGCAGAGTGCCTGTTTTAGCAAAATTTCGGATATTAAGGCTGGTATCTCCTCGCTGAAGCAGAACAGATTTTCCGTCTATCTTACCATCAACTGGTGCCTTAACAGCCTCCTGATTTTCGTTAGCCTCCCTATCCACCAGTTTTGCATCAGTGATTTTGAATGCTCCATTGGCAATCTCAACTGTGATCTGTATATCTCCTGTGTCTACATATCCCGTCGGTAAGTTTGTCTCTCGCAACAAATACGTCTCAGTTGCTGTTCTGTTCTGTTTGTTTTCATCTTGTAACGGAATGTGAAGTTGTGCGATTCCGTATTTATCAGTTGTTACCGTTTCCTCCTCAACACCGTTCTTACTGACAGCAAAATTGATCTTCTCCATTCCCCGTCCGGTAGACTCATCAAATTTGTTCAGTGTGAGTATTCCCTCTTTCTGATAACGGTTCTCCAATTCAATAGTAAGAGTCTCACCACCGCGTCCAATTCCACGTCCTGTGAATTGAATTCCACTTTCTGGATATGCTTCCCATGAATTTACATTATCTCCTTGTTCATGAGAATTGCGAACATTGTACCAACCTGAAAATTTCACATTCGAATCTTTTGGCTTATAGTTGTACTCTTTTAATGTGTATTTCCAGAATGAGTCCGCCTTAACGATCCACGTACAGCTTGTATGTGTATCATCTGTCCATGTACCTACAACTTCTATTGGAGCATCCTCCGCTTGCGGAGCTTCTGCATCCGGTTTCTGGCTATCTTCTGAAGGAAGCACAAGTTTCATATGCTCATGAAATGCAGGTGGCTGAGGTTTTCCATCTAAAAGCTTTTCATCCATATCTACCTGGATATAATAATCTTTCTTGACTTTCTCTATTGCTTCCGGCATTCCGACAAAATCTTTCTTTACTGTCAGGTAACCATTTTTTGCTACAATACGTCCGTCAATATGCCACCCATCGGACATTTCACTTTTGAAAGAATACCAATAAATGGTGAAGAATTCGGTATCTAATTTCGATGGCGGAATCTCCCTGTCTCCGATACGAATCATACGTCCGCTTTCACGAATTGTCTGGAATACCTCTTCATCGGAAGGAATTCTATCTATCTTGTAGATATAGTCTCCATTTCCAATATATCCCTCATCTGGTTTAGTTCCCTGCAAAAGTTCTTGCACTCTCTTATTTCCATCCGCATACTGTTCCCACGTAGATGGATTCTTATTTCCAAGAACTGGAACATCATGCAATATACTTGCCTTCACATTACAGTTTGCCACGGCAACCGCACTTGTATAATCGTCTACATTCGTGGTTGGTAATGCTACCGAACCATCTTCCGGCATCGCTGACTTACAGATATAAAACTGTACCTGTTTTCGATTTTGGTTACTCACCTTACGCCACGCTGCATAGAGGGTGATTGGCTGTCTTGCATTATTATTTATAAGATCAGAAATAGAATCCCCTGCACCGCATTCCTGCCACTTTCCGTCTTTGTTTCTGTAATCCCAATGATCGAATTCATACTGTTCCAACTCTTTGCTGTCATTATCTTCATGATCATAAACCAGAGGATATGGTGACTTAACGTTATGTTTTCCAGCTTCTATTTCATTCTCATAATCATCTGTATGTCTTGTCTTATTCTCAACCTGAGGGGTCAACTTAGCTTCCTTAGGAAGTTTCTTCATATAACGAGTTGTATTATAGATAACCCTGACTGCCCCAGACTCCAGCGGTTTGTCTGCGATCACCTCATAAGATGAGTTAACATTCGGAATTTCAAATTTTACCTTATCATCTCCGGACGGTTCCGGAAGAACCTCATTTTCGTCCCTGTCATTAGATGTACAACTCCAGACAATCTCCTTGCCATAATACTCACCTTCTAAACTTGCCCTCTTTGGTACTTCCACAGTATATGCTTCCCCATGGCCTACATACTGTCTCTTAATCGCCTCTCTTTTGGTCAGGTTCAGTGGATCCAACACTTCAATCAGATGAAAACTTCCCTCTACACTGAAATGTCTTCCTGCCAGCCCAACCTGAGAAGAAAGTCCTGTCAAACGATCAAAATAATTTTCGATTCTGTCTGGATTCAGTGGGTTTGGCTGTGAGAAATAATAGACAGATACATCTTTCCCGTTTTTCAGGACAGGAATATACCATGTACCATCGTTGTCCTTATAAGGGTGCTGTACAAACACACGGCTGTCTGTCGCATAACCAAACAGAATCTTCTCTTTCTGATCTGCACCGGGCTCCAGCTTGCTCGGAGTGAAACCAAACTCACTGTAAATTTTAGAAATCGTATCATCTGGTTTAGCTCGCAAATAATAACGACTGGCTCGGCCACTGTTTGCTTTGATTATGTAATGCTGCTCAGCATTGAGGTTCTTTATCAGCTTATAATGTCCATCGATAAATACATAAAAACTGATATTTGCTTCTTTTGTTGCTGCCGGTTTTTCTGTATTATCAGGAACAATCACATATGGACGTACTGCATCATCTGGCTTAATAGTAAAGCTCATGGTATGCTCTTCTTCATTTTTACTCCATGTAACTGCTGAAAGAGTACCATCTTCCTCTCTGCATTCCCAGTTTATATCCTGCGTTTGTTCTTCTACACGCGGCTTTGTACTAACTGTTCTTGTAAGTGTTGACTTTCTTGCAACAAAATCAATTGCCGGAAGATCACGCAAAGCTGTTTGGCTGTAAACCTGTCCATCGTCATCCTGTACTGTCACACTGTAAAAACCGTTATATCTATCATCGTCGTGTTCGAGTAAGGTCTTTGCACTCATTGTGGCAATATTCTGTCCGTCTGGCAGGTAATACACATCCATCGGCTCTCCGGACTTTCCTATATAAATACATTCATGACCTTCTATCGTGTATTTCCCTGCATTATGGATTGTATCGTAATCTCTCTTGGAATAATAAAAACGCTCTTTTGCTCCATTTTGAATAGAACCATCGTAATGAAATTTTTCAAAATGCTTTTTTAACTCATCATTAGAAATATAATAATAAACTGTTCCCGGCTTTGTTGTAGTATCTTTTATAACAGGAATTTCTTCGTTTAGAACATTATATCTCTCATTATTTACAAAAGTATAGAATTTAATGTTCAAGGTTGCTGGTGCAAAAGTGCTGCATGCAACCGTATATGGTTGCTCTATCTTCCCAATAGAAAAGGTTAGTTTATCGCCCTGTTTCACCGGAAAAATTGTTTCATTTTCATCCTCACTGGCACAAAGCCAGTCGCTTTCCTTCGTATCTCCTGGATCAACGGAAATTGTGACCGCAGAATCTTTCTTATAGTAACTCACAGTTCGATTTCCATCCGGATTGATCACTGTAACCGAATAGAAACTGTTCTTATTCTGCTTCATCTGGTCTGAATAATTATCCGGAATTTTTTCGCCATCAGATGCTCCTTTTGGCATATAATAAACGTCTGTTGGTACAGTTGCTTCCTGCTTGTCCAGGTTATAAGATACATATTGCTGTCCTTTATAAGTTACCACTGTCGCCTGTGCTAATGTCTTCTCACCACGGACTGTATATGGAAAATAATTTCCGGACTGTGTTTCCTCTGCATTCAAGCCGAACTCTCTATAAATCTCAGCAAGATCACTGACAGATAAATAGCATCTGCCCTGACGGTTCCATTTATACACCTTTTTCAGTGAATCAGCCGGCAGCTTTCGAACCTCATTGTCTGCATATATATAAAACTGAATATCAAAGGATGTCTGGTCCGCTCTCTGGATCACATAAGACTGTGTGATTTTTCCAATTGCGAATCTCGTCTGGTTCCCCGATTCCCGTATACCATCTATCACCTTATCGTCTGTTCCCATACAGGTCCATTCGATCTGGTCTGTCTGGTCTGGCAATTGTGGATTAAAGTCAGCCACAGCTTCTTCCACTACAGTTCCTGTTAATGCATAACGAATCCGATCCTGCCCTTCTCCCTTTACCTCTACGGAATAAAACGAGTTGTCCTTTTTTACAGAATCTTTTAAATTTAATGCAACGCCTTTTCCATTTGGAAGGTAGTAAACATCTATCGCTTCCCCTTGTTTATTCTGTCCATAATTGTAAGAAACATATGTCTTTCCGGATTCTGTGTCTGTATAAACTTTTCCGTATTCTATCCCGCTTTTTCCCCGGTATGCAGATACAAACTTATTATTTGCATCCGGATTCTGATTCTCACCATTTTTCACAAATCCAAATTCTTCATATATCAGGAGCAGGTCCTCAATGGAAACACCATAGTAGGTAGTTCTTCCGTCTTTCCATGTTGCAATGCCGGTAATGTCATTATGCTGAAGCTTTACCTTGTTTCCATCAATAATGACATAGAAATCAATATCAAATTCGGAAGACTTCTCCGATGTTTCTGTTTCTGATTCTTTAGTTTCTGTAGTATCTGTTTCTTGCTCCAGGTCTTCTGTCCCCGATGTTTCTGACTCTTTTTCCTTTTCTTTCAATGCATAAGTCATAATCAGTTTTTGTCCATCTGTAAACTTATTGGCATTGATATTATCGGAACTCCAATAAACCGTATCTTTATATACTCCTATAAAGGAACAGTCTGCATCATTTACTTTTGCACTCTTAAATTCATAATCTTTGTCAGAAATATTTAACTCTGAATGATCTGATATTTTTCCAAGCTCAATGGTCTCTGGTGCTCCTTCAATCGCATTGCCGGATTCATCTACATATTCCACCAATTTTGTGGTCGGTACCTGACCATTTGAAGTTGCTTCCTGTATTTCTTTCTCCAGCTTCTCCACTTCTATGCTATCCGGAATCTGTTTCTCAGTTTCTGCCGATGTCTCAGTTTCTGTTTCTGATGTAAATTGCTCCGAAGTTTGCTCGGTTTCTGTCTGTTGTGCATCTGTCTCACTTGTAAATGCTTCTGTATCTTGTGTTTCTTCCTGCTCTGTAACCACTGATGTTTCATCTTCTGATGCACTTACGGTTTCCAGATTCATAAAACAAATAGAAAAGATTAGAAGCCAGGAACATGCTATTTTCAAATATGTTTTCCAATTCTTATGCCTCATTTTTCGCATCTTCCTTCCTGTTCTTCTGCTTCTCCATGAGTAATCCGCAAAGGCAGATAACTGAGCCAAAGAATAAGAACAAATAGCCTGCAACCGGACTATCATCGCCTGTCTTTACCGGCGAACCATTATGAATAATATCCTTTGATCTTGGGGAAGATGGAACCGGGTTTTGATTTTTACCAGTTTGACCGGTATACGAGTTTTTGAATGAAACCTTCGATACTTTATCTCCATTTTCATTTTTGACCACTGTTACCGCCATCAGTTCATTATTGGAATCAAAGAATCCTTCAATCGTTACATCATAGGTTTTTGAATCATATGTATAATTTTCTTTATTCTCTGTTGCCTGGTACAGCTTGTAATGATATTCTCCTACCTGTCCGACATTCATAATCAGCTCTGTAGAAGAATTACCACTCATATTCCAGGTAAATGTTCTTCTATTGCTTCCCTCCGGCATTGGATTTTGTATCTGATCTGCTATTAAAACATAAGAGCCTGTTTTGTCAGCATCTGCAGAATTGTTTACTTCAAATATCTGTTCCACTGGTATTTTCACTGTTGTGTTTCTGTCAGCTGCCAGTACTGGTCTTTGAACACCCAGAAAGAATATCATGGACAGGAATATAACCATGGCTATTTTTGTCAAACGTGTTGTTCTCATGCTTCTCCCTCTCCTTCTTTCTTCTTGTTTCTTTTCTTTTCTATCTGTCTTGCTATCAGAATCAGTACAAGGACAATCAGGATAAACCATACAATAACTGGCACTTTTCCTACTGCATTTTTCAGTTCATCAATTCCTGTACCTACGTTTTTGGCTTTTTCTTTTTCCGGATATATCTGATCTGTTAAGCGTCCCACCAGGATATTTCTTCCATTTGTCATATCCGATGTACAGGTGGTCAGCAAAACCAGATGATCATCTTCCGTTATATTCATATCTCTTTTATATAAAACATTGTTCTCGATTTCCTGCAGATACTCCTGTTTCGCTTCTGGTGTGTCCAGACACACATTGAAAATCGTTTCATTATAGGCATCTACCTGCATCAATGCATAGAATTCGATTCCATGGTCTTTTCCGTCAAAGAACAGATTTCCATATGGATGTTCGTTGAAATACTGTTCTTTTGTAAATTCACCGATATCTCCAAACATCATGTGTTTTTCCATATGGTGGCCATATATAATATTATCAAAATCCGAAAAATCCGGCTTATTTGCACAATGTAAAAAGATTGCTCCGCTTAAGGAATAGTTTCCTTCCGCATCTGTATTCATATAAGTATCATCATTGTCCGTCTGCACCAATGGATAATTGATATTTGTGTCATTCACTCGTATCCATCCAATCACATCCGGATTGATTTTCTGTAATTCTTCAAAAGATTTCGTATTCTTTTCAGTAGGAATATATGCTTCATAATTTTTTGCATCTGCAGTCTGATATACCTGATGGGAATCCCACAGCATATAACCGGAGAGAAACATAGCTGCAAGAATCAGTGATAATGCTATAAAATTTACAATATGGTCTAATCCTCTGATAATTCCTTTCAGCACTTTCTTCATCCGAAGCATATGTACAAGTTCCTTTCACCATTTCTGTTTCTTTTATATTTATCAAAACTGGTTCATCTGACCAATTTGCTCGCAAAATTAGCAAAAAGGGATGCGGCGGAGCAACGCCGCACACATCCCCTTTCCTGGTTGCTATATTTTATTATTTCTGTAATCTTCTGCGTTTGAATCCTACAAAAGCGATCAGTGCTACACCGCAAAGTGCAATCATCAGAACGTATGGAAGAGTGTTCATGATGATACCAGTTACAGGTACATCGTTGTATGTATTGGTTACATCACCGGTATTTTGTTTCTGACCTAATTTCTGACTATTTACTGCTGTAAGTTCTCTGTTGTATGATGTTTCAGCAACAGGAGTCAGCTTAGTACCATTGATAGTGATTTCAGCACTACCTTTATAGTTTTTAGCTGCAGACTCTTTTACAGTAATTGTTGTTCCTACTGGAACACCAGTGAACTTCATGTTTTCATTTGCTTTCAACTTGAATGTGTATGTTCCGCCCTCAACAGATGTAACAGTATCTCCATTAGCAGCCTTGATTCCGCCAAGTGTGTTTGCATCTGTTCCATCCGGGAATGCAAATGTTGCTGTGAAAGCGAACTCATCGTCAGGAGTTGTTGTTGTACCATTTGCATTAACAATCTTTTTAGACACATTCAAAGAGCCAAACTTATTATAAGTCGGATCTGGATCTGTAGGATCTGTACCTGTACCAGCTTCCTGTACATAAGTGTTAGTAAAGTTGAAAGTATTAGTATCGGTATTTCCAATATCTACTTTACCAGTTTCTGTCTGACCTGCATCATCTTTCACTTTATTTACAACGATATTAGAAATTTCTGTACCAGTTGCACCATCTGTAACATATACATCCATTGTATACTCAGCCCCTGACATGATCATTTTTTCATGATCACCGTTGACTACTGCTGGATCTGCTGTCTGTATCTCTTTTACAGTATACTCATACTTTCCTGCTTCTGGATATGTCGGAAATGTAATCTTACCTCTCCTAGAAGTTTTTCCTGTTTCAGTATCGGTAAATGATATCTCCGGCATAGTAACCGCTGCATCTGTTGTAATTATACCAGTTCCTGTCTTGACCTGCTCTGCTGTAAAGCTAAACTTCTCAGCCTTTCCGGCCTCTGTATTGTAGGTCTTAGTAATCCATGCCTCCGTTGTCTTGCCCGGATCTGCCGCAAATGTTGGCATTGCCATTCCCATCGTCATGGCACCAGCAGCAACAACTGCGAGCACTTTTTTGAACATTTTGTTCATGCTCATAATGATTCCTCCCTTGTAAATAATATTGTTTGTTTTTATTTGATTAACGGAGGAGGGAATTAGAGTCCTCTGGTCCGAATAACCGCAATCGCTTTTCCTTTGACGTCTTTAATATTAATACAGCCATAGATTCTGCTGTCTGACGCTTCCGGTCTGTTATCACCCAGTACAAATATCTGACCTTCGCCAACAGTGATTGGAAAGTCAACTCCATTTTGAAACTGTGTGGTGTCAAAATAAATATCCTGTGAAATCTGCGTAGCACCGTTAATCATCAAACCGTCTTTTGTAATATCCAAGGTATCACCTGCTACTGCTACAACCCTGCCTGTGGTTGGTCTGCCATCTTTCTTAAATAATTCAATAT
>ENA-OPSP01000161-OPSP01000161.1-human-gut-metagenome-genome-assembly--contig:-NODE-161-length-9838-cov-6.625064_pt1 | contig 9838 bp, 9 predicted proteins | sample MGYA00241809_ERZ501909 | MGnify/ENA primary metagenome ERZ501909 (study PRJEB25962, sample SAMEA2042394) | human gut metagenome | biome: human gut; feature: human-associated habitat; material: faeces... | reverse complement strand
CTGCTCCGGCGTATATGACCAGTGCAGCATTCGGTTTGTGATAGTATCCTCCCACTTAGGCTTTTCCCTCTCTGGATTCCTTACAGGCTTAGCACCAGCACTTCCATTAGAAGAGTTGGCACTTTCTGTAGTATCAGACTTCTGCGACTCATCGACATACTCAAGCTCATTTGCCTGTTCCCTGTCAATCTTTGCTTTCTGCTCTGCTTCATCCTGCATGGAGAATCTTCTGCTTAATTCCGCATCACCAAGCATCATAAACTGCTCATAGGTAAGAGAATCAATATACACATTCTCGCCCTTATCCTTCAGTTTTTCATAATACTTAACTGCCTTGTCTGAAAGAATCTCAAATGGCGGACCGATAAGATTATCTGCTCCTCTTATCTGATGAACATAAGGCTCTCCCTTGCCATCTGCTGTCTGGTTAAACATCGGATGATTGAATGGTATAAACTTATTATCCATGATAGGATCAAAACCACGGATAAAAATAATACACTTCTTATTATCCAGCTTTCTGACCTCATCGGGTGTAAACAGTTCCCTTCCTAACACATCATAATTCCTTGAAGAGCTTCCCTGTCTGCCCTTTGTCTCTCCGCTTGACTTCTTATCGATCGTACCTTTTCCAAGCAGCTCCGACACGTATTTGTGTGTACTCTGCTCATTTCCACCAAGATAGATGAAAGTATCGCAGTTGCCGGGAATTGTCTCCCAAGTATCTTTGAATAGTGCCTTTAGCTGGGCAAAGTTCTGAATAATGATAATACTTGAAATCTCACGGCTTCGCATTGTCGATAACAGTGAGCAGAAGTCATCTGGCAATGCGACATTCGCAAATTCATCTAACATAAATGTCACATGGATTGGCAGCCTTCCACCACAATTAAAGTCTGCCTGATAGTACAATTCCTGAAATATCTGCGTGTATAACATACCGATAATAAAGTTATAGGATTTATCACTATCCGGGATTACACAAAACAGTGCTGTCTTTGTCTCACCATCTCCGTTTACTCCAATTCCGATATCTGACAGGTTAAGCTCATCTTTTGAGAGCAATCGTAAAACCTGCTTATTCTCAAGAAATGCAAGTCTTGAGTTGGCACTGATGATAATGGAACGGACGGTATCTCCTGCACCTCTCATACATTTGTTGTACTGCTTTACTGCCGGATGATTAGCTCCAAGCGGAGAACTTTCCTCTAAAAACTTCATACGCACATCCAGCTTTGATGCCTTTCCCTGCTCTGTAACCTCTGCCTCTCCAAGAAGTTTCAGTACTGTCTCGAAGTTTCTCTTTGCCGGCTGTACCTCCAGCCACACATAATAAAAGATAGCCTGCAAGAACAATCCTTCCGCTTTTTCCCAGAACGGATCACTTGGTGTCGCTCCCTTTGGTGTCGTATTGCTGATAAGGTTTGTAATCAGCTTGACCACATCTGTTTCCTCTCTGATATAGGAAAATGGATTGTAACAGTCTGATTTATCCATCTCTAACAGATTAATGACTTTCAGGTTATATCCGTTATTTTTTAACATCTGCCCGCAGCTTCTAAGGATTTCTCCCTTTGGATCGGTACAGATAAAGGAACAGTTATGCGGCATCTGCATCAGATTCGGCTTTACTTCATAAAATGTCTTTCCTGCTCCGGAACCACCACAGATAAGTATATTTCCATTGAGCTTGAGCCTTCTGAAATCAAGCGACATCTTCACATTCTGGCTGAGTATCCGGTTGAAATTATCATCCTTATCTGCAAGTATCTTGTTGACCTGCTTTGGATTTTCAAATCTTGCCGTACCAAATTCCTTACCGGGCATATAGTTTCTCTGACTGGTATAATACATGACAATAGCCATCGCATAGATACCTAATGCAATGGCTACTGCTTTTACTGTATTGGAATTGTAATAGTTGGCAAAGGGAACAGCACATACTTCATTGAATCTGTCCATAAATTCATTAAATGCTATTCCCTCTATCCACGCACCATTTATCAGATAACCAAGATACCCGGCTAACACTGCACCCACAAGAATGAATATCAGTGAAGGCTTTTTCTTTGTTGTCTGCATAGGCTGCTACCTCGCTTTCTTCGTGGTAACAGTTTTCTTCTGTGCTGTCTTTTTCTGCTGCTTCTGCACTTTCTCGTAACGCTCCCTGACAGATGACTCCACCTTGTCATAGTGAGTATAAAGCTCGGTTCCTTTCTGAGTTGTCACCACACGATTCTGCTCATCGTAAAGCTTATAATCCTTGGTTGAATCAAGGAAGGTAAGCATTGTCTTTCCACCATGAATCTCCATGATGTTTTCCTTACGGAGCCATACATATTTTGCCTCTTCCCCCCATGTGCCGGGAACTCTGGTCTTAACAGCATGGTCATTCTCTTCTATAATCAGCTTCTTGCTGATAGTCACATCTGACAGGTTCGCATTCTTTGATGCCGCAACCGCCCTCATTCTCTCAGCAAGGTCCTGATAACCTCTGACACGATTAATAAATGCATCCTTGTCCATCATTACTGTATGGGTGCCATCTTCATTCTTGCTGCCAAGCACACCGATTGTCTCAAGCTGTCTGATAACACTTTCAGCCTGCTCACCATTGATACTGAAATTCTCCTTGACCTGATCCACACTGATAGCTTTCTTTTCCATTGCAAACATTCCTACCTTTTCAATCAGTCCGTCAATAGCGGAATTAACCCTATCCCCTTCTATCGTGTGGCTTTTCTCGTTTCCCTGCTGTTTCTTCAAAAAATCCATCAGCTTGCCAAGTGATTTTTCATCTCCATTCTTCAGATAATCGTCAAATGTGGCAATCTTGCCAAACTTGAGCTTCTGTATCATCATATTCACACGTGGAACTGCCTCTGTATGAAAGATTACCTCACTCAGTCCGTCTTTCCTGTTGCAGTCCGGAAGTACTGAATAGAGTATTCCATACTTCTTTGCCATCTTTTCAACCTTTTTCATATCTTCGGTATTAAACTGTAACACCTGTAAATCACCGCCCTTTAAGAGCAGCTTTCTCATGGATGTCTTGCCAAGTGACTTCTCATAATCAAGCATCCCTTTTAAGAAATCTATTGCCTTCTGCATGGCAGCTATTCCTCCACTTCCTACCTTCATGGCAATCTCAATGCCATCATAAGCAACACGGATGATCTGCACCGCTTCCTGAATCTCTTCTGCCATTATCGCACCTCCACTTTCTCTCTGACTGTTGTTTTAAGTGTTTCTGTCTCTGTAGTACGGATTTCCTCGGCTGATACATCAATACCATAAGCAGTCAAAATATCTGCCAGATGATTAATTGCTTTTTCCTCCTCGATACGGTACATTTCAAGTGCCACAAGCAGGTTTTCCACCTGTTCCACCCATGCAGGCTTCATATCATATTTAGCCCTGTATGTGACCATAATCTCGCCCGACTCAGCCTTATCCGCTGAATGTGCCAATGCTTCAATAAGAGAAATCGTATCTTCCTTGCTGCCGCTTCTGAATGCGAACTGAACAACAAAGTTTTTCTCTTCCTCTGTAAACTGATGCTCCACACCATTCATCTCTGTTACTGCTTCATTTACTACTGCTAAATTCATAAGTTCCTCCTAATCTGCCATACTGTTTTCAAGTACCGCTATCTCAATAATCTCTTTCATCTTTTCTGCTGAAATATTATTAGTAATAAGCTCTATAAGCTGTGTCTCCGTAAGTCCCTTTTCTATTGCACTCTTAATCTGGACAAGCTGTGCCGGAACAAGATCGCCCGATGCAACAAGCTTTACAATGTCTGCTCTCGACTTTTTCTTAAAAGAAAGTCTTGCAAAAAGGCTTGCCATTCCATTGTTGCTGCTCTTTCTCACACTTCGCTCAATCGGAAGTCTCTGCACCACATTTCCGGTACCATCAACTACCGGAATCTGATAATAGACCGGAATCCCGTTTGCCACAGCCTGCATATTCTGCGGAACTGCAACTGTATCAACCATCTTTTTTTCTGCCTGTGGTACGGACTGGCTTTCCTGCGGCTCTGCCTTACTTTCTGCCTCTTTCTTATTCTCTGTGGCAACACTTATGATCTTATCTTCCAATGACTCTATTCTGTCTCCCATACGCTTCATCTCCTTATCCTTTTTCTCAATATCATCCCTGAGTCTTGCAATCGTACTGCTTGCCTTATTCAGTTCATTCTGCTGACTGTTGATAAGAGCGTCCTTATCCTGGTTCTCCTTGACCAGACGCTCCCTGACTCCCTCATCATCTTTGGAAGTCTCTATTTCAGAAAGCTTCTTATTCAGGGCATCATACCTTTCATTCTGATGATTGATCTTTGCAACCACTTCATCCATCTGAGAAATGAGTGCTTTCACATACTCAGACTCTTCCGGAATCTGTTTCTTGACTTTATTCAGCTGTTCCAAAACTTCCTCATATAATCGTCGCATGGTAATAGGTTTTTCCCCTTTGTCCATAACCTCCTTAATTGTCTGAACAGGTACACCCTTTTCATAAAATTCAAGGGACACCTGCATCTGATGAACCGAATACTTGGTATTCTTGATAATATCAATCACATCTTTTGAAACATCCTTGTGCAGACATTCCGATAAAATCTTCATCTGTTCAATATCGTATGACTTATTGAGATAAAGGCTGATCTCCTCCTCTTTCAGTCCATATTCATAATCACTTTTTACAAGAGCAATCGTATCTTCACTAAAATGCTTATTTCGGAGAAGCTGCAATTTTTTCTCGATTGCTATCGCACTAAGCGGTTCTCTGTTTTCTTCCATATATGCCTCCTAACTACTAAAAAAACAGCCTAACGTTCTGGCTGCTCTTTCCTGTCTCGTATTGTCTCTTTGTTGTACTGTGCATCTTTTCCATCTGATACGCTGTCTGGAATAAGACTCTTCCATATAGATTTACCAATATTCAACTCTTTGAATACTGCCCTTTCTTTTGCACATGCTTTGGAATACTCCTCTTTATAATGTTTACGCAGTGCTTCCACCTCTTCAAGGCTATATCCCTGTGATAAAAGCTTCTGTTTCAAAGTTTCCCATTGCAGATGCTCATCCGTAAAAAATTCATCTCCCTGGAGGAAAGACTTCTCAGCAGGTTCTAACTCTTTCATATCATCTGCTATATCAAAAAGTTCTCGACTTCTCTCCCTAGCCTTATAAATGCGGCTTTTCTCTGCTGAAACTTCTTTTCTTTTATCTGTCAATGAGCTGATTACACTGACAAGCTCCTCTGCTGAATGAATGTCATGATTTACAAGGAACAAATACTCCTCCTGCAGTTTATGCATCTTACGGATATCATCCTTATACTTCCATACCTGACTGTATGGCTTCTTTTTCAGCTTTCCTATCCGGTATAGCTTTGCATAGTATCTCTTTTGAAGCCCCGACATCTTTGCCCTTCGGTATCTTCTCACCTTACACTTACACAGAACCGGTTGTACCTCTTTCTGCTGTTCCCGGTAAAATGAAATATCCTCTTTTTCTATCCTTTCCCGGATTGCCTCATCAGAATACATGTCACCTAATGTCTTACATCTGCGAAATCTCGTCATTCCTTGTGGCTTTACCGCCAGATACTTTCCCTGCTTGACCTCATATCCTTTGTCAGATAACAGCTCCAGAAACTGCTCATAATTTCCTGCCTGCAGTATGCAGGAATCCAGGTCTCTCTTAATCATATCTGCCCATACAAAACTGCCTTCACGATATTCGCTCCAGTCCTTATAGCTTTCATGCTCTTTTTCCTTACTGCCATCATCAACATCAATGATTGAAAGACCATATTCCTGACACAACTGATTCGTGATTGGCTGGATATACTTTGCCCAGTCTCCTTTTTCATAGCGGTACTTTTTCCCATCCACAAAACTCACACTGTTAAATACAATGTGTGAATGAACATGTGCTGTATTATCATGCACCACATATACTGCCTCATATGATTTTCCAAGATACTCTTCCACGAATCTGCGGGTTATCTCAAATGCCATATCAGGATTCACTTCATCTTCCCTAAATGAGAGAATGATATGATATCCCTGCCTTTTATCAACTTTTCCAAACTTCCGTTTTGTAGCTTTCATCTGTTCAAAAGCAGAATCGACCTGACAGTTGATTGCACCAACGAGCCTTCCATCCTGTGTTTTCTCCGGATTCATCACATAATCAAGAGATCTCTTCAGATGTTTTCCGTGAAAATGCCCACCACAATCCTTCATATTAAGGATTTTACTGATTGCCAATCTTTACCACCGCCTCATCTATCTTCTGATTCAGTTTTCGCATATAAGCTATCAGCTGTGTCTTATCTTCCTTGGAATACAGCCCGGCATTATTGTTAAATACTATCTGATTGATATTTATTCCAATTCTGTTGACTTCATTAATAAGTTCCTTCATAATCTTCCTTACTTCCGGATAATCATTTGGTTTCTGACTGATAAGAAGACGGATATACTCAGCCTCATTCATTCCATTATCACATGCCTTTTTTGCAAGCATCTTGGCTTCCTCTGGCATTAGTCTTAGTGTTTTCCTAATACAATGAACTTTATCTGCCATAAACTCACCTTCCTCTCTTACCCGTACTATAATCCTTAATTCCTTCTGCAACTGTCACCGCAGCTTTTTCCAAATCATCCCTGCTACTTAGATGACTAATGAATGATTCCACCAATGCAGCTGCCATTTCATCAATCTCCTTTGCATAACAGGTCTTTTCAAACAATCTGTCCAGCCTCTTTTCATCTGCTTTCAAACTGTCATACTTATCCTGATACTCACTGTAATCTTTAAAATCCCTTGGATCATTCCTATGTGCATCAGCATCAAGTATCAGTTCATAATTCCATTCACAAACAGTATCTATAACATCATCTATCGAGTATGGTTCAATTTCACCATTCTCCTCAGCTACATCCTGTCTGTACATCTTCCCATCAGAATCTATGCCAATAGCATAATCATGACCTTCCATATAGTTAAGCAATATTGCAGCATCTTCTATCGAAGGGTTAAGTAAGATATCAAATGTGTCTGCCCAGGCAATCAGTTCTTCTGGTTTTGAAAATAGCGTAACTTCTGCATCCATTGCTTCCTTGCACCTCCTTATCCGTGTTTAGTAAATATTCACCAAAGCTTCCGTCTCCGGTTAGTCCCCGGCGACTGCTAGATACGCATTAGAGACATCTCCGTCCTAATGCCATCTAGTTAGGGAGAAAATCTCCCTAAAACCCTCTGTTTATGGAAGTGGGGGCGCTTTCTGCCCCCACTTTGCTGTTTTGGGGGCGCTTTCTGCCCCCACACATCAAAATCCGATTTCTCATGTCCTGACTGGTTCATCTGCTCTCTGATTCATCTGATTCAGATTAAGCTTTGCAGCCACAAGCCACTCATTATAATCCTTATATCCGGCTGGAGGCGGACAGTCTTCTACCTCATATCCAAGCTCATAATACTTTCTCATAAGTTCAGCTGCTGCTTTTCTCCCCGGCTCATCTCTATCAAGGCAGAACCGGATGGAAGTAACCTGCGGATGTTCCCGAAGAAAAGTCTCAAGTGGTGCATCTGCAAGCATCCCAAGTGCCAGCTTATTTGATTCATAATCCGTGAAGATATCCACATAACTCATAAGGTCGATTGCAGCCTCAAATACTACAAGCTCTGTACTGTTAACATTTACTACATTAAATCCATAGTTTTTATCATTGCCTGTGACATCACACTTGAATGGCTTGCCCTGCTTATCAAACACGCCTCTCATACTTGCAAATCTTGTCACTCCATTTTTATCATTTCCCTTGAAAACAACATTGTGGTAATGCCTGCTCTCATAAATCAATCCATCTTTTAAAAACAGATCTATGACTGCTCTGCTGATTCCTCTCTCCTGATTCAGATATGAAATAAGATAGGAATTATCTCCTGCTGGTTCCGGTAGGACAAACGGCTTTCTCTCCTCTGCCTGCTTCTGCGATACCTGATGAACAAGTGGCTGCTTTACAGGATTCTCGATTCTTCTGTATCCTGCAAAGTCCAGAAGCCAGAACACAGCCTCTTTTACACTCATTCCACAAAATACCCGTAAGAAATCTATCTGTGAGCCGCCATTGTTGCCTTTGTCAAACTGCCTTGACCATCTGTACCAATGGCTTCTGTTATAGATACGGATGGAATCCATCTCCTTTAAAGTGTGGTATTTGCCAATCCTCTTTACTGTATACCCAAGGCTTTCTGCTACTGCACACAGGTCAACACTCTTTGCTATGGCAAGCTCTTCATCCGTAAATCTTCCATCCATGCTTTCACCTTGCCTTTCCCTGCTCTGCTACAAGCGGTGACTTGATATCAAGTGTCCGGTAATCAGTGCTCAGGGTAATCTTAGGATTATCAATCATGCCTTTTTCCCTGAAACTGAAAAATTCACGATTGTCTCCACCGACTATGATATGGTCAATGAGTGGTATTCCCATCAGTTCACACAGCTTGTTCATGCGGTCTGTCATCATGGTATCAGCCTTACTTGGGAATACGTTCCCGGATGGGTGACAATGGATTAACATCATGCTTGCCGCATTGCTTAGGATACTTGATTTAAACAGCTCTCTCGGATGTGCCATTGCCTCATTTAAAGAACCAACACTTGCAAAATGCACATTGATAGGTTTTAAATCTGACCTTAGATTGACCACACACACTACTTCCCTGTCAAACTGGCACATACAGTCTCCCATGACAGCAGCTATATCCGCCGGATTATTAAAGGTGTGCTCCGAATAAATCGGAGCATCCTTTACAAGTCTTACCGAAACCACATCAAGCTTGAAGTCATTCTTCTTTGGCATCAGACACCGCCTCCTCTCCAAACTCGACACGGATAACAAAGTCACCTTTCTGGCTGTTTATGAGAGCAATGAGTTCTTCCATTGTAAGTTCCTGCTCCATAACTGCCTCCTATCTGGACTTTTCCTTCGCATCATATACAAGGGGAGGTTCTGCAACGATACCATCAAGTCTCTTGTTTGGTGTATCAGTTGCAAGGGTAAGTTTTCTTAAATCCTTATCATAGTGATATACCTGATTGGAAAGTCTCTCGTCCAAAGACACCTCCTGCATATTTACCTCGACTACCATCTGTGCAAGCATCTCAGGGCTTCCCATATCTGAAGATACTGCAATAACCTCATGCACGCTCGAAGGGAGAATATAAAGGTCACTCTCTAAACTCTCTGCCAGCTCATGAAGCTCATTCTCATAAAGCATGGATGCTGCACCATTGATACCCTTTTCATTGGAAATCACCCACATCGTCTGCTCCGGTGGAATCTCGGCTATCATCATATCTGCAATCTCCTGTGGCATCCCATCTCTTGCAAACATTTCTCTCATAATGTCATTCATGCTACGAACGACAGGTGGGAAGAGTCTTCTTGTGTTTTCCGCTGCACACTTAAAGAGCTGTTCCTCACTCATTCCAAGTCTTTTTGCAAATTCATTTGTAATTTTTGAACTCTGCACCGCATCCTTATCGGCACTGATTATTACCTTATACACAATAGAAAGATCCTGGAACTCCCTGTGAGGCACCTGTTCCAAAAATGTTTTATTCTGCTCTGTATTGATGAGCTGGAATACAATTTTCTCGTTAGCATCCCTCATAATGCTGTCCACATCAACAACCGGAGTCTGCTCATATGCCCTTTCCATGAAGTCACATGCAGCCATAAGTGTTTCCTCAAGATCGCCACAGTCCTGATACTTCTTATACATGTCATTGATATAAATCGTAGGCGAAATAT
>ENA-OPSP01000154-OPSP01000154.1-human-gut-metagenome-genome-assembly--contig:-NODE-154-length-10165-cov-5.877151_pt1 | contig 10165 bp, 8 predicted proteins | sample MGYA00241809_ERZ501909 | MGnify/ENA primary metagenome ERZ501909 (study PRJEB25962, sample SAMEA2042394) | human gut metagenome | biome: human gut; feature: human-associated habitat; material: faeces... | reverse complement strand
ATAAGCCGAATACTGCTCCTTCAAGTGCTTCCTTAGTCTCTGAATCCGTCTTGGTTACAGTAATCTGCACTTTCTGACGCTCATTTGTCACATCCGTTCCTGCAAATACAACCTTTGTATTCTGGTCGATATAGGAAAGGTCTGCCTCAATCGGTGTATCATCTAATACAAATCCATCAATGGTCTTTGTCTCAACAAGATAATATCTGCCAAGTGGAAGGTCATCAATTCTTGCGATCCCCTTATCATTTGTCACGATGCTTGCCACCTTGTCTCCTGCCTTGTGATATACAGTGTCAAGTCCGTCAGCACTCACGATATCCTCTTTTGCATATACATCAAAGGTTACTCCTGCGAGACTATCCTTGAAGTAATTGAAAATGAAATCATACCAGTGTCCCTTCATAAGAGTGGTATCTGTTACAAACTCACCATCCTTGTTGATTACGATAGAACCTGTCGGAACCTCGTCCTTCATCTCGACATGCTGCACATCGCCTGTATCCTCTACTGTAAACTGGATATCTGTTGCTTTCAGGTATCCGTAAGGAGCAAATTCCTCACGAAGTGTGTAAGTTTCACCTACGACAAGTCTCTTGATCACATGTGCTTCCTTAGCATCAGATGTCCATGTGTCTACCACATTTCCATCCTTATCAAGTACAGTAAGTGTCGCACCTGTAAGCTCTGCACCGCTTGTGATATCTGTCTTTGTAAACTCAAAGGTTGTAGGAGTGTTTTTATACTCGCTGTTATATACAGCAGTCTTAACATCCTGTCCCTGATATTTTGTATCAAAGTTTACTGCTTCCTCATTTGTCACATATCCGGCAGGCTTTACAAGCTCCCTTGCAACATATTTTGCAAATGGATAATCCTTAACAAAAGCAATCTTTCCATTCTCATCAGATGTTGCCTTCTCAAGAAGTGTGCCTTTCTCGATAATTACCTTGCCATCTACATTCTTGATATCCTCGTCTGCATAAAGACCAAATACTGCACCTGCAATTGGTGTATTATCTTCTGCATCAAGCTTAGTTACCGACATATCAAGCTTCTGTCTGTCATCTGAGAAAGTAAGGCTCTCCTTGATAACAGGTGTCTTATCATCCACATATGTGAATGTCACTTTCTGCTCATTCGGATTTAATACATATCCGTATGGAGCTTCCACTTCCACAACTCTGTACTGTCCAAGAGGAAGATTCTTAGCTGTTGCCTTTCCATCCTTGCCAGTTGTAAGAGTTGTCACAAGGTCTCCCTTGCTGTAATACTTAATGCGGTTTCCGTCTGCATCCTTCTGGTTGTCTGCTGTGTAAATATCCTCGGCAGCATAAACTTTGAATTTTGCTCCGGCAAGTGAGCCTTCCTTATAAACAAACTCTTTCTCATATGAGCTTGCAAGAAGTCCACCCTTGAATCCGTCAAGTACCTCTCCCTTCTTTTCTACAGTCAGCTCTCCGACTGCAGGGGCATCGGAATATTCCACAGTAATGATTGCATCATTTGTATCACCATCTGTCTCAAATGCTGTGTCAGTATCAACAGAGATGTTGACATACTTATCATTTACAACATATCCAAATGGTGCAGACACTTCCTCAATGCGGTAGTTACCGATTTTCAGTGCCTCCGGTAAGATTAAATCTCCGTCCTCATCAGTAAAGAATGAAGTATGCTCTACCTTTGACGGATAAGTTGTGTACTGCTTCACATATTCGTTCTTATCAATATTAAAGATCTTAAACTCTGCATTTGGTACAAGTACTGTCTGCTTTGTATCGGAATCCTTCTTGATTACACGAAGCTTTGCAGTAAACTCCCTGTCCAAGAAAACTCTCCATGTCTGAGGCTCTGTTGGATGATTCTCCTTTATCTTTACCTCAAATGGCTTGATTGTTTTCATGTTATGCGGAGTCTTTGACTCAACTACCACATAGGTTCCATAAGGAATTGCAATAGAAACTGCATGTCCCTTGTCATCGGATGTGATTGTTGTTGCTCCGTTTTCCCCGATTACTACCGGAGTTGCCTTGTCAAAGTCATAACTTCCATCTGCCTTTACAGGTAAAGATGATTTCAAATAAACTGTGAACTCTGCACCTGCCAATAAGCCTGCTTCAGTATCATCGCCATTGTCAGATACCTTGATAAGCTGGAATGGCTGCTTGATGACCTGCTCTGCTGAGGTTGTGCTTCTTGATACCTCTGCTACAAGGTCTCCCTCATAGTCGCATACTACATCGTGCTCCTCTTCGTCTAAGAGATACCCCTCTGATGGAGTGATTTCTTTCACATAATAGTTTCCAAGGTAAAGGTTATTGACCTCTGCTTCGCCATTCTTATCTGTTGTAAGTGTTGCTACAAGGTCTCCTGCTTTGAATACGACTCCTGTTGCTCCGTCCGGATGCACGATATCGTTTCTCGCATAAAGACCATAAACTGCACCTTCAAGGCTTGCATCTCCCTGGGCTGCTGCCTTGCCTGATTCCTTGTCTACCTTGTAGATATGAATCTTTGCTGTGGTTCTGTCATTTACAAATGTGTGACTGAATGATGCCTTTGCCTGTGTTTCAGGTAATACATTGAAATTGAAGCTGTAAACATCTTTACTGTTTCTGATATACGCATATGGTGCTTGTGTCTCTGAGACATAATATCCGTTAGAGATTGGCAGATCCACGCTATAGCTTGCCTTTCCGTCCTCACCTGTAGATACTGTCTCAAGAGCTGTACCCTTTGTCACAATAACCTGTCCGGCATAGTTTTTGATGTCATTTCCGGCATAAAGTGTGTACTTGCCACCATCAAGAGGATTCTCTGTGTCAGAGTCCTTCTTTACGACAGATACATCCGCTTTCTGTCTTGTATTCTCAATCGTAGTTGATTCATACTGTACTGTCACAGTCTGATCCTTATACTCAACTGCTACTGTCTGAGGTGTGGTATTGATTGTATACCCGTCAATGCTCTTAATCTCAGTTACCACATAAGTTCCAAGATGAAGGTCAGATAATACCACCTGTCCGTCAGTTCCTGTTGTTAGGCTTTCTGCCACAACATCGCCAGCACTATACACCTTTGTACCATCTGCCTTATAGATATCTGCTCCAGCAGTTACCTTAAAAGTTGCTCCAGAAAGCTTCTTTTTCTCATAAGTGAAATTGCTTCCATTCCATGAGCTAAGCACCTCACCCTCTTTATAGATTGTGATTGCTCCAAGCTGCTCTTTATCTGTTGCAGAGATTCCCGTTGTCTGTCCTGCTTTTACAGTAAGTGTATGAACTTTACCGGAAAGGACATATCCCTTTGGTGCGGTAATCTCTTTTACATAATAAGTGCCTGCAACAAGTGCAGCTGACTTTGCATATCCGTTTCCATCTGTTGTCATGGTCTGTACTCTGTTTGTGCATCCGCTGTCAGAATAGATTCCATAGACTGCACCGGAAAGCTTCACTCCGCTTGACTCATCTGTCTTTGTAAGCTCACCATATCCGATATTCTCTGTCTTGACCTTGATATATGCTTTGATAGGATCTGCTGTCGGTCTTTCAGAAATAAACTCCTGATATCCGCTCTTTCCTGTAAGCCAGAATACACAGCTTGATGTTGTCTCAACCTTGCCAGCATTGGATGTGAATGTTCCTGTTGTAGCTGTAGTATTCACGCTCGTTGAAGAGATTGTAATACTGTTGCCATTCTTATCAACAGAATATCCGCTGATGCCAAAATCAAAATCCGATAAAACACCATTTCTGTCAGATAATGTTGTTTCAAATCTCTGACTTCCCTCATTCCACTTCAACTCATAAGTTGGTGCCTCACTGGTTCTGCGTGATGCAAAACTTGGAAGCGTTGCATTGTAGGAGCTGCTGATATTGTCCCTGAGTCTCTCATAATAGCTGTATGAAGAATCAGGACTTGGTGCTGTGTTACAGAGCTTTCTTGCTGCCGAATCACCACTTCCGGTTCCAAAGATATCTGCTACAATAACCCATACCATTGCCTGAGTTGCGATATACTCATCGCACTGACTGTTGCTTGGTGCCGCCTTTTGTGTACTGTTAAACCCATAATAAAGGCAGTAACTTAAAAGCTTTCTCTGCTGTGCTGACATTGATGTGCTCGCATCATCGTAGCTGTTCATAAGCTGACCGCCATCTGCTCTTAATCCGAAATTCATACAATATGCAGAATTTCCGTCAAGAATTGAATACAGAATCTTGCCATGATTATATCCGGGCTTCAGCTCACTTACTTCTCCGGAATTTTTGACTGACGCATTCCAGAACGCAATATTTGCCTGCGGACTGGCTGCAAATGCTGTTGTTCCATTCGTAAAGAGTGTTCCAACCAGTGTGAGCATAGCCATAAATCCTGCCATAAAACGCTTTAGTTTCTGTTTCATGTGCTCTTTCCTCCTTAATTTACGCATAAAAAAAGAAAGACATAAGTTTATGGCTTACATCTTTCTTCCTTCTGCTTCTATTCGTTTTTATTTATCTGTGACATCGAAACTCGTAATAGTCTGTGCCGCCTGTCGTGTAAACTCCATCATAACTGATGTAGAATACCGGATCTGTTTCCAAAAGTAACATACTTGCAATATATTCTGCGATTGCATCCTCAGATGATAACTGCTGTCCATCAATGGTACTTGCTTTGTTGAGGTCTGTCTCTACAAACACACTATAATAAGAGCCTTCCATACCATCGTAAGGATAATACTCATTGTACTCTTCCTGCGTGATACTACCGTCATTCAAATGATTCTGTAAATTCTGCTGTGTGGTAATCATCCCTCCTGCCTGACACTTTGCTGTTGCAAGTGACACAACATTCTGTGGACTGTACGCCACGGATGCAGGCTGTGGATTGCTCACATTGTCTTTCGGACTGTCTGTAGTCTGACCACCATTACCTGCATTACTCTGATTTCCACCAGCTTCCTTATTACCACTTGCAGGAGCTTTCTGTTCCGGCTCGTCATTCTGCTCTGACTTTTCTTTCTGCTTTGAAGCAGCTTCATTATCAGCGGACCGGTTATCTTCCTTATCAGTCTTCTCTTCTGAATCTTTAGCCTCGGCAATATCTTTGTCTGTCTCTTCGCTTCCAGCTTCGGTTGTGACCTCTGTGACAGCTTCCGTTGCCATTGCTTCTTCAGTTGGCTTTACGCTTTCCGTCTGTTTCTCTGTCTGATTATCAGCCTTTTCCTTACCACCATTACAGGCAGCCATTGAAAAGACCAGTACTGCGGATAATAAGATAATACTTATCTTCTTCATAGTAATCACCCATCCCTTCTCCGCAAGAGGGACGGGCTTTGTGTTCCGTGCCATCCACCCTTGCGGTGAACTATTTATCTGTAATGCACGGGACACATAGGACTGTCCCGTATTCTGTGCATCTTAAACTCCTTTCATTATACCAGCTCTCTTATTTTAAAGAAATACTGCATAAGTCGTCTGTTTTTCTTATAATTTAAGAATAAACCCTTTACCTGCATACGCTCACCTCCTCTCAGAATGTGCCCATTCTTACGAATGAAAGAAATACCCTTGCCACCATAGCGAATAGAAGAAGAATTATTTTGGCAAGTCCTAAGACCAGCTTCAAAGCTCCAAGAATTATCCTTAATATCCACTTGAGTATCTCTAAAATTACTGTTCCTACGGCTCCCATAACTCTTCTCATAATAATCAGTCTCCTTTCGACATCCATCCCATTGCAAGTCCTGCAACATCTGCATCGTCCATAACATCTTCTGTAGGTTCTTGTGCTTCACTATTGGCTGCCTGCATTATTACCGGCTGACCAACATTCATCCCGGATATCACTCCGCCTAACAGCCTTATGACCTCTTTCCTAGCCTCATTGGTTGCTGCTTCAATGACTTCTTCCTTAATGTCATCAATATCTTCTGACCGGATATATTCAGCCCTCTCTTTTTCCTTCTTCTTGATAACAAAAGTTTCTTTTCCATAATTATCAATGTAGAACTGAATCGCATCTATAATGAACTGGTTCTTAGATTTGAAAATCTTCGGATCAAGGTTCTGAATCACATCATTGATTTTCACATGCTGAGGATTGCTCATGTTGAGGCGGACAGAAGTTTTTACTTCATATTCAAGTCTTCTTCCCATCATCTGCCTCCTTATGATAATCGCTTAGTGCTTTTAAGCCCCATCGTGGCAAGCTGCTCATATCCTCTTGCATTTGCCTTTACATCAAGGTTATAGGAAATGTTCTTGGCATCATGATTACCAAAATTCTTCATCACAACTGCCCCGCCTCCGACAAATACAATCGGTGTAGTCTTTAAGTTATACCCAAACTCACGGATTGAGTTATATACCTTATCAACAAAATCCTCTATCTCTGCCTTAATAATGGCAAAGTATTCATCATCAATATCTGACCTGCCATATCGCATGATGTTCTGTATCTCTGACTCGTCTACCTCTCCGTTAAGCTGTCTTACACACTGCTCATTGATAGAACGCATACAGGTAATAAGACCTTTTGGAATCGTCACACACTTTGATTCATCCGGAGACTTGTTGATTACCGGCATAATATCGATTGTCCAGCTTCCAATATCTACTATCAGTGTTTTCTTTGCCATAGCAGGAATCTTGTCCACTACTGCTGCATAGCACTGAGGAAATACTGCCACATCATCAATTTCAATATGATATGACTCATTCTCATATTTGAAGCTTACACGCTTATTCTTTGTCAGGTACTTGATAAAATCATTCTTCTCTGCTCCAAACCTTGTAAGTGGAAGTCCTACGGCAAGGAATACCTTTGCCTCTGCAAGACCTCTTCTTTTAAGTTCCTTAGCAACTGCTGCAAGAGTGAGAAGATAAAAGCTGTCATCTTCGACCTTTGTATCCTTTACTTCCTGCCTCACAGTTCCAACCTTATAGAACTTTCCTTCATACTCAAGTACATCGCCGAAAAGTGCCGGAGTTGTTGTAATCTCCTTAACACCTGTGACAAATACCTGAGAGATTGTTTTCATCATTGACCAGCCATGATCAATGCCGATTACTTCTAACTTGTTATTCATATGTTTTGCACATCCTTTCTTCTTAAACAGCCACTTGAACATCTTAACCACCTACTTTCCTATCAGCTTTCGCATACAAGGAAAACAATAACCATTCCCTTGATAATATGGACATCCGACACATTCCGCTGGAAGCTTCTGTTCTTTTTTCTTAGATGGTTTACAACATGTTCCATTGGCACATCTGTTGTTATGTCCCCAGAAGAATCTACAATGCATACAATCTTTTAATTCTCTTTCAAGCTTTTCTTCTGGAGATACAAACCTGCGTTTCTTATGCTTATCTCTTTTTTCAACTGTTCCCACCAGAGCTCTCCTCCCTTCCAAGGAGTGATTGCTCTCTTATACTTTCCAATATCCTGTCCGACTCACCTGCTGTCCTTGCTAATGAATACAATACGATAAGAACAATAATTATAAATGCTATGCAAAATCCCATCATCACTTTATCCTCCTTCAAATTAGTTGCCATATAGACAAAATTTGAATTTGGAAGTGATATAGTCTACATGGCTATGCTTAATGCTAAGCATGTAGGTACACGCCAGTCTTCTAGACTCCTATATCGCCCCGTGTACAAAGAGGTGTTCTCACCTCCGGGAGTTACAGACGAGCCACAAAATGTGTTTCACGACGCCCTTCTGAATTATCAGAAGCACTATCTCCTCTTTTAGCCTTTTGAGGATAAGGACAAACTTCTCGCCCTCTGTGGTTGATTATCCTTACGCAACATGCCGAATCCTTTTTCCAGATTTCCATCCAACTTCTCACCCTTCATCTTTCGATCCATCAGGCTACTAATATGATAGCTGTGACTTTCATCTTCCAGGTACATGCCCCATAAATTTACTACCTACAGATACTCTGCAGTGCAAACTACTTTGCAAATCTGTAACTGATTATTAAATTGTTCATCCCAAGTTTTTCTTGGAATGTCCATATATTACATTAGTTTCTATAATGCCGAAAGTGACAATCACGGGTCTTTTTTATCAAAACAGGTACTATTGTGGTCTTTTTTATCTTCGCCTGACAATTTATTCCAAATATGTTTGGGCAATGGTCTTGTTGGTTCCTTAAATTTCTCCAAATACATTTCAAAAATATCTGTATTAATCAATGCTGAATTTCCAACCTTATATACTGCCCCTGCTTCTGAAGCCAAAACCATAATCCTTGATTTACTTATGCCATAAATAATGGCTCCCTCAGTAGCATTTACATATTTTTTCATAATGTCTTTTGTATCTGAATAGAACTTATATGAGTTACTCATTCAATTCACCTTCTTCCTGTCCGTATAACGGCTCTTTCAAAGGTCTTACAGGTTGTCTGAATTGCTCCATATAATTATCAAATATTTCCAAATTGATTAACACAGTCCCCCCTGTTCCCTCATTTATTTTATATGTTGCACCTGCTGCTCTAGCCAACTCAATAAATCTATGTCTGCCAATACTGTATATAATTGAAGCTTCTCCAATTCTCGCAAACTTTTTAATTATCTGTTTATTCGTTCCAGGCACTTTGTATATGTGTTTCATAAACTCATCAAACCTTTCCTTTTTTACTAAATGAATACGGGTAAGCTTGTATAAAGAACCTGCCGCCTTAGCAATATATTCAGTTTCTTCAACACTTAATCCATATTCCTGAGCCACCGCTTCGACCCTTATGTATCTTTTTATTACCTCTGCACCATGTAGGTAAGCCCTAACATCCGGCTGTAATTGTGTTACCATCCTTTTCACCTACTTATAAAATTCATCATCAACTATGTGGAATGTCTCAATATACTCATCAAATATCTTCAAATTCACAAGTACTAACTGACCTAACTTATAAATTGCCTTGGCGTCCTTAGCCATTTGCATAAACTTTGATACGCTCATATGATACATTTCTGCTCCTTCGCTATACCTTACAAATTTTGTATTACCATTCTTCTTAAATTCCTGATATGTCTTTGTGTGCTCCATATTAATCTCCTTTCGCTATTTCAGTTGCTCCTATAACGCAAAAAGAGGACATCTTCTAAATTTCTTTAGAAAATGTCCTCTAAGTAATACAATCTTTAATTTTTCAGACTAAGCAATCTGTACTAACCTGTACTAATCTTTTTTTGACTATGCCAAAAATTGGTCAAATCTTGGTCAAAACCCCTTGACCAACTATATATTTTAGTACATCCAAGTGCTGAAACCCTTGATTTTCCTGCATTCTTACTTATCAATAGACTTCATTGTCGGGAAGAGCAGAACATCTCTAATTGCAGGTGAATCTGTAAGCAGCATAACAAGTCTGTCAATACCGTAACCGATACCGCCTGTTGGTGGCATACCTACTGCAAGTGCGTTAAGGAAGTCCTCATCTGTGTGCTGTGCTTCCTCATCACCGTTCTCTGCGTTCTTATCCTGCTGTGCGAAACGCTCTCTCTGGTCGATTGGGTCATTAAGCTCTGAGTATGCATTACACATTTCCCATGTGTTAATGAAAAGCTCGAAACGTTCAACCTTCTCTGGATCAGATGGCTTCTTCTTAGTAAGTGGAGATATTGCAAGAGGATGATCCATAATGAATGTAGGCTGGATTAAATTCTCCTCGCAGTACTCCTCAAAGAAGAGATTGATGATGTCGCCCTTAGTGTGACGCTCCTCGAACTCAATTCCTCTCTCCTTAGCAAGAGCCTTAGCTTCTTCATCAGTCTTAATTGTATCAAAATCAACACCAGCATATTCCTTAATTGCGTCATTCATAGTAAGTCTTCTGAATGGCTTTCCAAGGTCAATCTCAGTGCCGTTGTAAGTAATCTTAGTTGTACCGCATACAGTCTCAGCAAGGTGTCTGAACATACTCTCAGTAAGTTCCATCATACCTTCGTAATCTGTGTATGCCTGGTAAAGCTCCATAAGTGTGAACTCAGGGTTGTGTCTTGTATCAACACCCTCGTTACGGTATACTCGTCCGATTTCATAAACTCTCTCAAGACCACCAACGATAAGTCTCTTAAGATAAAGTTCTAATGAAATACGAAGTTTAACGTCTTCATCAAGTGCATTGTAATGAGTCTCAAATGGTCTTGCTGCC
>ENA-OPSP01000143-OPSP01000143.1-human-gut-metagenome-genome-assembly--contig:-NODE-143-length-10466-cov-3.556911_pt1 | contig 10466 bp, 9 predicted proteins | sample MGYA00241809_ERZ501909 | MGnify/ENA primary metagenome ERZ501909 (study PRJEB25962, sample SAMEA2042394) | human gut metagenome | biome: human gut; feature: human-associated habitat; material: faeces... | reverse complement strand
ATCATATTACGCAACAGCCAGAGATGAACTTGAAAAAAATAAGGATTCCATGAACGAACTTGAGTGGATTGGAAAAAATTTATAAAGCACACACCAAATTCAAGTTTGTAGAATAAAGAAAATCGGGATTTTTAGAACAAAATATTTTATAAGATTAATGAGATTTTAAAAAGGAGGATTGGATATGAAAATTTTGAAAAGTATTCTTAATTATATTCCATTAGCCACGTTTATCATATTTGTGGTTACTGATGGTATTTTTTCTCTAACATCAGCATTAATTTTTGTTATTTCAACGATTGGTCTATTAATTGGAAAAGAAAAAACAGAGATGAAGAATTGAGAAATTTCCAGTTTATAGATTACATCTTATAAATCACCTGTAAATCACCAACTTTAAACTATATATAATAACTTTGATAAAAAGAAACAGAGCAAGTACTTGAGTATAGAAACTTAAGTGCTTGCGCTTATTTTATTTATAGACGGTTTTATGGATGACAAAATGAATGATGTAATTGATGAAGTGCAGAAAAGACTTGGAGAAGTAGAATGATTGTAAATGGAAGTTCTAACTTGGTTGAGTTTTATGTTAAAATGGGTAAAATGAATTGTAATTTATAGAGAAAAGCACATGTCAAAGAATCTTTGCGTAACTATATATGCAATGTAATGTGATGATTGCTTTATTTTGAACATTATTTTTCGGATAATATTATTGAAAGGAGGTCGTAATATTATGAATATAGGAAATCAAATTTTGAACATTCGGAAAGAAAATCAATTAACACAAGAGGAGTTTGGCAATTTGATATTTCTCTTGACACATTACTAAAGGAGGATTCAAAAATGGTACAATCTATGGATAAAGAAAGAGCAATGGGCATAATAAAACACGAAAAATCAAAGAGTGACAAAAAGGTAGTTCAATATATTAAAGAACATGATTAAATGAATTTAATAAGGGTGGTCATGTTGTGCAGCATGTGTGAGAATAAAAGGAGATGACAGCATTATGAACAAGGCATATGAGCGAGAAACAGAAATGTGGAATCAGGTATTTAAGGAATGTACACCTGTGGATTTAAGAACTTTAGATTTACAAGTTGAAACAATGTTTGACGAAGCGTTAAAGCTGTTTGCACAAAAAACAACAAATGTATTAGATTTTGGCTGTGGTACAGGAGATATTTCTTTTCAATATTTGCAGTATCAGCCTACACACAAAGTTTTAGGAATTGATGCTTCAAAAACGGGCATAGAATTTGCAACTGAAACAGCAAGATTAAGTGATTATAAAACGGCAACTTTTCTTGAAGGTACAGACCATACGGTAAAGCAATTAGAAGAAAATTCATTTGATGGAGTGATATTATCAAATGTGTTGGATGTAATGCCCAAAGATGTGTCAAAGGAGGTAGTTGAAGATTTAGAACGGGTATTGAAGCCTGGTGGATATTGGTTTATTAAAATGAATCCGTATTATTCAAAAGAAGAACTGGAAAGTTTCGGATATGAGAATATGGGAAATAACATTTATGAAGAGAATCATATTATGAGACTAAGACAGGCTACAACAAATTACTGGAAAGAAAGATTTGCACGTTTTGGAAAGGAAATTATTTATCTGGAATTTGAGTATCCGTGGCAGGAGGGAATGAATCGTCTGTTTGTTTACCAGAGTTAAAAGAATCTGGATGTGCCACATTTGCAATAATAAGAAGTTTGCGTTATAATACTGTTTAAACAAGTCGTGAAATTTAGTATTGATTTAGGAGATATCGCTTATGAGAGTATTTTATAGGCTTATTATTACTGCTATAATTTTAATGATTGGGGCGTGTGCTTTAAAGGTATATAAAAAAGAGGGTGCACTGGCAAGAGTTGTGTTTTTATATGAGCTTGGTGCATTTATGTGTGGGATAATATTTTTAGTGTATACATATGTTCCAGGGACTACCATTACAGTGTTGTGTAAGGGACTTATTATGGCGAGCTTTGACTGGCTGCTTGTACTTCTTATGTATTATACCCAGTATTATACAGGCATGTTTAAGGGCGTTATGGGTGTAAAAGTTTTTATGATTGCCTATTCGCTGTTTGAGACCGTTGCATTTTTGATTAATGCATGGACGAGATGGATATTTGATATAACAGATATATCGGGTGACCAGATAATTGTTCAGTTTGCAAAAGGTAATGTTCTGGGCAGGTTACATTATGTATTTGCTTATGGCATTATGTTGCTGCTTATTTTAAGTTATATAGTAATGGTTGAGAGAATGTCAAGATTCTACAGATTCAGGTATTTTGCTATTCTCATATTATTATTAGCTGCATTTTTGCTTGATATAATGACTACATGGTCTGATTCAATATATGACATGTCAATGGTTGCATTTGGTATCATGTCTGTACTTATATATTATCTGACATACAGTTATGTTCCTAATGAGCTTATTGAGAATACATTTTCACTTATAATCAGGGATATGAATAGTGGAATTATATGCTTTGATAATGCCGGAAGATGTATATACTGTAATGGTATTGTTAAAGAAATGTATTCTATTACTGATAATATTAATGAAGTCGAGCATAATTATGCAAGCTGGCTTCAGACTCAGACAGAGCATGATAATAAGAAATTCAGGCAGACAATCAGCGTGGGGAATGAGAGAAGAAGCTTTGATATTTCATATAATCGTGTATATGATGATAAGCATAATTTTATATGTGATTATTTCATATTTAATGATCGTACTGAAGCTGTTGAGCTTTTAGAATATGAAAAGTTCAGAGCTACACATGATAATCTCACGGGACTTCTTAATAAGGAGCAGTTCTATGAGGAAACTGCCAATGTAGTGCGAAACGACAGGAATCACAAATATTGCCTGGTGTGCAGTAATATTAAAGATTTTAAGCTTGTTAATGAGCTTTTTGGAATCGAAAAAGGTGATGAGATTATTAAAATGCAGGCGGGGCTTATCAAGGCTTCATCTGAAAGTGGCTATATATGTGGAAGAATCCAGAATGACAGATTTGCTGTGTGTATGCCGAAGGACAGTTTTAAGAATGAAATAATGCAGAATAGTATTGTAAGCATGCAGGACAGATTCAACAATGCATCATTTAAGATAAGGGTTGTAGTTGGTGTTTATGATATTGAAGATGTTGATGAGCCTGTAAGTAATATGTGTGATAAAGCATTTATTGCGAGCGAGACTATTAAGAATAATTATGAAGCTAATATTGCATACTATGATGATAAGCTGTTAAAGAGAACTCTTGAAGAAAGAAGAGTTATTGGAGAATTTGAGGGTGCACTTGAAAGAAAAGAATTTAAAATGTTTCTTCAGCCACAGGTTAATACTCATGGTAAGGTTTATGGAGCAGAGGCGCTTGTGCGCTGGCAGCATCCTGATAGAGGGTTACTGTCGCCATTCTTCTTCATTGATATTCTGGAGACGACAGGTCTTATATATAAGCTTGATATGTATATGTGGGAATGTGCAGCAGCTAAATTAAGTGAATGGAAGAAGAAGGGTGATACGGTTCATTATATTTCTGTAAATATATCTACTAAGGATTTTTATCTTATAGATGTATATGAGGTTATTACATCGATTGTTAAGAAATATGATATTGAACCTAAGATGTTAAAGTTAGAGATTACCGAGACAGCACTTATGTCTGATCTTAAGAAGAATATGGAGGTAATTAAGAACCTCAGGGGTTATGGATTTAAGATAGAGATTGATGATTTTGGAAGTGGATATTCTTCGCTGAATATGTTAAAAGATATAAGTGCAGATGTTCTTAAGATTGATATGGCATTCCTTCGTGCTACAGAGAATGAGGTTAAGGGACAGGATATTCTGGAGACTATTATTTCTCTTGGTGGAAGGCTTGGAATGGAGGTAATTACTGAAGGAGTAGAGACAGACAAACAGCTTCTTATGCTGACAGAGATGGGGTGTCATATATTCCAGGGATATTATTTCTCAAAGCCTATACCAGTCGAAGAATTTGAACAAAAATATATGAATGAATAATGGGAGGAAGTTATGAGCGAGAATTGTTCAGGAAGCTGCTCAAGCTGCAGTTCAGACTGCGAATCAAGAAAAGGACCACAGATATTAAGAAATGCCAATAATGGCAAAGTTAAGAAGGTTATAGCTGTTGTCAGTGGCAAGGGAGGTGTTGGTAAATCACTTGTCACATCAATGCTGGCAGTCAAAGCCAATAAGGAAGGAAAGAAAGCGGCAATACTTGATGCAGATATTACAGGACCATCTATTCCTAAGTCTTTTGGACTTACTGAAAGGGTAACATGTAATGAAGATGGAACTGTAATGTATCCTGAGACTTCAAAGAATGGTATTAAGGTTATGTCACTTAATCTTCTTATGGAAAAGGAGACTGATCCGGTTATATGGAGAGGACCTGTTATTGCGGGTGTTGTTAAGCAGTTCTGGGAAGATGTTGACTGGGATGAGACAGACTGTATGTTTGTTGACTGTCCTCCGGGAACAGGAGATGTACCTCTTACTGTTTTCCAGTCTATGCCGATAGACGGAATTATTATTGTAACTTCACCACAGGATCTTGTTTCAATGATTGTGGAGAAGGCAATTAATATGGCTAAGCTTATGAATATTCCGGTTCTTGGAATTGTCGAGAATATGTCTTATTTCAAATGTCCAGATTGCGGTAATATTCATTATATATACGGAAAGAGTAAGATTGATGAAGTGGCAGCAGCTAACGACATCAAGACTGTTGCAAAGCTTCCAATGGACGCAAAGGTAGCTGGACTTGTCGATTCAGGAAAGGCTGAGGAACTTGATGTGTCTGCATTAGATGGAATATTTGATGCAATTATGGCTTAACAGAGAAGAATAATGAAAAGATTGATTTTATTTAAAGGCGGAGTAGAAACATTAGAATTCTTTACAGAGCAGATGGCTGCTGTATGGGAGAAGATGGGCTGCTCCGTTTTCTGGTATAATTTAATGTTACAGCAGGCCAGTTCTTCTGCACTGGTGGAATTTTTCAAGGCTCACAGCTCAGACGAGTGGTATATGTTTACATTTAACTTTGAAGGAATAGCAGGAGAAGCCGGTCTGTATCGTGATGATGGCTGGAATTTCTGGGACTGGGCAGGTGTTAAGGTTGTAAATGTGGTTGTAGATCACCCGCTTTATTACAACAAATATATCCGAAAGCACCCTGAAAAGTATATCCAGCTTGATATTGATGAAATGCATGTCGCATACATGAAAAGGTTTTTCCCGGAAGTACATACTGAATATATGCTTACAGCCGGAACAGAGCTTAATTATAACAGATGTATAATGCCTGATAAGAATTACCTGTCAATGAAGGAAAGACCGATAGATATTATATTTACAGGTAATTACACTCCGAAAAGAATACTAAGGAAACATCTGGATAACATGGATGATGAGTATATAGATTTCTATGAGGGTGTGCTGTCATATCTGATAGACAATCCGTCAGAGACGATTGATGCGGCGGCGGAAAATGCGTTACGCAGGGAATTCCCTGATATTACAGATGAACAGCTTGTCGACTGCATGCCTAATATGATGTATGCAGACCTTGCTGTAAGATTTCACTACAGGGAGCTTGCAATAAGGGCACTGGCTGATTCAGGACTTAAGATTCATACTTATGGCGAAGGTTATAATTATATCGAATGTAACCACCATGAGAATATAATTGAGCATGGAGGTGTTGATTCCAAGGTGTGTCTTGATATGATTAGTCAGGCAAAGATTTCTCTTAATGTAATGCCATGGTTTAAGATGGGCGCACACGACAGAGTGTTTAATACTATGCTTAATGGAGGTGTTGCACTTACTGATACTTCGCTGTTTTATGAGAACACATTTGCAGATGGTGAAGATGTGTTGTTCTATTCACTTGAGGATTTAAGAGACTATGAAAAGTCGGGATATGATGAGTGTATTGCGGCACGAATTACGGATAAGGTTAAATGTGTATTAGCTGATACGAAACATTTGCAGGAAATCGCTGACAGCGGGTATGAATGCTGTAAGGGCAGACATAGCTGGATTGAGAGGGCTGTAGTGATTGAGAAGTATTTTCTTTAAAGGGAATTATATGTTTTTGGTATTTTTACTCCCAATTGCTTTAACTTACTCCCAAATTGCTTTATAATTGGGAGAAAGTTGAAGAGATTGGGAGAATATAATAAGTATAGTGAGGACACTTTTTCTGTACTCCATGCCATAAATCACTAGAATATATGACTCAATTACAGTATTATTATAATTAACAGATACAGACAGGTTATTTAATGATAGGAGTATATTATGGCAAATTCACAAAAAGGCAAGATTGATATGACCACAGGTCGTATTATGAGAAATATTATACTGTTTGCGATACCGATTATTATTGGAAATGTTTTGCAGCAGTTATATACTACGGTTGATGCACTTGTAATAGGTAAATACTGTGGTGATACATCTTTAGCTGCGGTAGGAACGAGTTCACAGCCGGTTGAAGTATTATTATGTGTTTTTTTAGGAATAGGAACAGGTGTATCTATTCTTATTTCACAATATATCGGGGCTAAGGAATCGGAAAAGGTTGTTTCAGTATGTGGAACTTCAATAACATTTATATATATTATAGGTATTCCGATTGGAATTCTTGGATGGTTTGCAGCACCGTATATTCTGGAATTCATGAAAGTGCCGCAGGATGTGTGGAATGCTGCATTAATCTACACAAGGGTTGTATTCTTAGGTACACTTGGTAATCTGGGTTATAATATGAATGCCGGAATTTTAAGAGGACTTGGAGACAGCAAGGCTTCACTATGGTTTCTGGTTGTATCATGTGTTTCTAATATAGTATTTGATTTATTGTTTGTTGCAGGTTTTGGAATGGATGTAGCTGGGGCAGCACTTTCTACAAGTATTGCCATGTTTATTTCATGGATTGTAAGTATTGTTTATATAAGAAAGAAGTTTCCAGAGATACAGTTTACATTTTTGCCGAGAAGATTCTCTGGAACAATGATGAAAGACATTCTGGCTATTGGCTTACCTGTTGGTCTTAACAATTCACTATATTCATTAGGACATGTTGCATTACAGACCTTTAATAACTCACAGGGTGCTATATTTATGGCAGGAGGTGCAGTAGCAGGAAGAATTACAGGATGCTCTAACATAGCAATTACCGGATTATCTTCGGCGGCCACTACATTTTCAGGACAGAATTATGGTGCTAAGAAATACTCAAGAATTAAAGAGGGACACTGGAGAGTTCCATTGTGTTCAGGTCTGATTACATTAAGTTTTGGATTGTTCTTTATAATGATACATAAACCTATAATCCGTTTCTTTTCATCAGATGAAATGGTATTGATGTATGCGAGCAGGCATGTTATTGTCATGCTGCTTTCCCAGTGGTTTTATGCTATTTTTAACTGTATAATATCTATTGTAAACGGAACCGGAAAGGTGCGTTATACTACAATTGTCAACATTCTTATGCTTTGGGCAGTCAGAATTCCGAGTGCCTATATTATTAACAGATACTTTGATGGAACATGGGTAATGTTGTGCTTCCCAATTTCTTTCAGCTTTGGAATGTTTGCAATGATAGGTTATTATCTGTTCTCGCCAGCATGGAAGGAAGTAATGAGACTGGCTGAAAAAAATTCATAATGCCGGTAAAATATAAACCCCTGTATCAACATGCATGGAATTGTTGATACAGGGGTATTAATTTAACAAAATGTTATTTCAGAATAATTACTGAAGGAGTGTAAGAACACCCTGATTAGCCTGGTTAGCCTGTGCAAGCATAGACTGTCCGGCCTGAGCTAAGATGTTATTCTTGCTGTAGTTAACCATCTCTTCAGCCATATCTGTATCACGGATACGAGATTCAGCTGTCTGCATATTCTCTGAAGCTGTGTCAAGATTGTTGATTGTGTGCTCAAGTCTGTTCTGAACGGCACCCATCTTACCTCTGGCTGCTGAAACCTTCTTGATAGCGGCGTCAATTGTAGTTGTAGCTGTCTTAGCACTGTTCTGAGTGCTGAGGTCAACAGATTTTCCACCAACACCAAGAGCATCTGCACTCATATCATCAAGTGTGAAGTTCATTGTCTGACCTTCATTAGCACCAATCTGGAGAACAATTCCCTGACCTGCTGCACTTGAAGATGGCTTTAAGTTAAGAGTAGTTGTGGCAGCTGCATCTGCTTCGGCATCAATGCCAGTCTTGGCTTTAATTAATGCAGCCATAGCGGCTGTGTCTTCATTGGCAATACCCTGTGCGGCGTCTGCAAGTGTTACATAGTTTACATCCTTATAATCATCACCAAGTTTTGAAGGATCAGTAACATATGCAAATTTCTCACCATTCACTGTGAATATCTTATCTTCAATATTGCCTGTTCCATCATAGGCACCAATATTATCTGATAATTGCTGATAAGAATCAACACCACCTGTTTTAGTTGTAGATTTTGCAGCGGCACCATTCTGAGAAACTAATACTGCAGAAGAAGTAGCACCTTTTTCTTTAGCAGTAAATACAAGTTTACCATTTGTATCTGCAGTTACATCATATGAATTTCCTAATTCAGTAGCATTTAATGCTTCGGCAAATGCTGCACCAGATTTAGGTGCGGTAGCAGAAGCGTTGCCGTTTGCTTCTGCAGTTGTTAAATCTTTTCCATTGACAGAATACTTACCAGATGTTTTATCGTAATGTACTGTAACATTGGTTGTTGAAGCATTACCATTGTTATCTAATATAGTTACTGAAAATGTTGAATCAGCATTATCACCAATTGCAGTAACATGACCCTCTGTAGTATTAACCTGAGCTGTAGCATCTACAGTTGTGAGATTATTCTCGGCAGTCTTGCTTACTGATGCATTAACTTTGCTGCTAGACATAGAGCCATCAAGTAACTTCATTGTGTTGAACTCTGTTGTATCAGAGATTCTTGTTAACTCGCTCTGAAGCTGCTCGATTTCGTTCTGTACAGCCTCTCTGTCGTCATCTGTCTCAGTGCCATTAGCAGCCTGAACTGCAAGCTCTCTCATTCTCTGAAGGATAGAGTGCTGCTCGTTTAAAGCACCTTCTGCTGTCTGGATAAGTGAAATACCATCCTGTGCATTAGTTGAAGCCTGGTTAAGACCTCTGATCTGGCTTCTCATCTTTTCTGAGATTGAAAGTCCTGCGGCATCATCAGCTGCACGGTTAATTCTGTAACCTGAAGATAACTTTTCTGTTGATTTAGACTGAGCTGAAGCAACTCCGCTGAGCATTCTGTTAGCATTCATAGCTGACATATTGTGTTGTACTACCATAGTATATACCTCCGTGTATAAATAATATTTTTATGGAAGGGAATCCGTTCCCATTCCATTAGTTAATTAAATAGAAATGTGCTTGACATAACTATTTGATTAGTGTTTATAATAAACAGAATTACCATGCTAATCCTGAGTATTATTTTTTTTAGTATTCTTATCCTCTTTGATAAGATGGCGGATTTTGGAGACTGTCTCCTGCGAGAGCTTAGGTTCTGCATAGTAAGACGGAGCAGAATGCGGATAAGTATTTTCTGAGCTGTCTTTTTTTCTGGAAAGAACCTTACTTCTTACAATGTTAAGTTCTCTGGGGGCATCAATAAGAAGATGAATGTTGCCATCTGTTCCGCCCGAATACACTACCCGGATATCATTTCCAATATTAATAAATTCACCGGGTTTGATTGTGAGCTTTAACATTTCAAAACCTCCTTGCTTTCCATGACCATGCAACAAAATGTTTCAAATTGTTGCATCCCAACAATTACATGGAGGTAAATAATATGGGAACATCTCAACCAATCAGAAGCTTGGATGAACTGACAGCTTTTCGTAGTTATTATTTAAATAAGGAGGTTAATCTTCGTAATTACATGCTGATATGTATGGGACTAAATACTGCATTAAGAATTAGTGATATGTTGCAGTTAAAATGGGGGAATGTGTATGACTTTGATAGGAAACATTATGTGAAACATATTGTTGTATGTGAGGGAAAAACAGGAAAGGAGACAAGAATAGCAATTAATAATAATCTTATAGATGCATTTGAAATGTACATGGGAAGTTTAAAGAGTGTTTCAGGTAATGATTATATTTTTACTGGAAAAACAAAGGGAACGCATTTGTCACGTTCACAGGCATTCAGAATAATTACACATGTAGCGGAAGCCCTTAATATGGAGAATGGAATAAGTTGTCATTCCTTAAGAAAAACTTTTGGATATTATGCATGGAAATATGGAACGCCTCCGGCAATGTTAATGGAAATATATAATCATTCGTCATATGAAATTACTAAAAGATATCTGGGAATCAAACAGGATGACAGAGATAATGTTTTTTTGA
>ENA-OPSP01000133-OPSP01000133.1-human-gut-metagenome-genome-assembly--contig:-NODE-133-length-10825-cov-1.854410_pt1 | contig 10825 bp, 3 predicted proteins | sample MGYA00241809_ERZ501909 | MGnify/ENA primary metagenome ERZ501909 (study PRJEB25962, sample SAMEA2042394) | human gut metagenome | biome: human gut; feature: human-associated habitat; material: faeces... | reverse complement strand
AGCCTGTGATGTGTAGCAGCCGGTTCCATGAACGTCCATCAGCAATTCACCGTCAAATACGGGGAGCTCGGGATGGCTGCCATAGGGCTGGTAATCCTTGAACAACTGGTCACTGGCTGCACTGATAATCTTCAACGGACCGTCTCCCTTGATACCTTTCTCCACGGAAGCCACAGAAGCGATGGTAGGTGAACCGCCCACATCACCTGTTCCATAGTAGCGGTAAACGGTATTCAGGGGAGTGCATTTGGAGAGTTCCATCAAATATCTATTTTCTGAAAGGTCTTCATTATCCCAACGACGACCGTAATCATATCCGTGAGCCAGCATGACGGACGCTCCATCCACTCCTTTCCACAGTCCGATGGTAAAGGGATGCTTGCTCTTACCGTAGAAAGGATTGTTACGCCAATCCAGCTTCTGTGAAGAGAAACCTATCAGTCCACAATGGGCAGCAACAGTAGGCAATGTCCAACCGAATCCGAAGCAATCGGGAAGGAAGATGTCGGTACTTTCTACCCCCAGCTCCTTACGATAGAACTCCTGCCCCAGCATAATGTTGCGAATAAACGATTCAACAGACGGCACCAAAGTGTCGGTAGCATCCCAACTGGCCCCACTCACATGCCATCGACCTGCCTTTACAAAAGCCTTCATCAGTTCGTATTCACGAGGATAATATTCCTTCATCCAAGCATATTTCACTCCACCTTCAAAATTAAAGATATAGTCGGGGTACTGGTTCAAAAGGAAAAGGTTCTGATTCAAGGTATTCCAAACATAATCCTTAATAGTAGTCTGAATGTCCCAGTTCCACTGCGTGTCCAAGTGGGCATCTGCCACCATGTACGCTTTTGCTTTCTTCGGTGCAACGGTCTGAGCCGATAATTGTCCTCCTGCAACGGCCAACATCACGGCTCCCGCTATCAGATGGGTCTTCCCCATCAGTATTCGTCTCTTTTTCATGGTTTTGTTATTATTGTTTTTTCGTAAAAGATAATGTCAATTCGATATAAACCACCGCATTCTTTGTTATAAATGTGCTGCCTCCTCTAACCGCAAACCGCTCTTTCACCTTCTCTCTTTAGCCTCCATCCGGCAACAATAGTTTTCTGACATGTGGAATGTTGGTAACAAAAATAGCCCATCCTTCACTCTCATACTGTACAGATTCGCGACATAGATATGTAAAAAGTCGTCTGTGGCATGATTTTATATATTTATGTCATAAATAGCATACATTTCCTACAGAATACAAACTACTTTTGTATATTGTAAAAATCCAAAAGCTAAGAACATGAAAAAACAATTCCTACTCTCGGCAGTTCTCTGCCTCTCACTGACCGCTTTCGGACAGAAAGTACATCAACTGGCCTCACCCAGCGGAAACATCCGCATCTCGGTGGAGCTGACCGATCAAATCCAATATGATGTAACCCAAGGAAATCAAACACTGATGGACAACTGTGTCATTGGTCTGGAAACTGCCAACCACCAGCTGGGCATCCATCCTAAACTAAACAAAGTAGTACGCCAAAATGTAAACGAGGAACTGACTCCCATCGTACCCCTGAAATTCTCTACTATAACCAACCGCTACAACCAATTGCTACTGAAGTTTAAAGGAGGCTATTCAGTAGAGTTCCGTGCCTTTGATGACGGATTCGCCTACCGCTTCCTTACTGACCTGAAAGGCGAGCAAGAAATAATGAATGAAATCCTCCGCCTGAACTTTGTGGATGATTGCCTGCTACATCTTCAGCAACCTGACGGCTTTAAGACTTCCTATGAAGAAGAATATCGCCACCAAACAAGCAGCGAGTGGAAAAACTCCAATCGCATGGCTCTGCTTCCCCTTTTAGCCAGCACACCCAAAGGTGACAAAATCCTCATGAGTGAAACCAATCTGACAGACTATCCCGCCATGTTTCTGAAAAACGATGGACAAGGCGGCATTACCGCCGTCTTCCCCCGTCTGCCTCTTGAATTCGGAGAAGACGGTGACCGCAGTCTCAAGATTCTGAAAGAAGCCAACTGCATAGCCCGTACCGCAGGCAAGCGCAGTTATCCATGGCGTTACTTCGTCATTACCGACGATGACCGCAAACTTATAGAAAACACTCTATCCTATCGCCTCGCTGAAAAGAATGTCATAGAAAACACCTCTTGGATTAAACCAGGACTAGCCAGCTGGGAATGGTGGAACGGAGCCACACCCTACGGCCCCGACGTGGACTTCAAAGCAGGTTGCAACCTTGACACCTACAAATACTTCATCGACTTCGCATCCCACTACGGCGTAGAATATATAGTAATGGACGAAGGCTGGGCCATGAACACCCGCAACCCCTATAAACCCAATCCCTCGGTAGACATACACGAACTCATCCGCTACGGCAAAGAAAAAAACGTAGGCATTGTGTTATGGCTCACTTGGCTTACGGTAGAAAACCACTTTGACCTATTCGAAACTTTCGAAAAGTGGGGTGTGAAAGGCGTAAAGATAGATTTCATGGATCGTAGCGACCAATGGATGGTAAACTTCTATGAACGCGTAGCACATGAAGCCGCCAAACACCATCTCTTCGTTGACTTTCACGGTGCTTTCAAACCTGCCGGATTAGAATACAAATACCCAAACGTACTCTCCTACGAAGGCGTAAGAGGTATGGAGCAAATGGGCGGATGCCGTCCCGACAACAGTGTCTATTTCCCCTTCATACGCAACGCAGTAGGAGCCATGGACTATACTCCCGGCGCCATGCTTAGCATGCAGCCTGAAGTCTACCATTCCGAACGTCCCAATTCTGCCAGCATCGGCACACGTGCCTATCAGATGGCACTCTTTGTTCTTTTTGAAACCGGCCTGCAGATGATGGCAGACAATCCTACCCTCTATTATCGCAACGACGAGTGTACACGTTTCATCACCCAAGTACCCCAAACATGGGACGAAACCATCGCTCTCGAAGCCAAAGCAGGAGAATATGCCATCGTGGCCAAACGCAAAGGAGAACAATGGTATATAGGAGGCATGACCAACAACCGCGAACGTGAACGGGTCTTTAACATCTCCCTTGATTTCCTGCAAGAAGGAAAAAATTATCTCATGACCTCTTTTGAAGACGGCATCAACGCTGACCACCAAGCCATGGACTATCGCAAGCAAGAACAATCCTTGAAGAAAGGCAACCATATCACAGTCCGTTTGGCACGCAACGGTGGATTCGCTGCGGTCATTCGCTAATCATATCCATACCTATCTGCTCCGTACAAATACATTTCTAAGGATACGGAGCAGATACAAAGCAAACTGTAAGCCTACAACTAAAGAAATATATTGCAAATATTGACTGTTTCCACCTTAAAATATATCTTTGCAACTTAAAATCAATACAACAAGCCACATGAAAGACATATACTGGAAAGGCCATACGATTTTATTGCTTATCAGCCTCTTATGCTGTTTTCCGGATTTTGTGTACGCTTACAGCCTACGGCAATTCTCCAATAAAAACGGTCTTTCCAATAGTGCCATCCAATCCCTTTACCAAGATAGCCAAGGTGTACTATGGATAGGAACATGCGACGGACTGAACGTGTTTGACGGCAACAATATCCACCTATATACGCCCGTTGATGTGTCACGCAACCTATTGTCAGGCAACATTATCAGCCAGATCGTAGAATCAGAGCCAGGCATACTGTGGTTACAAACCAACTACGGGTTAGACAGATTGGATACATACCGACAGACCTGCCGGACCTTTACCGAATTCAAGGACAACATCTTCTTGGCACGAAGCAAAAACAAGTGCATGTTAGTGCTGAAAGATGACGGAAATCTGTATCACTACCAACAAGAGAACCAGAAATTTCTCCAGTTAAACATCTCTTCCATGGATTTTAATAAAGTACTGTCCATGACCATTGATTCCAACAACCTGCTTTGGATATTCGCAACTGGAAACAACACTCGTTGCTATCGTCTGAACCACACGGGAAAAAGCGTGACACTGATTCCGGAAAAGCCATTTGGACATCACGGCTTGAAGCATGCCTTCATCGGAGAAGATTCAGCCTACTTCATTGATGAAACCTATGCCCTCTACGAATATAGTTTCAGCAACCGACAGTGTTACTACATTGCCGACCTGAAAGACGAAATAGAAAAACGAGGTGAAGTATCTTCCATCATCAAACGAGAAAATGACTTCTGTATCGGTTTCAAAAGCAGCGGCTTGATAGTACTGAAATATGAAGCAAACCAAAAGATTAAATACCGTATAGAATACACTGAAATACAGTCGGGCATCTTCTGTCTGATGAAAGACAAATTTCAAGATATCGTATGGGTAGCTACCGACGGAGAAGGGTTATACATGCTTTACAATGACACATTCACCATGACCAACACCCTGCTCAACACTCCCGCATATCAGGTGAACAACCCGGTACGCAGCCTTTACCTCGACCCACAGCAAACCTTATGGATAGGAACCAAAGGCAGTGGCATATTGCGTATACCGAATTATCTTGTCAACAATACACCCGAAAAACATGATCGTCTCATCACCGGTAACAGCACATTGACCGACAACTCCGTCTACTGTTTTGCACCCGGTGGAAAAGACCGACTTTGGATAGGTACGGAAAACGGAATCAATTATTATTCCTACTCTACCCACCAATTGAAAGAACTGGCGGTACAAGCCAATGGAACCAAAGTGAAATATGTGCACTCCATTGATCAAACCAATGACAGTACACTTTGGATTTCCACCGTGGGCGAAGGAATCGTAAAGGTGACACTAGAAAATCAGAGAAAAGATCCTATTGTGAAGCATGCTACACGGACTTTGGTGAGTAACGGACATATGGCATCAAACTATTTTTTCACCTCCTACCGTGAAAGCAGCTCTACGCTGTGGTTCGGGAACAGAGGGCTCGGAGCCTACCGCATTGATGTACGTACTGGAGAAATGGCACAGTTCCGCTTCAACAACTTGGTAAACAGCCAAACCGCCAACGATGTGTTCGCCATACACAAAAACGAGCAAGGCTACTGGCTGGGCACTGGATCAGGGCTTCTCCGCTTCTACTCAAACGAAGACGGAAACCCAGACAGCATCAGTGCAAAGCTCTACACCAACAGCACCGTACATGGTATCTTGGAGGACAACCGAGGCAATCTCTGGGTGAGTACCAATCAAGGATTGATGAGACTCAATCCCCAAGAACAGACCAAGCAGACCTACAACAACGGAAACGGACTGGCCGTGACCGAATTTAGTGATGGAGCCTTCTACAAAGACAATGCTACGGGAATCCTTTTCTTTGGAGGTGTAAACGGCTTCGTCACCGTGAAGCCCGATTCTTACATCACCACGGACTATATGCCCGAAATCAGCCTGAAAGGACTTTCCATCTTCGGTAAGGAATACAACCTGCATGATTTTCTACATTACAAAGACGGGAAGCCCGTGCTACAACTGGACTACAAACACAACTTCTTCCAGCTCAACTTCCGGATAACAGACTACATTAACGGAAACGACTATTTCTACTCCTATAAACTAAAGGAAGCAAGCGACCAATGGATAGAAAACGGAGTTTCACCCAATGCCATCTTCTCCAACCTTTCCCCCGGAGAATATACGCTGTTTGTGAAATACCGCAACAACATCAACGGTAAAGAAAGCCATCCGCAAGCCTTCACCATTTACATCGCTCCTCCCTGGTATCTCAGTACCTGGGCCTATGTGGGCTACTTTTTGTTAGGGTTACTATTATGTACAGGCATAGTCGCCTATGCATTCTATACCTACCGCCTGAAGCGGCAGCACATGATGAAGAAAATGGAACGACAGAAAAAAGAGGAAGTCTATGAATCAAAACTACGCTTCTTCACCAACATCACCCACGAGTTTTGCACCCCCCTCACCCTGATTCAGGGACCGTGCGAGAAGATACTCACCCACAAGGAGACAGATATCTACACGCACCGCTACGCCAAAATGATTCAGCAAAATGTGGAAAAGCTGAATGGTCTCATCGTGGAGTTGCTGGAGTTCAGAAGACTGGAAACGGAAAACAAAATGCTCTCCATACAGCCGCAGCCTGTTTCCGAAAAGTTAAGGGACATCGCCGAATCCTTCGGTGACATGGCGGAAAACAGAGAAATGAACTACTGCCTTGACATCGCCCCCGAACTGACATGGAACACCGACCTGAGCTGCTTCAACAAAATAGCCGGAAACCTCATATCCAACGCTTTCAAGTACACACCCGACAAGGGGAACATCAGCGTAACATTGTACACGAAAAACGAACGTCTTATTTTGAAGATAGCCAATACCGGCAAAGGCATCACACCGGAAAATCTCGGAAAGATATTCGACCGCTATAAGATTCTCGACTCCGTGGAGATGAACGGCAAAAACTCAAGAAACGGACTGGGGTTGGCCATCTGCAAAAACATGGTGACACTGTTGGAAGGAGACATAAACATCGAAAGCACACCGGGCGAACTGACCACCTTCACTGTAAGCCTTCCCTCGCTCCCCCCCAACGGACAAGAAGTACCGCAAACTGCATACGAAGCGGCTTCTCCAAGCATTCCCACCGAAGAGGTGCAAGAATTGCCCGAAAAATACACCCAAGAATTCGACGCAAACAAGCAGACGGTCATGGTGATAGATGATGACCCTTCCATGCTGTGGTTCGTATCCGAAATATTCACAGAGAAATACAACGTACTCTCCTTCAATAATGCCCAAAAGGCATTAGACAGCTTGGAACAACGACAGCCAGACCTCATCATCTCAGACGTGATGATGCCCGATATAGACGGGCTATCCTTCACCTCCACCATCAAGCAACACAAGCTGTGGAGCCATATCCCCCTAATCCTGCTCTCAGCACTGCATCACGAAGACGACCAAGTAAAAGGACTGGAATCGGGGGCGGATGCCTATGTCACCAAGCCTTTCAATGTGAAATATTTGGAAAAGATGGTCTATCATCTCATCCGCCGCGAAGAAAACCTGAAGGAATATTATAGTTCGGCACTCAGCACCTTTACCTGGAAAGAAGGAAGCTGCTTGCACAAAGAAGAACAAGAATTCTTAGAGAAAATGACAGAAGTCATTGAAAAGAACTTAGCCAATCCAGACCTGCAAGTAGAACTTTTGAGTAAGGAAATGGGCTACAGCAGCCGGCAGTTCTACCGCAAACTGAAACCACTTACTGACAAATCGCCTGCCGACATCATCAAAGAATACCGCCTCTCCACGGCGGAACGCTTGTTAGTCTCCAGCAACTTCACCATCGAAGAGCTGATGGACCGCACGGGATTCACCAACCGAAGCACTTTCTATAAAGCTTTTTCACAACGTTACGGAATGCCGCCCCGTCAATACTGCGAACGGCAAAAGAAGAACGTGAGGGAAGGACAGGAAATCACTAATACTTAATCATCTTATACCATCTGCATTTATGAAAAGAAGCTCTTTTTTGAGTATCGCATTCACCGGGCTGCTTGCTACCGCAGCCGCAACAGCACAAACTCACGAACAGCCCGAATGAAATGACCTGAACATTTCGGGAGTGAACAAAGAAACGGCATGCCAAACCGCCATTCCCTTTGCCGACGAAGGACAAGCCCTACGCCTGAGCATCGAGGAATCCCCCTATTATCAAACTCTGAACGGTACATGGAAATTCCATTGGGTGGCCGACCCCGAAAAACGGCCGAAGGATTTCTTCAAGCCCGACTACGACGTAAGTGACTGGGACAACATCAAAGTGCCTGCCACATGGCAGATAGAGGCTGTACGCCATAACAAGCCCTGGGACAAGCCTTTGTATTGCAATACCATTTACCCTTTCTGTGATTACAGTAAAGGAGTACAATGGCCCAACGTCATCCAACCTCGCCCGGCAGACTATACTTTCGCCAACATGCCCAATCCCGTAGGCAGTTACCGACGTGAATTCACTTTGCCCACATCTTGGAAGGGCAGAGATGTATTTATTCGCTTCAATGGAGTGGAAGCAGGTTTCTATCTTTGGTTGAACGGTAAAAAAGTGGGCTATTCAGAAGACAGCTACTTACCTGCCGAGTTCAATCTGACTCCCTATTTACAAGAAGGAAAAAACACATTGGCAGTTGAAGTGTACCGTTTCACCGATGGAAGTTTTCTTGAATGTCAAGATTTCTGGCGGTTCAGCGGTATCTTCCGCGATGTATTCCTATGGTCAGCACCACGCACGCAAATTAGGGACTTCTTCTTCCGAACCGACTTGGACGGAGATTATCGTAATGCTACAGTTTTTTTGGACGTGGAAATCACCGGTAAGAAAAGTTCTGCCGAACTCATAGTGAAGCTCTCCGACACAGAAGGAAAGGAAGTGCTATCACGCACTATCCACGCCACAAAAATAGGTAGTACCCATCTGGAATTCGATGTGAAGAACCCACTGAAATGGACAGCCGAAACACCCAGCCTCTACAACCTGACCCTGACCCTAAAACAGAAGGGAAAAGTGACAGACCTACGTAGTGTAAAGGTAGGCTTCCGCGAAATAGAGTTTGCCAAAAACGGACAACTGCTGATTAACGGCAAACCCACTCTTTTCAAAGGTGTCAACCGCCACGATCACAGCCCATTGAATGGCCGTACCGTCTCCAAAGAAGAGATGGAAAAGGACGTACAACTAATGAAAGCGCTGAACGTAAATGCTGTCCGTACCTCCCATTACCCCAACAACCCTTACTTTTACGACCTATGCGACCGCTATGGCATCTATGTATTGGCAGAAGCCAATGTAGAGTGCCACGGCGAAATGCGTCTCTCACACGAGCCACAGTGGGAAAAATCATTCACCGAGCGCAACGAGAACCAAGTGAAACGTTTCCGTAACCACGCTTCCATCGTAATGTGGTCCATGGGCAACGAATCGGGAAACGGAAACAACTTCTCCACTGCTGAAAAGGCCATCAAACGTTTGGATACTACCCGCCCCACCCACTACGAGGGAAACAGTTCCTTCTGCGACGTGACCAGTTGCATGTACCCAAGTGTGGACTGGCTGGAAAACGTAGGCCGTGAACGATTGGAGAAAATACAAAAGGGCGAGATCGTGAAACCTCACGTAGTATGCGAGTATGCCCATGCCATGGGAAATTCCATAGGAAACTTCCAGGACTACTGGGACTTGATTTACAAGTACGACCAACTGCAAGGCGGTTTCATTTGGGACTGGGTGGACCAGACGTTTGCCATCAAGGACGAGAACCAGCGCGACATCTGGGCTTTTGGCGGCGACATGGGATTTGTAGGCGTCGTCAACGACTCCAACTTCTGTGCCAACGGCTTGATTGCTGCCGACCGCACCCCACACCCGCACATCTACGAAGTGAAGAAGGTATTGCAATATATCCATTTCGAACCGCTCGCCTTCACCCCGAACAAGATAAAGGTCACCAACTGGCATGATTTCATCGGATTGGAAGGATATACCCTCCGCTGGGCAGTGGAATGCGACGGCAAGACCGTTCAGGACGGTGAAATGGATTTCCCCAAGATTGCTCCCAGAAACTCTGCCAACATAGAATTGCCACTGAAAGCGCTGCCTGCCGACGGCAAGGAGTATTTCCTCACACTGCGTGCATTCACCAAGCACGAAGCGCCATTAGTACCGAAAGGACACGAGGTTGCCATCGAACAATGGGAATTGCCTTCTGCACCGTCAGCCAAAACCGTTCAGCCGGTGGAAGGAACGCTGACCGTAGACCGCAACAACGAAACACTGACCGTGAAAGGCAACAACTTCCAGGTAGCTTTCTCTACCCGAAACGGTGAAATGACAGAGTTGAACTACACCGGAAAGAATCTGATTAAAGAAGGGCTACAACCCAACTTCTGGCGCCCGTTGACCGATAATGATATTCCAAATGGGCACCTGATACGCTGCGGCACCTGGAGAAACGCCGGACGCGATGCCAAACTGCAGAACATCGAAGTTGCAGAAGCCGGACAAACGGCTACTGTCACTGCGACCTACCGCATGGAAGAACAAGATGCTGATTTGCAGACTCTCTACAAAATCACTCCCGACGGCAAGGTTCAGGTAACCATGCACTTCACCCCCGGCAAGAAGCCATTGAGCGAGATGCCTCGTCTGGGCATGCGCATGATACTCCCTGCCGAATATGAAATGATGACCTGGCTGGGCCGTGGTCCGCAAGAGACGTATGCCGACCGCAAGACGGGAGCCTTGATAGGCCTATACAACGCAACAGTCTGGGAACAGTACCATCCGTATGTACGAGCCCAAGAGACGGCCAATCATTGTGACGTACGCTGGGTGGCCCTACGTAATGCAACCGGCGAAGGCCTGCTGGTAGTGGGCGAAGAACCGTTGAGCGTAAGCGCTTGGAACTTCCCGATGGAAGACATTGAATACCGTCCCTCACAGATGGAGCGCCGCCACGGTGGAAGCATCCAGAAGAAAGATATGGTATGGCTCAACATCGACCACAAGCAGATGGGCGTAGGCGGTGACAATACCTGGGGAGCACAAGTTCATCCCGAGTACACCATCACTCCGCACGAATGGAAATACAGCTTCACGCTCGCCCCTCTCGCACCGGAGGATGATGCAGCGGAACAAGCGCACAAATAACCGTTAAATACCTCATTCATATGAAATACAAATTTATACGCATACTCTGCTTCACATTGTTGGCCGCAGGCATCGCAGCCTGCACCCCCGGCATGAAAAGCACTACGGAGAAACGGTATGCCTTCGCCGAGATACT
>ENA-OPSP01000128-OPSP01000128.1-human-gut-metagenome-genome-assembly--contig:-NODE-128-length-10966-cov-4.073687_pt1 | contig 10966 bp, 6 predicted proteins | sample MGYA00241809_ERZ501909 | MGnify/ENA primary metagenome ERZ501909 (study PRJEB25962, sample SAMEA2042394) | human gut metagenome | biome: human gut; feature: human-associated habitat; material: faeces... | reverse complement strand
ATAAAAAAAAAATTCGAACAACAGCCAAAACACGTTGACAATATTCCAATTGAGGCTATTAATCTTGATTCTGAACAGGAACAGCCGCCAAAACCTGACAAAGCTGTTGGCAAGAATGTATTCCAGCCTAACAGCAAATACTTTACAATTGTTATATATGGTCTGCTTTTTGTGCTAGGTGCAATTCTTATATATAAGTTCATTGGTAACTGGCCTGCAACCGTCAAGTCATTGGGCAATATATTCCATATACTGTCACCATTTCTTATTGGTGGCATGATTGCGCTTGTTCTTTATCCGTTTATCAAGACCCTTTATAACAGGTTCTTCATGGGGGTATGCCATATCAAGTCCAAGAAAGCCGCCAAAATGCTTTCAATTCTTGTTGCTTACCTGATAGCAGTTGGCGCATTTGCAGTATTAATAGGCTTTGTTGTGCCTCAGATATACAAAAGTATTACAGAGATTGCCAATCAGGCTCCTGTATGGTACGAGAATATCCGCAACTGGTTCACTGAGTTTGAAGATAAGCACGCCAATTCTTCTATTGATTACAATTTCATTAATCAGAAGATTGAAGATGCTCTTCCTAAACTTGTTGACTACATGACTGGTGCACTTACCAATATGGTTCCTTACATTCTTAATACATCCATGGCCATTCTTTCGGGTGTGTTAAACCTTGTTATTGCAATTATCGTGTCCATCTACATGATTTCTGATAATAAGAATATCTTTTATCATTTTAAGAGATTTTTATATGCCGTGCTTCCTAGGAAAACAGCAGACAATACACGCATCATCTGTAAGAATTGTGCAAGCATTTTTATTAATTATATTATCGGCAAATCATTTGACTCAATTATTGTCATGATTATCTGCTTTATTATCATGCTGATTCTCAAGCTACCATATGCTGTTCTTATAAGCGTGATTGTCGGCATAACGAACATGATTCCGTATTTCGGACCATACATCGGTGGCGTGATTGGCGGTGTGATTATTGTTATCGCAAGCCCTATCAAACTTATCATATTTGTAATCATGATTGTCTGCATCCAGCAGGTTGACGGTCTGCTTATTGGACCTCGTATCATCGGCAGTACTACAGGTCTTAAGCCTGTATGGGTTGTGTTCTCAATAACCGTAGGTGGGGCGCTGTTTGGCGTAATTGGAATGTTCCTTGGAGTTCCCGTATTTGCCGTATTAAGCTACCTGTTAAACATTACAGTGCAGCATTTTCTGGACAAAAGAAAAGTCACCGTGCAGCCTTATGACTCGCCCGATGACCTCTAGATTATTTTTTGGTATTAAGAATTCTCACGACATCGTCGAGGGAATTCTTAAATCTTACCACTCTGTAATTCGCACCTTTATGCACATACATCACTTCTGATACTTTCCTTGCAAATGCTTTATTCTTCACAACAATTCTCCAAAAGCCTTTATATAGTATATGCATTTATTATTAATGATTTCTTACTGCGATAAGTTTACAGATAGGATTGCCCATCTGTGAAAATCTTGTCTCATACTCTGTCATTACATTACCCTCGTTAAGTACAGAGTCATTATGTAAGTCAAATGTGACAACAGGAAGCTCCCAGTCTGCCTCTTTAATCTCTTCTAATGAAAAATCGAATAAATCTTTATTATCTGTTTTGAATTCCACCTGTCCGTCCGGCTTTAATATAATGTCATATCTTGCCATGAACTGTCTTGAGGTAAGTCTTCTCTTCGCATGTCTGTCTTTTGGCCATGGATCTGAAAAATTAAGGTATATTCTGTCTACCTCTCCCGCTCCAAACACCTCACATATTGCCTCTGCATCCATTCTGATGAATCTTAAATTAGGAAGCTGAAGCTCATCCTGTTTCTCTACAGCTCTTAAAAGCACGCTTGAATACTTCTCTATACCCACATAATTAATATCAGGATTATTTGCTGCCAGTGTTGTTATAAATGTGCCTTTACCCATACCAATCTCAATACGGATTGGATTATCGTTACCGAAAACCTGTGACCATGTGCCTTTCATCCCCTCTGGCTCCGTAAACACATATTCATTCTCTATCATTACTTCCCTTGCTCCGGGTACATTTCTAAGTCTCATACATTACTCCTATCTTTTATTTACTCAATCTCCCTGAAAGCATATGCCGCACACAGACATAGCCGAAATCTAAGTTTCCTATATATTATTTACCATAAATATCACTTTTTGCCAAGCAGGGTTTACTTATGGACAATCCTAAGCTAAAATATAATGGTATATTATATTAATCGGAGGAATTATCCATATAATGAAAAAACATTTTCTTAAAGGATTACTTATAAAGATAACCAGCGCAGTATCTGCCACGGTATTAGCATGTTCTGTATTTACCACAGATGCACACGCTGCCGCATATAACATAACCTATTCTGAAACAGGCACTGCTAATACTGAAGTTTCATGGCCTGATGCCCCAGAAGTTAATTCCAGCAGTTGTATTCTTGTTGATGCTGACACAGGCTCTATTCTATTCGAAAGAAACTCACATGAAAAATGTTATCCTGCCAGCACAACCAAAATTCTTACCGGTCTTCTTACCATTGAGAACTGCAATATGGATGATGTAGTAACATTTTCACAGGCCGCAGCCACTTCCATCAATATATATGAGGATGCTAATTTAGGTTGTAAGGTTGGAGAACAGTTTACTGTAAACCAGCTTCTCCATGGACTATTATTATACTCTGCCAATGAAATGGCCTATGCTCTCGGTGAGCATGTAGCCGGCTCCATAGACGCATTTGTTGATATGATGAATGCCAAGGCAAAAGAACTTGGTGCTTTGAATACACATTTTGCCAATGCAAGCGGATTATATAATACCAACCACTACACAACAGCATATGATATGGCAATGATTGCAAGAGGCTGTTATAATAATGCTTCTTTCGTAAGCATTGATTCTACTGCTGACGCATATGTAATTCCTGCAACTAACATGTCTGCACAGCGTACAATCAGACACAGACATAAGATGTTGAAAGGCCGTTCTTACTATTATGAATACTGTAAGGGTGGAAAGACAGGATATACTGATGAATCCCAGAACACACTTGTAACATTTGCAGAAAAAGATGGCATGCGTCTCATATGTGTTGTATTTAAGGAAGCAACAGATGATTTAAGATATACTGATACAAAAACGCTTTTTGACTGGGGCTTTTCTAATTTTCAGAAATCAACAACTACAGGAAGTCAGCTCGGAGCTATGTTTTCCAATGATAATTATTATAATTCAGCTGTTTTCTCGACACTTTCACTAAACTTCGGACTGAATGCTTCATTTATCACAATACCTAATAAAAGTTCATTATCAAATGTAACTATGACGGTTGATGATAATTATGACATGACCAATGAGAATGGTGTTATGACAACACATCTTAAGTTCCTGTACAATGATAATACTGTAGGCACAACTACACTTAATATATCTGCTGCCGGCACTGACACCGGAAGCCTGCTTCCTTATGTCAGTACAGATGTTTCTTCATCATATAAGCCTAAGACATGCATTAAAATCAATATCTGGGTAGTTGTTGGCATCGGTGCTGTTATATTATTCATTATTTATATAATTGAAGAACGTGCCAGAAGAAAACGTCAGAGAAGACATTACAACAGAAGAAGACGCAGATTATAACAAACAGAGGATTCGGAGCTATACCCTGAATCCTCTGTTTTCTATATTATCTGTCTGTGTCTCATTACTGATTCCGCCCCTAGAATATGTAAGACCTGAATATACTGTCTGTGTATTCTTCATCAGTGGTTCTGATGTATCCTGTTTACTGACTTCATAGAAAGATTCCCTTAAATTCTTCAGCAATCCCCTGACGCGTTTTAATTCTGCTTTGTTAAGATTTACTGATACAGATATAAGAGTTCTTTTTATATGATTATATATCACAAAAAGATTAGCAGACACTTCATATTGCATATCCAATCCACTTATCAGCTGGTCAATAACCTTACCAGACATATATATGTTATCCCTTATCTGCATTTCTTCATCTGATTCGCATGCATCTTCAAGATACCGGTCTGCTAAATCATACAGAATTACAACAAGCTGTGATGCAGTGGCTTGCGTAATCCTATATTGAAATGTTTTTATCAATTCATTAGTCATACATTTCCTTTCCAATACGACTACTACAACATTATTACTACATTTACTGTAATAGCTGCAATACCTGTGAAGGTCTTTCATTAGCCTGTGCAAGTATTGATGTTGCAGCCTGTGTAAGAACTGTTTCTGATGTATATGTTGTCATTTCCTCTGCCATATCAGTATCTATCATAGTTGATAAAGACTTGGTGAGATTCTCGTTAGAAACATCAAGGTTATTAGTTGTATGATCAAATCTGTTCTCATATGCACCAAGCTTCGAACGTATTTCATTAGTCCTGGTAATAGCCTGGTCTACAGTTGATATAGCCTGTGATGCTGTATAATGAGTCATAACATTAAGATTATCTGTTCCTAATGTATATGTTGTAATTGCCGGTATATCAATAACAATAACCTGATCCTGATTAGCTCCTACATGTATGCTCATTGTACCAACATCTGTAACTTCCTGATTGATCGTTTTTGCTGTTCCTGCACCAGCAACAGATGAACCATTATTGTTGCTGTCATCAAAAATAGTTCCCACTGTATTCCCCGGAACATCCAAAGAAAAATTCTTATTATTAACATCTGTTACTGTTATAACAGTTCCTTTTGTAGAAACAATTGCTGAATTGGCAAATCCTACTCTGTCTCCATTATTATCAGTAGCAATCTCTGCCTTAACATCACTTCCCTCTACGAGAATTCCATCCTTTGCAGCAGCCTGTGGTATTCCAAGCATATTTGCAAGACTTGCATTATCACATGTTATATTCATTCTCTGGTCACTTCCGTACTGATTAGTCATAATAACAAGTGTCGAACCCGCATAACTGGCTGTTGGCTCATAGCCTGCATATTCTGTTCCATTAGCTGCTGTATCATTATTAAGGCTTGCTGTTGCAAATGCAGAGCCACCTGTAATATTAACACCATCAATTATTTTTCCCATTACTACATCCAGAGTATCCCCCTCTGTAATGTTAATACTGTAACCGTTAATCTTTATTGCACCTGCCTCATCAGCTGCAATAGGAGTTGTAGCTGACATGCTGATAGTACCTGTACCTACTGCGATAGCCTGTCTGGCATCCTCTGTAACTGTAATTCCATATATGCCTGCTGTATAATTATCAGATACTGAAAGCTGATTAACTCCCTGCAGGTCTGAATATACTCTTCTTGAAAGATTACCGTTAATAAGAGACTGTGTATTAAATTCTGTCTGTTCTGATATTCTGTCTATCTCTTTATTAATCTGGTTTATCTCTTTCTGGATAGCTTCTCTTTCATCATCTGAATTAACATCATTAGCTGCCTGTACACTAAGCTCCTTTAATCTTGTAAGCATACTCTGGATTTCATTGATTGCACCTTCTGCTGTACTTATAACAGAAACTCCATCCTTAGCATTATTCCCAGCCTGATCAAGACCTTTTATCTGAGCTCTCATTTTCTCAGATATTGCACAGCCTGCAGCATCATCCTTAGAACCGTTTATCTTGTATCCTGATGATAATCTCTGTATTGATGTTGACAGATTATTCTGTGATTTCTGTAATGCATTGTTGGCAACAATCGCTGCCACATTAGTTCCTATTCTCATATCTTAACCTTTCTGTCTGTCCAATTTACCTGTTCATGCTCTATATATCGGATTTTCTGTGCAAATCTTTAGCCTGCAAGCTGTTTTACAATCTGTGCTGCAATTTCATACAGCTTATCTGTTGCCACACTATCCGCCGCTGCCTCATAAGTCACATATGGCACATCTGACGATTTTGTAGTGTTTACAGACACATTTGTAAAGCCAAATACTTCTTTTAAGGATTCTTCCATATCATCAAGAAGCTGGATTCCTTCATCTGAAACTGCTGTGTCACTGACAATGTACATACCAAGACTTTCTCTGTCAGCCTTAGCCTCAACAGAAACTTTTCCTAATACGCTGCTTAGCATGTTTACAGATATACGACCTTTATTGTCGTCATCCTGAACCAATGTAAGCTTCAGCATGCCTGTACTTCCTGAGTCTGTTATATATGGTATTCTGTAATCATGCCTTAATGCCAGATTCTTAATATATCCGATTGTTCTGTCTTTAAGTCTTAAATCCAGAAATCCCTCGTAATTGACATCTATCTGTGTATCAAGGTCTCCTGCTTTGGAAAGAACCTCCTGAAGTTCTTCCTCTGTCTCATCTTTCATTTCTTCATACATAAGTGACAGTTTTTCTTTATGTCCGATTTTTTCAATCGAATTCCTTGCATAATCACGTGTTGTCTTAACACCTCTGATATCCGGGAACTGTCCGGATTCTAAAAATGCTTTCACAGCCTGTATGTTACCACTGTTTATTTCTGTATCTGCATTTCTTATCTGCCTCAATATATCAGCTCCTGCCTGCACTGCTGCCTGCTGTTCCTTAAGATATTCCTCATAATATTGTTCCTCGGCTGCCGCATCGAAGTTATCCTCTAACTGTTCAATAAACATTTCAACTGACTGCTCTCCGATTCCGGATGAGTTATCCACATTCTTTAATGTATTCGGGGTAACTAATCCACCATTTGCCATAAATAATGCACTGTAATAGTTAGCAGTTCCGCTTACCTCTGCCATTCCTGTATTCTCATCAATAACAGTGTCCATGTCATAATGCTTTCTTGAATTATATGCAGTCATAAGATTATTCATAGTGACCTCAGCTCCCTGCTTAATCAGCGCACCTGCTGCCACTCCGGCATCTCTGGTGAATATATTCATCATCTGGTATATTCCTATAAACTGCTTTCTCTGCTCTTTAGTAATACCATTGGTACGGTCAAGCTTATAAAGAAACTTTGAAAACTTCTCCTCATTATCCTTAGATGCCTTATCATTAGCCTCTGTAAGATATTCGTTTACTTCCTCAATTGAAGCATTCATTGGATTTACTCCGTCTTTTATCATATTAAGAACTGTCTCTGGTTTCATATTCTTAATAAGATTATTAATCATTGCATTAACAGATTTGACTGTCTCTACATTTTCCTTTGTCATATCCATGTTATTAGCAGCCAGTACCTTTATTGCTTCCTTGTCCTCATCAGTTCCCTCAAGTCCAAGCTCCCTAATAATATCATCAGCACTTCCCTGTACTGCCTTCTTTAATGAATCACCCAAATCGCCTCTTATCTGAGTTCCGACTGCCTCATAAGTTTCATTCATCTTGTCAAACATACTGGCAAATACACGCGCAGGATTTCTTACTATCTCATTCAATGTCTTTCTTGCTTCAAGAACATCTGTATATGCAATCTGTGCTTCTTCATACATTCCATCTGCCTGTTCATATTCCATAAGCATTGAATTAAGCTCATCTATCGGAGTTGTAAGAATAGAAACGTTATTCTTAACGAGATATACAGACGCATTCGCACTCATAAGAACTCTTGCTGTTACAAGCGTGTCGTATGCCTTGTCTGCTGCCTGCTGTACATCAGATGCCTGATTTCTAACTTCACTATTTCCTGTGCTTACTGATGCTGCACTGTATTCAATTCTGAAGCTTCTTGCATCCATCTCCAGCTTAAGGCTTGCTATTGTAAATGTTTCTCCTTTTGATACCACATTTGCAACATCTGAATACTCTGCCCTGTTAATAGTATCAAGAGCTGTCCTTATATCATCAATTGGCGAACCTGTAACGAGCGTATTCTCTGCCTTGCCTCCAAGCTTCATGTTATCGAGTATCTTATTAAGCATTTCATCAGGGTCAGCCTGAATCTTTTCAATATCTATCGCATCAAGCTGTGCCTTATATTCAAGATTTTCTTTAGTAACAGGAATCTGTGCATCAATAAATGCTCTTGCATCCGCAAGTGTATTATCATTAACCTCAAGTCCTGACGAAGCAATTATCTTCTCAATTCCCGGCCTTAACGCTTCAAAATCAGCGTCAGATATTGCATTTACACACCTTCCTATTGTAACGCCATCTGCACTGATACTTGATGAGGTTGCCGCCTGTGCCTGATATATTCCAGCAATTGAAGGCTCAATGCCATTAGCAACCATGTAATTCTTTGTGTTCTCTGATAATGGCTTTAACTCTTTACTCTTTTCAAGTGTGCTTTTAACCTCAGCAACACTTTCATCATTGACAGCTATATCTGCTCCCTGCATACGGCTCTCGACACTTGCCGCTGTTGCTGCACTTCCAGTCACACTCTCAATCTTATCCTTAGAAACTGCTGTTCCATAATTAACATAATCATCAGAGTGCATCGCAAGTTCAATCTTAATTTTCTCAATAATATTAACCATATCATCTGGTGTAGCATCTGTAAGATTAAAGCCGTCCTCATCTAGCTTTACCGCATCAGCACCTGATAACTTCATCATCAATGCCTTAAGGCTTATCTTTGCACTGGAAGCACTCGCCATAATCTGGCTCTTTACATCATCTGCCTCCTTAAGAAGTCCCTCATATGTATTGTCAGTTGCAGCTGTCACACTGCCAGAGATTACCACTCCTGCAAATGAGCCTGCCACACCTTCACTTTTAACCGCCTTATTTTCTTTATAATTAATAGATGTTCCCTGTGCCGCAACATCTTTATTAAAATTCGCGCCTGAAACTGTATATGTCATATTCTGCTGCCTTTCTTATTTACTGTCTGAAACAATCACTCATTGTCATATAATAAATATTTCGGCAGATATGGTGGGATAATTGAGAGATATATTATAGCAAATAAAAAGGAAGCTAATTCAGAATTAATAAAAATCCAAACCAGCTCCCTTTCTCTATATTATTGTCCTATATCTTCGTAGCATGAACCTTAGAAACATCACCGTTAAACTCATACACAGCTATTCCATACTTATGTAAGTCAATAAGCAATGACTGCGGATATCCATCACAATCTCCCTTAACGGCTGTAAGAGTCTTCTTCTGGTCAGCTTCATTATCTCCAAGAACCAGTTTATACTTAGTCTTGAACGGAACTCCTATTCTGAAGCTGTCTCTTTCAACTGGTGTAAAATTAAGTACAAAGAGAAGATTCTTCTTTCCATCCGGACTGATTCTCATAAATGATAAAACGCTATTATCTTTATCATTGGCATTAATCCATCTGAATCCTTCACTGCTGTAATCAGTAGCATACAGACATGGATAATTCTTATTAAGCTTCAGACACTTCTTCGTAAAATCCTTAAGTTCTGTATGACTTTCATCCTCTAACAGATACCAGTCAAGAGCACGCTTCTCACTCCACTCATTCCACTGACCAAATTCCTGTCCCATGAATAAAAGCTTCTTGCCAGGATGTCCACACATATATGCATATGCCAGCTTAAGATTCTTGAACTTGTCCTCCCTGTCACCAGGCATTTTACCAAGCATAGAACACTTAAGATGTACAACCTCATCATGTGAAAGCACAAGAATGAAATTCTCGCTGTAAGCATACATCAATGAAAATGTCATCTTGCTATGATTAAACTTTCTGAAATATGGATCAAGCTTCATATATTCAAGGAAATCATGCATCCAGCCCATATTCCACTTAAATGTAAAGCCAAGACATTCCCCATTGTCAGGATCACCACTTACCATAGGCCATGCTGTTGACTCCTCAGCTATAGTTATTGCCTGTGGGAATCTCTTCTTTAACATGCTGTTAAAATGCTTTAAAAAACTGATTGCTTCGAGATTGCCGTTGTCACCATATTTGTTAGGAACCCAGTTTCCTTCTGTCCTTCCGTAATCCAGATACAGCATTGAAGCAACAGCATCAACTCTTAAACCATCAATATGGAACTTGTCCACCCAGAACATTCCATTAGCAATAAGGAAGTTAGCCACCTCATTCTTGGAATAATCGAATACTTTAGTTCCCCAGTCAGGATGCTCGCCCTTTCTAGGGTCTGCATACTCATATACACAGCTTCCATCGAAATTGGCAAGTCCATGCGCATCCTTTGGAAAATGTGCCGGTACCCAGTCAAGAATTACACCAATTCCTTTTTCATGCATATAATCAACAAAATACATAAAATCCTTAGGTGTTCCGTATCTTGCTGTAGGCGCATAATAACCAGTTACCTGATATCCCCATGAACCATCATATGGATACTCTGCAATTCCCATAAGTTCAATATGTGTATATCCCATATCTGTTACATATTTTGCAAGCTCAGGTGCTAATTCTTTATATGTATAGAATCCGTCCTCTGTTCCATCATCTTTCTTCTTCCATGATCCAAGATGACATTCATATATAGAAAGAGGTGCCTTAAGATGATCCTCTGTCTTCTTCTTCTCAACCCATTCAGAATCCTTCCATTCATATCCTGAAAGATCAGCAACTATTGAAGCTGTCTCTGGTCTTAACTGTGCCTGATTAGCATATGGATCTGCCTTGTAAAGCGCCTCTCCGCTCTGTGAAATAATAAGATACTTATACATATCCCCAGCCTTGGCTCCCGGTATGAACAATTCATATATTCCACCATCAGAAATCTTCTTCATATCATAGCCATATGCATTCCAGTTATTAAACTCACCTATAACATAGACTTCTCTTGCCGCAGGCGCCCACACAGCAAAATACACACCTTCTTTTCCGTCCTTTACTGCAACATGCGCACCCATTTTGTTATATATCTCATAATGAGTTCCCTGTCCAAAAAGATATGCATCCAGTTCTGTTATTGCCAGCTGCTCGTATTTTTGCATATTCTTCATAAAATCCTCCATTATATTATTATCATCCTACACGACACCTATGGGTCCCCTCAGATTA
>ENA-OPSP01000126-OPSP01000126.1-human-gut-metagenome-genome-assembly--contig:-NODE-126-length-11017-cov-2.798577_pt1 | contig 11017 bp, 9 predicted proteins | sample MGYA00241809_ERZ501909 | MGnify/ENA primary metagenome ERZ501909 (study PRJEB25962, sample SAMEA2042394) | human gut metagenome | biome: human gut; feature: human-associated habitat; material: faeces... | reverse complement strand
TGGTATTTCGTTGGCTCTGTCCCATAGAAAAACAAAGCGTAACGAACGCTCTACCAGCTAATTCGCTACGCTTTGCCCAAATTTACTTTTTCGCTATGTGTTTATTTTAAGAACTAATCCCTCAAAAATTGTTTCTGTCTGGTCTATGGTTGCTTGGTTGCTTTCGCGTGTACTTTCAAACCATGCTCTGTAATCTGGCTTCTCCATAATGCTCAGTATGTTATATCTGCAAAATTATAATATTATCTTGAACAAAGGAAATATGTTACTCTTATTTATTGATTGAGTGCCTGCGGCACGCCATCTAAAGAGAAAAAGAAAACAGAAAATTGAATGACATAATTTTATAAGTCCCTATAAATGAAATAATCTGCAAAATATGTCATTCTCCTATTAAAAGGGAAAACCCTCATGCTTGCGCATGAGGGCTGTATATCTAAAATGCAAACCCTCTGAATTCTTCCTTATCGAGTTTGTTTTGCTCTACCTGTTCTATAACTGCATTATATTGCTCCTGCATATCCAGAATCTTAATAAAGTATGGCAATGATACCTTTTCGGGTAGGTTCTTGCATCGTTTATCGAGTTGGTAGGTTATGCTTATTGGCTCTGTTCTCGATAAGCCTATTGCATTATACTTTGTAAGCAGTACGGACATAGCCCGTTTATCCCACTTGGGAGCGGTTATGCCTTTCACCTTGCAGAAATCGCATATCTCCTTATAAATCCCTGCATTGGTCTTTTTAACAGAGGAATTGATAAAACAGTCTACCGTTAGTTCATAGCCCTTTGCAATCTGCTTTATAAGCCCTAATTGCAGACACTCTTTAATGAGGGCTGTTGTCGTATTTCTTGATAAACCGATACTCTTTGCAATTTGGCTGTTGCGTCATTGGATGGTATCCGTATTATTAAGGCATACCGACTTTAATAATAGCAGAAACCCTGCAATCTTGGCGGGATAGTTCCTCTTAAAGAAACTATTATCGAGGAAGAAATAGTCTTTGTTTGCTGGCTTTATATAGTAGGAATTGCGCTTTATAAAACCTCTGTCTGCATCTTCTTTAATGGTGGTATGCACAGTTAGATAACCTGCGTCTTTCAGCCGTTTAATGCTCCGTCGTATGGTCCGTTCATCCAATTCCGTCAGTAAGGATAGTTTTTCCTCTGTTATATGGGATATGTTGGTCTTGTGATTGGAGCAATATTTAATGGTTGCTCACACGTAAATATCAATAGGCTTACTGTTGCCCGTCTGAAAGTTCACGATTGATTTGGGGATTACTGTATAATTCATCGTTAGCAATGGAATTTTGATTGTTCGTAAATATGATTTCTTTTAAGTGTAGCAGTTTTCGGAAGCAGGCTACGCCGTAATGTTCTTTGGCCTGTTTGCGGTTCTCGAATCACCTGCGGTCTTTGATGTGGTAGTACATGGTCGGTACGACTTTAATAGGTAGTGTATAAGTAGGTATTGTATATATAGGACACTTTTGAGCAGTTTGCACAGGACAGTTTTGAGCAACTCTCTATCCCGTCATTCAAAAACCTACTATCTCTTTAATTGGAATCTTCCACATTTTCTGATTCTGAAATACTCTTTTTATAGAGAATACTTGATTCGTACTCAAAAAATGTGGTAAAGGATTTCACCGCATTTTTTCTGTGTGTGAAATATCTTTTTATAAGGGAATTTCATTTCCCACACAAAAAATATGCGACTATCGCCCAAAGACAAGGACAGCATATCTGCCGTCCTTATCAGTCCTAATAACATATTCTCTATGGAAGAAACAAGAATTACCCTTGTCTGTGAATTGATATGCAAATATGTAAATAATTTAATCGATAATCAAATATTTTAACATTATTTTTTAAGGAAATTTTGCAGGAAAATTCGCTACCTTTGAAAATAACCTTAAACTATCTGTTTTATGGAAATTTATGAATATGTGCATAGCATCGGCAATCGAATGTTCCCTACATACGAAATTGAGGAGGATGGAAAGGAATACCAAGTCGATACCGCTTGTACAGGGGATTTTATCGTACCACACAAGGACGGAAAACTGGATATGTCGAAATTCCCTTTTACCAAAGAGCAGTTCTTGGAGAACACGTCAGTAATTCGTTCGTTACAGGCATTGGGCATCGACATCGAAAAATTCTGGGTGGCATTGCTCTTTGTTTATTACCTTACACAAAAGAAAACAGAGAACGTAATGGCGATTCCTGCACCTGCTTTCGACCAGTTCCGAGCGTTCGCCAAGTATCTCCATGCCAATCCCGATGCCAAAATTCGTATCTGGCGGGGGCGTGAACACGGTGTAACCATCGAATCACAAGAGGCAATACAGATGTTGGGTGCTCTTTTGGCAGAAAACTCCGCCACACTCTATGCCAATCTGTCACGCAATGTGGAGTTTGGCTTGGGCGATTTCTCGATCAATTTGAAAGATTGCTACAAAATTACCTTTGTTGTTGCGTGTCTGCTGCCATTTCTGGAGCAATTCAAGGCCGAGGATAAACGCAGTACAAATCCTACCCAAGTTTCATATAATCTTATGCTCTTAATCTCTCGTATCGTCTATATGTTCGGCTATACAGAGAATAAGAAATATCTTGATAATGATGAAAATATAAAAGCTATCTGGCAACGATACAAGGATGAAGAATGGCATACCATAGGGAGCGGTTTATATTGATAATCTCTAAGTTTAGATGGAACGGGACGGCGATAAGCCGTCCTTTTTTATGCTGTAAATTAAGGGGTAACAGAAATAATACACTTTTCTGCTATCCGACAATAATTGTGTGCCACAATGTGTTATGTATGATTTTCGATTGTATTAACGGCAGAAACGCAAACGAACGCTCCTTGACATACACCCCTCTTCTCGGTTGGGAGGGAGCATCCGAACCGAAAGGCCGAGGGTCGAATCGAACGACGCAACGATGATGGGAGTTTGCCCAAGCCAACATCCGACCGCCGCCAGAGAGCTGGCAAGAGCTCACCAGCCAGACCTAACGCTGAGAAACAAGCATAACTAATACCAAATACTTAATACTTATATAAATAACCATTTTGACCTCGTGGGTGGAGGTAAACCCACACCGATTAATATGAAGCAGTTAGTTATTTCTTCCGTAGAACTCAACCGTAATTTCGCCTTTGTCAAAGGCAACCGTCAAATCAACGCAAAGGCTGTTGCTGCCAAAGTGAAATCCATCCGAGAATATGGGCAATTGTCGCCCATCACCGTAGTTAAAGGAGAAGATGTTTACCTCTCAGGAGGGCACTTGGTAGATCTGGATGGAAATGATATTCCAGACGAACAGACCGAAAATTATTTTGCCGTGCTGGACGGTCAGCACCGTTTGATGGCCTGCTTGAAACTGGGGATGAATTTGGACAACCTCGTGATTGCAGAGCCGTTGAATGTAGAGATGTCCATCGTGGCATTGATTGCAGAAATGAATATCTGTACCACCGCATGGAAAGGCACGGACTATATGGCCGCACCCTGCATGGCACTTGAAATGAAAGAGAACGAGGTATTCGAATTTGCGTTGGAATTACGACGTAAGAATTATCCTCTCTCGACTATCTCGCAGTGGTGTCTTGGAAAGAACACACTGAAACCACGCGATTTCGTAAATGCCATAAAAGAGAAAAAATTACCCAAAGCATTCGAGAATAGCGCATGGTATCAACGGAGCATCAACTGGTATCGGGTAGCACAAGAGAAATTCAGTGAAACCTTCTTGGCAAAAAAATACCTGATAGGGTACATTATAGACCAAGGTCATGAAGCGAAAGACCCCACGGCATTTTACGCTCAAATAGAGGAAAGGATCGAGCAATTAACAGACGAACAGGCTAAACTTATTATGAATCCTCCCAAAGGATTGGTAACACGCGAGCAATTAATTATAGATAATCTTGTCGAATACCTCGGTCGATGATGCCACGATATACGAATAATAGGAAAAAGGAGGTCGGTTACCATATTGGCCGCCGACCTCTAAACTCCTATAACAAGTGCTGCATCGCTGCGTCTATTTGGCTGTTCTCAAACGAATCCAAATAGATTTGAGTGGTGGATAAATCGGAGTGCCCCAGCGATTCGGAAATCAAGGCTACGCTTACTCCTGACCGTTTGAGTACGGTTGCGTAAGTATGGCGGGCTACATAGGTTGTTAATGGCGTATGCAGTCCTATTTTCTCACTCAATTCGTGCAGGCGTTTATTGATGTGCTTCAACGTTTTCTTAACACGTTCTAAGATTTGCTTCTCGGTCGTGTGTACGTTGCGGTCGAGGATTGGAAAGATATAGTCCTCCTCCATTTGGTCGGTGTGGTACTTGTCGATGATTTCCTGTGCCTGTTCCGTAAGACAGCAGTTCATCATCTTACCCGTCTTGCGTCTTGCATAGTAGATGCGTCCATTGTCGATGTCTCCATAAGTCAGCAGGGCAATGTCTTTGAAATTGATTCCAGCCATGAAATAAGAGAACAGAAAGATGTCTTTGGCAAGTTGGGTGTAAAAGTCCCTGTCCGATAAATCCAACTCAATCAGTTTGTGGATGTCCTCTTTCGTGATGGCCCGCTTGCGGGTATTCGTCCATAGGCTACCCACTTTGAATTGCTGGAAAGGATTCGATTTAGGCACGAATACGCCCTCTGAAACCGCCTTGTTATAGACTGCTTTCAGTACGCTGAACTTGGTAGCAAGGCTGTTATTGACATTACCCCTTTGACGCAGGAAGATTTCAAATTCCCTTAAATAAGTCAAATCCAATTCCTCAAAGTGCATATTGACCGAGCGGAATTGCGACATAAGGGCAAGTGTTACCTTATGTTTGCTGGCGGAACCGTACTTTTCAACTTTTTCCAAGCGTTCGATAACCTGTTTGAAAAAGTCCCCTACGGTGCAGTTGATTCGTTTGCCGTTCTGTTCAAAAAGATTATCGAACGTAACAGGGATTTCCAGCACCTCCAACTTTTTGATTTTCTTTTCGTATTCACGGATTTTGGAGGTGATTTGAAACTGTATTTCTGCTCCATCGGGGCAGTCGGTGGTAGGTTGTTGTTTCTCAAAATCCCAATGCTCCAGCGCAACGGATATGCCCAATCCTACGAACTTACGGCGGCGGTCATGGGTAAAAACAAGAGCAAGAGGGGCTAAATGGTTTCTGTTGATAGCGTCTTTGCGACATACAACGTTGATTGTCATAATCTTTACGGATTACGCAAGCAACAAAATGCGATTCGTGTGTTACACGATTTTCATTAGTGTCCCGTTAAAATTGGGACGAAGTTAATATTAATCAAATAGTCCCTCCAAGAGGGGATAATCGAGTTCTTTGACATCGTTGAAATTAGTCTTTTCGAAGAGATCTCTCAGTGGAGTCTTATCCGTTAGTGAGATGCTCAAAATCTGCAGGACCTCATAAGTTGACCGCTTTAGTCGCATGTCGTGTTGGACGATGGCGACAAGGCAATAAGTTATGATTGCAGAGCAAATTTGTATTCTGACAGCGTTCTCTGTAGTGCCCCAGAATTTCTTAATCTTGAGGTGCTGCTTGAGCCACTTGAAGAACAACTCAATCTGCCATCGGTTCTTGTAGAGATTAGCAATTTCGAGAGCGGTAAGATGGAATGCATTCGTCAAAAATGCGAAGTCTCTGTCTTGCTCGTCATCGTGAAATCTCACAAGTCGCAGCCTCTCAGGAAACTTCTTCTGTGTGTTCACATCCGTGAGTTCAATAACGGAATCAGAAAGCACATTCTTAGGCAATCTACGTTTCCATTTCGTACACTTGTACTGTAAGTTCTTCTTCGCCCGAACCACGAAGTATGATTCATTAAGACAAATCTTGTAGAGTTCCTTGAATGCATTGTAACCACGGTCAAATACGTAGTAAGAACCTGATTCATAGGGAATCTCCTTCATTGCCTTTGAATCGTGTACCGATGCAGTCGTAATATGGAAGAAAGCAGAAACTTGGGACTCCAGATCATAAAGGACATGCGCCTTAACGCCTCCTTTCTTCTTGCGGAACTTTGCCCACCAGAATACTGACAAGCAGAGCGGAATCGTTGTTGAATCAAATGCATAAACATTCCCCTTCAGCTTGAAGATGTCGGTTGCTCGTTTCTTGCGAGCCTGTTCCATCATGAAGAAGGCAAAGTCTTCAAAGATCCTGTAGTCACGATTCTGATTCGCTGTGGCAAATGTCGTTTTCGCTATTGGATTACGCCCCATTCCAAGGTGATAACATTTGGATTGGTGAGTCTCCAATGCAACGACAACATCACGCAGGCTCTCACGGTTACAGAGTTGTCCGAACATGAGTGCCATGAGCTGATTCCAGCAGGTGAAGTTCTTGACATACCTGTTCCCATCATACTTGTCAACCAGGTGACGGAACTTGTTGTTGTCGAGAAATGCAACCAATTGAGCGAATACATATTTGTCTTTGTTCATAGAGCAGTCCCTTTATGGGCTGCAAAATTACAAATTCAAATCGTCGCACATGAAAAATTACTTCTAATAGACTATGTTTCAACTATTTCAAAGACCGACTTGCCCGCTTTTACGGGACAGTAGTGACCCATAATGTAGATTTTGAAGTATGAGTGCTAAATATTATATACAAATGCAAGATTCTTGCGTAATTCTGGAAAACTTTCGTTTGTGCCTTATACAAAGGACTTTGGAAGAATTACCCGATTTTGAGGTAATGACTTGGCAACTGTGCCGTATGCTGCGTTCTGCCTTGAATTGCTTTCAAGTAACTCGTTTCTGTGTACAAAAATAATAGAATAGTCCGATGCACACAAGGTACATCAAAGAAAAAGTTCGACTATTTGTTTAGTTTGTTTAATCGCATTACAATCGAAGTTTGACTTCTACCCATTTTGTTTGCAATATATTTGACACTCTTACCTTCATTGTGCAGTTTCAATAAAAATTGGTCTGCACTTCTTGTCCATCTTTTATTGGCGTTAGGGTGCTTTACATAGCTTTCTTCTGACACCTTTTCGGGGTGCAAGAATTCATCCACAAATACAGACGGGAAACGCTTATCGTATAATACAAGCGTTTTTACCTTAGCCCTTGTTATTGCAACATAGAATAATCTTCTTTCTTCTCCGTATGGGAATTGGTCGCTCTTAGTGAGCACATAGTTAAGCACAGGGTCGTCACTCACCTGTGATGGGAAACCGTATGTATCTTTATTGCATTGTAAGAGTATTACATAATCCGCTTCAAGACCTTTTGACTTATGTACGGTTAAAAACTCTATTTTTCGTCCTCCTATCACATAGTAGAATCTATTACCCTCTTTAATTGATTGGTACATAAAAGAGAGGTAGTAATCATCAAAAGAGTAACGCCCCAATAGGAATATTGATTTATCCGATGGAATAGAAGCCACAAGTTGCCCTATCGTATTGCAGTAATCTCGTCTATCATAAGCATAGAATTCCAACTCGGTTCTCATTTCTGAGCTGAACGAATGGATATTCTTTTGTATTTGGGCTTTATTGCGTTGTATAAAGTTCGACGATAAAGAAACCAAAGGCTCTCCAAACCTGTATGTAGTTTCAATCTTGTTTATCTCCGTTGCTCCAAAATATTCGGGGAATTGATTGAATAGAGCCATATCACTTCCCGAAAAACGATAAATAGACTGCCAATCATCACCCACACAATACAACTTTGCAGGAGGATTACCCTCTCGCAATACTTTCAAGAAGTTGTAACGGTCAACAGAAATATCTTGAAACTCATCCACTATGATATAATCATATTCAACAGGGTGTGAAGTACGACATATCTCAGTGGCTTGAAGAATAGCATCGGTAAAATCAATTTGGTTACTATCGCTTAACGCATTTATGTAGCGTTCATATACAGGTTGAAATATATTCTTGATGATAAACACACTTCGTTCATCATCTGCATTTTTGGCTTGTTTCAAAACCTCTTTAACTGATTTACAACTTGATTTTACCAATGTAACGAAAGTAACAACAAGTCGTATAAACGCCTTTTCCTGCTTGCTGCCTTTGGGTACTACTAAATCGTATAACTCCTCATCGGTCTTTTCTTGAATTGGTACACCTGCTTCAGCTAATAGTTTACGGAGTTTATCCCTAATATCAGAATAATGGAAATCTGCACTTGATGTCACTAAAAGTTGTGTACCAAATTTCTCGTGAGCCGCTTTTTTCCAAGTTATACCATCATTGTATTTCTGATTGGCTTCTTCGTAGGTTATACCCTTGTCTTTTGCGAACCAAGCAGGAACAAGCCCGTGTTCATCAACTCCGAAATGTTCAAGATAGATGCGTTTGGTTACTCCTCCTTGCTTAAAATATATTGAGAAGTCGGGACGATATTGTGAGTGCATCTCATCTGCTAATTGATGTTCGTATGGTTCTTCATATCTGAATTTCACTCCCAGCGAGGACAAAGCAAAACATATTTTTTGTTCTTGTTCACTTCTCACATATATGGCTCTGCCGTCCATATCGGGGAACATCGCCTTTAGCTGCACATTCTTTTGCTCTGATAATTGCTCTCGTCTTTCATTCTTGCGTTGTTCCCAATCGGCTTCATTCGTTTGGTAATCAATAAAGTATTCCACTATATTTTTCTTGAAAGACGATTTATCTAATAATTTGTGATATATATCAACAAACAATGAATCTGTATTGTCGCAAATCGATGGTTTTGTGCCTGTTGTTTTGCCTATAATATCAACGGCTAACTTATGGAATGTGTAACCTTTCAATCCATTGGTCGCCATTCTTTCGGTTAGTTCGGCTGCTGCTTTGTTGGTATAACTGATAAGTAAAATTCTTTCAGGTGCTATACCCTTGATTTCGGTGAGATATTTAACCTTACCGACAATTGAAGAGGTTTTACCACTACCTGCACTGCTGACTACTAAACAATTATCCTCTTCTAAAACAATTGAGCGTCTTTGTTGCTTGTCTAATGGGTATTTTAGGCAATGGTCGAAAAAGTCCCTGTGCGTGTCAAGTAGAAAGGTTATAACACCATCATTATGTTGTTTTACAAGTTTGTTGATTCTTCCAAAGTCGTTAATGAATTTGGATATGGTTTCTGATGGAGTGATGTTAAAGGCTTCAAGTTTCTTCAGAAGTGAATATGCCTCTTGGAAATGTACCTTATAATGATTGATGAAATCTTTTTCTTGCGTTGCGGAGATTACCCTGCCATAAAAGCCATTATTCAAGTCTGAGGGAATATCTATAAACGCCCCCTCATTAAGAGCCGATAATCTCTCTCTTGCTTGCTCATAATTTGATTTCTCGCTATATGCAGATATATGGTTTAGCTTTTCTGCAAGCTCTTTGGATTTGTTTTTTAGGCGTGTTCGTACCATCGCTATTACAATAACCGAAATAGCAATTATACAAATAACCAAAATAAACGCCCATTGCATATTAAAAAAATAGCAGTTGATAATATTTGATTTGCATAAAAATTAGCGTACTACGGAAATACGGAATTTATAGCAAAAAATTATTTTCTTTAAAATAATCTATTACATCTTCATCCGAAATTGCTTCATCTACTGCGTTTAAAATTTTTACGAAGTCCTCAAACTTATCTGTTTCATAACCCCCACAAGTTGTAAATTCTTCATCGCAAAAGAAAATCATTTCTCCCGGAATGGTCATTGAGCCTGCTCCATTAAGACTCCTAAATCTATGGCTTACTGCCCAACCTGTAAATTCTCCTTTGTGATATTTAGCGACATTTTCTTTTAGAAAAGCAAGTTGTTCTGAAAGTTTCTTGGTGTATTTGTTCAAATCAGATTTGGCTTCTTCCTTTTCTTTTTTTGCTCGTGAATACTCTCCACGAGAGTATTGAGAAGAATAACCATTGGGGGCAAAAATATCCATAGAAGATTCTGCTGATTCAATTTTTCTCTCACAGCGATTTATTTTAGATATCAAATTCTTGATTTCATCGCTAATTTTCATAATAGGCTCGATAGTAGTTACATCAATAAACATACTATCAACTCTTGTTGATATTGGCTCATAAGAATCAGGGTGATAGAGATAGTCTTTAAGCGTCTCTTTAACCAATTTCTCAGCTTTTTCCTCGTTAGAGAGTGTACAAGAAGTTATAACTAAAGCGGATAATACTAAAAACTTTTTCATAATCTGTCGTATTATTGGGTTATTTCTCAGGGAATAAACTTGTTAAGGCTCTTCTAATGGCTTGACGGATATCATCAGCTTCTGTTTCGCCTTGTCCTTCTGCTGTACAAGAACATATCATTTCATTGGTTTTTGCAGAGCTAAACTGTATAGTTACTTCTATTGTGTAACCTAAACCTCTATTACGCCTGCCACTCTCACCATAATTGACGATTAGAGTTTCATTAGATAATTCGGGTTTAAGTTCGGGTAATATGATATATCCTTCTTTTATTAGTATTCCTGCTATTACATCACTTGGATTAACACTTTTGGTGGTTGAAGAACCATAGATACCGTATTGCCCACCATATGTACCTCCTGTGCTTGATGTCAATTCCTTTGTTGGGGAAATGTATGCGTATTTATACATTTCAATAGGAGCATTCCTTACTATTACAGGCATTCGAAGTGGTGCACATCCATTCATTAATATAATGGCACAAATAGCTAATAACCATTTTTTTATTACGCTCATACACTACATTTTTTAATCTCCAGTTCCCAAAGGAATTTAACCTATTAAAGAAGCGTGGAACTGTATGCCACATTCTTTACTTGAAGGTCGTAGGAAACCATAGATGCAGATGTAACAATAGCAGCCCACGCTATATGCGTGAGAACCACTATGCTATCCTTGCATCTAATTGAAAATTTCCTACGTTTTCAAGTACAAGATAAGCATAACGCTTCTTTTTTTTCGTATGTCTTGGAAAGAGTTGCCTCAATCCAATACAAAAGTATGAAAAATCCGTGATATAGTATT
>ENA-OPSP01000116-OPSP01000116.1-human-gut-metagenome-genome-assembly--contig:-NODE-116-length-11405-cov-3.420176_pt1 | contig 11405 bp, 8 predicted proteins | sample MGYA00241809_ERZ501909 | MGnify/ENA primary metagenome ERZ501909 (study PRJEB25962, sample SAMEA2042394) | human gut metagenome | biome: human gut; feature: human-associated habitat; material: faeces... | reverse complement strand
CGCTAACGCTCAACTCACAGACACTATCACCGCGAAGTACTTATTATTGCTTCATATATATCAAAGAAGGACGGTGTAAGGCTTATGCCTTACACCGTCCTTTTTCAACCGTACAACCGTTAAAATCATACTCTTATCTTCGTCCCCTTAGTATCCCTATGAGCCGTCTTCATCTTGGCAAAGCTTATACTCTTTCCCTTATATTCCATCATGAACTCGTCACCTTCTGTAAGCAGAAATACATCTTCTATATAATCGTCTTTTGAAAGCTTGATTCCTCTTACGCCAACAGCACTCTTCTTCTTCATTGGAATGTCTGTTAATGGGAACTTTAAGAATACGCCACTTTCTGTCTGCACAATTACATTCTGGTTACTCTCAACAACCTCTTCTTCCTTGATTTCGCCATCAAGCGAGAACTTTGAATAAATCTCTACTCTTGCATCTGTTGAATACATTCCGATAAGTTTATCGTCATCTGCTAATTTTGTACATGCAACTGTACGCTTTGCAACCTGGAATTCTTCGCTGTCTACAAGCTTCATCATGCCCTGTCTTGTGACAAAAAGCATTTTCTGATTCTTAAGCCGTTCAAATGGAGTGATATACACAATTATTTCTTTAGAACTGTCATAGTTACACAGATTATCAATAGGAGTGCCTTTATCCCTGAACTTAGTAAATGGCAAATCCTTTATCTTTAACTGGTGCATATCTCCCGTATCAGTAAATATGCAGATTTTATCTGTGTTCATTACCGGAATGACATATTTGTTCTCATTAAATACAGCCTCTTTATTTCTCTCAAATGCAGCCATATCAATAGTTCTTGCATATCCGAATCTGTCCATGATGAACATAACTTCCATCTCAGGAATCTTCTTTTCCTCGAATACAGCAGCTTCGCCATCTTCGATTACAGTTCTTCTTGCAACACCATATTCTTTCTTAATATTAATAAGATCAGCCTTGATAACCTTAGCCATCTCTTTTCTGCTGCCAAGTATCTTTTCATACTTCTCAATCTTCTTGACACATTCGTCATATTCCCTCTGAAGATTCAGAATTTCAAGACCAATCAGCTTGTAAAGACGCATTTCCAATATGGCACTTGCCTGTCTTTCAGTAAAATCAAGACCTGCAGCCTGCTTCTTTGACTGCTCTGACTTGAACTTGATTCCTTCAACATTACCATTGACAAGGCAGTCCTTAGCCATCTTAAGATTAGCACTGCCTCGTAATATCTCGATAATAAGGTCAATAATATCACAGGCTCTTATAAGACCCTCCTTAATCTCCCTGTTAGCCTTCTCCTTTTCAAGAAGTGTTGTGTACTTTCTTGTAGCAAGCTCGTACTGGAAATTAATGTGGTGTCTTATTATATCCTTAATACCTAAAGTCTCAGGTCTGCCATCAACGATAGCCAGCATATTTACGCCAAATGTATCCTCTAACTTGGTCTTCTTGTACAGAAGATTTTCAAGATTCTTGACATCAGCGTTCTTCTTAAGTTCAAGGACAATTCTTATTCCTTCCTTAGAAGATTCATTGGAAATGTCGACAATATCGGTAGTTTTCTTAGTTTCTATAAGGCTTACTACATCAGATATAAATTTACCTATGTTAGCACCAATCATTGTATATGGAATCTCTGTAATAACAAGCTTGTCCTTCTCAGAACGGTTCTTGGCAGGCTCGAATACGACCTTGCCTCTTAACTTAATCTTACCTGTTCCAGTCTCATATATTGCACCAAGCTCGCTTTTATTAATTACAATTCCGCCTGTAGGAAAATCCGGTCCAGGGCATAGCTGCATAAGCTCGTCTGTTGTGATATCCTCATTATCCATATATGCACATACTGCATCAACAACCTCTGAAAGATTGTGCGGAGGGATATTAGTTGTCATACCAACCGCAATACCATCTGCACCATTTACAAGCAGATTAGGTACTCTTACAGGAAGAACCTCAGGCTCTTTTTCCGTTTCATCAAAGTTAGGCACGAAATCAACAACATTTTTATCAAGGTCAGCAAGATATACGTCCTGTGTGAACTTCTTTAACTTAGCCTCTGTATATCGCATGGCGGCTGCTCCGTCACCTTCGATAGAGCCGAAGTTTCCGTGTCCGTCAACAAGTGCCATTCCCTTCTTAAAATCCTGTGAAAGTACTACAAGTGTCTCATATATTGAACTGTCACCATGAGGGTGATATTTACCCATTGTATCACCAACGATACGCGCAGACTTTCTGTGAGGCTTGTCATAATTAAGCCCCAACTGATCCATGGCATACAGCACTCTTCTCTGTACCGGCTTTAAACCGTCCCTTACATCAGGAAGTGCTCTCGCCGTAATAACGCTCATGGAATAATCTATATAGGACTTCTGCATAACCTCAGAATACTCAGTCCTTATAATCTTCTCAGCCATTTTCTACTCCTTTAGCTTTTACGCATCAATCTCAGCTTCATTAGCATGCGTATATATAAATTCTCTTCTAGGTGGTACATCTGTACCCATAAGCATTGCTGTAACCTCAGTTGCAAGCCTTGCGTCCTCAATCTCAACCTGCTTTAAAATTCTTGTTTCAGGATTAAGAGTTGTCTCCCATAGCTGGTCAGGATCCATCTCTCCAAGACCTTTGTATCTCTGAAGTGTAAATGTTCCTGACGTATGCTTCTTTCTGTAATCCTCAAGTGCCTTGTCATCATATAGATATTCACCCTCGCCCTTCTTAGGAACAACCTTATAAAGAGGTGGTGTAGCAATATATACATGTCCCTGATTAATAAGCTCAGGCATGAATCTGTAGAAAAATGTAAGAAGCAGTGTATCAATATGTGCTCCATCCACATCGGCATCAGTCATGATAATAATCTTATTATATCTTAATCTGCTAATATCAAAGTCATTACCGTAGCCCTCTAAGAATCCACAGTTGAATGAATTAATCATTGTCTTAATCTCGGCATTGGCAAGTACCTTATCAATACTTGCCTTTTCAACATTAAGAATCTTACCTCTGATTGGAAGAATTGCCTGAGTTCTTCTGTTTCTTGCAGTCTTTGCTGAACCTCCAGCTGAATCTCCCTCAACAATGAACACCTCACATTCCTCCGGATTCTTGCTCTCACAGTTGGCAAGCTTTCCGTTGCTGTCTATAGAGAACTTCTGCTTTGTAAGCATATTTGTCTTAGCCTTTTCTTCTGCTTTTCGTATCTTCGCAGATTTTTCAGCACATGCAATTACAGCGTTAAGGTCGTCCAAATGTCTGTCGAAATAAAGCTGTACCTCGTCTCCTGTTACATTTGCAACAACTGTACCAGCATCCGGATTATCAAGCTTGGTCTTGGTCTGTCCCTCAAATCTTGGCGCAGGATGCTTAACTGCAACAACTGCAGTCATACCATTTCTTACATCAAGACCAGTAAAGTTCGCATCCTTATCCTTTAAGATGCCAAGCTCTCTCGCATACTGGTTGATAATCATTGTAAACTTCGTCTTAAAACCTGTAATATGCGTTCCACCCTCCTGGGTATATATGTTATTACAGAAGCCAAGAATATTTTCCTCAAACTCATTAACAAACTGAAATGCAACTTCAACCTCAATGTCTTCCTGCTTCTTCTTAAAGTAGACAATATCACATACGGTCTCTTTGCCATTGTTAAGGTCTTTGATATATGCCTTAAGTCCGTCAGGCTCATGGAAAGTTTCCTTATCCTCGCTGCCCTTTCTCTTATCCTCAAACTCAATTGTAAGTCCCGGATTAAGATATGCTGTCTCGTGAAGCCTGCTCTTTATCGCGTCTGCCTTGAATCTTGTCTTTTCAAATATTTCACCATCAGGAAGAAATGTAACAGTTGTACCAGTATCATTTTTTCTGCATGTACCAATCTTTTCAAGTGGTGCTGTTGCCTTGCCTCTCTCATATCTTTGCTTGTATACGCCGCCGTCAACTCTTATCTCAACCTCAAGCCATACAGAAAGTGCGTTAACTACAGACGCACCAACTCCATGAAGTCCGCCTGATATCTTATATCCGCCATCTCCGAACTTACCGCCTGCATGAAGTACTGTGAATACAACCTCAACCGCAGGTATTCCGGCTTTAGGGTGGATTCCGATAGGAATACCTCGTCCGTTATCCTTGATAGTTGCTGTTCCATCATCATTAAGAGTTACATTTATCTGTGTACAGAAACCTGCCAGATGTTCATCCACCGAATTATCGGCAATCTCATATATAAGATGGTTAAGTCCCTTAGTTCCGACGCTTCCAATATACATACCAGGTCTCATTCTTACCGCTTCAAGACCTTCCAGTATTGATATACTGTTAGCATCATATTTATTAGCTGCCATTACTTAATTACTCTCCTCTTTACTTTCCAAAATATGTGTTGAATATATCATCAAAACTGCTATCTAAAGACAGGCCATTTCTGATACTCAATCCTTTCCATTCACTATCATTAAATTCCATGTAAATATCAGATTCATATTTTTCAAAGTCTTCATTAAACTTTTCCAATTTCCTCTTTTCAAGAATTGCAGATTTATTAACCTCTGTCTTTGCCTTATCATTGTCTGATGTACATCTGATAATATAATATCTGCCTTCTGCTTCAACAACCTTACTCATTTCACCTGTTGCCAGATCAAAAGCTGCCTTTTCAAATGCGCTGTCCATTTCATCACGCTTTAACTCATATTCATATTCGCCATCTGCATTATATTCTTTCGCAACAGCAAAAAATGAACTTCCTGAATTAACAAGATTATATGCTTTATTAATCTCATCTTCAGAATCGGAAACAATATACTGGATATCGATAACCCTTGCCTCATCAGCACTTACCTCTATATCCATTTCAGATGTTAAATCTGAATATAATTTCTTAGCTATGGTGAATTCAGTAAACATTACATTTAATTTTTCCTTAGTTATGCCTGTGCTCTTAATCTGTGAGTCTGATAATCCTGCATAATACTCATCAACTGCTTTGCTTACCGCATCCTTTTCGTCTCTTCCTAACACTACCCCGCGTTCTTTTGCTTTTACATTCATAGCTTTAACGCGCATAAGTTTAACTTTTACCTGATTTTTAATATAACTTTCAAAATCAGCATCTCCAATTGATTCTTTCCATATATCGCTGCCAAACATTTCCTCATATTGTTTCTTTAAATCCGACATGAGTATTTCAGCTTCACATGTATATGTTGTCTGCTGACCTGCTGTTTTTATCAGTTCACCGCTCTTCATTCCTGTAGTAAAATATATTCCTTTTCCATTAAAGAATTTGATATATCCCGCTACAAGAAGTACAACAACAAGAATAATTCCTAATATAATAAATGTTTTCTTTCTTCTTTTCATTTTCAATCCTCTTTACTTACTTGTGATATGGCTCATTCTTCATAATTCTATATGCCCTGTATATCTGTTCCAACAAGATAACTCTCATAAGCTGGTGTGGAAATGTCATTTTTGAAAAACTCAGCTTATAATCTGCCCTTTTTAGGACTGCATCTGCCAGTCCCAAAGAGCCTCCTATTACAAATGTTATGTTGCTTGTTCCGTCTATTCCAAGTCTGTCAATCTTTTCTGATAGTTCAACAGAATCAAGCATTTTTCCTTCTATTGCAAGTGCGCATACATAAGCATCATCTTTAATGGCAGAAAGGATTCTCTCCCCTTCCTTGTTCTTAATCTGCTCGTTGACAACATCACTTGCATTATCCGGTGTTTTCTCATCAGGCAGCTCTACAATATCGAGCTTACAATATCTTGAAAGTCTCTTGGAATACTCATCTACCGCCTGGGTATAAAATTTTTCTTTAATCTTACCTACACATACAACCGTAATACGCATATGTATTATCCTTCCACAAAGAAATATCCGCCATTATCAAGTTTGAATACTTCTAACTGCTCAAGAAGCTCATCATTACTTAATTCAGATACATCCATTCCTTCATCATCCATAACTTCTCTTAACTCTTTAATATCCTTGCAGTATACTGCCATGCAATCCTCTAAGAATTCCTTTGCTTCGTCTAAATCATATGCAACAGGCTCATCAAAAAGCTGTTTCTGGTCTCTTAAAAATACCTTTGCGCATTCATCAATATGCTTATCCATAACTTAAGTCTCCTTATCTTATCTCCTTAAATTGTTCTCTTAATGTTCCTTCTACCCATCCTGTTATGAAACGCCCGTGTTTCTTAACATCATCTACAGCTTTCTCCATAACATATGAGTAATACACATTGTCAAGCATTGCAATATCATTATAGTTATCACCAAATGCCATACATTCTTCAGGTTTTAGTCCAAAATACTGCTGAACCTGCTCAATTCCTCTTCCTTTATTAACATTAGTGTCCATAAGGTCTAAGTAAAGTTCTCCCGATACAAGTACTGAAGCCTTATCACTCCATTTGTTAATAAAATGCTCTTTAGAGTTCTTAATTCCTGTCATATCACATACAGCTATCTTTAATATATCCTCGTCAATGTCTGTAAACTTATCGACTAATGTAGTATGGTAATTGACCACCTTGGTCATTCTGTAATAATATTCTTCTGACTTAGGTTTAATATATGCCGTATGTTCTCCTGATACAAGCACCTCACAATTTGGCTGTTCAATTACATCCTCAATTATCTCTAATGCAAGCTTCCGCTCCATTGGAGTCTTACCAATAGTTTTTCCCCTGTATTCTACAAGAGCACCATTCTCCGCAATATATGCAAGCCTATCACTGACAACTCCAAAAAGTCTCTTAAGACTCGTTATCTGCCTGCCACTAGCCGGTGCAAATATAACTCCATTATCAACAAGCTTATTAATATACTGTACCGCAGATTCATCAACACTCTGCGCTCCATTTAGAAGCAATGTCCCATCAAGGTCACTTGCTACAAATTTAATCATATATTTTCTCCTTAAAATACTTTAAGCTCATGTACAAGTCTTGCTACAGGCAGACCGACAACATTATTATAGTCGCCTTCAATACCCTTAATGTATGCTGCAAATTTTCCCTGAATACCATATGCACCAGCCTTGTCCATAGGCTCTCCTGTATTTATGTAATCCCTGATTTCTTCATCCGTCATATCATATACCCATACATCAGTTTTTTCGTAAAAGCTTACATTCTTGTGCGCGCTGCATATAGTGACACCTGTATACACCTGATGAATCTCACCCTCTAAAGACTTAAGGATTCTAAATGCGTCTTCTTCATCCTTAGGCTTTGTAAGTATCTCTCCCTTATGGTAAACAATAGTATCTGCACCTATAACAATTACAGCATCCTCTTTATCTGTATATTGCTCCAATACTGACTGTGCCTTGATAGAAGATAATTCTCTTACATAATCTTCCGGCTCCATCTCTTTAATATTCTCATCTGCATCACTTGTAACAACAGTAAAATCAAGTCCTACCTGACTCATAAGTTCTCTTCGTCTTGGTGAACCCGATGCAAGTATCAAATTTTTCATAAAACTTCCATCTCCTTGTTCTTCACTGTATTTTGTGGTCAGAGCCTACTTCGACTCATACATATGGAATTATAACATATAAAAAAAGAATTCTCCACATTTTATGGAGAATTCCCTTTCATAAACTATGTTATATTACTTATCAGATTTCTTTCTGTTTACAGCAATAACAATACCAGAAACAATTACAGCTGCAACAAGAATTCCAATATATATGCCAATATGCTTATTATCACCAGTCTGCACTAAATCTTCATCAGCACCAACCTCTGCCTTTTTGCCATTCTTAACAGTTGAATCAGAATCCATTGCTGAATTGTCCGAAGTTTTCTTTATATTGCTTCCATCTGCAACATAATCCTCATCAGCAGCTACCTGTCCTTTCTTTGTAGCACGGGTAACCTGTTCTTCGTCTGCTGCAACCTGACCTGTTGTTACATTATTACCTGAATAATCTGAACCTGAAATTGTATGTGATGGCTTAGTTTCTTTTTCACCAGTCTTTGTTTCACTCATGCCACCAGTTGTCTTAGATTCTTTCTCAGTTGGCTTTACCGCCTCTGTTGATGCGCTCTCTGCTGACTTTGTTGTCTCTGTCACATCTATTCCTGACTTTGATGCCTCTGTTACTTTCTCAGTTGGCTTTACCGCCTCTGTCGATGCATTTTCTGACGACTTTGTTATTTCTGTTGATTCACTCTCTGCTGATTTTGATGTCTCAGAAACAGTCTCCCTGCTTGTTGTGCCTTCTTCCTGCTCATCTGATACAAAATGTAACTGACCACTTACATTTTCAAATGTCTTTGCAATAACTCTGCCGTTGCAGGTATTATAAAGTTTTACATCAGCATATGGAGCAATAACAATTCCACACAGTTCTCCAATCTGGATATTTCCCTTGACACTTACAGCATTCAGGATAACAGTATCAGAAATATCAACATCTGTAAGACCGCCTGTTCCCTTACCATTCACATTAAATCTGTAAAATGAAGTGTCTGCATTGCCACCAAGCATATTGATAATAACAAACTGGCCATTCGCTTTATTCTTAATTGTAAAATTATCATTAAGCGAATAAAACTCTGATACCTCATTCTTCTGCCAGTCAGTATAATTTCTAGCATACATATTAACAACTACAATCTGCTTGTTTTCAAGTCCTGAAAGATCAATAACCTTACTGTCATCAGCCTTAATAACAATATCAGCGTCATCATCCGATGTCTGTGCATACTTTTCAAATGTATTTCCTACACTCTGTCTTGCACCTGTAACATCCATATAATCTCTGTCATAAAAGACATTAATTATATCGCGGCAGTTTCTCACATCTACCACCGCTCCAGTTCTTACTCCATTAGAATCCTTAATATAGTACATATTTTCTTGGGCATCATAATCATAATCGCTGCCAAGTACCAGATTATTAAATGCATTTGTATCTACTCTCATGTATGAAGACGATGATGCATCAAAATCTCTTACATATGTAGTTCCTACACTCTTATCATGCCATGAACTTAAATACTGGTCTGTAATGTGTAAAGTATTAACAGCAAAACTTGTCTGGTTATGATTAGTATTTCTAAACTCCTCTGCAACAAGCCCATATGGCTTTGCTGCCCCAAGAAGTTCATTAAGTACATCCTGTGTCTTAGAGCGTGCCCCTGCTTTTATAGATATTCCAGCTAATACAGCCCCCGCTATCATAGCTACGGAAAGCACACCTGCCAACAACTTCTTAACCTTTGGTTCCAGCTTGCTAAAATGCTTTTTTAAAAACATTACTTTCCCTCCATTAATAATTTAGCAATTTCCCTATCTGACTATATTTCTTCCCCTCGCCAAGTATATTAGCATTAGTACCATGGTACCGCTTCCCCCTTTGGGTGGGGTATTTTAATCGTTTAAATAAAAGAATCCACAAAAGATACCATTATCAAATGTATATCTTCTGTGGATTTTACTTAATACAAATATTCTAATTAAGCCTCAAGACTTCTGTTCATTGCTGACTCTAACGCATCAATGGAAGCTCTGATAATATCATGGTCAATACCAATACCAAAGTAATTCTTTCCATCTTCGCCTGTAATTCCAACATATGCAATAGCACTTGAATCTGAACCCTTCTTTAATGAATGTTCCTCATAACAGAAAATGTCGCATGGCTTTCCAAAATGTTCTGAAAGTGCATTACTTACAGCATCAAGACGACCATTACCGCCATTTTCAATATTACTCTTCTTACCATTCTCATCAATAGTTACAACTGTCTGTATACCGTTAATCTGTTTGAAATGTACTTCTGTAATCTTAAATACCGGGGTGTACTTCTTATATCTCTTCTCAAAGATTTCAAGGACTTCATCTGGTGAAAGTTCCTTATGATGTACATCAGAAACATCCTTAACCGCATATCCTAAATCTTCTCGCATAGCCTTAGGAACAATCATTCCATAATTATGTTCAAGAACATATGCTACGCCACCCTTACCTGACTGGCTGTTAATTCTGATAACATCTGAATCATATGTACGGCCAACATCTTCAGGATTAATAGGAAGATATGGAACAGTCCACTTGTTAGGATCATTTTCGATTCTGTAATGCATTCCCTTTGAAATAGCATCCTGATGTGAACCTGAGAAAGCTGCAAATACAAGCTTACCACACCATGGATGACGGTCATCAATCTTCATCTGTGTAAGTCTTTCAAATACCTCAGCAAGATGTGGCATATCAGAAAGATCAAGTTCAGGATCAACACCCTGCATATACATATTCATAGCAAGTGTAATAATATCAACATTACCTGTTCTCTCGCCATTACCGAAAAGTGTTCCCTCAATTCTGTCTGCACCCGCAAGAAGTCCTAACTCCGCATCAGCAACACCTGTTGAACGGTCATTATGTGGATGAAGAGAAATAATAACATTCTCTCTGTTGTGCATGTACTTAGACATATATTCAATCTGGCTTGCAAATACATGTGGAAGTGACATCTCAACTGTAGCTGGAAGATTGATAATACATTTCTTATCAGGAGTCGGCTGCCAGATATCAACAACAGCATTGCATACCTCAAGCGCATACTCTGGCTCTGTTCCTGTGAAGCTCTCAGGGCTGTACTCAAAGGTGAAGTTGCCTTCGGTCTCGTCTGCCAGATTCTTTAACATCTGGGCGCCGTCTACTGCCAGATTCTTGATGGCTTCTTTATCTTTCTTAAATACCTGTTCTCTCTGCTCTACGGAAGTAGAGTTGTATAGATGGATCACTGCGTGGGGCGCACCTTTTACCGCTTCAAAGGTCTTGCGGATGATATGTTCTCTCGCCTGCGTCAACACCTGAATGGTCACATCATTGGGAATCATGTCGCGTTCGATCAAGGCACGGATAAAATTGTACTCGGTATCGGAAGAAGCAGGAAAACCAACCTCGATCTCCTTGAAACCGATCTTTACCAACAGCTTGAAGAATTCCAGCTTATCTTCCAGGCTCATGGGATCGATCAAAGCCTGGTTACCATCTCTCAAGTCAACGCTGCACCAGATGGGGGGCTTGGTAATGCTGTCCTTCTTCACCCAGTCGTAGGTCACCTCGGGGGGCATAAAATAAGTTTTCTGATATTTTGCTGCTATGTCTGCGCTGTTCATGGAAATCCTCCTGCCATATGATTACTTTTTATTTTCAAAACCTGTTATTTTTACTATTTTCACTTATCTGATTGCACTATCTTAACACTCATAATTTCTGTAAGCAAGTTATGTTCTTATCTTGTTAATTGATGTATTTTAATGTGACATTTTTGTCATATACCTATAAATTCTGGAAAAATGCTATTTTATTCCGTATTTCTCTCGTTTTATAATTTGATT
>ENA-OPSP01000113-OPSP01000113.1-human-gut-metagenome-genome-assembly--contig:-NODE-113-length-11496-cov-2.063019_pt1 | contig 11496 bp, 10 predicted proteins | sample MGYA00241809_ERZ501909 | MGnify/ENA primary metagenome ERZ501909 (study PRJEB25962, sample SAMEA2042394) | human gut metagenome | biome: human gut; feature: human-associated habitat; material: faeces... | reverse complement strand
CCGCTTAGGTCTGTCCACTCCCAAGCAATTCTTTAAAGTAGCGGGCAAAATGGTAGTCGAGCATACAATAGATGCTTTCGAAAGCAATCCGCACATCGATGAAATTGCCATTGTTTCCAATCCTTTTTATATTGCTGACTTTGAGTCCATCATTATCAAGAATGGATGGAAAAAAGTGAAGAAGATTCTGAAAGGCGGTCAGGAAAGATTTCATTCCAGCCTTTCGGCTATCAAAGCTTACGAAGGCAGCGATGTCAACCTGATTTTCCATGATGCTGTACGTCCATTGGTCAGCCAACGTATTCTAAATGATGTCATCAAAGCATTGGAAACATATGCAGCTATTGATGTCGCCATGCCTGCCACTGACACCATTATCGAAGTAGATGGAGATTTCATTCATCAGATTCCCGACCGGTCCAAACTAAAACGGGGGCAGACTCCACAAGCTTTTCATTTGGAAACCATCAGCCACGCTTATGAAATCGCCTTGAAAGACGAACATTTCAAAGTTACCGATGACTGTGGGGTTGTTGTAAAATATTTACCCGATGTACCTGTATATGTAGTTACAGGCGAGGAAAGCAACATGAAGCTGACCTATAAAGAAGATACCTACCTATTGGACAAATTCTTCCAGTTACGTAAAAGTGAGCTGAATGAAATTCCATTGAATGAAAGCCAACTGAAAGGCAAAGTAGCCGTCATCTTCGGTGGAAGCTATGGAATAGGAGAACATACAGCCCGTATGCTACAGGAGAAACAAGCAAAAGTATTCTGTTTTTCCCGAAGCATGAACGGTGTGGATGTAGGCAAAAAGGAACAAGTGGCCGATGCTCTAAAAAAAGTATTCTTACAAACCCACAGAATAGACTATATCATCAACACGGCTGGCGTCCTCAACAAAGAGCCTTTGATGAGTTCGGACTATCAAACGATATACAATGCGGTGAGCACCAACAATATGGGAACTATCAACGTAGCGATGGAGGCGTACGCCTATTTAAAAGAAAGCAAAGGGAAATTAGTTTTCTTCACCTCCAGTTCCTATACTCGCGGCAGAGCTTTCTACAGCATCTATTCCTCTACGAAAGCGGCCATTGTAAACTTTGTACAAGCTATCGCACAAGAATGGGAACCGTTTGGCATTGCTGTTAATTGCATCAACCCCGAACGTACCAAAACTCCCATGCGCGTAAAAAACTTCGGAACAGAACCTGAGAACACCCTATTATCAGCAGAAAAGGTCGCAATTGCCACCATACAGTCATTGGTTTCCGAATTTACAGGACAAGTAATTGATGTAAAAAGAAATGAAGTATGAAAAATGAATTTCTATCTACCTATGTAGCCAATAACCTGCGAGCCTGCCAACTGAAGCAACTCTCCATATTAGAAGAAATGGACCGTATTTGCCAAAAGCACCACCTGACCTACTGGCTGGACGGAGGTACATTATTGGGAGCCGTGCGCCACGGAGGATTCATCCCTTGGGATGATGATATAGATATAGGAATGCCATTGGCCGATATGCAAAAATTCATAGAAGTAGCTCCTGACGAACTATCCGAAGGGTTATTCCTCCAAACCCCACAAAGTGATCCTTCAAGCAAGGAACCGATTATAAAAGTGAGGGACTTGAACTCTCTGTATGTAGAATTCGGCGATAATTTTAATGCGGATTATCAAAAGGGGCTTTTTGTAGATATATTCCCATTTATTGATTACCCCAGCATACCCAAATCATGGGTAAAGAAGCTAACCAAAGGAATCTCCAAAAGCTATTCCATTCTGCATACGCAACATTATTATTCTCTACGTGCCTTCGCAGAATTCTTTTACTTCGGCACAAAATACTGGCTGTTCAAAGGAATATGGAATCTGCTTGGTCTGCTCTACAAAAAAGATACTTATCTTTCCAATGTCCTGATAAACAATGGATACGGTATCATGCACCGCAAAGACTCTGTATTTCCCATATCAGAAATAATTTTTGAAGGGAAACCATTCAAGGCACCTGCCAACCCAGATGCTTACCTGAAAGATTTATATAAGAATTACATGGACATTCCTCCCAAAGACAAACAGAAAATCCATGCCATTTATATTCACCCCGAATTGATAAAGAAACCATGAAACCGTTCCTTGTAGATGTACCCGTACTCATTTTGTTCTTCAACCGCCCGCAACAACTATCACAAGTGTTTGAACAAGTCAGGAATGCCCGTCCCTCCAAGCTTTTCCTCTATCAGGACGGACCACGTGGCGAACACGACCTGCCCGGTATAAAAGCATGTCGTGAAGTGACAGATCAGATAGACTGGGATTGCAAAGTCCATCGCATGTATCAGGAGAAGAACTATGGTTGCGACCCATCGGAATACATCTCACAAAAATGGGCTTTTTCTATGGTTGACAAATGTATCGTATTGGAAGATGACGATGTGCCTTCCGTTTCTTTTTTCACATTCTGTAAAGAAATGTTAGACAAATACGAGCAAGACACCCGTATCACCATGATTGCAGGTTTCAATAACGAAGAGATTACTCCGGATGTACCATACGATTATTTCTTTACCTCCACCTTCTCGATTTGGGGATGGGCCAGTTGGAAAAGGGTCATCGACCAATGGGACGAGCATTATACTTTTCTAGAGGATAAGTTCAATATGCAACAACTGGAGCAGCTCATTAAAGAACGGAAATTCCGCAAAGACTTTATCTACATGTGCCATCGCCATAAAGAAAACAACAAAGCCTATTATGAAACCATCTTCCACGCTTCCATGCTTTTCAACTCGGGACTGGCTATCGTACCTACCCGCAACATGATTAACAATTTGGGAGTCACAGCAGATTCCACCCATTTTGCCGGTTCTGTTCATACACTGCCCAAAGGATACCGCCGCATCTTCACCATGAAACGGTATGAAGTAGAATTTCCTCTCAAGCATCCCCGTTATGTCATTGAGAATGTAGCTTATAAAAAAGCCGTCTACCGCATCATGGGGTGGGGACATCCCTGGATTAAGATAGGACGTTCTTTCGAAGAATTATTTCTGAACCTGCGATACGGCAATTTTTCCATCATTACTAAAGCAATAAAAAACAGAATTAACAAATGGCTGAAAAGAGACCAACACCGGTAAAACCACTCACTATTTATTTTTATCACACCCGGTTAACCCGTGAAAGTTACGAGGAATGGAAAGATTATAAGTTTCCGGGACACATTCTCTACGGACTTCCTTTGCTGGAAAAATATGGCATCCGGTCGGTAATGCATAAATACAAAGCTTTCCCCGGCCGTCTAAGACTGATGCTCTATGCCACTAAAGAGATTCTGTGCTGCAAAGAGCCATACGAAGTACTCTACGGTACATCTTTCCGTGGACTGGAGCTAATTATCCTGCTCAGAGCATTAGGATTCTACCGCAAACCCATCGTCATTTGGCATCACACTGCCTTAAAAACTTCATCCGGAAAAATAAGAGAACATATCTCACGTTTCTTTTATAAAGGCATTGACCATATGTTCCTATTCAGTAAAAAATTGATTAAAGACTCATTAGCGACCGGGAAAGCTCCCGAAGAAAAGCTTCAGCTTATCCATTGGGGACCGGATCTCGCTTTCTATGACCATATTCTACAAGTAATGCCAGATCGGAAACCAGAAGGCTTTATCTCCACCGGGAAAGAAAACCGGGATGTAAACACTATGCTGCAAGCTTTCTGCGCCACCGAACAACAACTGGACTTGTACATCGCCCCCACCAATGGAAGTGTAAACTACCAACAGATTATTGAAAGCTTTTGTCTACCCGATTCTGTACAAGTACACTATACGGACGGTGTCATCCCATACTTATTGGCACAGAAAGTGGCACGAAAAAGCTGTGTTGTCATCTGCTGTATGGATTTTCCTTATACCGTAGGCCTTACCACATTGGTAGAAGCCTTTGCATTAGGCATCCCTGTCATTTGCTCACGTAATCCCAATTTTGAAATGGATATAGACAAAGAAGAAATAGGAATTACCGTAGCCTATAATGACGTGGAAGGCTGGATCAACGCCATTCATCGCATAGCCGACCATCCCGAAGAAGCCCAAAAGATGGGCGCCAACGCCCGAAAGTTGGCAGAAAAACGTTTCAATTTGGAAATCTTTTCCCATGAAATAGCAGAAAGCTTACTGGAAATATCTAAGATGTCCTCTAAAAAACGTACATTTGCATAAACTTTTATGCACATGAGAGTACTTATCATCAATACGTCTGAGCGAATAGGTGGAGCCGCCATTGCAGCCAACCGCCTCATGGAGGCTTTAAAAAACAACGGAATAAAGGCAAAAATGCTTGTACGTGACAAGCAGACCGACCAGATAAGTGTCGTTGAACTAAAGAAATCATGGTGGAAAGTATGGCAATTCATCTGGGAACGTGTCGTTATCTGGCAAGCCAACCACTTCAAGAAACATAACTTGTTTGCCGTTGACATAGCCAATACCGGCACCAATATCACAGTATTGCCCGAATTTACCCAGGCCGACGTCATTCATCTGCACTGGATTAACCAAGGTATGTTGTCACTGACAGATATCCGGCGTATCATCCAATCCGGCAAACCCATCGTTTGGACAATGCATGATATGTGGCCTTTTACCGGTATCTGCCATTATGCAGGAGATTGCGATAAATATGCCACACAATGCCACAACTGTCCGCAACTTTACAAAGGAAGCAGAAAAGACATAGCCTACCGTACTTTCCAGAAAAAGAAAAAACTGTTTGAAGGAGCACAAATCACCTTTGTAGCTTGTAGCCGCTGGTTAGAATCATTGGCTAAGAAAAGTGATCTGATTAAAGGTCAGACCATTACCAATATTCCCAATGCAATCAACACCAACCTGTTCAAACCTCGTGATAAAAAACAGGCCAGAGAAAAATGCCATCTTCCGCAAGACAAGAAGTTATTGCTTTTCGGCTCCGTAAAAATTACAGACAAGAGAAAAGGAATAGACTATCTGGTATCAGCTTGCAAACAAATTGCTTCCTCATATCCAGATTTTAGTAAAGAATTAGGTGTAGTGGTTTTTGGTAACCAAGCCGAACAATACACTTCCCTGTTTCCCTTCCCTATCTATCCGATGAATTATGTCAGCAACGAGAAGGAACTGGTAGATATCTACAATGCAGTCGACTTATACGTCACACCTTCTTTACAAGACAATCTACCCAATACCATCGTAGAAGCAATGGCCTGTGGTATTCCGTGCATAGGGTTCAATGTAGGAGGTATTCCACAAATGATTGACCACCTGCACAACGGTTATGTTGCCGAATATCAGTCTTCCAAGGATCTGGCAAACGGCATTCACTGGGCATTGACCGAAGGAGAATATGAAAGTCTGAGTGAGGAAGCCTGCCGTAAGGCAGTATCCAGTTATTCGGAAAGTACCATTGCCAAGAAATATGTTGAAATCTATAACAAGATTACAGGGAATCATGCATAACCATCATCCTCATCCCAAGTTTTCTATTATTACCGTCACCTACAATGCAGCAAAAGTGTTGGAGGATACTATACAAAGTATTGTTACACAAACTTATAAGAATCTGGAGTATATTATTGTGGACGGGGGATCAACAGATGAAACACTGGATATCATTCACAAATACCAGGAACATATCACCACTGTTATCAGTGAGCCCGACCAAGGTTTATACGATGCCATGAACAAAGGAATAAAATTGGCAACCGGAGATTATCTTTGTTTCTTGAATGCCGGTGATGGCCTGCACGAGGATGATACTTTGCTGCAAATGGTACATTCCATCAATGGAACAGCCCTGCCGGGAGTGCTATATGGAGAAACAGAAATAGTGGACAGTCAAGGGCATTTTTTATACATGCGCCGCCTGTCTGCACCCGCAACGCTTACCTGGAAAAGCTTCAAGCAAGGAATGTTGGTTTGCCATCAAGCCTTTTTCGCCCGCCGTGATCTGGTAGAGCCATACGACCTGCAATATCGGTTCTCGGCAGATTTTGACTGGTGTATCCGTATCATGAAGAAAGCGGATGTACTCCATAATACCCATCTTACTCTTATTGATTACCTGAATGAAGGAATGACCACCCGTAACCATAAAGCCTCCTTGAAAGAACGCTTCCGTATTATGAGCCGTCACTATGGATGGGCAAGCACAGTGACACACCACTTATGGTTCGTTCTGCGCCTGCTCTACAAATAATCCGGAAGTCTGACTAATAACGGGACTCAATCAATTTTCCTACGGGCCTTTCTGACCTGCAAGAACAAGAACAAGACCAACACACAGGCCAATACACCCAATTCACCTTCTACAGTTACATCAAACTGATGAGCGTAGTCAACCACCTTCTTTGTCAAAGCTACGTTTTCTTCATAAGGCAGATGAGAACCGTCGATCATTACAGAAGAGAAACCTGAGTCGATACAGCTCTTGCAAGTTTCGAAAGTATCTCCGTGGTCAAGGTGAAGAACGATTTCAGGTTTTGCACAACCTAATTCTTTTGCATATTCTACAGCACCCTGAGCCATGTAACGCAACAAAGTAGCGTTAGCATACTGACGAGCACCTTTTGAAACCTGCAAAATAACCGGAGATTTTGTTTCTACTGCAGCTTTGATGATAGCCTGCATCTGTTCCATATTGTTGAAGTTGAATGCAGGAATTGCATATCCACCTTTGATAGCCTTAGCAAACATATCTCTAGTGTTTACCAGACCTAAATCTTTGTAATTAACCATTGTTCTAATATTTATAATTGTTAGTGAATTAAATTCCACTGCAAAAGTAATCATAAATGCGCTAACTATGGCAAGTTCACACCAAAAATATCTCATAAAAAATGATTTTATTAACTATTTTCTTCGCTTGAACGCATAAACTAATTACATTGTAATGTCTACCTTACAATACTATAAAAGAAGAAAATAAGGGGTTTAGAAGAAAAAATAGCCCGAAGTTTTTTCTATTTCAAAGAAAAGCCGTATCTTTGCGGTCCAAAATGGACCATTACACCCAATTTGTTTACCAAATAAGTAAAATAATAACAATAAAAGAATATACTGAAATGAAAAAAGGTCTTCATCCTGAAAACTATCGTCCGGTTGTATTTAAAGATATGTCAAACGGCGATGTATTTTTGTCACGTTCAACTTGTAGCACAAAAGAAACCATCGAATTCGAAGGTGAAACTTATCCGTTGGTAAAACTGGAAATTTCTAATACATCACACCCGTTCTACACTGGTAAATCTAAATTGGTGGATACAGCAGGTCGTGTTGATAAGTTCATGAGCCGCTACGGTAACCGTATGAAAAAGTAAATTGTAACTTACACATAAGTTTCAATATAAAAAGGCTGCAAACTCATTGAGTTGCAGCCTTTTTATATTGAAACACATTGCACTCCCTTTAGGGGAATGCACTAAACTTTCCTTCTTTCCATTCATATATCACCGGCTCTTTCTTGATATACACTGCCAATTTTTCTCTTTCTGTCTTTGCCAGATATTCCGGAGTAGTATAAGTAAAAGAGATGATTGACTTGTCCTCAGACAAAGTAGCTTTCACCAGTTCCATATCTGCTTTCTCTCTAATCGCAACATAAGCCTCATCAGTCAGCGTATCTACCGGCAGATAAAAAGCCTCGACAGAAGGAAGCCGGATAAAATCACTTTCCGCCAGTTGCTCCCACCGTGTACTATAAAAACGAATTTCACTATCACAAACCGGACCACAAACTGTATTGATCACACAAATCACCTTTACGGAATCATTCAAGGGCAACAGTTTCATTTCCATAGAACTACTTCCCGTGGTCTGCAGAAACAAATAATCGTCAGTCAACTTTTTCAGCTCGGACACCTTTCCAAAACGGTTCTTGACCTCCGCCTTCATATTACTTGCCAGAAAATCCACACAATCCTCGCGATTTACCTTTGTCAATAAAGGAGCTATCGAATCAGGCATAGCGATAAAGAGAGTTTTCATATCCTGAGCGTGCAACGAAAACACGCACAACAACATACCTATTATAAATAAAGTCTTTTTCATCACATTTTTAAATTAAAATCCCCCAAAGATACATATTTTGTCAGCTTATTCCCAACCGCATTATATTTTTTTCTATTTTTGTCGGACTAATAACCAACTAAACAGAAAATGCTATGTATTTACACAAAGAGTTAGAAACTCTAACACGGCCGGAAATAGAGAAATTGCAATTGGAACGCTTGCAAAAGACTGTCCGTCATTGCATGAATTCCCCTTTCTATAAACAACGATTTGCCGAGAGTCATCTGAGCCCGGAAGATATCCGTTCACTGGATGATTTACAAAAAATTCCGTTTACTACCAAACAAGATTTACGTGATACCTATCCCTTCGGACTGGCATCCGTACCTTTGGAAAAAACCGTCCGCCTTCACTCATCCAGTGGAACCACCGGAAACCCCACTGTCATTCTCCATACTCAGAAAGACCTTGACGAATGGGCCAATGCAGTCGCCCGTTGTCTTTATATGGTAGGATTGCGTCCAGGTGATGTTTTCCAAAACTCTTCCGGTTATGGCATGTTCACTGGCGGACTAGGTTTTCAATATGGTGCCGAAAGGCTGGGAATGTTAACCGTACCTGCCGCTGCCGGAAACACCAAGCGCCAGTTAAAGTTTATCTCAGATTTCGGAACCACTGCCCTGCATGCCATTCCCAGCTATGCAGCCCGTATGTATGAGGTAATGCAGGAAATGGGGATTGACCCTCGCCGTGATACCAAACTGAAGACATTGATTATCGGAGCAGAACCTCACTCTGAAGAACAACGCCGCCGCATCGAAGATATGTTAGGCGTAAAAGCTTACAATTCTTTCGGCATGTCCGAAATGTGCGGTCCCGGTGTGGCTTTTGAATGTCAGGAACAGAACGGCCTGCATATATGGGAAGATTATTATATCGTAGAAATAATCAACCCCGACACTTTGGAACCCGTACCCGAAGGGGAAGTGGGTGAGCTGGTGTTGACCACGATCAATCGTGAAGCGATGCCTTTACTGAGATACCGCACCCGTGACCTTACCCGTATTCTGCCGGGCGAATGTCCTTGTGGCCGTCATCACAAACGTCTGGACAGAATGAAAGGACGCAGTGACGATATGATTATCCTGAAAGGGGTCAATATCTTCCCCATTCAGATTGAAACAATTTTGTTACAATTCAAAGAATTGGGCAGTGATTATCTGATTACACTTGAAACTGCCGAATCAAATGATGAGATGACCGTAGAAGTGGAATTAAGCCAACTGTTCACTGACGATTACGGGCGTCTGCAATCATTGACCCGTGAAATCACTCGCCAACTGAAAGATGAAATATTAGTTACCCCACGTGTGAAACTGGTACCCAAAGGAACACTCCCTAAACCAGAAGGCAAAGCTGTCCGCGTGAAAGACTTACGTAAAACCTTTTAAAAAATAAGTTTATGACTATACAACAATTATCCGTCTTCATTGAAAATAAATCGGGGACTCTACAAAGGGTATTGAACTTATTAAAAGAAGCAGGCATACAACTGATTGCCTCCACTATTGCCGATACAGTGGAATATGGCATTTACCGTATCATCTGCTCGGAACCCAAACGCGCATACGAAACACTGAAAGAGGCCGGAATATCTGTGGCGCTCTCTGATGTGTTCGCCATCACACTGGATAATCAGCCGGGACGGGCAGCGGACGCTATCACCATTTTCAGTGAAGCCAAAATAGGAATCACTTATCTGTATTCCTTCTTGTTAGGGAACAAAGGCATATTGATTTTCCGCACAGATAATCCCGACAGAGCAAGAGAAGTGATTATTCTTAATAATCTCTCTTTCGTAGCTGAGAAAGATTTATCAACGCTGATTTAAAATATACATCCCCCGTAGAGCGTAAGCATTACTCCCTACGGGGGATATAGTTCTTATCCTCTGCGTTTCAAGAAGTCCGTAGGACTTTCCCCGAAATAATCCTTGTAACACTTTGTAAAATAAGAAGGAGAAGTAAAACCTACCTCATACGTTATTTCGGATATGGTTTTCTCTGAAGAGGCCAGCAAGGAAGCAGCTTTCTTTAATCTGGCAATACGTACTAATTCATTGGGAGAATAATTGGTAAGCGCCTTAATCTTACGATAAAGCTGCACTCTGCTTAATCCCATCTTACTGCCTAAATCTTCCACACTTAATTCAGAATCCGCCAAGTTTTCTTCTATCAGTTCCCTGAAACGGTCAACAAAGCCTTTATCCACGTCGCTTACCGGTTCTTTAGATAAAGTAGTCTTATCCCCGAAGAATTGTTTCAACCGCTTATGGTTATCCATCAGATTACGAAGACGTACCAGCAACAGTTTGGAATTAAAGGGTTTGGAGATATAAGAATCCGCCCCACACTCAAATCCCTGTATCCGCTGTTCATCCAACGAACAAGCGGTGAGCAACATCACCGGAATATGGGAAGTCTGCAATTCTGTTTTCAACTTTCTGCAACACTCCAATCCATCCATCACCGGCATCATCACATCACAGATTATGGCATCGGGCACATATTTCATGGCTTTCTTTAATCCGGCACGCCCGTCGGGAGCCTCTATCACTGTATATTCTTCTTTTAGTAATGACTTCACATAGTCACGCACATCCGCGTTATCATCTATTATCAAGATACATTCTTTATTCTCATCCGGAATCTGCTCTTCTGTTTCCATATCCTCCAGCTCCTCCACCACCGTCTGTTGTGTAATGCGCGGTTCCTGCACGAGGTCTGCAGACGGCTCTTCCACTACTGTCATAGGGATATCCACTGTAAATACAGTTCCTTTTCCTTCCACACTATCCACCGTTATCTCTCCACCGTGCAGTTCGACAAAAGCCTTTGCCAAGGCAAGGCCGATACCCGAACCCGCATGGTTTACATCAATCTGATAAAAGCGGTCGAAGATATGCCGGATATGTTGGACAGAGATTCCCGAACCAGTATCAGCAACTACCAGACGGGCATATCTCCCACCTTCCTCCTTCGTCAAAGTAGAAAGTGTAACCGTAATGGTTCCATTCTCCGGTGTGAACTTAAACGCATTGGACAATAAGTTGAAATAGACACGTTCCATTTTCTCGGCATCCACTGCCATCAGATAATCTGCCCGGTCATCATTCACCTCCAATACAAAATGGATATGCTTTTTCAAAGCCAAAGTTTGGAATGAATGACTCCATTCCTGCAACTGCACCCGTAGATTCATATTGGCTCTTACCAATTCCAATTTATCATTTTCATACTTACGAAAATCAAGAATCTGGTTGACAAGCCTCAACAGGATATGTACATTCTTATGCACCACCTTTAATAAGGATTGTTGTCTGGGAGTCAATGCCTTATCTTCCAATAGTTGCTCCACCGGATCGGCAACCACCG
>ENA-OPSP01000095-OPSP01000095.1-human-gut-metagenome-genome-assembly--contig:-NODE-95-length-12322-cov-4.419581_pt1 | contig 12322 bp, 15 predicted proteins | sample MGYA00241809_ERZ501909 | MGnify/ENA primary metagenome ERZ501909 (study PRJEB25962, sample SAMEA2042394) | human gut metagenome | biome: human gut; feature: human-associated habitat; material: faeces... | reverse complement strand
CGTGTTTCGAAACAAATAGTTAGACGTGCAATGTGTTTCGCCTGTTTTGAAAACTTTCATTGTTCTACGTGGAACAATTTTGTAAAATTTAATTTTACAAAAATTGTTGACATGAACATTACATTATGTTAAAATGTATAATGAAGGGGGTGATATAATGTCATTCAAAATACGTTCAAAGCTTATACCGAAACAGGGTAACAACCCCGGAAAAAGGATAAAGCCGGACACCATCGTAATACATTACACAGCTGTACCAGGTTGTAGAGCTGAGCGGCTTGCGGAATGCTTTGTAAATAACAATGGCGGTTATAATCAGTCGTGTAATTATGTGGTTGATTGTACCGAGGTTATTTGCCTTATTCCGGCGGGTTTTATGTCGTATGGTGTGTCCGGGCATAATGAGCACATAATCAATATTGAGGTGTGCTATTGTGATTCCGACGGTCGGTTTGAACTTACGACAATAGCTAATTTGCGTGAACTTGTGCGGCGCTTAATGCGTAAATGGGATATCCCGCCCGAAAAAGTTGTCCGTCACTATGACTTAACAGGGAAGAAGTGCCCTGAATTCTATTCATATCTTGAAGATGAATGGCGAGAACTTCATCGCATGATTACAAAGGGGGTTGTATAATGAGTTATAGGCTACAGCGGCTATTAACAGTGAAAAGCATAGTGACAGTGCTTTTGACTGTGGGGTTTTTGATTCTTAGCTTAACGGCTCAGGACGTTCCACAAATATTTGCGGAGGTTTACAAGATGATAGTTATCTTTTATTTTGGTACACAAGCCGGGGTAAAAGATGATAAGGACACGACAGGAGGAAACAACGTATGACACTAGTAGAAATTTCAAAAACGCTTAACGCGTCAATCGTCCCCGCTATAATGGGCGATGATTACACGGTAAATCCGAATCTAGACAACATTTGCGATTTTGGTACGGCAATTAACGCCATGACCGCCGACCAGTTCAAAACATACCTTAATGAGTTTGCCGCTGCCGTTAAGACTTACATCGATAGCCGCGGTTATTCACCTGAGGAACTCCCCTTATTCGTTGATTCTCAGGAATACGGCGGCATTCTCCAGAGCATAAAGAGTGACACGACTGAAACCCGCGACAGCCACATTTATAATCTGGTTGACGGTCAGGTTTACAACGATGTAAACAAATTTTTCGGTACAGCGTTCAATACAAAAATCTACGAAAAAGATACTAATTGGAGCATTGCAAAAAGCATTCCGAATCAGATGTACAAGAAGTGTTTTGACAGTCCTGAGAACGTCAGCCGCCTTGTAGCGCTTATTGAAACATGGCTTGACAATACCATACGTCGCAACAGTTCAGCGCTTGAGCACAACCTTATTTCCGAATTAGGAATAAAGGGCAAAGCTATAAATCTTGTGTCCATGTATAACGCTATGCTCACCGATGGAAGTGTTGCGCAGAGTAAGAGCACGGGCACAATCGGCAAAGAAGCAACAACGTGGACAGACGGTGAGCAGGTTACAGTTACATCTGAAAACTGTATCTATAACCGCTATTTCATGGAATGGGCGCGTGAAACCATTGCAAACATTACAAGCGCCGCTAAATTCATGAATAAGAAGTATAATGACGGCACAATTTCAACGTGGCAGACACGTGAAAATTCTGTTTGTATTCTCAACAGCATTTTCAAGAATCGTATGAATTCGCTTAAACTTGATAGTGATTTCGGCGGTGTAAACGTTGATACACCTTTTTGGAACGCTCAGACAGACAGCCTAGTGCCTACTCTGAAAAACAGTTGCCACATTATTTATAATGACGGTGATGCAACGGCTGAGCCGAGCGCGGCTAATAACAAATCGCTCGATTATGTCGTTGGTATGTACTATGACCGCTACGCCGTTGGTTATACTATGACACCGATTTCACCGCGCACGGCTTATAATGCCGATGGTGATTTTTACACCATATTCCGCGACTTCAATGTGCGGTACTGGATAGACACAAGGAACACGGCTATTATATTCACACTGAATTAAGCGGCAATATGTTACACCTCGGCATTAGCCGGGGTGCAACGTATATAAAGGAGTAAATATGGATATACAGCTTTTACAGACGATAGACCCACCGAATAAACTTAATAAGACGGTTATAGAAGTAGCAACAATAACGGTAACGTTAAAAGATAACACGGACTTTATAACACCAGTTATACGCTTGTCACCGTCTTATATAAGTACAGCGTTTAATTATGTCTACATTCCCGATTTTAACAGATATTATTATCTTAACGGGAAAGGCGTATTAATCGGAAAACTTGTCGAATATACATTGCGTGTTGATGTGCTTATGAGTTGGAAGGCGGCTATAAAAGATAGCACGGTTATAGCTTCACGGAGTACGAACAACGGCAATAAGTTGTTGCCGGATTCAATACCACTGTTGGCGAAACGTAACGTATTATACAAACGCTTAACAGGGGGTATAACAGCAACAGGTAAATTCGGTTCAGATGTTGTTGATAGCACAAGCCCCTCAATATTGCTCACCGTTATTAACGGTCGCGGTGAAGCCCCGGGCGGTTCTATAACTCTGAACACTCCTGTTGTCAATGACAATCTGGTATCATTAACATGGACAAAAGTTGAGGGCGCTGAAAAGTATTATGTATATCGCAAGGGCGAAAATGAATCAGATTATAAAGTCATAGCTATGCCAGCTGTTCAGCTATATGACGACTTGATAGAAGTATCAGGCACTTACATGTATTACGTTCGTGCATTCAGTAACTTTGCTCTTGGCGAACCTAGTAACACAGTATCAGCAACCGTGACAGTGGGGGGATAACATATGGGAACAATGCAAGATACATGGAACACTACAGCGGAGCGCATACGCATACAGAATCCTAATTATATTATGCAAGGTCTTTCGGCGTTGCATAACTTTGGATTAGCTAATGGGATTTCTTTTAGATTTAATAGCATAATTGATACAAGTTATATTGATTATCGTTATATGTGTTCTAAAGAAGTGCACTTCGATAGAACTTTATGTTCTACACAAGAAAATTTTACGGATAAATATAATACTTTTTGTAAAATTTCAACTTTAAGTGAAATAGGTAAAATAAAGCAGAATTCAGAAGATATTTTTCCGAGATTTTATCCGGAAATGATGAGCGCTAAAGCGTTTCAATCTAGTTACGTTTCACATTCTGCTGTGTCTAATATATACTCTTTTTCAAACGTAGTACCTGAAGTATATGTTTTGGATACTCAAAAAGATATCCGTTATTATGCGCCCGGTGCTTCATTATTTAGGGATTTTAGTTTTGATGATGACGATATTATGTTTGAATATGCGTCCTATTATTCTAATAATACAGACGGAAACGAACAAACATTATTGTGGGATAGAGAACACTATACAAACATAAAACATCAACCAACTTGTGTTGTACAAGCTTATGATTCCGATAAAGGTGTAAATATTCCAATATGGGTCAACATGCTTTCATGCATTGTTCCGCCTCCAACTAACGCCATTACAAATAGTAAAATTGCTTTATGGCTGGCTTTACTTGGTAATGCACCATTAAAGTTTTTAATGCTTGATATGACAGCAGATGAACATAGAAATTCATTCGTCGACTGTATTATATACGGCAAAAAGGCAGATTGGACAAAATTCTTTGATTCTCTCGGGTTGCCGTGGAGTTGGAATATTAATGTTGTAAAATCTCCGGACGGTGACGGTTTACGCAAACCGATAACACCCGGACAGCCTTCAAACCCTGTTGACGACAAACCCGGCGACGGCGATAATATAAGTGACACAGTAGAATACCCGGACGTTACTTATATTCCGAATAGCTATACAAAATACTGGATAACACCGGACGAACTTGTAAAACTCAAGGAATTTTTATTTAAGAAAACTTTCCTTGATAACGTTTCCCGGCTTTGGGAAAATCCCGCAGAGTACATTGTAGACCTGACTTATTATCCGTTAAGGCCTGACACCCTCAACATGACAGGAGCGCAAGAACAGATAATTGTCGGAAACATTAACAGTGATGTAACAGGGCTTATATTTCCGGACAGCGGCAACAGATTTCACTATATGGGTGCATATCACGTAGAGCCTTATTACAACTCATATCTTGACTATGAGCCGTACACAAGCATATCAATATATCTGCCATATATCGGTGTCCGTTCACTTGATTCAAGCCGTGTAACAGGCCATACTATTAATGTTGGATATACATTCGACTTCAATACAAGACAAGTTACAGCGCATTTAGGATTAGACGGGGAAGGTTTTGGTGATTTAGGCAATGCACTTGATAGCTTCACTGGCTCATTCGGTGTAGCTTTCCCATTGTCAGGCTCGCAGGCAAATCAGGTTGCATTAAACGTGCTACAATCAACAACACAACTTATATCAAGTGCGGGGGCTATTGCGGGGGGTGTAGCTACTGGAAATGTAGCCGCTGTTTATGGTGGGGCTGTAAATGCGGGTTCAACGCTTTTAGGCGGTCAGGCGATAAAACCGGAAAGCCTAGGAACACTCACGCCAACAGCTGGACTATATGCGCCACAAATTCCATACCTGATAATTAATAGACCTATCACAGCATTGCCTTCAACGTGGGCGGCTGACATGGGATACAGTGCCGGATATAGCGGGAAAGTGTCAAGCTTTACCGGATATCTGGAAGCACTTCATGTAGAACTTAACAGGGCGGCAAACATGACAGAGCAGGAAGCGCAGGAAATAATAACAGCTTTACAAGGGGGTATTTTAATATGAACGATTTTAATATTTGTACAGCGCCAAAAGTGCGAACCTTTGCGGACTATTGCAATTATCTGTATGAATATGTTGCGCGCATGTTCGTATGGCGTTGTGATTTTGCGCCTGATTACATATTTGAACGCTATTTGATACAGTCAGGACAGTGCGCAATATACAAGCCTGACATCGGTGCGCCCGTTGTTATTCGTGGTAATTATTCCGGCACACCTACTGAATATTTACCCGGTTCGCAGTATGTTGGCACAACCTTGAACGGAAAAACCTATACCGGAAATGTAGGCGAAAATATCGCCGTGTTATGGAATAATCACACGTTAACAGGCGATATATCCACAATAAGCGCATATGCAAGCCGCTTTGTCGAGAGTGATAAAAGTATATTAAACGTTCTCAGAGGGGCGCGTATAACGGCGCTTGTAACCGCTACGGATAACACGGATAAATTAACGTTGGATAACGTTGTAAAGGCTATCAACGACGGTGAAACAGTTGTAAAAGTCCCGCCTGCTTACAGAGAAATAGACGCGCTCGACAACGGCGCAAAAAGGTTTGATATACTCAGACTTACAGACCCTAAAGACACAGACAAGCTACAGTATCTCACAAGATATCGCGATGACCTATTAAGCGCATTTCTGAATGAATACGGCTTATCCGTTGAATGTGTCAATAAAATGGCACAAGTCAGTGTGTCAGAGCTTCACAGCATGGACAGCGCGACAGCGGCAATTATCGAAAGCCGCCTTGAATGCCGCTCTAGACAGCTTGATATAGTGCGTTCATGGGGCTATGATATCAGCGTTGAAAAGGGCGTTGCGCGTGGTGTTGAATTTACCGCAAATGAGAACAAAGACGAACAGGAGGTTGAAGAAAATGCGGAAACTGTTTAAATATCCTCTATATGAGATACTAGACGAAATGACTTTTTCAGACATCGCGGACGGCGGCGCGGTCATTGTGGCGGGTGCGGACGTAAAAAACCAGATAGCCCGATATGATGAACGCTGTTTCACTGCGGCGAGTGCTGACACTGAAACGGCGGCGGCGGCGCTATCCGCTATATATAGTTTATTTGCGGCAACGCATACAACTGATATAACGCGCCTTAAAAACGCGCTTACGGCTGAATATAAACCGTTAGACAATTACAACATGATTGAAAGCGGTTCAGATAAAAGGACAGTTGACCGCGACTATACACGCACTTCAACAGGCTCAGTAACTGAGGGCGGCACAACCTCAGCGGAAACGACAGGAACGACAACAAACAATTTAACGGAAACGGCAACGCATACCGGGACAGTGGGTACAGCAGGAACGACAACGGGCAAAACAACGGATACAAGCACAATCAGCAATGTTACATCTGAAACCACTAAAGATGAAGGCACAACAGGAAATACAAACAATGTTAGTGCGTATGATAGCGCAACAATGGTGGGACATGATTCTTCATCGGGGACGGCAACGAATGAGCGCACAGCAACGACAAATAACAATGTAACGCACGGCGGGGACGTTGATACAACGGCGACAAGCTCAAGCACAGTAACAAACGACACCACAGACACGACAACGAACTCAGGTACAGTCAAGAACGAGAACGGCGAGAAGTTCACAAGGAACTTGACTACAACCGAAAGCGGCAATATTACGGACACAGACGGCACAACGGATAATACAGAACACACATTGACCCGATCGGGAAATATCGGCGTTACAACTTCTCAACAGATGTTGGAAAGTGAAGTAAATCTCAGAGTAAAAAATCAGCTTGTATATTACGTTGTAGAACTGTTTGTATCTCAATATTTAACATGGTGATGTTCCACGTGGAACAATGCGGGTATGTCTTAATTGATATACCCGCTATGTTTTTAAAACATTTCACATTCTTCAGATTATGTGTTATAATCAAGATAAGAAAGGGCGAAAGCCTAGATGGAAAGTAAGAGGTATTAACATGACATTCGTAACAAACGTTCAGCTGAGAGAGATGAAGGTAATTAAAGCAAAGGAAACGGCAACGCTGGTAATGCTTAAAATGGAGCATAACGGAAACAATACCCTCTACATCGTTACCGACCTTATAAACGGCGAGAAGTTCCCCGACTGCCCGTATGGAACTCTTGAGGACGCTGAAAAAATGTTTAACTCCATAAATTAACGCAGAGTGACGGACAGGGCTAACGCCCTTCCGGTAATGCGGCTAGAGCGGTCACAAGCCCGCCGGAACGCATAGAAAGTGAGGTTATATGTGGGAAAAACAATTGTCTAAAACAATATGGGCATATCGCTATTTACCACTTGGGCGCGATGATACTAAAGATTATTGGTATTTGATAGATGTCAACAATCAAATTGATTTTGAACCACGCTTTGAAACGCTTGAAGAAGCCGAAGAATATTTTAGAAAGTTGGTTAAAGGCAATGTTAAAAATACCTAATTGCCCTATGTGCGGGGCAAAGATGAAACGAATTATAATTAAAAAAAGAAAAGGTTTTAAGGTTATTGTTTACTGCCCCGTTGTAGAAAATTTCGGTCAGTTATTTTTTACAGTAATAGGGGAAAGTTGTGACAAATGTAAAGAGAAAGCAAAAGCGCTAGCAAATAAAACCGCGTTGTCTATGGGTAATTATTACAAATACCAGAAAAGAGGTGATATCAAATGATATGTCGTTTTTTGAATTCTAACAATGTGTGCTCTTGTAAAGTTGGCAAACGTGGAACACCATGTATTTGCACTAATCCGAGCGCATGCACACTCAGACAGACAGAAGCAGAGCAGGCGAGAAGCTTACATAAAGCATGGACGCGTTTTTCTTCACTTTCAGTCAGCAAACAAACCATATATAAAAAGCTGTACTATGGGGGGAAATATCCGTGGGAGGTATTTTGAAAAGTTGTTATTAAAGTATCGCGGGCGCTTTAGTCCCGCTCCATGTTGGCGAACAATAAACGCAAATTATAAAAACATCGCCCCCGGCGGCGTTATGCCGGGAGAAAGTAGGCTTATTATGGCACTCAATCTTGAAGCGGTAAAAAAGCAGGTCAACACGGTTGGTTCTCCGATTTTCGAAAATCGCGTTAAAGGCACATGGGAAAGCCTTTACAACACGAACGTTGAAGTCACTGAAACGCTGATTTACACAGACAGCAACGGCGATACATACGGTGTTATGGTATTCGCAGAGCGCCCGGGCGAGTTCTATCTGTGCGGGAAGGTATCAACTGAACTTGCAATAGCGGTATGCAATCCGGAGAACGGCGGCACGTTTGACGAATCGGGGATCATGACTGACCATTATCACATTAACATCGGAGCGCCCAAAAAGACAAAGCAGGGTAACAAAACTTATCTTCCTGTTACACTGACTGACGGTAAGAGCGAGAACAACATAGAACCTGATAAACAGCCGTTCTAATTCCTTATAGGCGGGGTTAAATCCCCGCCTTAATTCTCTATAAAGGAGTGTACAACATGGCACAGATACGGAATCAATCCCCCGAAAGCAAATGCATAAAGCGTATAAATGAACAACTGGCAGAAGTTAACAGGCTATTAACAAAGGAAGCGCCGGGAGTTGAAAATAACCCGCTAATTGCAAAATGGAGTAGAGCAATCAGAGAGAGCGGACTTGAATTCTCTAAAGAAAATGGGCGATATAAAATAAGGAACACAAAAGAGAACAGAGAAAAAGTTAAAGACCTTGAAACGGCGTTGAAGAAATACAAGCCGCAAACAGCCGGAGAATATCGAGCAGACATCAAAAAAGAACTTGAAAATGAAGCAAAAAAGACAGCAAAGCGCTTTTACAAGAGCAACACTAAAAAAGATAAGCAAAAGCGCAAAAAATTAGAAAATCACCTAGTGAGCAAAGAAAAAATTCAAGCGCGTGTTAAGGCTCATTTGCAAGAATATGAAATACAAAACATGCTTGATTATATATATCAGTATGAAGGAAATAAAGATTTTGGGCGAGTTCTCGGCGATATATCTTTTGGTAAATCGGCGGGAGAACGTGACACACGGCGTATATTTAATGAATTCGGGCGAATACGACAGCATTATATTGACTTGATGTACAATAACGTGAAAAGCGAACAGGAAAAAGCAAAACGCGATTTACGCGACATTTTAGCGGACATGTCATTAGGTGAAGCGTTCCCGGATGAGGGGGTTCAAACTAGTGGAACAATGGGAAAAACTCGAAAGCGTAGCAATAAAAAACAGCGTTGAAATCATCGGGCGTGGTAAAACACGGCAGACAATTAACACCTCTTGTATCGGCTTTGATATTGAAACAACAAACGATAAAGCCACTGAAAGCGCCTATATGTACATATGGCAAATTGCTATTGATGGGCATGCCTACTATGGAAGAATATGGGACGAATTTTTTTGTTTGTTGGCTATCTTACGGCAAAAGCTAACAGGAAAAATTATTATTTTCATTCATAACATGAGTTTTGAAATGTCCTTCCTGCTGCCGCGCTTGTACATGGCGGGGAATTTATCCCGAATATTCGCGCGTGAAGTCCGTGAGCCGCTCGAGGTTGAAACAAAAGACGGTTTTATTTTCCGCGACACTATGGCATTAACAAACATGAGTTTACAAGCCTTAGCAAAAAATTACTGTAGAACACAAAAGCTTGTAGGCGACCTCGATTATTCAATCCCGCGCAACAGTTCAACCCCTCTTACAGCGACAGAACTTGCATATTGTGAAAATGATGTTTTAATATTATCTGAGTATGCGGAATATCTTCACAACGAATTCACGCGACAGGGTCACAAAATACCATACACAGCAACCGGAATTGTTCGTCGTTTAGTAAAACAGCAATTTCACGGATATGAATATAAAAACGCTTGCAATAAAATTTCACAGCTATACCCGCAAACAGTTGATAAATATAACTTTACAATGAAATGGCTATACCGTGGCGCATTTTGTCACGCTCAAACAGCTATTTGCGGAGAAGAACTTACAAACGTTCACAGCCATGATTTAAAAAGCGCTTATCCTGCGGAAATGGCACATCGACTATATCCTATGTCACCATTTAGAACCATTCCCGCGGACAGTGTAGACGAACATATAAAACGCGGTTTTGCTGTGATTATGCTAGTTGAATTCTACAATATTCGGGCTAAAGGCGCTCACGTTTTGGAAAGTCGGCACAAAGTCATAGAGGAAAGCGGGGCAGAATATGACAACGGACGTTTATATTATGCCGATAAAATCACGGTGTTTATTACTGAAATAGATTTAGCAATATACAACATGATGTACAAATTTTCCGGCATGAAAATATTAGGTGCTAAAGCGGCGGCAAAAGCTCCCTTGCCTGACTATCTATTAAAATCCTTATTTACTGTATATCAGCAAAAAGAGGAAATCGGTAAACAGTTAAAAGCTGACCCCGATAACAGCGACTTGAAAGCTATGTACATGAGCATAAAGGGAAAGCTAAACAGCTTTTACGGTATGTGCGTTGCAAGGCTGAATCTTGAAGAAGTTACATATAATGGTGCATGGGGTAAAACTAAAAACACAACTTACAATGAAGAAATATGTAAGTCTGTATTGTCGCCATATTGGGGAATATACATAACCGCTTATACTCGACTAACGATATGTACAGCAATATCAGCACTAGGCAAACGCGCTTATTATAGCGACACAGACAGCATAAAACACAATGCCACATTTGAATACTTTGACAGCTTCAACGCGCATATTGAAGATGTAAATAGACGTATGTGTGATACATACAAGCTAGATTTCAATGTGTTCAAGAACCTAGGAAAATTCGACTATGAGGGTACATATAAGCGCTTTAAGACTTTAGGCGCTAAACGTTACATTGTTGAAGAACCTAATAAAGAAGGTGTCTTAGAAGTAAAATGTACAGTTGCGGGACTACCTAAAAACACATTCAAGGCATTTGCAAAACAAATCGGAAACGATGAAGCATTTAAGCGCTTTGAGCCTGATTTAACTTTTGACATCTCAGGCAAAAACGCGCATAAATACAACGATGAAACAACGGCTATAATCGCCGGGGAAACTATGCACGAATACGGCTCATGTTATATTTATAGCGTAGGCTTTTGTATGCGTGTTGACAGTGTTTTTTTGCTTATTATAAGTAAGCGAAAGGAGTTATCACAATGAGTATCAGCAAAACAGCAATAGCCCTTTTTAAATCCCTTAACATTCCTAAATACGATAAGGACGGAAACAAAATTTTCAACCCGATTGAAGATATCCCCGGACACCAATTCGGGGACTGGAACATACTAAATTCGAGCCGTTCAAGAGGTAAAACAACAAACACACTATTACTAGGAATGTGTTGGAATGTCACAGACGGAATACAGATACAGTATATTCGTCAGTATGATGATATGCTGACACCTTCCAAGGCACAAGATTTATTTGATGTTATAATCGGCTGTGGTTATATTGAGAAAATAACCAACGGCAAATATAACAACGTTAAATACTGGCGGCGGCGTTGGTATTTTGTAAATATCAGCCCGGAAACGGGCGAGGTTATAGAACAGGCGCAGGACGCTTTTTGCGTTTGTCTTGGTATAAATAAAGAACATGACCTACGGTCAACGTATAACGCGCCTAAAGGCGATTTCATTATATTTGATGAGTATATGAGGGCTGATAAAATGTATTTGCGTGATGAGTTTATTATATTTAATAATCTACTAAGCACGATTATACGCGACAGGACAAGCGCCGTAATTTTCTTATTAGGAAACCTGACTGACATTACATCACCTTATTTGCTTGAAATGGGACTACTTGAAACAGCGCGTAAAATGCAACCGGGGGACTTCAAACATTACGATATTGACGGAGTTGTTATTAATGTGTTCTATATTCCTACGGTAAATAAAAAACAAACCACAAAAGCGAAAATCAGTAAATATTTTCGCGCATGGAATAATTCTAAAATGGTTGGTATAACAGGTGGCAAAGGAAATTGGGCACTTAAAATTTACCCGCATGCGCCGCGTGATGAATTTAAAATTATAGACAGGGCGCAAATTGAATGCGATGATGGCTATATATGCCGCGAATTAAGACAATATACTAATGGTTATTATATCATGTTTTACCCGCTGAATGAACCGCTTGACGACCGTGTAACATATACCAGGAATACAGACAAGGCATTTTCATATATGCGGCGCTACGGGCTAGGGTATACGCAAACAGATGAAATAATATGTGCCTTAATCAATCGGCATAGATGTTATTACTCAGACAACGTGACCGGAGAACGTGTAACAGCTTACATTAAATCGCGTTAATAATTTATGGGCATAATCATTTTGACTATGCCCAATAATTTATATTAATAATTAGTATTACAAACACATTGCACGTCTAACTATTTGTTTCGAAACACGGCTACAGTTTTGCGATAAAAATTAGGTTTACTAATTAATTCTTGCCCCCTTCAATACTT
>ENA-OPSP01000089-OPSP01000089.1-human-gut-metagenome-genome-assembly--contig:-NODE-89-length-12856-cov-3.731037_pt1 | contig 12856 bp, 11 predicted proteins | sample MGYA00241809_ERZ501909 | MGnify/ENA primary metagenome ERZ501909 (study PRJEB25962, sample SAMEA2042394) | human gut metagenome | biome: human gut; feature: human-associated habitat; material: faeces... | reverse complement strand
ACGTATCTAGCTTGGAAGGCTAGTGTTCTACCATTGAACTACACCCGCATAATTACTGATATCTCAGTGCTTTGTTAAGATATCATAATTATATTATAAAGTCAAGTATTTTATGCCAATATGTTCTTTGCGACATGTTTTATCAACATATATACTTGACATTATCTATTCTTAGGAATAAATTATGTTAGTTGCATTTTAGTTTGTAAAAAATTATGGAGTAATTTCAATGACTAACAATTCAGACCACATTTTTTCTAATATAGATATAAGGAAGCTTCTTATTCCTATCATGCTGGAAAATCTCTTGGCTTCACTTATGGGAACCGTTGATACTATGATGGTAAGTAATGTCGGTGCATCTGCCGTCTCAGCTGTGTCACTTGTCGATTCCATCAATATTCTTGTAATACAGGCCTTGTCAGCAATTGCTGCAGGAGGTGCAATCCTGTGTTCCCAGTACATAGGAAGCAGCAACCCTAAAGGTGCCAACCGTGCTGCAAGACAGGTATTTCTTGTCATGACAGTGCTGTCAGTTTTCATATCTGCAATATGTCTCGTTCTTCGTGTACCAATGCTTAAGTTCATCTTTGGTTCTGTAGAAGCTGAGGTTATGGCTGATTCACAGGCATACTTTCTTTTTACCCTGTTGTCATTTCCATTCATTGGCCTGTATGACGCTGGTGCGTCCATTATGAGAGCCCAGAAGGACAGCAAAAGCCCTATGACAATATCAATTATATCCAACTTCCTTAATATAGGTGGTAATGCGATTCTTATATTCGGACTTGGAATGGGCGTTGCAGGGGCTGCAATATCAACACTTGCATCAAGAATTTTCTGTGCAGTTATTGTAATTATTAAATTAAGAAATTCATCACAGACCATATGCGTTAACAGATATTACACAATCCGTCCCGACTGGGATTTAATTAAGAGAGTCTTATATATTGGTATTCCTTCAGGTATAGAAAACAGCATGTTCCAGTTTGGAAAGCTGGCAATCCAGTCAACAGTTTCAACGCTTGGAACTGCTGCCATCGCTGCAAATGCTGTAACCAATATTCTGGAAAACCTTAACGGAGTTGCCGCACAGGGTGTAGGTATCGGACTTATGACTATAGTTGGTCAGTGTATTGGAGCCGGAAGAAAAGATGAAGCCATATATTATATAAAGAAACTCAGTAAAATGGCTGAAGCTGCCATTATTATAAGCTGTCTTGTTGTATTTGCATTGTGCAGGCCGATTACCATACTCGGTGGAATGGAAGCAGAAAGTGCAAGAATGTGTTTTGAGATGACTCTTTTCATAACAATAACCAAGCCAATATCATGGGTATTGTCGTTCATTCCTGCATACGGAATGCGCGCTGCCGGAGACGTGAAATTTTCAATGATAACATCATGTGCAAGCATGTGGTTATGTCGTGTAAGCTTTACTATATTATTATGCCGTGTATATGGTTTTGGGCCTATTGCTGTATGGATTGGAATGTTTGCCGACTGGACTGTGCGTGGTATCATATTCTCTATCAGATTCCATTCGCGCAGATGGCTTAATCATCATATAATTGATTAAAAGATAAAACAATAGAGGCGTTATCTTGCTGGCAGTGTCCGGTATCATGCAAAATAAATCGCCTCTATTGGTAAAAATACCATAATAATTATAAAAATGAAATGGCTTAAAATTACAAAGATTTACGCAAGCGTTTGTGCATTTTCTACAACATACATTAAAATTCTACAAAAAATTCACAACATTTTCTCTAATTATGATTGATGTCAGGTGCATCATATCTCTTCTGACTGTCAGGTGCACCGTATGAATTGTCAGAATACGCATATCCTGCATATTTATAAGAGTCATCATAATTCCTATCTGATAAATTTCTTCCGTTAATCTTCATAGATGAATAGACAGTTCCATTCTCTTCACTTTGCTGTTCTGCTTCTATAGCCAGCTTTTTTATCATGGCACATACATTATCATAATCACTGATATTGTCTATTCTTCCCTTTTCACCTTTCCATGTAATGTCGCCCGTACCACATATTCTGTCAAATATTCCATGGTCAACACCAATAAACTCAACATAAGCAAGCGGAACCATTATTGTATTCCTTTCCCCATTGCCTTTTCTAATATATATTTTGTCTCTGGTGATAATATATTCTGTATTCACAGACTTAACCACTGACTTAATTACACCAATAAGATATATCCATACCGGCATAAGGTGAACTGCAAAAAACATAATCATGAATGTTGCTACCTGTCTGTCAGCATACATCCCTGCCTCATTAAACAGTAGTCCTATAAATCCAAAGTCGAACATTCCCCAGATAAATGCAAATATCAGAAACGGGTTAAATATTGCCTCCAGCACCGAAACACCTACCGCCTTCTTTCCACTCCAGTACACCTGCTCATCAGGTGACAGTCTGTCCCTTAATTCCATGATATATTCCTCCCTCATATGGACGCCTGTGTATATTACTCCCTGTTGTCCTTAAGGCTTTCAACCATATCAACCCTGTCAGCCTTTCTCCTTACTATAAGGAGTGATACTGCATAGCACACAAGCACTATTATTATAGTTAATATAATGCTCTTAAAGGTTATTGCCGGTGTATAAAGCACTCCCTCTATACCTGAATATATCCTGAATACTACTACCATCATTAAATAACCTGCAAGCATTCCAACAGCTATGCCAATAGGTATTATAACATGATTTACATCAATAATCATTCTATTAATTTCGCGTCTTTTAAGACCAAGCACTTTAAGCATTGATATGTTGTGGCGGTTCTCCGAAATAAGCATATTTACTGATACATACAGTGCCGCAATACATATAATCGCGCCGATTACCGCAAGAGAATATATAATTGCGCCCATCTCTGTAAGAATAGTCTTCATCTGTTCCCTGATATCATCAGATGTCACCGTCTTGGATATCTCGTCGCCTAAATCAAGCTTTTTCTCTGAAAGCAGTCCGTTGTATGTTCCGTCATTCCAGCCCAGCAGTTTCCTTGCATTGTCCTGACTGCATACAATCATTTTCTGGCTGTCATTCATTATAATTCCGCTTATTGTAACTTTCTTTTCTTCCATTGTAACAGGATTGACAAATGTAAATTCATCCCCAGCTTCAAGCTTATAGGCATATGCCATTACATTTGTAACATAATATCCATTGGAAATGTCCGCCCTGCTGCCGTCCTCAGTATCAATATTCAGATACTTAACATCTGTATCCGCGCCTATCAGTGAAAATGCAGAGCCGTTATGCTCGTATTTCCCTATAACAAGCTCATCTGCCCCTGCCACCTCATCTGTCTTTAGGCGGTTAAGAACATATTCATACTTAAAGCTGCCCATGCTGTCTGCGCCTTTGTCAATTACGTTGTTGATAGAGTCTATAAACATAAACGCTACCGTTATCATCAGTGCACCTAAAAATGCACCCAGGAACACAACAAAGCTTCTTCCCGGATTGGCAAGTATGCTTCTTAATGCGAACTTGTTTCTTACCTTACCCTTCTTACCGACTAATACATGTCTTGTTCTGCTGCCTCCGTCTGCATTGCCATTAAGCATTTCTACTGTATCCTTCTTCAACAGCTTAGATACTTTATGTGCTGCCTCAAGCATGTAGATAGCTGTCGGAATTATTATTCCTATAAGTGCTATCGGAATTGGAAGTGTGAAATGGACCGGCATTGGCTCATAATCTGCAAGGCTCATTTCGCCATATGGCTGCTGTATTATCTTGGTAATAATTGTAACAATAATTCCACCGGCAAGTCCCGGAATCATGGCAAGCACACTGTAATGCCACATAAGTTGTCTTTTAGTGTAGCCAAGTGCTGACAGTGTACCAATCATTTTCTGTTCCTGCTTTATCTTTCTGCCTATTATAATAGCTATAAGTGCAACTGTAATAAGCGGCAGTGTAAACAGAAATACAAATGCCATAATAAGAAACATTATTGCCTGATCATCAACCATTGTAATTCTCTGGTTATTGTCTTTAGCAAGATAGCTGTTTATCTTGTACTGCTCGTTCATGTCTTTCCTGAACTGTGTCACATCACTGTCGTCACTGTATACTACCTTGTACTGACATGAGCTTGCCTCAAGCGCATCGTACGCACTATCTGTCATGTATGCAAGGAAAAATGATGTGATATTCTTGTATGAATCATCAGTATTCTCAAGCATATACAGGTAATCAGGTCTTAAGAAATATCCTGTAACCTTGTATTCTTTTCCCTTAATTGTGAGCCTGTCGCCAATACTTACATGCTCACTTTCAGCATATCCCTTTGATATAACAATCTCATCATCGTTAGATATGTCATTTCCATCAATCACCTTATAAAGGTCGATTTTCTTATTGCGTTTGAAAACTCTTACTTTATATCCGTCCTCATTAATATTTACATAATGTTCTTTCTCAAATGTAACATTATATTTCTTCTCAATATTAGTAATCTCGTTATCAGGTATCTCCACATATGTTGTAAATGTGGCATCTTCCAGCTTATTATCTATAAAGAATTGGTCACCATATGATTTAATTCCTGTTCCTGCTATGTAAAAAAGATAGAACAGCAGCAGGGCAACTACCGTAAGAACTGCCGCAACTACATAAAATGACAGATTCTCTTTAACATTTCTTAAATATCTCTTGTTAAGAGTCATAACCAGCCTCCTCATAATCACATTTTAAAATTCATACTTGTGCTTCTGCTTTTACAGTTCAAGTTCTTCTGCACTACGCTTATTGCCATTGTTTGTGCAGGAAGCAACCTGACCATCTTTAATTCTTATGACTGTATCCGCCATATCAGCTATCGCTTCATTATGTGTTATGATTATAATTGTAGTCTTAAATTGTTCATTGACTTTCTCTATGAATTTCAGGACATTTTTTGATGACTTGGAATCAAGCGCACCTGTAAGCTCATCGCACAGAAGAATCTTAGGATTCTTTATTAATGCTCTTGCTATCGCAACTCTCTGTTGCTGTCCACCTGAAAGTTCCTTAGGAAAACGATTCTTGTATTTGTCAATATCAAGTGCTTTCATTACCTCTTCTATATCCATTGGCTGCTTTGCAATATCAGCGACAACCTGAATATTCTCCTGCACAGTAAGGTCTGGAATCAGATTGTAAAACTGGAATACAAATCCAACATCTTCCCTTCTGTAGTCTGTCATTTTCTTCTTGTCACTTCTGCTTATGTTCCTGCCTGAAATTGTGATTTCGCCTGAATCAAGTGAATCAAGACCTCCAATCATATTAAGAAGCGTACTCTTTCCTGAACCTGAAGGTCCGAGAATTACATATATCCTGCCTTCTCCCAAAGACAGGCTCACGCCGTCAAGTGCGTTGACAAGTGTCTCACCCTCGCCATAATGTTTTCTTGCATCTTTAATATCTATAAACATATATTCCCTCCTATCATTTTTGCAGCTTTAACCAGCTTTTGTTATAATAGCGGTCAGTCTTTGCTGTAGTCACAACTCGCTTCCGTTAGTTCTCACTAACTATACTATGATAATAACACTAGTAATCGCAATTAACAAGGGAATTTAATAAAATACGGCGCGCCAGTTTTTCTGACACGCCGCATTTTTAAGTAATTCATATTGTCACCTACCTTGATGTAAAAGTGGTTATCCTATCGATATTATAAAGAGGTATGTTAGTCATCCAGTCCTGCTCCCGATAATCTGACATAGATGTCCTCACTGCATAATCAGGATTATATTTATCACAAAATGCTCTTAAACTCTTGGCTCTTAGATTTTCCTCTGCCTTTACTTCAATTGGAATAACAGATGTTCTACCCTGCACAAGGAAATCAATTTCTCCTCTGGAATTCTGCGCAGAATAGTAATAAGGTACAATCCCTGCTTCACTGATAAGCTGCTGCAATACATACTGCTCCGTCAACGCTCCCTTAAATTCTGTAAAAATCCTGTTGCCATCAATAATAACTCTCGCATCTAAGTCCGTCATGGCAATAAGAAGCCCTATATCAAGCAAAAACATTTTAAATGAGTCTAAATCCATATATGCCTTCAATGGAAGTGCCGGCTTGCTAACCCTTGCTACTTTATGAATAAGTCCGCAATCAAGCAGCCACTGTATTGCAAGTTCAAAATCTTTGGCTCTCGCGCCCTCTCTGACCTGTCCATAAATGTATTTCTTATTTTCTTTCGCAAGCTGCATAGGAATTGAATCCCACACAAGATTAAGTCGTGGAACAAGATTAATCTCTGCATGTTTTGAAAAATCCTGCCTGTAATAATTCAACAGATTCTTCTGTATCTCACGAACCCTGTTAAAGTCCTTATTCTCTACATATGATGCTACAACTTCTGGCATTCCTCCAACATAATAATACTCCCTAAGTCTGTCTATATATTTAGAACTAAATGCACTTACCATTGATGTATCTTCACCCTTAAGTACATCTACATATCGCTCTTCCCCTAATGCACATAAGAATTCCTGATAGCTTAAGGGATACAAATCCATAAAGTCAACCTTGCCAACTGGAAATGAAGTGCCTGTGTGAAGTGCAACCCCCAACAGAGAACCTGCTGCAACAACCGCATACTCCGGTGCATTTTCACAGAAATATTTAAGTGACGAAAGTGCTTTAGGCACTTCCTGTATCTCGTCAAATATAATAAGTGTATTATGACTGTCAATTGTCATTCCTGTCTCTATACTTATTGCCATAATAATCCTGGGAATGTCAATTTCACCATCAAAAACATTCTTCATTCTTGCATTACTATCAAAGTTCACATATGCAACATTTTCAAAACATGTTCTTCCAAACTCCTTCATAAGCCATGTTTTTCCAACCTGTCTTGCTCCTCTGATAATAAGAGGTTTTCTGTCTTTTTTATCTTTCCATTGCTTTAACTGTTCAATTGCAAAACGCTTCATCAGACACCTCCTGAAAAATACTATAACCTGTGTATAATATTTTATTCCTTTAAGAGTGTATGGTCAACATTTTTATGGACGTAAAAATGTGTTTTATCACACTTTTATGTACGAACTTTTGTGTTATGTTACATTTTTCTGCACGAACTTTTCTCAATCCACTCATCTGGCATCTCAAAGTGCTGGTAATCTTTTGCATGTTCCCAGTCGCCGCCCCACTCAAATCCATGTTCTGCAAACACCTTATAGCACAAATCGTCATGGTCGATTTTGTGTGGAAATTCAATGCTTCTGTCTGTATACTTTTCAGCATTGGCAGGCTCTACATTTCTTCTGCCATCAACATATTTCACATAAGGATTATAAAGCGTGTTGATGTCAACCGCCAGCCCTAACGCATGCTTTGACAGCTTCGTTGAATAGGAAATGTATCTGAAATTAAACGCTGAAGAATTATTATCACTCATCGACTTCTCGTCATCAGCATCATATTCATCAATAAGTCTGATTTTTTCAATCTCATAGCCAGCCTCGTAAAGCTGCTTAAATATATCAAGCACATCATCAGCAATCAGCCTGTTCACAACCAGCTCACCTATGTGCGTTTTCCCATCAAATCCGACATGCAAAACTTTAAGATACCGCAAATCTTCTCTTGGCACGGTGCAGTTGTCCTTAAATGATTTCCCCTGCATCTTTGCAAATATGTCGTCTGGAATTGGTGATATGGTAAATGGTTGGGTGTTCATTTGTGTGCTCCTCTGTTTTTTATCTAATATTCAAATTCTACTATCCTGCAACTCTCACATATGCAGGCTTCCACTTTCGTTCTGTGGCTCGCCTTAAGCGGTGTGATTTCAACAAAGCCTTTGGCTGTTTTTGCATTTGTGAATACTCCAGGCACTTCATCGGCAAAGCTGAATGCGCCGTCTTTACTGCTGAAAAGGTATCCTTTTCGCATTTCCTTATTACATTTTGGACAAATCATACATAACACCTCATTCCTTAATATCTTTACTAAGAACCGACATTGCCATGCTAAGTTTTTCTTCAAACTGCTCCGCTTTAACAAGCGCTATGCCCTCATTGTCATCGCCAAGCACAACCAGCCTGCTGCCATTCACCAGTCCAAAAGTCTCTCTAGCCTCTTTAGGAATAACTATCTGACCGCGGTCATTCACTGTGACAACACCCCACATGTGTTTGCCTTTCGGTGCTGGTGCCATCTTCTGCCCTTCAAGCTGCACATCGTCCTTTATTAAGGAATCCATCGTCACGCCATAAAATTCTGCAAGTCTGCCGCATTTTTCAATATCAGGAATTGTTTCACCACGCTCCCATTTGGCATACGCCTGCCTCGATATTCCAATAACCTCTGCGATATCCTCCTGAGTCTTCCCCGCAAGCGACCTCAGCATAATAAGATTCTCCTGTAGCATAATGTCAGTCCTTTCTGTTGTTATGTATGTATTATAATCCTTGTAAAATGTGGATTCCACCAATTGTAGTTGTCAGAAAAGTTGGAATTGTGGTGGAATTGGTTGCGTGGAGGGGATTGCATTTATCAATCATATTGATCCTGTCAAAAGCGCATAATTTAAAGCCACTATTTTGTTTAATAACATATCCTATCTTCAAGAAAATCAAACATATAATTGTATCGTATTTTATATTCCACTATGTAACTATTAATTCCCTGCTTGCTGGAAGAACATCTTATATCCGCAGTTCATTTACATCCCACTATGTAACTATTAATTCACCGCAGATTGTTACCAGTATTTGCATAAAATTTAAATTTACATCCCACTATGTAACTATTAATTCGTTCGCAGACAACCACAAAGTCGCATAATTTAAACTAATTTACATCCCACTATGTAACTATTAATTCTGTTAAACCTTGAGCCGCAGAAGCAGGATTAACAAATTTACATCCCACTATGTAACTATTAATTCCTCTTTGTGTCTCCTGCGTTCCAGTCTCTCAACGCTATTTACATCCCACTATGTAACTATTAATTCCTACTTGCAAAAGCGGTGTTCAGAATGATATAATAATTTACATCCCACTATGTAACTATTAATTCGCCTGTACTCTAAAATCTCCATTACCAATTTTCATATTTACATCCCACTATGTAACTATTAATTCTTTCCCTGTAATGTCTATTTTTTAAACTCACTTACATTTACATCCCACTATGTAACTATTAATTCTCATATCTGTCATAGTTTTCGATAGGCGAAAAATTAATTTACATCCCACTATGTAACTATTAATTCATCATAAAATTCATCTACACTACCTTTGTACAACTATTTACATCCCACTATGTAACTATTAATTCGGAAGATCTTCAAAATAATCAAAAAACTTCAGGAAATTTACATCCCACTATGTAACTATTAATTCAGGATTACCGGTCATTACTACAGCATGAACTTCCATATTTACATCCCACTATGTAACTATTAATTCAAACACGCTATTATAAGAATGGTCAATGGAGTAGTATTTACATCCCACTATGTAACTATTAATTCTCGTATGCTTATCCGATTAGGGCTTGCAGAGTGGGAATTTACATCCCACTATGTAACTATTAATTCATACAGTGTTGCTCCGGTGTCAGACATGTTAATAACATTTACATCCCACTATGTAACTATTAATTCCCACAAAACATAAACTAATTTTTACCGCTATTCGATTTACATCCCACTATGTAACTATTAATTCGTCCATTAGTCTTTCTATCTCTGCTCTGTGATTATAATTTACATCCCACTATGTAACTATTAATTCCAATAAACACATCTTTAAAATTTGATGTTATTCATTTATTTACATCCCACTATGTAACTATTAATTCACCGCAGATTGTTACCAGTATTTGCATAAAATTTAAATTTACATCCCACTATGTAACTATTAATTCGTTCGCAGACAACCACAAAGTCGCATAATTTAAACTAATTTACATCCCACTATGTAACTATTAATTCTGTTAAACCTTGAGCCGCAGAAGCAGGATTAACAAATTTACATCCCACTATGTAACTATTAATTCCTCTTTGTGTCTCCTGCGTTCCAGTCTCTCAACGCTATTTACATCCCACTATGTAACTATTAATTCCTACTTGCAAAAGCGGTGTTCAGAATGATATAATAATTTACATCCCACTATGTAACTATTAATTCGCCTGTACTCTAAAATCTCCATTACCAATTTTCATATTTACATCCCACTATGTAACTATTAATTCCCGTAATTTTATATACAGCTTTAAACCTCTAATCTAAAGCTGTTATTTGTCGTTCTAATAAAATCTCGCATATATTACTAATGTCATTTTCAATAAATTCAAATTAAACGCATAAATTAAGCCTTTGTCGACCTTGCTTATATTTTACACTATAATAGGTCGACAAGCAATTTCAAATATATCTTTATCATTTTTCACTTATAACTTTTCTTGCTTTTCCCACAATTCACAAAATACATAAGTCGATGTCAAATCAATGCCATTGCTAATTGTAAAAACAGTGATATTTTCACCCTTGAGAATAATTTCATAAGTACCTCTAAAATGTTTTTATATTGTTTAAGGCATTCAAAACTTTGCTATCAGATTCCATATTAAATAAATCTTTTTCATCTCAAAAATATTTTCAATTCCTCAGATTGTCTAATTTGTAAGTCATATTCCTTTAATTTTATCTTTTAAATATATCATTGTTCTGTCTATTTACTACTATATTTTCTCACCAGTTCCCTATCGCTGGCATATATTCACCATCAATTTTCTACTGTATTACCCATGATGCAACCAGCGTATTCATGATAAAAAGGTCAAAAAAGATTACAAACAGGATTAGAAACAGCAATATACTGTCATGATGGTTGAGCAGTTTGACAGGCTGTCAAAATATTCGTTAGATTCGGATAATAAGAAAATGTATGAGGTAAGGAAGGAACAGTGGGAGAATGTTTCAAAAGAATATGAGAGGGGATATATAGATAATAATTCTCAGAGAATAGGAACGAATAAAATAGACCTAGACTATATTAATTCCAAAGATTATGCGGATAAATATATGAAGATTAGCAAAGATATGGAATTAAATAATGTAATATATAGTAAATCAATGGATATATTGAGAAGTAATAACAGTAGTGATACTGAGGGATTATGTGTGATAAGCGTTTCTAATAGACAGGTGTTGCTTAATGTAAGGGGAAAGCCTGATGCAATAGGTGTTGAACTAAATAAGAAGCAAATGTCTATAATAAATAAGCACAAAAATGATATAATAGGAATACATAATCATCCAACAAATTTATTACCTAATGGAAGTGATTTTGTTGCTGCTGGGGCAAGAGGATATCAATATGGAATAGTAGTAACACATGATGGAAGAATATATAAATATTCCGTAGGAGATAAACTATTTTTACCTTATTTGTTAGATAACAGGATTGACAAATATTGTTCAAAAGAATACAATTTAAATATTAAAGAAGCTTACGAAAAAGCACTTAATGAGTTTAGAAAGGAGTATGGTATATCATGGCAGGAAATAGAATAAGATGTTATTTGGATGTTGTGATACATCATCCGGATTGGACAATAGAAGATTTTGAAAAAGAAGAAGAAAGGCTTAAAGAAGAAAGTGATAAACTTACGGATTGGCCAGAAATAAAATAATCAGTTTTGTAGCCACCAGTCGCAAGATTGGTGGTATTTTTATACCCAATTTTAAGAAAGTGAGGATTTAGAAATGAAGAATTATGCAAGAGCAAAATCTTAGGCAGATATGCTTGCAGAAGATTTGTGCATAGTAGAATAATTCAAAGTTGCACCAGTGCAACAGAATAACGATGAAAAACATTTCTCTTGAAATTACACCTATTCGCAGATTTACATTCCACTATGTATCTATTAATTCTTTGACTTTCAGCAGTCTTTTCTTGTTGCTTCCAAGTATTTACATCCCACTATGTATCTATTAATTCAGAACACGTTTGTTACAATAGAATCTATTATACAGCATTTACATCCCACTATGTATCTATTAATTCTGGCTTGATATGTTCTTTGATTAGCAATGTTATTGTATTTACATCCCACTATGTATCTATTAATTCTCGTCTGCCAGTTCTTCGGCGCTCTTGCTTTCTGCATTTACATCCCACTATGTATCTATTAATTCCAAAGGCAGAGGGTTCAAATTATACTCTTATAAGCCTATTTACATCCCTCTATGTATCTATTAATTCCTTGCCTGTTTTAATCTTCGTTCTATCTGCTCATCCATTTACATCCCACTATGTATCTATTAATTCAAGACCATTAAAACAGCTGCAGACCTTCCACAGCTATTTACATCCCACTATGTATCTATTAATTCGAAGACTTTTTATTACTTCCTGACGATAAGAAAAATTTACATCCCACTATGTATCTATTAATTTTTTCCTTTTCTTACTTTATCCGATAAAATCTGATAAGCATGTACATATTTATAAAGTTGTGCACAGTTATTCACAGTTATTCACAGATTTATCCATCTTTTAAACAGACCGGGTATGAAAGGATGTACAAATGGAAATTTTTGAACTCTGGACACATGTCTTAGAGGAAATAAAAATTAAAAATCCCGAATATTATAATAACTTTTATAGTTTCGTTTTTCCCATTTCTTTTTCCGATGGTATTTTCACAGCCATATCCACCGTTCCTTATATGATTCCCTGGATTAATGCTGTCTATAAGAAGAAAATAGAGAAAATTCTTTCTGAAAAAAGTGGAGTCTCGGTAAAACTTGTTCTTAAAACCCAGGAAAGCAGCGACGTTCCTACTGCTGAACC
>ENA-OPSP01000079-OPSP01000079.1-human-gut-metagenome-genome-assembly--contig:-NODE-79-length-13353-cov-3.254625_pt1 | contig 13353 bp, 9 predicted proteins | sample MGYA00241809_ERZ501909 | MGnify/ENA primary metagenome ERZ501909 (study PRJEB25962, sample SAMEA2042394) | human gut metagenome | biome: human gut; feature: human-associated habitat; material: faeces... | reverse complement strand
GTAGGTGTACTCGCTCCAACACTTATCAGAAATGTAGAAAAGTCTAGAGAGTCTTCAGATCTTCAGACATTGGATTCAGTAAGAGGATCAGTAACAACGGCTCTTTCTGTAGAAACTGTTAGTACAGCATTAGGCTCTAGCACATTTGAAGGAACATTAAGTGGTTCTCATATTGCTCAGACTACTGGTCCAGCAGCACCAGCATCTGGTTCATCATTTAAAGATTTATTAGAAACAGAACTTACAGATGATGGCGTTATAGGTGCTAAGTTAAAGTCTAAAGCATGTAGTGGAAAAAATATTACTATAGCTATTGATGCTAATGGAAAAGTAGCTGTATATGTTCCTGGCGTAGACGATACAAAGACAAAGTCAAAGATTAACATGTCAGCAGAGTAATCTATGGTATATTTTGTTGCTATGTCGCTTAGCAACATGTATATAAAATTAAAGATAGGGAGATTATCATTATGAAAAAAACACAGAAAAAATTAGGTAACAAAGGTTTCTCTTTAGTAGAACTTATTGTAGTTATCGCAATTATGGCAGTACTTGTAGGTGTACTTGCGCCAACACTTATCAGAAATGTAGAAAAGTCTAGAGAATCATCAGATCTTCAGACACTTGATTCAATAAGAGGTTCAGTAACAACTGCACTTTCAGTTGAAACAGTTAATGATGAATTCCAGAAAACTACAACATTTCCTCACACTGTAACATTAGCAAATGTTAAGACAGCAACAACAGGCTTAAATGGAAAACTTAAAGATGAATTAAGTGAAGATGGTGTTTTAAATGCATCACTTAAGTCAAAGGCTTGCAAAGGTAAGGATATTACAATTTCTATTACAAGTGATGGCAAAGTTTCAGTATCAGTTGTAGGCGTTGATAGCACAAAGACAAAGTCAAAGATTGATATGGTTGCAGAGTAATCAACATTACATATTTAACAAAAACCTAAGGACCTAATAATTATGCAATACGAAATATTACTGTACTTCATTATCTTTCTATACGGTACCGTATTCGGAAGCTTTTTGAACGTACTGATTTACAGATTACCTTTAAAAGAGAATATAGCTACAGAACATTCGCATTGTATGACATGTGGCAAGAAAATCCAGTGGTATGATCTCATACCACTGGTAAGCTACATAATATTAGGCGGGAAATGCAGACATTGTAAAGCAAAGATATCACCACAGTATCCAATCATTGAAGCGACCAATGGAATAATGTATGTGATAGTCTTCTTGGTACATGGATTTAATCCGGTAAGTATACTTATGTGTTTTGCGTTTTCGATATTTCTTGTTATTTCAGTCATAGACTGGAGAACTTTCGAAATACCATTTTCACTAAATGTGGCAATTGGTGTGCTGGGAGTTATAAGAATAATATTAGATCACAAGAACCTATTAGATTACCTAATAGGGTTTTGTGTTATAAGTGGATTTATGCTCGTCTGCTTATTTATTGGACGGGCAATTAAAGGTATTGACGCATTTGGCGGTGGAGACATTAAGCTGATGGCGTTTGCAGGATTATTCTTAGGATGGAAGTGCATAATCCTGGCATTTCTGATTGGCTGCATCTTAGGTGCAGTCATTCATTCCATCCGTATGAAGGTTACGGATGCAGAGCATGTGCTTGCATTTGGACCATATTTGTGTGCAGGGCTTACGATAGCCATGCTTTTTGGTACGAATATAATTAACTGTTATCTGACATTAATGGGATTTTAATTATTAAGATACCAATGATGGATACAGAAATTTATATATATTAAACTAGATTGATTAGCTTATTATGTGGGGAGCTGGATAGGAGGATTTATGGCTGCAGCTAAAGCCAAAGGCAAATTAGTAAGTATCGTTATTAATAACGAGTATATTAAGATATGTGAAATCACTAAATCAGGAAAGAACAGTACTGTTCATAAGACTGTTACTATTCCTGCACCAGAGGGCTGCTATGAGGATGGTATTCTTATAGACATTGATACTCTTTCAAATGCGATTAAAGCAGTACTTGTTGAACACAGATTCAATTCTAACAGTGTAGTATTTTCTATCAGTTCTCCAAGACTTGCTACTAAGGAAGTTCTTATTCCTAATGTTAAGGCTAACAAGATAGAAAAGATTGTTCAGGCTAATGCAACTGAGTATTTCCCTGTTAATATGGATGAATATATTATCCAGCATACAGTTCTTCAGGAAGTAGAAGATCAGGGACAGAAGAAGTTAAAGATTATGGTTGCAGCTGTTCCTTCAGAGGTTGTTGAATCATATTATGATCTTGCTAAGGCTTTAGGACTTAAGGTTGCATTTGTTGATTATGCAGGTAACAGTACATATCAGATTATGAAGCAGCAGATTGGCGAGGAAGTCAGTCTTGTTATTCAGGTAGAGAATGATGGTACTGTAATCAATATATTCAAGGAAAATGTATTACAGTTACAGCGTATGGTTCCTTATGGAAAGTCAATGCTTGTAAATGCAGTTATGGATAAGTATGGTCTTAAGTATGATGCAGCTACAACAAAGCTTCAGAATGAGACACTTCTTCATTCAAGATTTGATGGCGATGAGGTTACTGAGTCATTAAGATATATGGCAAGTAATATCAACCGAGTAATTGATTATTATGTATCAAGAAACAGAGTTTCAATCCAGAAGGCTTATCTTATCGGACATTCAACAACAATTAAAGGATTTGCAACACTTCTTTCTAATGAGTTGAATATGCCAATCACTAAGGTTGAGGCACTCAAAGGTATTGTTCTTGATAAGAAGGCTTATGTAGAAGAGGCAACTCTTACAAGTTATGTTACTAACTTGGGTGCAGTAGTTGATCCTGTTGATTTCGTTCCTAGAAAGATGCAGGAAGCTGGTTCTAAGAAGGAAAATACCAAATCTATTATTATAGGATTTTTTGGCGCAATAGCTGTATCAGCATTGCTTATTGTGATTCCGCTTGCTCAGGTTGTTGCACTTAATACCCAGATTATGGGACTTAATAAGGATGTAAAGAAGCTGAGTTCAATTAATGATTTGGTAAATTCTTATTATGCTGTAAAGGATAAATATAATGATGTATCAGCATTTGCAGCACTTACAGCAGATAGTGATGATACGTTACAGGAATTAGTAAGTTTCCTTGAAAAGAATATTCCAAGTGATGTAGCAATACAGAGTTTCAATGCGACATCAGGAGCAATATCAATATCAGGAAAGGCTACAAGCAAGGCTTCTGTTGCAAAACTTATTCAACAGCTTGAGAGCAATTCTCTTATAACAGGAGTAGATGTTCCTTCTATATCAGAGTCAAAAGATAATGTCGGTTCATCAGAAGTTACATTCTCATTGTCGTTCTCATATTATGGAATTAACACTTCTGATACTACATCAGCAACCACATCATCTGGTTCAGGCAGTACATCTAATAAGACTACTAACAAATAGGAGGGGGAAACATGGATAAGTTAAAGGGAATGTTAAAAGTTTCAGAAAGAGATAAAAAATTATTGATTGTTGTAATGGCTGTTTTAATAATGGCGTTAGCTTATTTCTTTGGATACTCTAATCTGTCAGCACAGGTTGATGAGCTGTCAACAAAGAAGACATCTCTTGAAACAACTAAGAGAGATTTAAAAGAGAAGAATAACAATAAGCAGAAATATATTAATGATACGGATAAGTTAAGCAAGGCTTGTACAGTTTTAATTGATAAGTATGATTCTACTACATCACAGCCTAACGCAATTGAATTCTTTAATAAAACTGAAGATGTTACAGGTGTGTGGGTAAAGAGTCTTTCACTTTCACCTGCTACTGTTTTATATAAGTTTGGACAGATAGCATCAAGCAATGTTAATGGAACAAGTTCATATACATCTAATCTTGTAGGCTATAAGTCATCTATTAATATTTCATATGAGGGTGATTATAGCCAGTGGAAGAATTTTGTTAAGTATATTAATACATATGCAAGTAAGAGCACAATTGATTCTCTTACAGCTACATATAATGATTCTACAGGAGTTGTTTCCGGAACAGCATCAATTTCGCTTTATGCAATCCAGGGTGGCGACAGAAAGGCGACAGAGCCTAAATTTGATGTGAAGACAGGAACAGATAATATTTTTTCAGGAAGTAATTAGATGATATATTAGGGAGAGGGATATGAAATCGTTACAAGAAAAGAAAGAAAAATTGAATAATTCTGGATTTTCACTGGTTGAAGTTCTTATTGCAATTGCAATTCTGGCAATCATATCTCTACCGGTATTGAGTACATTTTCTAATTCGGCACGTATTAATTCAAAGGCAAGGCGTATAGAAAATGCCAATACAGTTATTGGAAATATTGTCGAAGAAGCTAAGGATATGGAACTGCAGGATCTGCTTGACCACAAGGGTAAATATTATTATGGAAAGACTAAGACGGATAATATTTATGTTGTGAGTGATGACAGAGGAGCAGAAGGAGAAGATAAAACATATTTTACCGGTGTAGATGGCGAAAAATATTATGTTAAAGCAACATTTGATGCATCTACATATACTAATCCGGCAGATGCATCAGGTTCAACAGATAACAGTAACAATAATATTAATTCATCAGGTCTTTCTATGTATGCAGATGTTACAGGCGGTAACAATTATGTGTTCAGAGATGATACAGGTGATGAAGAGGCACTGGCATATTTCAGGACTTTCAATACTTTAGCTTCAAGAGCTGACATTTCCAAGAAGACAGTAGTGAATATTAATATAACAGATGAGTCAGATGCTTCAACACCGAATGAAGTCCGTCTGAAGCAGACAATGGATATAACGGTTACATATTCATATAATGGAAATGCTTATCCGGCATATGTAAAGACTACTACCATGTCTGATTATTATTTCTGGGCTGTGAAAGAGCTTAGTGGAAGTGATATTGTTTATAAGATATCTGGTAAACTTGAAAATAATGCCCGAAACTTATATATGTTCTATACACCATTTAAAGGTGAGCGTGTTACAACACTTCCTTTGCCAGAGGGTTCAACGATAGCTAATGAAACAGATGGTTCTATAACTACTGATACTATCGAAATTAACTATAATATACCTTCGGGAACAAAGAGTAAGTTAGGACTGGATGTTGATTACAGTGATCTGAATGTGTATATGCTTCAGCAGGAAAAATATGTGCTTACAGGTTCAAAAGCATATACTAAAACTAATGTCAAGGTTGATAATATTGTAATAAAGCAGAACGGAATGGTCCTGACACCGGCGACAACAAGTCCGGTTAAAGTATTTTCTAATGTTGATAAATGGAGCGATAAGTGGACAGGTTTATCTGATCCTACAAAGATTCACAATGTGTTATATAGAATTACAGTAGATGTGTGGAAGTGGAAAGGCGGTACTGCTGAGTATAAAGATGAAGACAAGATAACTTCATTGACAACAACCAAGACAGATTAGATACAGGATGGGGATATATTATGAAGCATGTATTATCAAGAAGAAAAAAGAATAATTCTGGATCTACAATCATTATTGTTCTGCTTATGACATCGTTTGTATTAATTCTTGCGACACTTATAACGACAACAACAATGGTTAACTATAGAATGAAGCTTGCCGGAAGCCAGTCTTCTAAGTCATTCTATACAGCAGAGGAAGCTGTAGATGAGATTCAGGCTGCACTGGGAAAGGTTTCGGTTGAATGTTTTAATCAGGCATATGAAGAACAGCTTACAAAGGTTCTTAGTACAACTAAGATAAATGGTTCAGAAGTAGTTTCCGCAATTGACAATAAAACTGCAAATGTAGAATTCAGACAGAATTACGCTAATAAATTAATGCCTAAAATTCTTGATCTGACACCACTTGGTACAGCTACCAAAGATAAAGTGGAGAAGTTAGTTGAGGATGGTTACAGCACTGCTAGTGGAAAGGTTATTCCAACAGAGAAAGCCGGTGTATTACTTGGCAGATGGACTAATGATGTAACAGCTGAAAAACAGAAACAGGTATGTGATAATTTTGTTACAGAATTAAATAAATATATTGAAGATAAGAATTCTCTGGTAGCTGATAATAAAGTGCTTCAGGTAATGTCTATTAATGATTTGAGATATTATGTCACAGCCGGAACTTCAGCTAATACTACTGATCTTCCTGTATATACAATAAAGTTTTCAGATTGTATTGTAAAGTATATGGATAAGGCAACAGGAAGTTATTCTTATATTACATTTAATGGCTCAGTTGGTCTTCCGGATATATATATTAATTTCAAGGAAGATGAAAAGGTTGGTACATTGTTTTTCTGTGATTATTCTTTAGTTGGAAATAAAGGTATTACAGTAACTGATGGAACAGCTTCAATTTCCGGCAGTGCATATGCCGGAAAGGGAACGGGTACAGGACTTATTATTAAGACTGGTTCAAAGCTTAATTTTAAGGGTAAATATCTTGTATGTGGTGGTTCTGTTAATCTTGATAACGGTAATTTAGAACTGGATTCATCATCACAATTGTGGGCAATGGATATTAATGTTGGAGACAACAGTGAATTTACAGCTGATAGCGGATCGAAAATTAATCTTGAGGATGACCTTACAGTAGACGGTAATAATTCAACAGTTAATATTAATGATGGCTGTTACTATTATGGATTCGGATATGAAGATGGAGATACAGCAAAGGAACGTCCTGATTTCAGTAGTGCGATAATAGTTAACGGACTTAATTCACATGTTAAATTTGGAAGCCTTGGAAAGTTGTATATTGCGGGACGTGCTTATATTAAATTTGCAAGTGACAGATCACTTGCAACTGGTGAGTCAATTTCTGTAAATACTAACCAGGGAATATATCTTGTTCCTACCAAGCTGATGGATAAAGGTTCTAAGAACCCTACAATTAAAGATGATTCAGCAACTACATTTTCTGCCACAATAAGCATTGATAATTTCTTTGGATATAATTTACTGGATTCATCTAACAAATATATTTCAAAAGAATATGAAAATAAGACTGACGGTAAAACAAGAGTATATTATTACCTTAATTTTGCTAATTCGTATGCAAGAAATCAGTATACTAAAATTATATATGGTTCGGACACAGAACTTGAAAATTATTTAAAGACAGTATCGTATTATAATGACCTTAGCACAGCTGACAAACAGACATATTTAGATGAGGCTAAAGAACTCAGAGACTATATAAAGAGTGCATCAACAGCATTTGGTACAACAAATTCTGATATTACAGGTATTGATTATAATGCACCTGGTACATATTCAAATGAACTTAATGATGATAATGCAAATGATTACAGGGAAGTATTTGTTGACAGAGATAACAGATATAGTGTGTTCAATAAGATACTTGCACCTCTTAAAAGAGATGATAGTACTCCTTATGGCAATGGAGAAATCCAGACAGAATTAAGCCAGATAGATTCTAAGTATACATTTATTAATCTTAGCAGATATACTTCGGGAGATGTATATGGAAATATTATTAATGAAGATGCATTTAACAAGTTTACTTCAGAAGAGGGTAAAAATCCAACAGAGCAGAAGAAAGCATTTTTAAAGACCAAGGATTCAAAAAATATTATTGTTGCACATCTTGGACTTGGCTCTAAGATTATACTTAGGGCAGGAAGCAGTCTTAATCAGGATGCAGGATCAAATATTATAACAATACCGGAATCAGGTGGTTATTGTAATGGCGTTGTTATATGTGATGGAGATGTTGAGGTTGATTGTAATTTTAACGGAATTATTTTAGCTGATGGAATTGTTACTGTTAAATCCGGATGCGAGGTCAAGAATGATTTATTTGACAGTTCAATATCCACATCGGATTCCAAGTCATTCTGGTATTTTGTGGAAAACCATAAAAATGATGATGATATGAAAGCTCCTAATAAGTATAGTAAAGATATTGGATTTAAGGATATTTTCAGATACTGGAATTCGGGAAGTGAGTCAGATGCTTCAGGCGGAACACTTTCATTAGACAAGCTGTCTTATAAGGATATGGTTTTATTTACACAATGGAGAAAATATGAGGATATAAGCAACAATCCTGAACAGACAGAACCAGAAGAAAGTTCGTCATCAAGTTAATGTAATGGTTGTTATTTGGAGGAGATAATGAGAAATAGATTGAAAGGAAACAAATTGAATAATCAAGGATTTTCTTTGCTGGAACTTCTTATTGTTATTGCAATAATTGCAGTGTTTTCAGTGACAACCATTTTTGGAATATCTGCTATATCCAAGGGAAATGCAAAGAAAATGAATAAGAATCTGTATTCTTCGCTTTCAGAACTGAAAACAAGCACTATGTCTAAAACAGGAAAATGGCAGATTGTTATAAAAAAACAGGACAATGATCTGATGATATCTGTTATGAGAGATTTAAAAGAAATGGAAACATATAAATGCAGTGCTTCAAGAGTGAATCTTGTATACAATGATGGAACAGATCATTCTATTAAAGATGATGAACTTGTAATTGAGTTTAGCAGGGATGATGGAAGTGTAAAGTCGATTACATATGGTGGAACTGACATAAGTGACAAACAACATGGTAAATTTATTGTTACAGCAGCAGGAAGATCATATGAGACTGAGTTATGGTACAAGACAGGCAGGGTTACAACTGTTAATTAACATTCATGTTATTAAATGTGGGAGTAGTTATATATTGTTACGGGAGTGTAGTATATGAAGCGGAATAATAAAGGCTTTTCATTAGTTGAATTACTTATTGCGATAGCAGTTTCCAGCATTGTTCTTTCGGCGCTGGTTACACTTATTGTCCAGGCGGTAAGAAGTTATAGTAAACAGACGGCTTTAGCACAGGTACAGAGTGATGCAGATATAAGTCTGAATCAGATTTCAAAGAATATACTTGAGGCTAATGAAATACAGCTTGTCAAAACAACTAATGACGGAAAAAGTGATATTGAGTTCTATTTTAAAATTGAACAGGAAGAAACCTCAGGTGCTGCCGGAGGAACAGGTGGTGGTACACCAGGAACTGCTGGTAAAAAGTGGGGTTACTGGTATGATTCAGCCAACAAGATTTTATATTACACTGATAATGATGATAGTGATCCTACAAAGGTTAACAAGAGCGTTGTTTGTGATAATGTGGAAGCATTTAATGTACAGATAAAGGCAGATAACTTTACATTTGACAGTGATGACAAGATTCTTTCTATTCCTAAGAGACCTCAGATTGTTGTAACAATAAAGCTTAAAAGAATGAATGAGGAACGAGAAGTACAAAGAACATATGTAACAAGAAATGTGATTGATGAAATCTATATGGGAAAAGGCACTTCGATTTTACAGATTTCAAAGGGAATGAAGAAGTCAGATATAGCAACTTATATTGATAGTTCACATTGATAATCAAGGAGAGGAGATTATTATGAAAACAATTCAGAAAGCAAGTATGAAGAAAAAGATAATATCAGCATTATTCTCTCTGGTGGCATTCTGTGCGGTAATTGTTATTATTATTGTGAGTCGAAATACATCGGTTTCTGCTGCTAAAGATGATGTTATTATTGGCGGAAAAACTTATAGTACAAAGAATCCTATGGTTATTCTGGAGATTGTGCCGGATAAATCATTTGATATATTAGAACCGCTTGTAAGAAGGGTTGATTCCTCATCAGCTAATGTTGAAGATTTAATTACATGGCAGGATTTGATTAATGGGTGTCCTAAAGGGGAAGCTAAGAAAACAGAAATATCTAATTATGCTGACAAGTTTAAGAAATATCTTCAATATATAGATACAAATATATCAGGTTCGAAGATTGGTGCTTATTTCAAGATAGGCGGTAAGCTGTATGGATATAATGATCAGACTTCTGACTGGATTGATACATTTGGATATGATGTAACAAAGGAAGATCAGTTTAAGATTGTTTATTATGAATTAGATGATTCAGGTAACAGAAAAGCTGAAATTGAAGGGGTTAATGATATCTTTTCTTATATAGTTTTTGGAAATAGCAAGAAGATGGAAGGAAAGGTTGAAGTCAGGGTTAAAACTGCCAACAATGTAACAAAGCAGGATATTGATGATGCGGGACTTGTATATTTTTCGAAAAATAAAAATGGATATACAAGTGATTTTTATCCGTCAGCATCTGTTACTGACTGGGGGGCTTCATGTGATTTAAAAGCAGATGTTGCTATGCATTTGATTGTAAAAAAATCAAAGGAAGCTAAAGCAATATTATACGCTTCAACTGATAAGAGCATGTCAACTAATATAGGAAAGGCACTTATTATTACAAGTGGTCTGGAAAGCCCATACTTTGTTAAGGATTTTTTACATTACAAAGTGAGCGACACTGAGTATTATGGAAATTGTGGTGGAATATATATTGATAACAGCAATAATATAAGGGTGTATTTGCATTGGAATGAATCTGATAAAACAGATTATACATATAGCGGCAAAAAGGATGATCTTCCAATTAAGTCTGATATGTATATTGCAGGTAATATAGAATATGCATCATGGGGCGTTAATGTTTATGGTCCGTCAAGCAATGGAAGACCATATCCTAATAAACATGGTAATGGTGAAAGTTATTACCCTGTTTATAATGCTACAACGCAGGATAGACAGGATATACTTACAAGAGATTCTTTTGAGTTTAATGGCGGTTCACAGATGTCACATGGTTTTACATCTGATATTTTAGTTCAGGATGACTATTATTCTAATGGCAAATACAAGGGTACATTCTATGATGATGCCAAGAAGGTATATGGCAAAGATAAGTTAGGAACGTTTGATGCCATAAGATATATTCTTGGTGATTATGATACTGGTGATGTTAAGTCTATACGTGTGTTGGAAATTGAACCGGCCGGATATTACAGATTTACATCTGATAATGATAAATATGTAGTTGCCGGATGGCTTAATTTGTCTGCGGACGATGTTGAAGTTACAATTGACCATTGTTCTATGAATGCATTTAATGGATTAAATAAAGATTTATCATCAGAATATGATTTAATTGTTTTTGGTGCATATACATCAGGTGGTCTTAACACAAGTGTATTCGGAAAAGTATATAATACCGGAACAGAGATTAGTACAGGAGTATCAGGAACCAAGCTTAACGGTAATGATATGACAGATAAGATGTATAATAATCTTAAGGAATACATATACAGAGGTCTGCCAATTGTTATTGATGATGAGATATATGATGATATTAAATCGGTAATAGGTGACAGCAGCAAGAGCGCAGAAAAGAATAATGTAAACAGTTATTTCACAATGGAAAAACTGACAGAAATGCTCAGAGCTGATAAGAAATCATTTTCTAATATTTCATCAGCTGATTTTGATATTGCTACAACTACATCTAAAGACGGTTCAAAGACAGTGGTTAATCCAATTCCTTTAACATATTCAATAAGATATGTACAGAAACCAAGGAATGAAATTACATGTACTCTGGCTGATTACAAGAAAACGAAATCGGTTGTTAAAAAGAGTTCTTTGAAGAATGGTCTTACATTCAGCGGTTATCTTGATGCCGGTGAATATAAGATAAAGATATATGTTGACAGAAACAGAGATAGTATTTTCTCTGAAGATGTTAGTACTGAGGATGCGGAGCTTATATATGGCGGTGTGGATGGTATAGCATTTACACAGGCAAGTGCCGGAACATATACGGTGTCAGACATAAAGATTCCTACGGGTATGAACGGATATGTTGCATGGCGTGTCAGAATAGAGAATACCAAGACCGGTCAGGTCAAGAATAGTGATGGTGCATTTGCCATTGAAGGTGATGGAAAAACAACAATTAAGGTTTTACAGATTGTTGCAACAGATGGCGATACAGAATTGTCAAATCTTGATTTAAGTGATGGCTCTGATTTCATGAAGGCATACAATAATATTAAGGGCATAACAGGACTTAATATCAGTATTGACAAGAAAACAAAAAGTCAGCTTAATGATTTAGGAAGCAGAGATAATATACTTGCAGAACTTAATAATTATTCTATGCTTGTTCTTGGTCTTGCTGATGATTATGGCAATAAAGGAGATTTATCTGATAATGCTGTAAACGCCATAAAAGATTATATTGATGCAGGAAATTCAGTGCTGTTTACACATGATGCGTTGTCTTATAAGAAGAATAGTGGAACATCTAAGGTTGCAGTTGGAAAATATGACGAGTTATCATATTCTACTAAAACATTTAAGTCTGAAATAGGAATGAAGACGGGATTATCATTATCTGATTCGTTAATGTATAAGCTGAATTATGATAATAATTCTGATAAGCCATCTATGTCATATATGAAGTATGATTCAGAACAGAATAAAATGACATTGATTAAGACAAATGTAAAATATAAAGATTCAAATGGCAAAGATAAACATACACCTACAAGAACTACAAATAAGGTTCAGAAGCTTAATGATGGACAGATAACATCTTATCCATATGATGTATCCGGAGCGGAAATAAGTGTTGCTTGTACACATGGACAGTATTTTGCGCTTAACCTTGAAGAGGGAGCAACTAAACCTAATGGTTCAGCAGGAGATGAAGTTGTTGTATGGTATACATTAGGTGAAACATCATCAACGGATGATAAGGGATATGCAATGAGTGATTACTTCAGCTGCACAGGACAGGATGCAATAAGCAATTATTATGCGTACTCATATGGAAATGTTACTTATACAAGTGCAGGACATTCAAAAGTCACAGGTGAATCATCTGATGAAATGAAAGTGTTTGTTAATACATTTGTAAGAGCATTGCTTGCTGGTAATATGCCACCTCAGGTAGAGTATCCTAATACAAGTATGGAGAATGACCATTTATTCTCTAAGAGTTTCTATCTTCAGTTAATAAGTTCATCTGAATTTTATATTGATTATATAATATCAGATCCGGATCTTATTGATGGAACAGGAAGAATTTCATCTGCATTTGTATACTACGATGCTAATTCAAATGATAAATATGATTCAGATTCATCATCTGGCGATAAGTTGTTAGGCTATCTTGATGAAGATGGAAATATTGTTTCCTATAAGCCGGCTCAATCAGTATTAAGTGGTAAGCAATATAAATTTAATTTGTATGCTGTCAGTGATTTAAATATGAAGGATAAGCTGCTTAAGGGTGAGTTAAAGATTGGTATTCAGGCTGTAGATAGCAGGAATAATGTAGGTTATGCAGAGATAATACATTATAATAGAGACCTTATTCCTTTAGATTAAATTTATAATGTAGAAAAACCAGAAGCGTAGGAAG
>ENA-OPSP01000060-OPSP01000060.1-human-gut-metagenome-genome-assembly--contig:-NODE-60-length-15270-cov-3.086099_pt1 | contig 15270 bp, 22 predicted proteins | sample MGYA00241809_ERZ501909 | MGnify/ENA primary metagenome ERZ501909 (study PRJEB25962, sample SAMEA2042394) | human gut metagenome | biome: human gut; feature: human-associated habitat; material: faeces... | reverse complement strand
AAAGCGCCTCCGGGTGGCCTCTTCTGGTCGGCACCCGGATGTTGAACTCGAACAATATGGCGGAGGCGGCCTCCAATCTTATGCAGATGCGGATGGCGGAGAAAGGGTTGGGCGGCAACTACCAGGCGACGCTGAACCGTGCGACGCAGTTAGCGGCCGAATATGGTTTCAGCCGTGTCGGGATGCTGAATGCGATGAATATGTTTACGGGCTTGAACGTGGACGGCAAGAAGCTGACCCCGGAGGAGGCGTCGCACCTGGCGGAAGTTGTCGGCAAGATCGCTCACGTGGGCGGTTTGAGCTTCGAGCGCGTGAACGTCAATTTGCAACAGTTGTTAGGGCAGGCCGTGCCGAGTATTCGGGACATCCGGGAGTTGGTCGGGCAGGCTCCGTTCATCGGCAAGCTGGCGATGAATATGATGGAGGAGCGGGGTGTTCAGGGTGATTACCGCGACTGGCTCAAGAACAAAAGCAACCTGCGCTCGGTGCTGGATGAGTTCAACGAGCTTGTCGAATCGCATCCGGTAATGAAGGCCAGGGGACAGATCGCGCTGGCCAAAGAAAACTTCTGGATGCGTATTGCCGATGACCTTTCGCCCTACTGGGACAAGATCGCCCAAGCCAACGAGAAACTGTATAGCTGGCTGAGCGATAAGATCGTGAACTGGATAAGCAATATCGATGTTAATAAAGTCGGGGCAAAGTTAGATCAATTTATTTTGGAACTCGACACTTTTGCGTCGGCGATCCAAACCATAGCAAACACTATTGGCTCGACAGCAAATGGTATTAGCTTTGGCCAAAAGCAATATGGGGAATTTGACCCCGAAACGGGGGGCGTGCGAATGACTTGGGGCTTGAGTACCAACAAAGACGCAGCCCTATTTACGACAATGGCTAATAATATAGCCAAAAAAAAGGCGTATGGCCGCGAGGTCTCTCGCATTGCGGAATTCGCGGCGAAACGCGCTCGAGAAGCTGGACACGGTGATATTGTGCAAGCGGCGTATGACAAACTTAACTCCAACGAGTTTATCGACGCATTTGTAGGGACATCCTCTTATTTTAATTGGCGGTATACCGACGATACAAAAAAGATAAGGAAACCTACATTAAGCAAACTCGGAATTAAGGCCATTAGTGACTTGTTTCCCGCAGGACTGAGGGGCATCACAGGAACGGGAGGTAGATCAACAGACCCTAATGCGCAAACCGTTTCTAACTTGTCCCAGGGGTCGAAGTCGGTTTTCATCAACTTCAACAAGGAGATTGTTGATATGGATATAAACATCGCCTCGGTGGAGAACATCGAGGAGCTGGGCCGCAAGCTGGAACCCAAGATCGAAGAGGTAGTAGTGCGGGGATTGACGATCGCATTGAACAACGCAACCAGTGTAACGTAATATGGCAAAGATAGCAAACGAAACCAGTACCGAGAGTAAGATCGACCGCGTTATAAATTCAGCGAAAGAGGTCTTTTCCACACCGGGGAGAGCTATCGGCGGCATTACGGGGCCTGTTGCCGATGCCATTAACAGCGGGCTGTCTGCTGCGAAACTCGTCCTTGCCGAAACGGGAGTATGGCGGCAGGTATTTACCAATGGAGGAAGTCAGAGAACCGGAAAGCCGACACCGGAAGAGCTGTTGAATCAGGTCGCCAAATCGCGCTTCGACCGCTCGACACTCAATAGGCCTATTTTTACATCCGAAGAATTAGATCGGACGGAACCGACAACGGATTATTATATCGCTTTCGACGAGTATCTGATGCCTGTCGGATTCGATATTTCCATACAGGGGAGTAAGCTGATAAGCCGTTCGCAGCTTGTCGATGGACCTACGATTTTCGAACGGATTGCCAACGAACCGACAAGCGTTAATATTTCGTTCAAGCTGGAATCCAAACCGAACTCTGTCGATTTGCTGAATCCTTATAAGCTATCGTCGGATGTTGTCATCAATAAGGAAATAGGGTATGGTATTGCCGCAGAGTTGGCTGAATTATTCCGGCAGATCAAGGCTGAAGATCGGGTATTTGAAATTGAGAACCCGATTCTCAATGACAAGTTTAATATCTTCAATGTCGTATTGGAGAGTTATTCCGTCACCCCGGAGCGAGGTTCCACGGTGTGGGAGGTAAGCCTCGATCTGTTGGAGGTGAATACGGATTACGCCCTGTTGTATGTCGAAAACAGCTACGGAGCGCAGGCGGAACCTCCGACGGCTAAAACCAACGTGTAAGCTATGAGCGGCAAGATTGTCGGCAATTACTTTATCTGCAAGAATGAAGTTTTCATCGAAGGGCGCTCCATAGGGCCCTTTACTTCGTTCACTACGGAGGATTCGCGGGACAACATATTCGGTACCGCCAATATCCGTATGCCGTTTTATACGATTCTCAAAGAGAAGTCATCGGGGGATGCGATCGGTAAAAACGTCAAATCATACATCCGTATAGACCAACAGGATGCCCAAATTATAATGGGAGCGCACGTAGTTGTAAAACTGCGTTACATCTGTGGATTCAACGGCTACGAAATGCCGGAGATCGTCGCTTTCGACGGCTTCGTGAAAAATGTAGTATGCGGTTTTCCGACGCAGATACAGTGCGAAGACGGCGCTTTTGTCCTGCGTTTTGGTACAATCGCCAAAAGCTGGACGCAGGAAACCGCCGTGAAGACGATGATGCAAGAGATCATCGAGGTCGCCAACCCCAAATTTCAGGAGTACCGGGACAGCATGAAGCTGGCGGATGACTGGAACCGGCTTACCGTCGATGACAAGTCTATGGAAGGCAGCTTCGTTCTTTCTACTTGGAAAGGCATATCGCCGTTTTTCGCACTGGAGCGAGTTATGGGGATGTATAATCTCTACTCTCGTATAGATACCGACGGCAGGCTGTACTGCGGTGTAGGTATTACGGAGAACGCCAAAGAAACGGTGCAGCTCGATACTTCGGTCAATGTCATAGATCGGGACATCAGTATCAATAACGGCTTTTTCGACAAGTATCGCGTGGTGGTTAAATACATCAGCGGCGGGAAGCTCTACGAATACGAAACGGGAGCGGATAACGGAGAGGTGGTGTCGTTGCCGTATATCAAATGCCGGGACGGGGAGATCGCCAAGCAAGTAGGAGATGCCGCATTGTCGGGCCTGCGTACCAACAGCAACAAGGGTACCATTACGACGATGTTATATCCGACGGTTCGGCTTTTCGATTATGTACAATATAAAGATACCCTTTTCGATGATCTGTCGGGGGGATATTATGTAATAGGGCACTCTTACCGGTGCGATGAAGAGGGATTTCACCAGGTGCTAACGGTAACTGATAAAACCCTCGTATTTACGGGACAATAGTGATATGGGACAGGAGAAATTCAACAAGATGATGGCTTCATTGGGGCGCGATCTGCGTAATCTGATAGGCAGAAGTAAGACTGTGGCTTTTGTGTATGGCACGGTCAAAGAAGTGGACACGGAAACGAACACTATGAGCGTTAGCATCGACAGCGAGGTTACTTTACCGGACATAAGCCTCGCGCCCATACAGGGCGGTAATGCTAACGCTCTATTATACCCCAAAGTCGGATCGGTCGTTATCGTGGGTTTTGTCGAAGACCGGCCGGAACTGTCATTTGTCGTGGCGATGACGGAGGTAGAAGAATTACGCCTACAATTCGACTTCGACAGCGATCCGGCCGTCGATTACATAGTGGCAAAGACCGGATTTGTCACAGTATTCCGTGCCCAAGATGAGAACAACTATACCAAATTCAATATTAATAAGACTGCTGCTAATTTAGCCCTATATCGTAACGGTCAATTACAGTCACGAATCGGAGTGGCAGATAGCCAGCTAACTCTGCAACAAGGATCGAATAGTGTGATTATATCTGGCTCTGAAGTGAATATAAACAACGGCCATTTAACGATAACCTGATGGGAAAGTATATTGCTGTTCAAGGGTGTACGCTGGAGTGTACCCCGGCGGCGACGGCGCAGATTGCTACTTCTCCGAGCACGACGACGAAGGCGGATGGTAAAGCCTGTTACCGGGGTTCGCTGACAATCACTGTCACGAATGCCACGGCCGTAACGGATGGGAACGGCGCGGGAACAGGAGTGATAACCGGTTCGGCGCAGGAAGTGAGGATCGACGGGCAGCCTGCGGTGCTGGAGGGGGACAAGGTTCAAATCACCGTTTCCGGAACTTCCGGCGGGAATCCGGCTTCCGGTACGGTGATAGTTAAAATCTCGCAGGCGGGGCAGACTTATGTATCGGCTTCGTAAGGTAAACCTATATTTGTAGCGTATGCAGGATATTCGATGGGATTTTGTCAGGAATGACGTTGCCGTAGTACAGGGTGACGACGGAGGGGATTTTGCGGTCGCTTCGACATGCAGCCAGCAAAACGCCCAACTGCTTTTCATCAAATCCTGCGTGAATATATTCCAGCCCCAATACGGAACAGCGATGGAAGAAAGGGCTTATAATATCACCGACGGGGAGGTACAGCGCATTGTCACCCGGGCCAAATCGCAGATCAGGGAAGATGGCGCATCCCAGATTTCCATCCTGTATTCCCGAAATAGCGATGGGCTGTATGATTTCCAAATAGGGGCCAAATATGCATGAGAATAGGAATGGATTACACGGTTAAAGGCGGAGAAACGATTTACGACGTATGTATCAATGCGAACGGCTCCCTGTATGCGTTGGATGAGAATCTGGACCTTAACGGCTTGGACAGCTATACACCTGCGCTGTATGCCGGGCAGCGGCTGACCGTATCGGACATCGTTCGTAACAACGCTGCAACGGAGGTAATGGAGGAACACCCGCTAAACAGTGTTTCGATTCCTGATGCTGATCTCAATGCGTTATTTGACGAAATATCCTCGGCTTTGGCCCCTAATTTTATTACGGCGGAAGGGAGCTATTTCCAAACACAAGATAATCAAATATTAACTGTTAGTGACTGATGAGTTTTTACGACGATATACGCACGAATATTAAAATACTGGTGCCGAACCTGAATAATACGAGTTCCTCGTCCATTGTGAATCGAATTATATCAACGGTTGCGTCGGTATTAAATATTATCAGGTTGGAGATCAGCAATTCAGAACAAACGGTCGAGTCGTCCGCCCGTTCCTTAAAGGTAATGGGACGTCAATATTATATCGATACGGCTCTTGCCTTCCAATATGGGGCGTCCCTGACCATCGTCGATCCCCAAACATATCGATATGGATATGCAACAATAAATCCGGATCAGCAGATCATCAAACAGTTGGCCATCTCGTCCACGGACAATGGCCTGATTGTCATGAAGGTAGCGAAGATCGACAATGACGGTTATATTACGCCGTTGCTTGCAGGCGAGTTACAGTCTTTTTCGGATTATATGAACAGCTTTCTCCCATTGGGGTTTCAGATGCAGATTACCAGTGCAGAACCAGCAGTTCTGAACTGCACTTCCCTCTACATCCGTTATTCCAAAGAATATTCTTTATCGGTTATCACCCAACAGATCAAAGACGTTTTTTTGTCTTTTCAAGCATATTTACGTGGTGACGATCCACTGTATGTAAACGATATAGAATCTGCAATAAAAAGCGCTCCGGGTGTTCGTGATGCCTATTTCAATAATATATCCGTTACGGATTCAAGTAAGGAAGATCCGATTACTCCTGTCAATGGTCAAATAACCATTCCAGCAGGATATTTCAACTTTGCCCGTGAATTGGTGGAGATGCAAAGTGTTAATCCGGTAGAGCCAACGGGAAAAAACGACATCTATATATCTGCAGTGTGATGTTACGAGCCATAGACATACCGAAGCTTGCATATCAACTTTTACGGCCTAATTATGCCCTGACTAATGGTCTTCGCACAGAAAAGGGATATTGTTCTCCCCAATTAAATACCTTGTATCGATTTATATTAAGTCTGATATATCCGTTATTACCTACCCTGGAAAGCTGGGACAGAAGCCGCCGCAAATCATACGCGATAGCAGCTTGTCAATATGGACTGGCACAAGTTTTGGCTATACTGAATAAATATTACGGGCAATACGGACAAATAAGCATCCAGGTTAATAGTGCGAATGCGAACTATTTTTATACTGCCGGAGAGGAGGGTGCTGTTCCTGTATATATGTATTCTTCCGGGGGCGCCAATACCCCGACTTATTTTTATACGGAGGGGTCTTTGTTTGGCAACTCCACAACTGTTGTTATTCCCAAAGAACTGGCAGATAGCAATGATTATGACGATTTCATAGCCGATTTGAACGCTATGTTACTGTATGGCATCAAAGTGGAACTAAAAATAATATAATATGGCTGTTTTTGAATATTTGACATCTGCACCTTCCGGGGGTAATCCCGTATATATTTCTGACCTTACAAAGTTTGCATCTTTGATTCGGGATTTGGGGGTCATAGCAACCCGGCATAATTCCTACAACGCATCTTCTAACAGTGTGGTGCAAGACATCGCCATTCTGTCTGGATTCGATACGGTTGGTAACAATCAGGTAACGCCCGGATATATCTATTACAGGGGTGACATATACGGGTTCCGCACTGATAACAACCTGACACTTGGGGGTTATCTCATCGCAACAAAGACAAATACAACGCTTCGAACGACGAAAGAAGGGACGGATTTTTATGCCTATACCGCTTGCGAACTCACCGTATCTGCCAGTGCGGGCGCATCCGGCACCACTGTGGGAGCTTTTACCGCTGCCAACATTGCCATCTGGAAAACTTTCACCCCGACATCCGAGGGCCTCACCATACCGGCGGGCTTCATCACGAATACGATGCTGGGCAATAAGGTCGTAAAAGGAGATAATATTGCGGACAGTACGATCCAGAATAGGAGTATGGCAGCAAATAGCATCGGTACCTCCCAGCTTCAGGATGGAGCGGTAGCAACTGATAATATTGCAGACAAATCAGTTGTATTCAGTAAATTAGGGTCAGATGTCGTTAGTCGAATATCCAATGCAGCCCCGTCTTTCTCATCATATACGTTCTTTAGCGGCAAATTAACCGTATATAAGGAATCTCACAGTAATATTTGGCATATAAAATATTCCAACCCCACAGCTATTGCCCCAACAAATAATGCTTCTATGGTGCTTGGGCCTATAGTAGGTCCGGGAGCGACGGAGTTTCTTGCAATGATTCAGCGTAATTATCCGCAGGGTTATATGTCATCGATATTTACATCCGCCTCCAATTATTTGTTCAAAGTCCAAATAGGTTCGGATGGAATTGCCAAGGCCTTATTTCATTTTAAAAACTCACCTATAACGTCCAATACTCCCGGTATAGAAATGCACGATACGATTATTGGGGTATGAAAAAAAGAGGGGTTTAATACCCCTCTTTTTGTTTCAGCACATCTGCGATTAAATCCATACAGTCTGTGGTTCCGAAGCGCGACAACTCCTCTCTGGTTGTCGGAGGCGTAAACCGCAGGACACTCCAGCCCAATGATGTAGCCGAATTATACTTCTCCATGTCTTTGACCATTCCCAGAGGTCTGTTATGACGCCCGAAAGCGAAGATATTGCCTTCGATCTCCACTGCAACCTTATGCTGCGGACACGCATAGTCGAATCGCCACAACCTTTTGGGATGGAAGCGGTACTCCCGAACCCAATCACTTCCGGTCGTTCGATTTAGAACTTGCTGTATTATGTCTTTCCCGTTGTCTGCTTGTCGGTTCCCGTTTGGTTTCTGTACCTGCCGACGAGCCATTTGAATTGTAGTAATATTTGCGGTCTTTCGTTTCGCGTGTCGTGCCTGCGACCTTTCCCTTCGAATCCTTGATTATTTCCCGATCCCCTGTTTTGTGGACGGTGTACTTCACGCGTCCGGAAGCGTCTTTGACAACGCGCGTCTCATTCGGATTTTGAGCGCAGCAAAGCGCTGTGGCCGCAAATACGGCAAAAAGGGAAAAAGCAAGTCGTTTCATAGTCTATTCCAATGTTTGCGAGCAGAACATCCGCTCGTGTTTCAGTTTCGAAGAAATTGCCGTTAAATCGTTCTCTACGGAGGGATCATAAATACCGGCCCGCACGGTGTCGTTGATGAATCGGATGATCTCACTCAGTTCACGGTCCGTGTCCGCTACCATATTCCGCCAGTCCACAACGCTTAACTGCTCCTCGCACATCGAATGCCGCAGAAACTGTGAGGGCGCATGAAAGGGGACATCCCCAGCCTGTACAATCAATTCCCCGACCGTATCGCTTGCCTCTTTCAAAACATCGTATATTTGATCGAACTGCAAATGCCACGAGCGGAATTTCTCTCCTTTCAGTGTCCAGTGGCGCCCTTTGACGTTGGTTTTGACAATTTCGAGCGTACAGAGCAACTTTTGTAATTCCTCGGTCATATTTCGTTATATTTAATACGGGTAATCATCTTCATTTATTGCGCTGGCGTGTCCGGTGGACGGGGCTTCTGATTTCAGTTTGGCCCTCCGCCCACTGCCGCAGAAGATGGTGGGCGCTTTTGCGTCGAACTCTTCTTTAGTTTTACGAACAACGACAAAATGGCTGTTCCCATACTGATCTACGCCTCCTTTGACGGCAATGACCGACAAATTAACAACCATTCCCACCTTGCCGTCCTGACGCGCAACTTCCCTGATTCTATCGCGTGGAATTTTGTCTAATCGCAGGACAATATTGATAATTTCACTCATAAATTGATGGTTATAACTGAACAAAGATAGGTTTATCCGTAGTAATTCAAAACAGGTTGCCTGTCCGTTCGATTTCATTTTCCAGAATCTCTTCCGCCTTGCGTATGTCCCGCTGCAACTCCTCCAGCCGGGTGATCTGTTCTTCACTCATGCGTGGACACCCCGAGAGCCAGCTGCTGTAATTGGGCGTACTAATTTTGCCGCAGGCGATACTCCCCACCCGCAGACAGTAATCGTAATACTTTACAAACTCATCTTCCGGAGCGTCCCGGTCTATGTCGGTGATGATGTCATCCATATTGACGAACAAATCCGCGCATTCAGTGATCCCGCCGACATCGCCACCGACCCAATTTCGCACGGCATCCTCATAATCGTAGCCGTGCTTCTCACAAAAAGCTTTCAAATAGGCGTTGCAGGCTTTTTCGTAATCTGACCTTAATTGTTTTTTCATAAGAAATATCGTAATTGCATTAATATTTGTCCCCAGCGATAAGGTATCCGATAACGGCAAATACCCCGAATAATAATCCGAGCACAGCCGCAATAGTAGTGTCCCGTCCTTGTGATTTGGCTAAAAAATAGCATCCCGCTACACATACAGCCCAATAAATTAGCGTAAGCATAAAATACAAATATATTTATCGTTTTGGGTAGTTACTTGGTTAGCTAAAATGTTTAGAACATCTCTCCGCATCCTCGACGCGGACAAAGCAATGGGTTGTGAATTTCATTCCTCGTTCAGTCTTTGTTTGAATGCGTTTAATGCACTGCAATCGGGGCAATTCCCCCCATTACTTGTTTGTATTGAGTAAATTGGGCAATCCTTGCAAAATGCTTCGATCGCTTTATCCCGCATCCTTTCCTCGGCCTCCTGCTCGGCGAGTTCGGCTGTATGGCTCATTGCTGCTCGTAGCTGCCATTTGGCGTGGTCGCTCATCTCTATTACAAGATGATTCAAGCATCCGTCGATAAATTCCTTTGCTTTTTTGCTTTTCATGGCTATTCGTCGATTATAAACCAACCGTCATGCAGGAGTTGTGCGCGGCTAATTCGGGATTTGAGGATAGTTCGATGTACCCGCCGGCATCGGGAGCAAACAATATCATGCACCACGTCGTATCGGTTGGGTTTGTTTTGGCGGCAGAACCAATTTCGGGGCGATTTGACGCAATATACCTCCTCGAAATCCTTATGCCCGAACCAGCGGCAGATAAGGGGCAAAAGCCATTGTTTCATAGTCCTATTCATTGCTCGCCTCCTTTCAGAAATTCGGGGTTGTGATCGTGGATGTTGCCAATGACTTCTGAAATACAAATGTTACATATTGGTGCCCACACGGATTCTTCATCCTCGGCAATATGAAACGCCCCATCGATGAATATAATTAAGACAGGACAATGAAAGTATATATCTTCTTCGCCAAAAACTTCCATATCCATTATATCCCCCTCGTAAATCTCCTTACCGTTCTTGTCTTTCAGCCCCGTAAACTCGCCGACGGTAGTGGGATCGACCTCGTGTCTGTTTGCATCATCGAATATAAAATAGCGCCCATTCAAAATGACAAGGCTGCCATACAACCACTCTCCGTTGTCGAGGCGCTTGCCCCGGAATTTAATTTCTCTCATATTTCAAAATGTTTCAAAATGTTTCAAAATGTTTGAAAGTTTTGCAAAGTTTTGCAATGTTCTGCATCGAATCTCGTTGTTTCACCAACTCAAATTCGTAAACTACCCGTAAAGATCGTTGAACATTACTTTTTTCATTTCCTCTTTCCTTTTAGCTCCGCAATGCGGCGGAGGATATATATCTTCATTGCTTCTGATTTAAGTTCATCCGAAGTCATCGCAAAATGCCATAGATGCGCATATTCATCCGAATTATACCCGTAGCGTATGCCAACAACCGTCCCATCCATATCCTTACGAACTGAATAGACACGTATCTGACAACGCCCCTCCCGCCTCAGTCGGCGCAGTAGTTTGGTTTTCATATCTTCTCGTATTCATTTATCGTTTCAAAAATATGTAATGCCACCTGCGGGACTATGGCGTTACCGCAGGCTTTGACGGCTTCCCGGCGCCATCGAGGAAAGGCGATACCAACCAATTCACCGGGAAACCCATCATCTCCGCCACATACAGGGGGTTGAGTCGGGAACCCGTTCCAGTCCGGTATTCGTCGCTTTGCATCACCTTCTTGGATAGTCCGCCCTTGCGTATGCCCTGACTGGCAGGAAGCGTTACATTCTTCGCATCGTTGGCGGTCGGAGTAGGCAACAATCCCATTTTCGACGCCATTGCCAGCGTCGGACGTTCCGACGCATTCGGGGAGAGGCTTTTGTTCATTCGGCCGCTTCCTGCGTCTATCGCCGTCGGGGTGGGCAACAGGCTCAACGGCATAAAAACCATCTTCCCGTTCACGCATCGCTTCAGCCCCTGCGTCTGTACGGTGGGCAACAAACCAGCATCTGTCCCGACGGTGGGGAGCACCGACACCGCAAGCCGGAATAATGTACGGCTGCACCTCGTATCCTGCCGCCTCCAGGTCAGCGCACACCTGTTCGAAGACCATCCCTTCCGACCAATTAACGATTCCGTAAACGTTCTCGCCCACGACCCAGCGGGGTCGAACAGTCCGAATAACATCGAGCATCGCGGGCCACAGGTAGCGGTAGTCTTCTGTACCTCGCCGCTTTCCTGCGAGGCTGAACGGCTGGCACGGGAATCCACCGGTAAGCACGTCGATACGGTCTTTCCAGACAGTGAAGTCGGTCGTTCTGATGTCTTCATATTGTTCTGCATTCGGGAAGTGATATTTCAATACTTTGCGACAAAAAGGATCGATCTCGCAGTTGAAAGCGTTCGTCCAGCCAGCCCACTCGGCGGCGAGGTCGAACCCTCCGATCCCGCTGAAAAGAGAGGCGTGGGTCATAAGCGATCATCGGTTATCCCCGTTTCCATCGATCACGCCGCGCTCGCGGCGGCTGGCGAGTTTGTCGAGGTTCTGCTGCGCCTGTTCCTCTATGCGGTTGAGCGACGCATTCACTGAGTAACCGGCACTATATCTTGCCATAAGTTTTGCATTGTTATTCATCATTATCTCAGCAATGTCCAATCCTAAAATATTACAAATGGATGTTATATAGTAGAGTATATCACCAAGCTCAAGCATTACATCAATCGGGTCATATTCTTTCCCATGATATAACACCTTTTTGAAAATATCAGTCAGCTCTCCAACTTCTCCGTTTAATCCAAGTAGGTAGTTTTTGATTTCTTCCAGTTCGCCAATATCCTTGTTTCTTGTGTAATCAACTATGATTGGATATGCTTTTAGAATGTCGTCATAAGAAGGAACAGAAGCATATCTCTCTCCTCTAATTATTCGGCTAACATTATATTGTTGCTCGCCGATTAAGTTTGCAATCTTATTTGCAGACCAACCGCAATTCAATCCTAATGTTTTAATTGCTGATGCCTGCTTGTCAGTAAATTTAGCTCCTTTCCCTCTTTCTCCTCTGCAAGGATTGAAGTGACATCTGCTATACTCCGTATTCTCTTTTTGAGTAAGCAGCTCCAAGTTATCAATCAAATTGTTAGACCTGTTGTAGTCTTTGTGATTTACGACAAGACCATTGGGGATTGCTCCATTGTGCCAACACCATACTACACGATGCTCCATGAAGTAGTAAGTCTTATTTCTATATTGCGCAGATGTCATATAGTAGCCGTTCCTCATAAGTTTTGATGACAACGTCCCTTTCTTCCCTCGGATATGACCATCTTCGCCAATATAATATCCTCTACTTTTAAGCATCTCAACAAACTCTGGGAGGTTGTCGTCGTTGTCAAAGCAATAGCGTTCATCGGGGAAATAACTACCGATAGGATTGCCATATTTGTTTAATTTCTTCTCGCAACTCGGCAGCCGCGTACTCATCGCGCGTGTCTGATATTCGTTCGCCCGCATAGTTATTTATAGTTTTTTTGGTTAAACTTCCTCTCGACCAGATCGCATAAATCCAGGTACATCGCATCGGCATTCTCCGCCTTCACTCTCTCCCGGAACCCCGCTATATCCGACAGCCAGCAGCCGCAACGGACATAAATGCCGTCTTGCAGGTTGAAAAAGTAAACCTTGCTGCCAATCCGGGAGCCGAACCCCACAAAAGCCATGAAAGGATAATCGCCGATATATTCGCCTTTATCTTCGAAGGAGCACCGCTTGCCGAAAGAGCACCTCTCGCCGAAGGAGCAACACTTGCCGAAAGAGCACTGCTTGCCGAAGGAGCACTGCTCGCCGAAGGCGCACCGCTCGCCGAAGAAGCAACACTCGCCGAAAGAGCAACACTCGCCGAAAGAGCAACACTTGCCGAAGGAGCACCACTTGCCGAAGGAGCAACACTCGCCGAAGGAGCACGCCCTGCCGAAGGAGCAGCACTTGCCGAAAGAGCAACACTCGCCGAAAGAGCAGCACTTGCCGAAAGAGCACCACTCGCCGAAGGAGCACCACTTGCCGAAGGAGCACCGCTCGCCGAAGGAGCACCGCTCGCCGAAGGAGCACCACTCGCCGAATATTTGTATATCACTGTAATCCCCCGAGGGGCATTGTTTGATTCCGTCGATCACCTCGAAGGCATCGAAATCCGCTTGTGTGTATTTTTTCATTTTCTTTAGTCCGTTAAATTCAATTCGATAATTCCGTCTATTTTGCAATCTTTTCCGCTTTTTTGTTGATAAGCGATTTGATAAACTCCGCAGCTTTGGCGTCTGTTACCGGGTGATCGCTGCCCATAGCCTCGGCTTGCCGTATCGTACGGTTCTCGCAGGCATTGCATCGATCCTCGAAATATGTCTGAAACCAACCGTATATGATCGATCCGTCTATTCGTCCGTACAGTTGTCCGTATTGCCCTCGTTTGGCATTGGTAAATACCAGGTTTACATCGGCAAGGTTCAACGCCCAGAAGTCATCCAAAATCATGTAGGCCGTTTCCGTTACCTGCGCATCGTTCATCTTTGCCGAAATATTGAAAAACTCCTGTACATTGACGATCCAAAGTACCAGATATGCAGCCGTCCATTTTTCGCCGTATGTCGCTCGCAATACAGATAACACCGGCATTTGGGATTCGGCACAAGCCACGGCCGACTGCATACGGCGGCAGCTACTCTGTATTGCCGCCACTGAGTAGCGTTTCAAGAACTCCACGTTTGAAATCTTCGCTAACGCCGTTGTTGGCGGTTTTTTTGCTAATTCCGTTGTCATTGTAAACTTTGTTTTGCGGGCTGTTGATCGAATTTGTGAGCGTTTGCCTCCAGTTGATAGTCTTTGTGCGCTGCTTTCGCTTATGCTGCCATCCGGCTTCCGTTGCCCAGAAGTTTACGCAAGCCTTTTCGAGCGAGAGGGCAATGTTGAGATTCGGGTTGAAACGTTGTTGCGTCGAAATCCAAGCGTCATCCTGTAGGAGCGTCTTATAGGCCTTGCGTAACTCGTTTTTGTAAATCTCAAAATCATCGCGCCACGTCAATATCCGAGCTTCTTCAATCCCTGCATCATCCTTGCGGAGCGTCTTACGGGATTTGCGTTTAGGAAGATCGGATTCGGGACTGTCAGTTTCCTCGCGCGCACCTGCGTTATAGTCTTCTACCGGGTAAGAAATAATATTATCTCTCACAGATACTCCAGTATCTTCTACGCCAGTAGAAGTACTGGTAGTAATATACTCCTTATCCTCTCCTTTTATAGTCACTGATCGTTCAGTGATCGTTCCGTGATTATTCACTGATCGTTCCGTGATTTCATTTAATGCACTGTCTAACAATTCTTTACGTATATTTACATCCTCCAGATTAGGTCTGTTGATTACTTGATGACGGGAAAAGGTTGGCAGATAATAGAATCTTTCCGACTTAACGGAAAGCAGACTAATAAATCCGGTTTCTTCGAGCATCTTCAACCAGCCTTCGAATTGCTGGAGTTGTATTTTGTCGTAAGGGAATATTTTAGACTTCAGCCAAACGGGGTCGGCTATTACTACGCCCAAATCATCGGCAAAATTCCAAAGTCCGATGTAAAGCAGCCTGGCATCGCGCGATAAGCGGCCGATCTTCAGATCATCCCAAAATTGTGGTTTTATGGTTCTGATTCTGGCCATACCATATTGTCATGCTTGTTTTTATTTTTTGTAACCGTGTTGTTTCAATAACCGTTCAATAACCGGCAAGGGGTTCGGAATACATCCGACCATTTTGCGGGGTTTGTTATCCGTCGTCATTCTTCGGCGTTGTATAAACTCATAGGATTTGCGGTAGCCATTCCATACGGCGCGTATCTTTACGCTCCCCGGAGTGCGATTCAACAAGCAACCTATATATTCGTTGTCGTTATCGGGATAGAGTTCTTTCAATGTTTCCAATTCCTTTTCCGACCATGGGGGATATGTCTTTCTTGTCGTCATGCTTGGGATATTGTTTAGGGAATGGATGCCCGCTGTTGCCGTGCCCGGGGCGCCCTTCTGGGCG
>ENA-OPSP01000054-OPSP01000054.1-human-gut-metagenome-genome-assembly--contig:-NODE-54-length-15807-cov-2.893220_pt1 | contig 15807 bp, 20 predicted proteins | sample MGYA00241809_ERZ501909 | MGnify/ENA primary metagenome ERZ501909 (study PRJEB25962, sample SAMEA2042394) | human gut metagenome | biome: human gut; feature: human-associated habitat; material: faeces... | reverse complement strand
AGTACATACAAAAGCTTCAGCACGAAATCGTCCGTGTAGCGCGGACACTGTTTTCCCCAAAAATACAAACACTTGTTCGATTTTCAGATATTAAATTCGCTACGGGAAACTTGATCAATCATAATATGTCAATAGTAATATTGCACAAACATGCATCAAAACTCTGTGCACTTTTACTATTGATTTTGTTGAAATCAGACAATAGAACAATTTATCATAATTGTATATACAATTAAAACAAAAAGTGTCCGTCCACCGCGGACACAACCTGTCTCTGGTGGGCGAACACTATCGAACACTTGTTTGCTGTGGATAACTTACAAAACGTTAGTTCGGGTTGACAAAATTACATAATAGGTTTACAATAGACTATAGATAGGAACAGACTATCAGAAAGAGAGGAAAATAAAATGGTAATCAATGTACACGCGGGTCACAACCCGCACGGGAAAGTAGCTTGTGGTGCGGTAGGTCTTATCTCTGAATCACTCGAAAACAGACGTGTAAAAGATTTAGTGGTGAGTGAATTACGCCGCATGGGTCATACGGTCTACGATTGTACTGTGGAAGATGGAGTTTCACAGTCTGATGTGCTTAATCGCATTATTAGAAAATGCAACAAACACGTAGTAGACTTAGACGTTTCAATTCACTTTAATGCGGCGTCTAACTCACAGGCAAATGGGGCAGAAGTTTATGTATATTCCGAAAGTTCACAAGCGGTTAATACTGCAAGTGAAACTTTAAGCGCTATATGTTCGCTTGGCTTCCGGAATCGTGGAGTTAAAACAGCTAACAAGCTTGCATTTTTACGTCGTACAAGTGCGCCCGCTATGTTAATTGAGTGTTGTTTTACTACATCCCCAAAAGACGTAGCGCTATATAATGCGGAGGAAATGGCGGCGGCTATAGTGTACGGTATTACAGGTAGACGCTGTATTGCAGTGGAATCAACCGGACAGTGCACACCAGATGACGAGATTGACATAGCCGAAAAGACAGATGACAGTAAGCTATATAGGGTGTCTGTACTCGATCAAAAAGGTGCTTTTCACAATATCGAAAATGCGCACAATTTATTGGTAGCGCTTGAAAGCGCCGGATTTAAGGCTATAATAACGGAGGGATAAAATGAACGGGTTACAAGAGTATCGAAAAAATTATGTACTGCAAAAAGTACGCGAAACATGGAGTAATGTATTATTAGACAGTATCTGCCCTTATGATGACGGTGCAGTAGCACTAGTGTTTGCGGTTTGTGTTAATTTTAATACAATTAAAATGGTAACATTAGTTATCGAGCGCAACGCGGATTTAGATCAATCTGTCGGAATTATCAATGAGCGCATAGCGTGGGCGTTTGCATCCGAACATTTGCGTTATGTACAATAAGGACTACCTCTTAAGTTTGCGGGGAAAACAGCGGCGCGAGATGTACAAACAGCTTGTGCCGCTTGCAAACAAGCAGAAAGCACGAATTGAAAAGCAAGGCTTGGAGAAAGAAAGTGTGCTAAATGTACTACATAAGCGGACTAACTGGGATATAGATAAGTACAATTCACGCGCTTATCTTAAGTTGGTTCGATTTGTTACAGCGCGCTCTCATACTTTAACTGGGATAAAGGAAATAAGGCAGGAACGTACGCAAGCATTACGCGATATGGGAATATCTGAAAATCTGTTAAATGAAGCAGATTTTTATACCTTTTTGCATAGTCAAGAATACAAAAGTTTAAAAATGCGCAACCCATCGGAGGATATTATCGAAATTTATGATTTACTTTTTTCGCAAGGTAAGTCACATACAGAAATACAACAAGAATTGCAAGAATATTCTAGCGCTACACATGTTTATGTAAAGGGGAGGGCTTTATGGTAATATCTGTACAGCAGACTAAAAATGGAAAAGAAACGATTGAAACTAAAGAAACAGTGTATTCTGTAGCGTCATACCCATATGACGCTACAGTTTTAGATTGTACTACAGTACGGAAAAAAGGGCGAAACGGACTTACATATATAGCGTGTCCGGCAACGTTTGACATAGAAAGTACAACTATAGACGGCAAAAAACCAGAAGCATTTATGTATCATTGGCAGTTTTGCTTGAATGGTAAAGTCTGTTTTGGGCGAACTTGGGAAGAATGGATAAATTTTATGCATAAGCTAGGAACTACTTTGGAATTGGACGCTAAAAAAGTGTTAGTAATATATGTCCATAATTTAGCTTATGAATTTATGTTTATAAAGGATTTTTTGCATATAGAATCACTTTTTGCGAGAGAAGCGCACAAGGTTATTAAAGTTTTAGCTTGCTTGGGTAATGATTACGGGAAAAGTATAAATAAAGCTGGGAATGTTTCACGTGAAACATTTCTTCTTCCCTTTTTTGAATTTAGGTGTAGTTATTTTTTATCAAATATGTCTTTATCTAAATTTTGCGAAAATAGCAAATTTTGCACACACTATAAATTAGTAGACACTTATGATTATAGAAAAATACGGACACCGTCGACGCCGATGACGGAGGAAGAATTAGCGTATTGTTATAACGATGTAAAAGGTTTAGAAGAGTGCATTTTGTCGAAATTAGATGACGAGTGTGACACGTTAGCTACCATACCTTTAACATCGACAGGATACGTGCGGCGAGAAATGCGTGCAGAGTGTCGAAAATATCCAGAATATCGCGAACTTTTTGAAATACTTATGCCTACTACGCAAATTTATACGTTATTGCGTCAAGCGTTTCGTGGCGGCAATACTCATGCGTCAAGGTACTATGCAGATGCCGTCATAGAGGGAGTTTTCAGCAAAGATAGAGTGTCTAGCTATCCGGCATGTATTGTATCTGATTTATACCCAATGACACCATTTATAGTGTACGAACCTAAGTCTTACGCACAACTTATAGCGGATTGTGGAAAAAAGAAAAATGCTATAATAATGCGTATAACTTTATTTGATTTAGATGTGCACGATGATGTGACCGTGCCATATATTGATTTTGCGCACTGTATAGCCTACAGTAAAAATTATGTAAATGATAACGGACGAGTGTTATCAGCCGATTGGATAACATATGCTTGTACAGAGTTGGACTTTTTAATCATAAATAATCAATATAGCTACGATACTATGCGCCTAGAATGGCTAGAGGGCTACAAGGCAGAGAAAGACTACTTGCCTAAACCCATAGTTGACACAGCTCTTTCTTATTATGACAAGAAAACACAATTAAAAGATGTGAGTGGAAAAGAATATGAGTATGCAAAAAGCAAAAATAAGGCTAATTCCGTTTTTGGTGTTATGGTTACAGATATATGTCAAGGCGAAATAGAATATATAGATGGCGTTTGGTCTAAGACTATGCCGGATAAGGAAAGTGCTATAGCGGCTTACGCCGCAAGCAAAAACTCTTTTTTGCTTTATCAATGGGGAGTTTACATTACAGCAAATGCGCGCTATGAACTGCAATGCATGATTGATGCTTGCGGCTATGATTTTGTGTACACAGACACGGATAGTGTAAAATTTATTGGTGAAGAACATTTAAAATCTTTTGACGACAGAAATAATTATTTATTATCCAAAAAACAAAAGTACAGAAATTATAGTGATCGTTTAAACGATGATGGCACAACAACGCGATACACGCTCGGTGTATGGGATGATGATGGTTTTTATAAAAAGTTTAAAACATTGGGTGCGAAAAAGTATGCATATATTGCGGACGAGAAAAACAAAAAAACTGGAGAGATAGAAGAAGTTTTACATGTCACTGTTTCCGGCTTATCAAAAACAAAAGGCGCGGCAGAACTTGCGCGTGGAAATGGCTTAGCTGATTTTAAAATTGGCAAAATATTTACTGACTCGGGGCGCACAGTGTCATACTTTAATGAGAGCGATGTACATACTATAAAAGCAGTAGATTACAATGGAAAAGAAAGTGAGTTTACCACAGCGTCAAACATAGCAATAGTTGATACTACTTATACTTTAGGTGTATCTGACGAGTACGCCGCCGTCTTAGGCTCTTGTATAAATTTTTTTGAATAATTGCAAAATAATAGTTGACAAAAATAGAAAAGGGCTTATAATAAATAATGTAAGAGAACAAATAAACAAGCATAAGAAAGAGAGGAAATAAACATGAGAAGAACATTTTATGAGAAAGTAAAGAAGTATGGCTCGGTTGACACCAGAAAGTATAGATATGTGTTAGAGGACTACGGGAACGTAGCGCGCTTGCCACTTGAATATCTGGACACTACAAGAGCGGAAGATGGATGGAAAATTATCAAAATTCCGGTGGAGTGGAAATAATGACAATAAAGTTAATAACTGATTGGCTAATATCTTGTTATGAGACAGGCTACCTGTCTTATAACGAGATACGAAATGACAGAATTTTCTTTAAAATTCACAGATACTTTCCGCGCGCAAATCCAAAAGAAGCGGAAGAAGCAAGAAAACGCGCAATTATGTATATAGAGAGGACAACAGTATGAAAATAAGCAAAGATGAGGCAGTGTATGCAGTGCTGAAAATGGTGCTTAATGAACAAGTTAGCTTACGTATGGTTTACGATGATTTATGGTTATATTACTTGTTAGTAGGCTTGGATTTATCGAAACAAGAAGTGATAGACGCTGAATACGAGATAAAAGAAGCAATCCTAAATTGTCTGAAAGAAAATTTAAAAATTTAGAAAAAATTTCTTGACATTTCCGGCAATGAGCGTATAATAGATAATGTAAGGAACATACAAAACAATAAACAACAAAACAGAAAGTGAGGAAAACAAAATGAAATTACATGATTTAGTACTTAGTAATTTAGAGTATATGTCGGATACAAAATTAGAAATATATGACTATGAAGTGCCGCGCATGATTGCATTTGGCACACCAGCAAAACTAATAGAAGATGGTTATGGTAATTATCTTGTTAAATTTTTTAATGGTATGCGAATTTACGTTTTGACATAATAAGCCGAAACGCCCTAAGGGGCGTCACGTACAAGGGTTGCAACCTTGCGTCTGATGATGGCAAGCAACACATAAACAAGCCTACAGAAATCTAGCAAAACAAAAAAGAAAGAGAGGAACAACACAATGAAAGCACCGTTCACAAGAACAGTAACCACATCGGTTGATTATGATGTGGTAACAGTATCTACCAAGGGAATTGAAGTTCTCGACCATCTGCATTTACCGGACGAACTCGATACGGCTACTAAAAAGGCAATCGAGAAGAAGCACTCCGGCAAAAAGATTCAGTTCATCGAATCTGCCAGAACAGAGGAAAAGCGCTATATTTCCTATGAGGATTTCATGGCGCATTCCATGACAGAAAAGGACTGGAACGATCACAAGGCGGCAACAGCAGAGTCTGCACCGACTTCCAAGTAAGTAAATGTTTCACGTGAAACATTAGCTAACATATCTTAAATACGAAAAGGAGATAAACAATGTCAAGCAGAAAAATCAGAGGAATTGTAAGAAACATTTTTGTCAAAGATGACAACGAAGTATCAATTTTAATCGAGATCGACGAGAAAACAGCGGCAGAGCTCCGGGGCGTGTATGACGCAAAGATCGAGAATCCGTTAAAGGACGGCGAAGGAGATCTTGATGGCAAGGTGCTTTACAAGGCGCACACAAAATATCCGATCAACCTTTACATGCAGGGCGACCCTGTGGAAACAGAGGATGATGACGAAACCATTGAGGAAATTCGTAAGATCGGCAATGGTTCGGCTGTTACAATTCGTGTACGCGAACAGTTAGAAGGGCGGTACAAGTCCAAGAAATTCCAATCTGCTTATCTCAAGGCGATCAATGTACGCGAGCTTGTAGAAGCAGAGCCGTATATGGATTTTGACGAAGATGACAATTAAATAAGAGTCAGCCGCAGTTCTGCCATCCCACAGCATGAAACAACATACATGCAGTAGAATGTCATCGAATGGCATTGAACGGCATTGCACAGCATTAAATGTTGTGTGATGCCGATGGATGGCAGATAAGCGGGTGTATTGCATTACGGGTACTGGACAGTTATTTTGGTTTTCTCTCGTTTCCTCCGACTTGCCTAGTCGAAAATGTCCAGATTTTTATGTCAACCAGTACCCGTAATGGAGTATTACCCGCTATCCCGTTAAAAGCCCCGTACACCATGCGGAAAAACGCAGGGGTGCAGAGTGGTGTCTGCAAGGATAGCGGCGAACCTCTAAATTAAATAAGGGAGAGTAAAAAGATGATTTATTTAATTACTTTTTTGTTTATGGTTCTGGATTTTATAAGTGGAATCGTAATGGCAGTGAAGAACAAGAATTTCAATTCTTCCATTATGCGTGAAGGGCTTTTCAACAAGTTCGGTTCTGTTTGCGTGATTGCTTGCGCGGTGCTGATTGACTGGGGGCAGATTTATCTTGATATTGGTTTTACCGTTCCGGTAGCGTCTGCAATGTGCAGTTATATTATTCTCATGGAAATCGGTTCGATTTTGGAAAACGTAGGGAGAATAAATAAGAACTTAGTACCCGAGAAAATCCGGTCGATATTAGAAAAGGTTTCATAATGTTTCACGTGAAACATTATTGGCGCGTAGTTCAGAGGGAGAACAGTAGATTTTGACTCTATAGTCGCGGGTTCGATTCCCGCCGCGCTAGTTTTTTGGAGGAAAAGAAAAATGAAGTTTACAAGACCTTATTACAATTTAGATGAAATTAAAAGTGTAAAAGATTTAGACGGTTGCGAACCGATCTTGAGAATGATTATTGGAAACCGTAGCGCCGGAAAAACCACGGCTTTACTAATTGAAAGTTTGAATAAACATAAAGAGGATAGTTCGCAAGTTGTATTCTTGTACAGAACACAAGACGAGATAGCAAGCAGTGGCAAAATGTATGAAGATGTTTTTGACAATTACCCAGAAATGGGTAAAATGGTTACAAATAAAACTGTAGTTAAAGGGCTTATTAGCGCTATGATTTTACATGACACAGAAGAAAATCAAAGCGTTTTAGGTTATGCGGTTTATTTTAACAATCCCGATAAAATCAAAAAATATAGCCCTATGTTTAAAGATGTAAATTTGATTGTTTTTGATGAATTTGTACTTGAAAACAATGGTTATTTAAAAAATGAGATAACTAAGTTTGAAAGCGTTTTGCGTAGTATATGCCGTGGTAAAGGTAAGCAAGTGCGTGATGTTCCAGTTTACATGCTTGCGAACTATGTAGTTTTGCTAAACCCATATTATATATTTTTTGGTATGCACAAACGATTGCGTGATAATACAAGGTTTTTACGCGGTCATGGTTGGGTAGCACAATTTACTATCAATAAGAGCGCCCAGAAAGCGCTTAATGAAAGTGGCTTAAGTAAAGTTTTTAGTAATAGTGCTTATACGCTATCATCCGCTGATGGAATTTATCTATGTGATGCCACAGCTTTTGTTGAAAAAATCAGTGGAAACAGTAACTATATTTTTACTCTTGTATGCGGGAAAGATCGTTTTGCTGTAAGAGAGTACCCGGAAAAAGGTATAGTTTATATTGACTACACAGCAGACCCAAACGCAAGACATATTTTTACATTTGACCCGTCAAGCCACAATGCGGATACGCTGATGCTATCGAATAAGTCTTTTATTTATGATTATTTAAAGAGGGCTTATGATATGGGGCTATTGCGTTTTAAAGATTTGAAGTGTAAGAATATTGTGTTGGATATTTTGAGTGTGAGGTTGATGTAAATGGCGGCTATAAAAGATTACGGATATATTAAAGCAACATGGGATGCGCTTGCGGGATTGATACCTAACGAGATAGGGCGTGCCGGACTGTTGGGAAATTGGTACGCAGAGAGTAAAGTCATACCATATATTAAACAAGGCAATACACGACCACCGTGGTCGCCTAGTACAACTTACACTAATAATGTTGATAACGGTATTATTAGCAAAAGTTCATTTATTAATGATTCTGTTGGTTACGGATTCGCACAATGGACGTACTGGAGCAGAAAAGAGTTAATGTATACTATCGCGGAAAATTTAGGCATGAGTATAGGCGCTTTTGATGTTGGTATAGCAATGGTAACTAACGAGATGACGCAAGGCGCACAAGAATATAAAGATACTTTAACAGTGTTGTTAAATGCTACAGATATAAGAACGGCTAGTGATCGAGTACTACATCATTATGAAAAACCACAAGACCAGAGTATAAATGCGGAGATAGAGCGAGCTGATTATGGCGATCAAATCTACAATTTGTTGCATGGTTCTGCACCAATCGAAAGAAAAAGCTTGACAATTACACCGACTAGTGCTAGTATTATAGACGGGGGAACTGTTACAATTAGTGTTGAAGCGACCGGAGAATGGGCGTATAGCTTAGGGCAGTATCTCTCACTTGTAGAAAAAACTGACGGCGCGCTTGTAATTAGCGGAAATGCACAGACAGCGCAGATTACAACCGCCGTAGCCTTTTGGCTTGTGGATGATGCCAGTGTGCAGACACAGTGTCAAATTGGTATCAACCGATCAGCACCACCTGCACCAACTATCAGCGTTACGCCATATAGTCAGACCGCAAATGTAAACACGATTGTTAGATTTATGGTAAGCGCTAACAGAGCATGGAGCGTTAAAGTACCTAGCGGTGCTAGTTTGTATCGTAAAGACGGTAACTCGGTTTATATTTTAATAGGTAATACCGCTTTAACCAGAATTGTCTTAAGATTTTATATCAATGATGATGTGAATATCTATCAAGATGTACCAGTAAATATATTGGGCGTGTCGCCAATTCCGAGCAGCAGAAAAACGCCTTTAATATATTATTTAAAACCATTTTTTAGAAAAGGGAGGTAAAAGATGACAGCAGACGAAGCTTTGAAAGCGATCTTAGGAAAGATCGAAGCGCCGGAGGAATTAGACGAAGAAATCAACGTAATCACGGAGTCAATCAGAAGTGGCGCAAACGTAACCGACGACGGCTACAAGGAACGCTATGAGGGCTTGCGCGAAAAGTACATTGCGCGTTTTGGCGAGATGTTAGCCGGACAGGAAAATCCGAGAACGGACATTGAAGAACCAAAAGCAGATGTTGAAGTGATTGAGGACGTAACGCCGGATATGCTCGATTTTGACGGCAGTACAGAGTAGAGAAAGTGAGGTAGAAGAAATTGGCTAATAAAGTAGCGGCAACAAACGTTGCCATATTAAACGCAGTGAGATCTATGCAAAGTCTGGAGTATCGGGACAGGATTCCCGAAGCGACGGCGGAAAATATCTCGTCTATTTACGAGAGTTTGCTGAACATCGTACCGTTGCGTAACGCGTTTGCTAATGCTCTGGTTGAACAGATCATGGAACAGAGAATTGAGACGGTCTTTTTTGAAAATCCTCTGGGAGTCCTCAAAAGAGACCCTATGCGATACGGCGGAACGGAAGAAGAAATTTTTGTGAACATGGCAAAGGGTAAGCAGTTTAACCAGTTTGCTACAGTAGCAGAGTTATACGCTTACTACCAGTCGAGCGTCATGGCGGCTTACCATAAGATCACACCGGCTATCCAGTACGCGGTTACAGTTACTTTTGACAACTTGCGTACGGCGTTTAGATCGGAGTACGGCGTGCGCGATCTGATTAACGCAAAAGTGCAGTCACTTTTTGCGGCGGCGAACTGGGACGAATATTTATGTATGAAACGTTTGATTGAGAGCGCGAGCGCGGCAGATCAGCTTTATGCAGTTAATGTTGCAGACCCGACAGCGAGTGCGGAGAACGCGAAGAAGCTGACGAAGCTTGTCAAGGCGTACATTGGACAAATGAAGTTCCCGCACCCAGAATACAATATTGCCGGAGCAGATTCTTGCGCAAACGATCAAACAATTTTTTATATTACCACGCCAGAGATTGATGCAGAGTTAGATGTTGAGGTACTTGCTACCGCGTTTAATATGGACAAGGTGGATATTAACGTCCGAAAGATCATCATTGACAAGTTTGATGACCCGAACATTAAGCTTGCGTTATTTGATATGAGATTTTTCAATGTGCGCGAGAATTTCCGGACGCTGACGGATTCGAGAAATGGTGCGGCGCTGACGTGGAATTATTTTTATACGATGTCAGAGATGTTTTCCTATTCTCCGTTTTTCCCTTGTATCGTCTTTACCACAGACACCGTCGGGCTTACAACCGTGAGTATTACAGACACCGCCGGAAACGTGGGAACTGATGTGGGGATCACGGCGTTAGTAAGCGGAGACAGCCAGTACACGCCGCAAATGCTTGACTATGACGTTGAAGGCGCTACAAGTCAGTATACGTCCTTTATCCCCGGTTCTAATATTTTGCATATTGCAAATGACGAAAAAGCGGCAACACTTACGGTCAAAGCAACGTCAAGATATGATAGCACGATCAGCGGAACAGGTACTGTCACAGTCAACCAGTAAAATGTTTCACGTGAAACATTGATTTTTGAGGGGAGTGCAATGCTCCCCTAGAAATGAGGGAAACATGGATAGCATGATACCTATGCCAACACAAAAAAACGTAGACGGGATAGCACCTGTCGCACAAGTAAGAATCTGCCGCGGGATTCCTTGGGATTCGTCATATAACCATGTAAGGCTTTTTAATAGTCGAGAAGAACTTTTTGCTTATGTTGATAGCAAAGCAATTTATAGCACTGATAATGCCGCGCCAGTTAAGAGAGGTTACGCGGATTTTGCCGCACCCGTCAACGAGTTATACGCCGATAGCGCTAACTATATCGCATTTAAAAATGTTGGATATATGGATAATTGGATGTACGGCTTTATTACGAGCGTAGAACCGTTATCCGTGAACTCTTGCCGCGTGCATTTTATTATGGACGTCTGGACGAATTGCCAATTTGATATGGTACTAAATAAGTGCTATATCGAACGCCAGATTGTAAAAAAGAGTGAAGATGTGATAGGGCGGTATACTTTTCCAGAGGGATTGGAAACCGGAGATTATATCGTAAAACAAGAGACAGAACAAAATTATGATGCGCCGGAACTAAGTGATCGAAACATTATGAGCGTTGTCGTTCCGAGCGCATTTGACGAGAACGGAAATTTTAACGGCGGCGAATTTAGAGATGGCGTGTATACTGCTATCACTTATAACGTTTTTGATAATGGAGACGGCGTAAACGATTTTTTAATTTCTGCTAACGCAAATGGTACTATTGACGGAATTTTAAACGCGTTTATGATGCCAACCAGCTTTATTGCAGAGGAAACACAATTCAAGCAACTTAATCTACCAAAAAAGTATGACAGTATTGACGGCTATGTGCCGAAAAATAAAAAACTGTTTTGTTATCCATATAACTTTTTATACGGAAACAACAACAACGGCACAGGAATAGAGTATAAATATGAGTATTTTTCCAGTGACGCTTGTAGTTTTACTTATACAGTAGCTATGACACCTAACCCTCTGTTAGTGTCCTACCCCATCCAGTATAGAGGATACGCCGTAGACTATACCGATATGCTTACATTTTCGGACTATCCAAAATGTGCTATCATGACAGACGCATACAAGGCATATATTGCGCAAATGACAAGCACCGCGGGCGCGAGCGCTTTAATGAGCGCGGGAAACGCGGTTTCGCAAGGTGTTGACACTGCCGCCGGAGTTTTTAGCGGCGTTGGAAAAGCGTTATCTGGTGCGGGTTTTGGTTTTTTGGGTGCGGCGGCGAGTGGAACGGGAAACGCCATAGCAACAGGAAAGCAAGCCGCGAGTGACGCTTTTAAGTCTAGCCCATTAAGTACTCTTAGTAGCACTGATTGGTCTGATGTTATCGGAAACGGTATAAAAGCGGTAGTTAATCATTTTTTACAACCGAGTGGAAACGTCACAACTGCTAGCGGTAATTCTAGTAAGATCATCGGAAACGACCACATTAGTTATTATCCGATGCAAATTCGAGCAGAGTATGCGCGGAAGATTGATGACTATTTTACCATGTTTGGGTACAAGATTGGAGAGATCGGACAACCCGCAATCAACAATAGAACGGCATGGGATTTTGTCAAAACACGTAATTGCACGATCAGCGGTAACATTGACCTTGATTACCTTGTTGTTTTACGATCAATATTTGACCGCGGTGTGACAATATGGCACACTAATGACATCGGTAATTATGGGCTTACAAACAATTAACGAAAAGAGGTAAAAAATGAAAAATCAATCTAAAGACGCTGAATATTTTAGTGTACCACAGTATCGCAATTATTATGTGCGTTACTTTAATATGTTGCATGAAATGATCGTGAACCGATTTGAATGGTTGGGATTGCCGGATGAAATTCCACCGAGAGTATTGGAAGATTATCTTTTCTGGTGGGGGCAGGCTGTCTTTTTTAAAGATGATGTACTAGAAAAATACGCCGCTATGAAAACCAACCTTGGCGGTACTGTAGATATTTATGGCGTACCTAACATGCGTTTCGCCTATGCACAACAGTATTTTAAAACGCTTGGAAAAAATAACAGTGTCATCATCTGGGACAGTAGCGTAGGTTATCCTAGCATTGACTATGTGCAGATGTACGCGGAAAGTTTGGCAAATATGAGGATGACAAGAAATTTAAATATTTACGCGCAAAGAACGCCTGTTGTTATTGCGGGTAGCGAAAATCAGCGCTTAAGTATAAAAAACCTCTTTAAACAGTATAATGATTTTGTACCATTTATCAGCGTTAAAGACGGAATTAGTAACGTTGAGAACATGAAAGTACTAAATCTAAACCCGCCTAACGTATTCGGTGACCTTACAACGGCTATGAGACAAGAAATTGCAGACTTTTGCGTCCAATTCGGTATTAGTAATATTGACGGCACAAAAAAAGAACGTTTAATTACGAGCGAAGTCGAACAAGATGCTGACCTCACGTTAATTAACCGGCAATCTTTTTTAAGTGTGCGAAAGCGCGCTTGTGAGCAGATTAACCGTCTGTTTGGACTTGAGGTTGATGTGCAATACATTGGTAACGGCTTAGGTCTTGAGAGAAAAGAAAAACTTGCAAATGGAGGTGACGAAAATGTCGACCTATACGACGAAGATTAGAGACTACATTGAGAGTTTTACAGACTGGAAAGATTTAAGCGCAACTACTTATGACAAGATCGAAAAAGGTATGCCGAAGCTTTTCGACTTTACATTTCCATGGTACAATGACGATGGCTCCAGTAAAACAGAGTTTGAACGTATGTTTATCATACACTTTTACATGTGTGAGATCGGTTTTGAAACCATCGGCTTATTTAAGCTTAAGTTAAACGACACGCTTACGCGAAATATGCCGAAATATAAGGCTATGTATGACAGTAATTTAGCAGTGGCACAGATTTTGGAAAACGTCAACATGACGTTTGACGATACTGACACAAGCGACGGAAACAACACAAGCGAAGCAGACCACACAATGAGTGACACAAATAACAGCAATTCCAATGATCAACGAATCAATAGCGACAACCCGCAAGTCAATTTTTCCGGTGCAGATTACGCAAGCGGTATGACTAGAGGACAGAGCACCGAAGAGGATAGACGCACGGTTAGCGAACAAAACACAGGCAAGAGTAATACATCCATTATAGATACTAGCCACCGGACGGAAAAAGGATGGCGCGGAAGTAAAATGAATGAACTCATTATGTACCGTGAGCACATTGTTAATGTTAATAACACAATCATTGCAGATTGCGAAGAATTATTTATGTCTGTATATGCAGATTTTGCGGAGCATGGTAACGATTTTAATATGGCGGCATACGGAAACCGCGGAAACTTAGGCTTATCTATTGATTGGATGAGATAGAGAGGAGAATAAAAATGGCGAACAAAATTAACCCATTTGACCCTAACGTAAATTCTGGACTGTATAACGTACATTTTCCAGACTTTGCGTTTTGGTTACAAAAAACTCAACCACTTGTTTACGATGATGCACTATCGTATTATGAGGTATTGTGCCGCACAAGTGCTATTCTTAATCAGCTTATTAAACAAGTAAACGATCTTACTGACGCACAAAAGCAATTTATTAAAGACGCAACAGATCTTTTAAACAAAATTATCCAAAACTGGAATAACATTGTGGACGAATTTAACAGCATGAAAAGTGAATTTGATAATATTAGAAATGAATTTGATAATATTAAAAATGAATTTAACAGCATGAAAAATGAATTTAATCAGTGGAAGCAGTTGATCGCACAATGGACAACGCAGATGGAGCAGTGGGGAGATGAATTTAACTCATGGATTAAAAAACTTGAGGAATACATTAAAAAGATTGATGACTTTATCCAAAGAATAGAAAATGAATGGAATAATTATAAAAATGAAATTAACAATACTATTGCAAATATACAAGGAGACGTAACCAACGTAAATGTAAGCGTTGACGTAATGCCGATCAAAAAGCATGGGCATGTTAATGTCCACGCCGCAGGGAGCGAACATAGTGATACTAATTACGGCAGTATGGATTGGTATGACCTTGTATACCCAGAAGTCACTATACGTTTTATTAGCGCTATTATCTCCGCAGCATTTAGCGCAACGCCAGAAGGAGTTACCGGAGCGAAGCGCATAGGGCATTTTGTAACTGAAAATGCCGATATTGATGACCCTGATTTTACATATCTTGTAGACCTTTTAAGCAATCCGGCTTTTGGCGGTGCAAGCGTATACAACAATACAAAAAACATTTATTATCCCGCTGTAATTAACTTCCCGAAAAAACCAAGCGCGAGCACTGAATACGAAATTTTAGTGCCGTCATGGGCTAGTGTAGATAGTGGAGACGCGTGCTTATTTTATATCTATGAGGGCGGTAAAACGCAGTTGGGTACTACTACACCGGATTGGTATAAAAATAATGTGCATTAGAGAGGAGAAAATATGTATAAAAAAGATTACCACCCAGACGAAAATTTAATTTACGAAACAGAACACTATAAGTTTCCGGTGTCCAAGAGTACCACGGAAGACCCCGATCTTGAAAGAACTGTAAAAATCGACGAAGCGCTATACGATGAAGCAAAAGTAAGGTTAAACGAAGATACAAAACTAAACAAAAAAATTGATGATGAAATTAAAAACAGAATAACTTCTGACAACGCGCTTGAACAAAAAATGATGAAAAAATCTGCAATATATATAGTATATGGTTTTGAAGGAAATGTAAATGTTGTACAAGAATGCTATGAATGTGATGGCAAGGGTTTCGCCATTGTGCCAGTAGTAAATTCACATAATGGTCCACAATATTTTTATATAATGATTTATGGTAACGTTACCTCTGTTGCGATAAGTAACGCCGCTTTGCCAAAAACAGTCGGCGGTGCGTTGTATGATTTTCCTTTTTCACACGTAAGTAGACTAGATACAAACGAGCGAAAAGCATACCGAACAACTAACCAAATTCCTCAAATAATAACAGTTGGCGGAAATTTTGTAATTGTTAGTTTTTCTATTTTATAAGTTATCCACATCGAACAAGTGTTCGTGCTAGACGGACTAATGGTGTCCGTCTACCACGGACACTGTTTTTTCGTGTTGTGCGAACAACTTTGAAAACTCGTTGAATTGTCTGAAAACTTAAAAATCAATATGCATTATGCACAAAGATTTAGTAGATCTTTGTGCATTTTTACTATTGACAAATTGGAATAGATCAACTTTTAGGTAGCGAATTTAACATCTGATTTATCGAACGTATGTTTGTCTTT
>ENA-OPSP01000048-OPSP01000048.1-human-gut-metagenome-genome-assembly--contig:-NODE-48-length-16712-cov-4.378039_pt1 | contig 16712 bp, 23 predicted proteins | sample MGYA00241809_ERZ501909 | MGnify/ENA primary metagenome ERZ501909 (study PRJEB25962, sample SAMEA2042394) | human gut metagenome | biome: human gut; feature: human-associated habitat; material: faeces... | reverse complement strand
CTTTAGCACGTTAAAGTGTTAAACTTCACCGCGTTAAAGTGGTAACGTGTGAAAGTATGAACAAATCATGTCACAAATATTAACAAACTATGAACTATAAAACATCAAGGAAATTTCCGCATGAAATTAAAAAATATCAGTAGACAAAAAATCAAACCATGGTACTATATACATGTAACAAGAAAGAGCAACACATAAATAAAGAAAGTGAGGAAAATATGAGAGACGAAGAAAAGAAGCATGTAATACAAGTTGCGGGGAAATACGTTCAATTAGGGGCGAGTCTCGAAGATATTGAAGATTGTAATATTAAAAAATACATGAAGAAAATAGCCGCTAACGCGGTGCTAATTAACTTATGTGACGTGAATCACATAATTGTATCAAATATCTGTGATGGAGACTTTGACAGTGTACAAGCGTATACGGAAGAAATTCTTGATAAGTTGTCAACATGTTTGGTAATCATAGGTAGAGATGGCAGTGGAATTAAAGATTTGTTAGGCGTTAAGGAAATTGATCAAGCTATAGAATACACAATATATGAACAAACGGAGGCACGTTTAGGCGATGAGTAAGTCGATTAGAAAAGTCAACATTCCAGAAACGACAAGAATTAACTTTGTCGACAAGCGCACAACTATAAAGGAGACAGATGAAGATGGTGGAATCGCTTTTTATGACCTTGACTCCACTTTACTATGTGAGGGCTACTATACAAATCAAATACGTGGTGAGCTTCAAAAAGTGGAAACAGATAATGAGACGTATTATACTTTTACTTTCAACAATGGAAAAAACACCCACTATCGCAACTTTTACAAGTTGCGTAAATCATAACTTTTATGTATCTGGTTTACCACCGTAGAATTATAGCGCAACACACTATAATATAAACGGCTGATATTACATTACACTTCAAACAAATAACATAAAAAGGAGATTTTAAATTATGAAGAATTTTGAACTGGTAGCTGGAAATGAAAAATGTGTAAACCTTGTAAAAATCAATGGTACAACAGCGCTTGCAAAAGACGCGAAACCATCTGGAAAGCTTCTTGGTATCGTAAGGGGAACAGAGGTAGAGACTGGAAAAGAAACTTACTATCTGTGCATGAACACAGATGAGGGATTTGGAATTTATGCGACAGGCGTAAAGCGTGAAATCGACAAGATCGCTGATTTGTTGACAGACGCGGTAGCAAGCGGAACTGAGTTTGTTATTCAGTGTACAACAGGGATTTCAAGGAATACGGGCATGACGTTCTTTAAAATCATGGTAACAAGTTTTTAATTACAATAACGGTCAACAGTGCGGTTGACACCAAAATAAAGAACGGAAACTTAATCAATTTGTTCGTTTTTTTTGCATCTATAAGGGACTGGAAACAGTCCCTTTTATAATTACACAATGTTAACAATTTGTTCACAAAATATCTCATATTTGTTCATAATTATATGATAAACTAAAAGGACAAAAACGAAAGTGAGGTATATGATATTTGTATTTAGAAAGCCAATTATTACAACTACAACACGCAATTGTATTGAGAGCACTTGATGATATTAAAACACCCGTTTTAAGACTGAAGTATTACCGCGACGTTAGGAGCTCACTCGAACTTTACGCGCCATTGTATCATATGACAGCAGATGAAATGATACAAAGTGCAATTGCAAGTGGTTACATTGAACCTTTTACAGAAAGTGAGGTTGAGAAGTATGGCAAGTAAACAAAAAGAGCGCGTTGGCGAAGTCCAACGCGCGAAAGGGATTTTATATGACGTTTCCAATGGAAAGTATGTTTTGCTCAAGAAACATTATACAAAAGATGAGTCACTTCTTTTGTTGAGAACTTTAGGCAAAAGAGCGCAAACCAGACTTGCAACCCTTAGAGAATATTTTAGCGAACGTGGTAAACGTTACACTGGTGAAATCAACCCTATCTATGATAGATATAAAGGATTTGACATAAAGTATCAAGGCTTATCCCTACAAGCGATTCAGAAAAAAGTTACAACTGCCATCGAGATATTAAACGCAAAGCAATCAACTTACACGGGGTATAGACAGTTACAAAATAAAGCATACCAGAAAATGATAGAGAATCATCCAAAACTAAAAAACTTATCTTTTGAAGATTGGAAGAAAATGACCACATATATGGGCGCTTGGCAATCAGCGCACGAAGGTGAACAGTATGATAGTGAACAGTTACTCGCCTATGCTAACTGGGCTGGAAATACACTGGGTAGCGGCTTTGACGGACTAGCAACCATGAATCCAGAAGACGTTGATCTCGATGCGTGGTTTTTAGATGTGCAACGTGAGGGTAGTTCTGGAGAGTGGCTATCTCTTGATCAAGATTTTGACGACATTTAAGAGAGGTGCAAACAATGGCAAAACGAAAAGAAAAAATTTCATATTGTAAAAAGTTTCTTTGTTTTGACATTGAAACGACTCATGAACACATATCAGAAGATTGCGATATAATCTACACATGGCATTGGTCGGTGATGGATAGCGACTACAATTATAATACGTGTTCTTCATGGGGCGATTTGTACGATTATTTACATAGCCAATATCAAACCTTTTCCACTCAAGGCGAAAACCGTCTTATCGTTTACGTTCACAACCTCTCTTATGAAATGGAAGCAATAATCAGAAACTTAGAGGGGCACACCATGACAGGCGGCTTCTATATGGACACTCACGAACCGCTGTATTTGATCATTGACGATGTTTTGGAATTCAGATGTAGTTACAAGCTTACTAATAAGGGACTTGCGGCATGTGGTGAAGATGTAGGACTTGAAAAGCTTGAAATGAACTACAAAGATATCGTAAAACCAGGCGAAACGTTACCGCAAGACAAAGAGCGCTATACATACCGTGACGTTGAAATCATGGTGGCAAAAATCCATCAGCTAGAAGAACAGGAAAATAAGCCGTTTTACGACTTCCCTTATACAAACACTGGGTTCTTACGTGACGAACTTCGCGCAATCATGAAAAAAGACGCGAGATGGATGAAGATGTTTAAAAATACTTCGCTTGACTACGACAGATATGTAATCTGCCGTAAAGCATTTTGTGGCGGCTACGTACACGCTAACTATATGTACGCTGGGCAAATTATGATTGATGTAGATAGCTTTGATTTCGGTAGCGCATATCCGTTTGCAATAGGAACCGAAAAGTTTCCGTGTAGTCCACTTAGACCGTTAAAAGGTGCGAATATATACGACTTGAAACGTTTAATGAGCACTGACAATTACTTATTTATTTGCACAATCACAGCAAAAAACGTTCGCGCGAAAGGTACAATGACGTTTTTATCATCCTCACATTGTGAAGTATCAAGCGATAGCGTACTTGATAACGGAAGAATCTATAAAGCTGACATGATAAAAACAACATGTACTAGCCTTGACCTTGCAATTATCTTGCGTATGTATAAGATTGATGCTATACGTGTCGATGAATGCTACTATTGTAGAGCTGACTATTTACCGTCTGGAATAGTTTCAACTATGTTAAAGTACTATAACAAAAAACAAAGTTTAAAAGGTGTAGACGGTGAAGAATTAAACTATGCAAAAGCAAAGAACCGTGTAAACAGCTTTTACGGTATGTTTGTTCAAGATCCTATTCATGATGTTGTAACGCTTGACGGTACAGAATGGAGTTTAGAGCATTGTGCAATAACAAACAAAGAAGAAATTTCCGCACAGCTTGAAAAATTTTATAAGTCGTTTAGAAGCTTTTTGCCATACCAAATAGGCGTTTTTATACCCGCATGGACACGCTATCATTTGATGCATGACATAGTGTCAAAAATTGATAGAAATGTGCTCTACTGTGATACAGACAGCGCGAAAATTATCAATCGAGAAGAATGTTTGGAAGTAATAAATGGTTATAACGAATATGCAAAATATAAAGTTGAGCTTGCTATCAAGAGATATGGACTTGACTACACTTTACCAGACTTGGGAATTTTTGACTGGGAAACGAAAAAAAAGAAAGGCTCATGGTTGAAATTCAAAACCTATGGCGCGAAAAAGTATATATATCAAGAGCGTGACGGGCAACTATACATGACTGTTTCGGGACTCTCGAAGAAAGCTGTAAATTATCTTACATCAATCGAAGATTTTGAAATTTTTACAACTTTCGACAAAGATGTATCTGGACGTACAATATCGCACCCAACAACAAATTCGATTCCAACTTATGATAATGGCGGTACGTGGATAGAAGATACTACTTATACTCTATCAATCTCACCAGAATACGGTGCTTTGATTGGAATAGACGTTTACAGTATCAAGCCGACAATAATAACAAAAGAGGGAAAGAAAGAAAATACTGATACAGATATAAATAAACGTTTAGAAAAGTTTACTGTGAAAACTAGACACTTATCACCAATAATATTAGAAAAGATAGGAGAATGATATGGAAATTGAAAACCTTTATATAACAGTAGGCGACGAAACCTATATTAACATACCATCATTGTATACTTTAAATGCCGATGTGTACATTGTCTTTGGTGAGCGTTCGGCGGGTAAAACATACTCAGTTTTCAAGGGCTTATTTGACGACTACGACAAAACAGGAGCACAATTCGTTTACATGCGTACACGCGAAGATTATCTTATCCGTGGTAGAGCGTGGGGAGCTGTCGCCAACATAAAGCCGTATGTTGAAAAAACACTATGGAAAGAAGAAGCAAACCTTAATTATTATAGTGGAGTATATCGCAAACAAGAGTTGGGGCGGAATAACAAATGGGTATATTCGCCATGTGGCTATAGCTCATCAATTGCCTCATGGATGAAATACAAAGGTAACGGCTACGATTCAGTCAAAACTATATTTTTAGACGAATTTATCGAGGACGACGACACTACTACAATAATACCGCTGTCAAGAAACGAATTTTTAAAAGGCTATAGTCAGCAAATATCAACCATAGTTAGACGACGTAAAGACGTAAAAATTGTAGCATGTGCAAATAGCATCAACCCCAAAAGCCCCTTGTTTGATTATTACAACATTGACGCGCGTAAACTAGAACAGGGAAAAGTTTACATTTTTAACCGCAAGCTTGAGGACGGTGATACACTGAAAATTTGCGTTCTCTATACCGAACCACCCAAAAAAGCACACGTTTCAAAGCATCTTGCCGTTTATGAGTCCCAAACAAATGACATGACTATAAACGGAGCTTGGCAAGAGGAAGTCTATCCAGAAATTTACAATCATTTATCATGGAAATGGTACGCGGAGTTAACAGTTAAAACCAACCGTGTTTACATAGCAGACTTTGGAATAACAGTAATTTTTCCAGAAAAACAACGTTGTCCTATGGTAATTGTAGACGGTAAATACAAATCAAAAAACAATATACTCACAAATGAACTATATTTACCGACAACACGCAAATTGATAGAGTGGATGTTATACTACAAACGTACCTCACAAATATGTGCAAGCTCAAAAGCGGCAAGCGAGAAATTTAATGATTTGATCAAACGTGTACTTATTGACAGAAATTAAATATATGTTAAACTATAGTTAGGGACTACTAGACAGACTGTGAAGAGCAGAGTAGTTGTGCAAACTGTCAGCACGGGCGTGGAGACACGCCCACCTTTTTAGAAAGTGAGGTGTTGTGATGGATGTAAGCGCGGTAACACAAATAATTACAAGTGTAGGCTTTCCTATCTGTATGACGTTAATCTTATGTTATTACATTAAGTATCAAACAGATGTACATAAAGAGGAAACTAAAGAGCTTACAAATGCAATCAATTCTTTGAGAGAAATGATATCGGAAATCAAAACAAAATTAGAAGATGAGGTGCAAGCATGACATATTACGAAGTTATTAAAAAAGCGTTATTTATGTATTACCATCGTGACGAATACGCTTACTTTTATGGTGCAAAGGGGCAAGTGCTAACTGACGAAGTTATGAACACTTTAATCAGTCTTGAACCCGCATATTTTTCAAAATACACAACACAGGAGCTTGCAGCTTATAAAGCTTTCTCACGCGGTAAAATTGGTCTGGATTGTAGCGGTTTTGTTTCCGCTGTTGTAGGTGTGCAAAATTACAGCACTGGACATTATCATGATGGAGCAGAAAAAACAACACCGCTTTTAGGCACAGAAGGAAACGGTTTATATTCATCTTTTGGCGGTAAAGGTAGACACGTTGGAATTGACATTGGTTATGGTTTCTTTCTGCATATGCCAAAAGAGGGGCATACCATCGAGTTAGGCAGAATTGCAGAATATGAATGGGAACACAGTTTTCACTTTGCAAACATTAACTATGAGGGGGCGAAAGCATGATTGATATTGAAAAAATGGTAACAACTTTAAACATTCCAGACGGCATGACTGTTGATGAAATGCGAAGAATTGTTGTAGACGTGCTTGACATGGCGAAAGCTTCAAATGAAGCTGAGAAATCAATTGCAACAGAAAACGCAACACTGAAAACAGAAAATGACCGACTCAGCAAGCAGAATTTAGAGCTGTTCAACCGTGTGACAACTTCCATTTCTCCGACTTCAAAAACAAAGGAAGATGATGAAGAAGAAAAAGAGGAAGTCACAACAGATGACATTTTAAGCTATTATATTTAAGGGGGTATGAATTATGGCAAAATCAACAAAACCGCTGACAAGCGCACAGCGCGGCGTCAATCTTTTTAACGATGCACGAAAAAATTCTTCAAATGAGTATATGCGCGCAACAGGTGAAGTTACCGTGGCAACTTCCATTAGTCACGCTATGACACCAATTGTCAAGTATGCACCATTTATGAATGAATTTTTACATTATGTTGTAAACAAAATTGTCATTCAGTCAGTAGAATCAAAGATGTACACCAATCAGTATGAAATGTTGAAAAAGGAAGGTTTCCCACTTGGAACCGATCTGGAAATGAACTACGTCAATCCAGCTATGGGACGTGACTATGATATTTCTCTTGGAGCAAAGCTGTTACAGGTGACAAAACCAGACGTTAAGACGTGCTACTTTAGACAGAACAGAAGACGACAGTTCCCAGTAACTATTCCACGTGAGCTTATGGAAGGTGCTTTCACCTCATGGGAACAGCTCGACAGCATGGTCACGGGCATGGTAACAAGTCTTTACAGCGGTAATGAGATCGAAGAAGAAAATCTTATCAAGAAGTTGATTCAGACTTCCGTAAAAAATAACGTAGTAATCAAGAAGAAAATTCCATGGGATGAAGCAGACCCAGCCGCTTCTTCTGTTGGTTTCATCAAGACAATTCAGAAAATTGCACTTGATATCACACATGCGTCAAGCAGCTTTAATAATTATCAAGCATACGCAACTGCACAGGGAATTGTAGACGCGACACCCGCTATCACATGGACACCATCCAACAAACTCTATCTGTTTATAAGAAGTGACGTTTTAGTTAACTGTAACGTTGAGACACTCGCTGGAGCCTTCAACATGAGCAAAGCCGACTTAGTAGGGCGTGTGACACCATTCCCAGACTTTAATTATCTTGATTTTAATTCCGATGTTGATCCTGATACAAAGTATTGGAAAACAATTACCGATGATCAAAACATTCTTGCCGTACTTGCGGATGTTAATACATTCGAGTATCGCGACAATCTGAGTACAAGTGGTGACTTCTATAATGCAGCTGGACTCTATCAGAATCAGTATCTGAATGTATGGCAGACATACGGTATTAGACCGTGGGGAAATGCTGTTGCAATTTGTAAAAACGCATAATAAAGGGGGGATAATATGACAACTGTATACTTGTTTGATTCACCATTTGATGACAGCGGTAAACATTTGTTAATCCCTAAAGAAAGAAACGCTGAGGGGTTCTTGAAAGAACTTCTCGGCGTTCTTCCTTATAAACGTTATGACAACGTAACGTGGGAAAGACAAAGACAGACTTTCCGTTGTCCAGTCCGTGCTGATGAATTAAGACGATATAATTACATGGCATATCAGAATGAATCACGCATTGAATTTGCATATATCATTGACTATCAGTACGTAAACAATAAACTTACATATGTAAATACGTCTGTCGATTATTGGGCGACATACATTGATAAATTCGCATTTCATCCATCGCCAGTGATGAGACAACATCCAGCAAGTGACGGACTTTTTGCAAACTTTTATCCCGAACCAACGCAAGTTGACAGGTGGGAAATTGCAAGAACTGAATACGGTTTTTCAAAAGATGATGACGACTCCGTTTATCTCATGACGGCAAACAATACAGACACCTATGAAAACAGGTCTAGTGATTTCTACGCGGCAATTGCAAACTTCGCAATGGGCGACTATGGACAAATCAATAATTTCTTCTCGTTAGTTTCCGTCAACCCTTGCGAATGTGGCGGCATAGTCCAAAGTAACACAAGTAAGTTATCAAGAGCACAAGCGTTAGAAGTAGTTAAACGCTATGCAAAGTGTGGACGACAAGAGGATATTATTGGAGCTTATCACGTACCTAAGTTTTTTGCTACTGAGGTTAGCGGTGAAAATCTTGATAAAGTCGACAACCGCACAGGAGAAGTTGAGCTAGTGCAATCTTTTGTTGAAAAACCTTTATGGAATAAGTTGTACACTTCCCCACAATTCAATAAGCTGACTGTGAATTGCGGCGGCAGTGCCAAAGAGTACGATTTTCGCTATTTTGATGAGTCCGCACTACTTGCCAAAAAGTTTAAATTCAAGTGGGCGGCTAATCAGTCCCAACTGGGCGGTATCGTTATTACACCAGAACAGTACGGAAACGGCACAAATGGCGACTACTCGCTTTCAAGTAGCACATGGGATAGTGTTCAACTTTCGACTACACAGTTAAACAATAGTGGAGTCATGCGCGACTTTGGAAACTTTGGCGTTGCGTCAATCGGAAATCTTTTTTCACTTGACATAAAAGGTGAGCTACAAGCCGCGGAAACTTTTGCAGAAAACTTAGGTGCAAAATTTGAAGAATCAGACCTAACTATTGGCAACCCAACAGGAACCATTGCAATGTATAACGCTCTTTTCCCTATGATTTCCATTGCCTGGTACTATCCGTCATTACAAGATATAAAAAAATTTAACAACTACTTTTGCATGTATGGTTATAATTACAATGGAAGTCTAGCAGATATCGTAATTGATTCTTTGCCAATTGTCAATTACGTACACACAAGCGGTGCCATAATTACCGCTGAGAATGCACCTCAGAACGCCATAGCATATATGGCAAACAGACTTGATAGTGGTGTGTGGTTTTGGCACGGTATCGGAAACTATAAGCACACAGACAAAATCTTAGAGAATCATTTTCCAGAAAGTGAGGGTGGTTAAATGGCAACATATATTGGCGAAGCGTCTAAAGATGAAAACGGCAATCTGAGAGGCGGTAAAGACGGAGATCAAAACGGGCTTGAAGTCCGTGTAACAGGTTGGTTTCCTCAAACAGGAGACGGTAGGCGATGGGACTGGATTGCACGCATTCGCAACCGTCCAGACGTTGCACGCGGCATTGCTACACTTATGATAGAGTCATGTGACAATCAAAACGTTGGATATAATCAAGACAGAAGGGAAACTTTCACAAATGAATGTCGTAAAGTTGGGTGGAAGCCCAAAAATGTTAAAGTGCCGTGCGCAACTGATTGCTCTGCTCTAGTTGCATGCATATTAAATTGTCTTAATATTTTCGTTAGCACAAGTATGAACACATACAATGAATTGGAACAGCTTAAAAATACAGAGCTATTTGATATTTTGTATGACAGTAAGTACTTGACAACAGGTGACAACTTGCAAGTTGGCGATATTTTACACATGCCGGGACATACTGCCGTAGTTGTTCAAAATTCTGAGTCAATCCAACCAGTTCCCGAAGAAAATAAAGAAAACGAACAAGTTGGGGCGCGAATGTGGATAAATTGGCAATACTTCGAGTCTGGAAAGGAATATACTGACAATAGTGGTTGGTATATTAACGGTGACGGTGGTCAAGCGTACGGGCGTTATCAGTTTGACTATGAATACGGACTTGTTCCTTTTATGCAATTTTGCGTGCAACAATACCCGAACCTTTTTAGCGGCTTCCAGCCGTACATTGATTTGGGTGTCAAAAATCCCGCACTTATCAATAACGCGGGACTGAAACAGCTTTTCATTGACTACACAAATAATCACTTGGCAGAATTTTCAAAAATGCAAAACTGGGCGATGTTTAACGACTACTACCAACTTATACGTACCAACATTCAGAAACATCTAGGCTATGATGTTTCTAACATTGGCGCTTATGCCGTGGGTACAGCCGCAAGTATATCAATTCGTGATAGTGGGCATTGGGACGCTGTAAAAGATATATTTGTGGGGACAACTGGAAAAGAGACAGAAAGTGATTGGATAAAAATAGTCATGGCGCGACAAAATGCAAAAACAGGCTACTATGACGGTGACAGGTGGACAAATACACAGTACAACCGCGTTTTTGCTGACATGGCAGCCCAAACAGGTGTCATCCAAATAGGCGAGGGTACAATTTCAGACTCCTCAACCTCACCCGCCCCCGTCAATCCCGCGGGAAGTGACGCGGGAAGTGCAAGTGGTAGCGGCACAACTGAAGTTATACAACCAACAATACAGCCGCCACCTATTGGCGGCATTGATGCTAGAAGCATGTTTTGTCCCTATTGGTCTTTAAAATACTTTTGTAATGTTTTACCACTCAAAATTGATAATTGACAATGACGGTCAATATGGTAAAATGAGGGTGAGGGATAAATTTACCACATTCCATGTAGAAAGTGAGGTGTTGAAATGGCGAAAAGAAATATAAAAAATCAGAATACACAGACAGAAAATCTTTTAACTATCGGTTTGTATTATACTTTTTTGCGTAGGATTGCTGTTGATGCGTGGACTTTTGAGGGACTGCCGTTTGACGACGATGACGTTTACAGACATGCCAACAACATTTTAAATGAGAATTTTGTATTAGGTAAGCTTGGGGGACTCTGGAAAGAAGATGGTTTTTATGTTGTCGGAGATTGCACAACGTCAAGTACTAAGACGTGGTATGGCGGCGCGACAAAGTATCAATGCAGAACATTTGTTAGCACTGTCAGTAGAGATTTGAGCGAAGTGGCTACTTTAACGGCTAGCTTATCACCATTTACAGACTACGACATTGTTTCTATTGATGGTCTGTGCAGACATTACGCGGCTTTATTGTATGAGTGCGATAGGTGCATAAACGTAAACCTCAAAGCACAGAACACGCCCGCCATCTTAAATGCGCCCGATGGACAAGAGCTGACTTTTGCCAATATGTATGAGGAAATCGCGGGTCATAAGCCTGTTGTTTATACAAGGGATATGTCACCGCTAAAAAGTCAGTATGACGACATTCGCCAAATTGTTTACCAGACACCCGCGCCATTTGTTGCGGGAAATGTTGAACAGCTTAAATCAATGTTAATGTCGGATTTTATGTTTATGTTGGGCGTTAACGGGCGAACACAGTCAAAAGTAGCGCAAGTTTCGAGTCTTGAGGTTATGCAAGACGCCCCAACACTTATGGTTTTGCGAAACTCCTATGAACAGGCGCGACAAAATTTCTGTGATCAATGCAACAAGAAATTCGGCTTGAATGTTACAGCTACATTTAACGATTCCAATATTGGCGATGTGGGACTTTTAGACCAATTCTCTGTTATGGACACTAATAGAGATACGGTAGAAACTGTTAAGAATGCTGGTTTAGAATCTCAAGAAAAGGGGGCTGGTGAAGATGACAATTCCAACGATTGACACTAACTTTACAGATAACGATAAGTATTGGTATGATGTGGGGGCGGCTTATACGCTCCATGTCTATGATATTTTGCAAAATTCACAGATTGGAAATGATAGGAAGTCTAATAAGAGCTTGTTTGATAATTATGATTTTGCGGCTTTTGGGCTTGACGTATATCCGCTTTTCAGTGAGGAGTTTAGAAAGCCGCTTAATGATATGATCATTCGGCATTTTTTAGAGTGGGAAATTGGTTATGAGACAGACTTTCTTTTCCGTGAGCACATGAGAGGTGATATGGCAAGAATCATGCCCGAACTAAACATCAAACTAAAAGCGCGGTTTGAAGCTTACAACACGGAGAAAATGTTTGAGACGGAAAACAGCAAAAGCGTTCATACTTCCGATGATTGGCATAAATTCTTGGATACTCCGCAAGGTCAAACAGATTTATTGGATGATAACTATTTAACGAATGTTTCAAAAAATCATGTGGATGATTCTACCACGCACAGCGGTTCAAGTGGGACTGCCGCGGCTAACGCACAGAGTTACACAACAGCGGTTTGGGATTTTGAAACAGAAATTTGTGATAAACTAAAACACAATTTCTTGGGGCTGTTTAGGTGATGGACATTGACGAAAGTCTAACTTATGATATAATGATTTTAGAATTATGAAAGTGAGGTGTAAATATGGCAAATATACCAATTATCAATCCGCCAGATAAAGAGCATTTGGGCTTTTGTTGGCATCATCAATTTACAATTCCTTTGCTTTTTGATGATTGTTTATCACTTCTGCAAAAGGTGTGCGCTTTGTGGGCAAAACTGAATGATGTTATTGACGCTTTGAATAAATTTAACGATGAATTTAACGCATGGGCGAAAAATGTGGAAGAATCGTTAAAAGATTTGTACGCGAAGTATGAGGCACTTGATACTAGAGTAACGAATATTGAGGAACAGTTGCAGTCTATCCAAAACGAATTGACTAATATTAAAAATGATATTTCAAATATTGAGCAACGTTTAGATAATGTAGAGGATCGAATTTCAAATGTTGAAAATGAAATTACAGATATTAAGCAGTCAATTTCCAATATTAACAACTCTATTACTCAGATTCAAGCTGACATGACCGCGTTAGAGGCAAGGGTGAAAAAGTTGGAAGATTTGTTGAAGAATCTTAATGTCATACCGCCAATTGACATTTATAATGCAACGGATGAGGAGTTTGCTACTGGGCTATGGGTGAATTGGTGGAATTGGTTAAAGCCAAAACTATATTTTCCCGTTGATAATATTAAAAATGGCTGGCAATATTCTCCAAACGTTGTTTGGTGGGACACTACGACACGTTTACCGCGCTATTTCCAGTTAGGTCGTGTCACGCAACCTATTACATTATGTAAGTTGCCTTTTGTGGCAGTCAGAAAAGACACGTTTGATCATGAACCGACAATCGAAGAATTGCGTAATATTAGCCCGCGGTTTAACAACGACGCTTTCACAGCGGAAGATGGTTTCTTTGATTTCCCTCTAACATCGCCCTTTGGTTTTACAATGGATGAAATTAAATTTCAAACATCGTACATTCCATTCTTGCCTGTCAATAGCAATCTTTACTATTCGAGAACAGGCGGTGGAATTGACTCGATAAAAAACATCAACTGTGGAGTACGTCTACAGGTTCCGATAACTGGTACATCTGCGAAGCTCTCTGTCACAAGCGATCTTTTAATTATGGGGGTATGCCCTAATAGTGTACCTATCACAGATAATACAAAGTGGGATATCTACATTTACGCTGTTGCAGAAAATGGATAATTTTAGAAAGTGAGGTAATAATATATGGATTTATTGAAATATTTGGAACCTATGAAGAATTTACCAGAGAGGTTTTCTAATCTCGCGTTTTGGCGTGGGGTGAGAAAGCTGAGGGATGAAGTTGTGAATGCGTTTGAATATGTGGATAGTTGGGGGGAGAGTGTCGAAAGTGAACTTGCCAATTTGCTAACGAACGTTGAGACAAGGCCAATTAGTTCAATACAAGCAGATGAAGGCGGCGCGAAGGCAATTGGCGCTAATAAATACGCCTTTTATGTGCATAATAGTGGTACGTTTGATATCTGTAATATTCCACCAAATGCTGTCGGCGTATCTGTAACATGTCATATTTCTTACACTGTTGCCAGTCAGCCTTATTATTTATCAACTATCAATTACACTCAGTACAAAGTTGCTAACGGAAAATTGCAAGGATCTTGGTATGGTAATAATGCAGTTTTTTACGATCCTATATTAACAAGCGAAAATTATAATAGTTTCACTAATCCTTATTTAATATATGATGTTATATTTTCAACAAAAAAATAAAACATAGCCGCCATTATTGGCGGCTTTTTGTTTGTTTGCTATTTGGTTGGGAATGTTATCTCTAGTAGATAACTGAGGGATGTTAAAACGAATGACATGCTTATAAGCTCTTTTGAGGTTTCAACCTTTTGAAGCTCTTGAAAGAAAGATCCAATCATTCGTTTTGCTGTTTTGTCCTTGCCGTATTTCATAACTAATTCTGAAACTTCATCATACATCTGGTTTTTCTGTTTTGTGGTTAATACATCCATGGTCAAGCCTCACTTTCTGGAATTTGTTGTACATTCCAATAAATATATTTCTTTCTTCCAAATCGGTTTTGCTGCTTTCCAAATTGAATTTTAAAGTGTTCAATCGCTTCTTTTGCACTAATCGCGCTAATTCTTAAATATTCAAATTCGTGTGCCTCGGTATTAAAACATTCAATTACATATTCATTCATATAATCACTTACTTTCTATTTTTTCATTTAACATTGTTTACATCAATCTTGTGCTTATTCGCTTCGCCATAGACTGCTATCTCTACTGTGTATGCTCTGTATTGTTTTTTTTCATTTTATACCTCACTTTCTTTATAATGCTTCAACTGATACAATAATTTTAGTGTTATCCATTTTACGTTTAAATTGGTCTATAGCATGTGATTCACTGAAACCAAATATCGTATCATATTCTGTTTTATCTGATAGTGTGTCATAGTACTCAATTAAATATATTTTCATTTATACCTCACTCTCTATATAAGCGTGTTATCTCTGTTATTACATAAGCTTTACCTTTAAACATTACATTAAAATCATTTCTTGCATGGGCTTCATCACATGCTAAAATTTTAATGTATTTAATCTTGTTTAAGTAAATATCGTGATATTCTACTAAAAAGAATGCCAAATTACGCATTTTGCACCTCACTTTCTCCTGTCAATCTCTTGTGGATATCGTCACGAGTCACCCAGTATTCGATAGTCATGTAATTTGTTGATCGTCTGCCTTTATAGAAACATGGTCTTGTGCGAACTACACCTTTTCCATACTTGCCGTTATACTTATGTAATGTTGACAGATTCTCATTCATATAACCAGGTACATCCGCACATGTCACATAATGCAAGTTGTTTTCGTGGCAGTATTCGCTTGTATAATCGCGATCACCTATTACAAGTGGGGAAGATTCAATTGTGTTTCTCTTTTTAATTCCATAAAGATTCATATTACTCCATTTCTCACCGTCAAGCCGATATGACAGCTATGATATTAGTATCTCAGTACATGTCTATTATATCTTCTCGATTTATGAAGCCCTGTTGCTTCTTCAACTTTTGAAGTCCATAAACCACATTCCACATTACACATAGAAATTTTTCTAGTAACATAGTCAATATAATCATGAGAAACTTTGTTTTCCTCAAGCAACTCAGCATTTCTAATATACATTTTAGCAAGTCGTCTCTCATAAGCACGCCCAGATTTACACTTGTGCAAGTCTTTGATCAATTCCTTGAGTTCTCTGTACAGCTGTAAATATAACTGTCTCTTTTCGTCAAGCATGTCAAAATCGAGGTTGGCGAGAGTGTTAAGGCTAACGTTGTGCCATTCTGGTTTAATGATTGCTTCATATCGTTTCCATGTTTTGCCGCAAGTTTCTTTTCCCTTGCATTCATTGCCTTTTCTGTCGGCTAGACAGCAGAAGCACTTATCATTGTACATTTCTGAGATTGAAGGAAAGCCGCCAAACATGCCATAAATAGAATGTTTTGGTACTTTCTTTAAATTACTGTAATCAAGATATGGTAAGGTTTCGCTTGTTTCTTCTTCAACTTCTTCAGTTTCTTCAGTTTCTTCAGTTTCTTCAGTTTCTTCGGTTTCTTCAGTTTCTTCAGTTTCTTCGGTTTCTTCGGTTTCTTCAGTTTCTTCAGTTTCTTCAGTTTCTTCAGTTTCTTCAGTTTCTTCGGTTTCTTCGATTTCTACTAATTTGTCAAAGTTACCATTGTAAACGTCGCCATACGCTAAAGCCAATAAATATTGTGCTCTGTTAAACAATTCGTTTGAGTCTTTCACTTCATTATCCAAATCAATTTCATACATTCTTGTACCATCAACCGTGATATATAAAAACTTGTCACAATCGTCAATTTCCAATCCCACTTCATGCTCTACTAAAAAAACTGATTTCTCGATTGTCAGAGATTTCATATCCTCTGGCTTTTTGAAGTTGAAATAACACTTATTCAACTTGTTTACTAATACTGTTAATACTCGATTGAAATTCTTGCTTGTCATAATTATTATCTCCTTTTCTTTATTTGTTTTTTTCTTTATTGTAACATGTAAGTGTGAACAATTCTAGCATATTTTGTGAATAAATTGTTAACAATAACTTTCATACGTTACCACTTTAACGCGGTGAAGTTTAACACTTTAACGTGCTAAAGTGTCAGACCTGTTCTTCTAAAATTTTCGGCAAACGGAGAGGTGATA
>ENA-OPSP01000038-OPSP01000038.1-human-gut-metagenome-genome-assembly--contig:-NODE-38-length-17725-cov-10.381437_pt1 | contig 17725 bp, 18 predicted proteins | sample MGYA00241809_ERZ501909 | MGnify/ENA primary metagenome ERZ501909 (study PRJEB25962, sample SAMEA2042394) | human gut metagenome | biome: human gut; feature: human-associated habitat; material: faeces... | reverse complement strand
CCCCACCGGGGAGCGAGGCCGCAGGCCGAGCCATACAAGTTGCACCATTATTATTATTAATCGTCATATAACAATAAATACGATTAGTATTATGATAAAGAAAATATGGAATAAAATAACTACTTTTTTAAGTGGTTATTATTCAGAACATAAAGACGATATTATTATTGGTTTCGTCATTGCTACTGTCGTAGGTATTTTATTTAAGGCTACTGTTGCTACTTGGTTTATGAGTTTATGGATTACATTAGCTTATCAAATCATTACTTGTGGTATTCAAGCTGCAAGAAAGAAAACAGTAACTGGTCTTAAAATTCATCCTATTATTATTAACTTTGTAGTTGGAGTATTTATTTCGTTATTGTTCTTGGTATGGCAGTAATTAATCTTCGAAATGTTGTAGCGCTCGGTGTGCTTGAAGATGGTGTATATCCGAGTGTTTATAATGGCCAAACCGGAGAATATATTGGTACAGTAGATGGTGAAGGTGCTGGTGTTAAAACAGTTCCTACATTATATATGTACTATCGAAAGAACGGCCACCTATATTTATATAGGACAAAGGAGAGGATTGAAATAGACTTAACTAATGTAACTGCTTACGATAATAGTGCTCTATTTAAGCTAACTGAAAAATCTGATATTAGTTCTGCAAAAATTACTGAGTTTGAATCTCGAAATATTGATGTAGGACATTATGAATATAAAGTTCCGTGGGTTAAATCAACTCAACAATATCTTTATATACTTGTACCGATTGTTCGTTCTATACATACAATTACAGTACAAGGCATCATAAGTAATCAGATATTTACTCTTACTGGTATTTATGTTCACGAGGGTAAATCTTGGTGGATTTATCGGACGAATATAAAGACCAATTTTGATTTTAATGATGCTGTTAATGAGATTCTTGATGTTCAAGTATATGTTCGTGAGCTTACAGCAGAGGACTTAAATCCTGTTGAACAACTTACAAAACTTTTATTTGAACATATTAATAATAAGTTTAATCCTCATGAGGTAACAAAAGAACAAGTTGGTCTTGGCAATGTTGATAACACTGCCGATATGGATAAACCTGTATCTCGACCTCAAAAAGAGTACATTGATGCTCTTGAAAATAGGGTTAAAGGTTGGTTCAAACAGTTGAATGTTTGGATTAACAATCATGTTGCAGAAGTTAATAAGAAGTTTCAAGATGTTTGGGCTGCTATAAACAAGAAACTTGATAAAGAAGATTACGAGAATGATAAAGATAATTTCAATGCTCATATTCGTAATTATAATAACCCTCATAGAGTTACTGCCGCACAAGTTGGTTTACCAACAGCCGCAAGTGATATTGAGAAATTAAAACAAAAAGCTCAAGAACTTCAAGGTTTGCTTATTAATAAGCAAGATAAAACTTCTGAAGAACTTGTTACTGATAATAAACGTATTGTAGATGCTATTAATGAGATTTATGGTATTGTTGTAGAACATAATAATCATGTTCGTAGCAACAGTATTAATCAAATTGAAGTTACAAGTGAGATTCCTACTACGTTTGAAGATGGTACACTTTGGATTCGTATTCCTCGAAATGAAGAAGATTATATAACAATTAAGATTGAAGCTGTTCCGGTTGATTCTACTATACGAATGATTAATTCGGAAGGTAAAGAATCGGCAGGTGTTGGCAGTGCAAGTCTTGAATGTTTAATTCAAAGTCGTTTACATTATATTGTAGAAAAAGAGAATTACATTACAAAAGATGTTTATGTCGATGTAGGTGTTGAAGATACGACAATTAATGTTGTTCTTACACCTAAGACTAAAAAGACATTAACTGTAAATGCAACTCCTGATAATGCTTTAATTATATTTACTGATAAACATTCTAATGTAGTTATTGCTCAAGGTACTGGTACTCTTACATATGAAACTTATGACCCGCGTGATATTTTAATTCAGGTTGGTGTAAGTGGATATGAAACTTACGAAGAGCGTATTACGTTAGATGAGAATATAATTCGTGATATTACTCTTACAGCTCTACCAGTTGAACAAGGTGCTGTAAGTCTTACGGTAGTCGATAGCGAAACAAAGGCCAAAATAGCCGCATACGTCTATGATAAGGACACGGGTGGTATATTAGGTCAAGTCACAAAAGATACGCCGCTACAACTCACCGGAGATGTCAATACGAGCCGAATTTTGAGGTTTGTTTCGTCGGGTTATATAGAGGTTGAACAACTGGTAACTTATGCAATTCCTACCGCAGAAGTTACTGTTGAAATGGATAAAGTTCCAGTTCAATCTGGTACTATCTATGCAACTGCTGTAAATACTGAATCTACTGCATTAGACGGTGTTACGTTTGAGTATAAACTCAGTACTGAAAGTGATTGGAAACCTCTCAATAATGATGAATCGACTGCTGGTAAATCTGAAGCTGTTATAGCTCCAGTTGGAACAAGTGTTGATTTCCGAGCTTCTAAAACTGGTTATATAACTAACACTGGAACTGGTACAATTAATTCTACTGGTGAACATAGTGTTACTATTGTACTTGAAGAGTTACCGCCTGAACCCGAAGAGGTTTCTGTAACTATCAAGGCTTATGAAATTTATGATGATAATAAACTTTATTTAGCTGCTGATATTAAAGAAATATCAAGTACTGGAACTACCGTTGGTACAACCAGACCTGATGAACCTTTAGTAATCACAAGAAATAAAGGTAGTGTTATAACTTATTATGCTTTACCATTATCTTCTGATTGGTATAATATCGGTAGTGAAGAAGTAGTATTTGATACTGATAAAACAGTTGAGATATTGTGTCTTCGTAGTAATAACGGTCTTATTAAAGTTCGTACACGGGATGCTTTAACTGGTTGTATGCTTACTGATACTATTTATGATGAAACTGGTAAGACAATAGGTAGCTGTGATTCATCAGAAGATGGTTATGTTAGTGAAGCTAATCCGATAGGTTTTGAACGTAATTATAAGACGTTAGGTGATAATCGTTATGAAGCTACTGAACCTATAATGTTTATTGCAGCTAAACCTTCTGAAGCTGTTGTTAATTATATTGATTTACATCCGAAAGAAGGTCAAGATTATATAGCTCTTAAATTTATAGATTCTGTTACTAAAGCTCCTATTACCACAGGTATTAGTTGCTGGTTTAGTTCTTCTGTTAAAACTATCGTTACTGATTATCAAGGTATAGCTCATATCAGTGGTACTTATGATTCAAAGGTTGTAATTTTGGTTAGACGTGATGGCTACACTGAATATAATCAAAGTTATGATAATCTTGCAAATCATAGTGTTACAACTATTGAATTAGTACCTGAACCAGTATTTGAAAATGATGGTATTGACTATATGCAAATAGAAGGTAATGGTATTGAACATCCTATATTTAGGGTTGGTAATGTCGAATCTAATTAACGGTTTAATGATATGAAAGAATCAGTAATTCGTAAAGTATTTTGTGCCTTAAACTGGCCTCCGAAAACTGGTGCTTTTCAGAAGTTAATTACTTTTGTAGTTGAAGGTTTAGCCACTAAGGCTGAATCTTCAACTGTTCAAGAATTACAAACAAAAGTAGAAACTCTTGAAGGTACTGTTAATACATTACAAGAAACTGTTACTACTTTAAGTGGTAAAGTAAGTACATTAGAGAGTAATTATACTTCTTTGGAAAGTCGTGTAACTGCTCTTGAAACACCACAAGGTTAATATTAATCTACAACTATGGCACAACTTAATCTTCTTGAACGAGCTACGGAAGCTGTCGTAATGCTTAATGGTAATCGTCGGCAGGTTCTTGATATGTGGCTTAATGGTAAAAAAGTTTGGCCAATAGATGAACCTGTTGTAGAATTAGCTGTTGATAAAACTCTTGTTATTCTAAATAAAGATAATAATTATCATGAAACCATAACTGTTTTCGCAAGTGATACAGCTGAATGGGAATTTGGTAATTAGTTTGTTATTATAGTTAATCGACCAAAAAAAAAACAAATGGCAACTATTCCGAGTTATTTATCATGGGTTCCTAAAACTGGTACTGGAAATGCACAGATTAAGATTAATTCTGTGAGTCCTTATACTGGTCGTGCCGATAGAAGCACTCAAGTTCCCGGTAAGATTGTTGGAAAGACTAACGCAGTTACAGTCACGGTTCTTGAAAAGGCTGCTGATGAATTTATCACTCCCGATGGTTTAACTATTAATGTTGCTAAAGGTGGTGAAACAATTCATGTAACTGGTAAGTCTAACTCGAAACTTCTTACGTTTACATGGAAAACTAACTTCGGTATTGCAAATGTAACATCATTTAAGGTTAATGGTAGTACAACTGCTACGTCTGGTGCTGCTATTACTGGTGACCCCGGTGCTACTGGAGAATATACCTACGATGTAACTATTGTAGTTCCTAAGAATGAAACTATCACTACTCGAAGTGCAACTCTTGAAATCAAGGGTGAAGGTTCGACTGTTGTTAAAACTATTACTATTACTCAGGCTCTTGGTGACAGCTATCTGTATCTCAATTCGCAGGGTACAACTACCGCAACTGTTACTATTCCGAAGGGTGGTGGTGAGCAGACTCTGAGTGTTCTGTCTAATGACGAATGGACGTTCGAACCTGCTGAATAAATTAATTAATCATTTATGAGTGCTATCACTAATAAATGGAATGACGGGAGTGGAGATTCAATTAATATTGAATCTCCCTCTTTTCAAGGAAATCAGACTGTTAAAATTTCATCACCTGTTCAAAAGGGTACTTCTAAAAGAAGTATGAAGTTTATTGGAAAGTGTAAAAAAGATTCCAGTAAACAAGTTGTTCTTATTGTTGAACAAGAAGCTTCTGTTTATACATATGATTTAATATTAAGTAGTGATAACACTAAAATTGCCGCAAAAGGTGGAACTGCAAATATTACAGCTGTACTTAAAACATATCGTAATGGTAATTTAGTTAGTACAGATAATGTTACACCAGTTCTATCAGGAAGTGCTACTGGATTTTCTATATCTGGTATTAAGGTTACTGCAAGTAATCGAACTACAACTGTTGGTAGTAGGAGAAGTATTGTTGTAACTGGTAAATATTCAAATACATTTGATGGTCAAACAGTATCATCAACTATTACTATTTATCAAGAAGCCAATGAGGCTTCTTATGGTGCTTTAACAGGTGGTTCTGTTTTAGCATCTGATATTCCTGCAAGTGGTGGAACTTCTTCGACCAGTATTTCTAATATGTCGCAAACAATTAGTTATACATCTGGTTCGACTCGTGCTGGTATAGTTACTTATTCAAAAACAAGTGAAATTACAGTTTCTTCTCTTGGAACCACAGTTAAGGCAAGAACTAAGGTTGGACAAGTTACTGTAACTTATACTGGTGAGGGTAGTGTAACTGCCAAGAAAACTGTTGATATTTATCAAGCTGAAAATAAAGTAACTAATAGTAATTACAATCCTCGAATTACTGCTTATGGAACTCCTACTATAAGTATCGGTAGTGGTTTGACAGCAGCTGGTGGTTCTGCGACTGTAAGTGCTTCTGTTACTAATACTGAAACTTATAATGCTTTGTATAGTTCGGGTGCTATTGGCCCGAATCAAACACGAAGCGTTGGTGGTAGTTTATCAATTTCTATGACTGTTAACAGTAATAGTAGATTCAGTTTATCTGGAAATACGATTACTCATAGTAGTATGGGAACTAATGAAACTACTGATACTATTACTATAAAAGCTGTAAATGACGGAGATAGTTCTAAATCAGCTACGGCTTCTAAGAGTATAACAAACAGTAAAACTGTTAAATCTACTTCTGGTGGTATTTATACATATGGTGATGTAATAGCTGGTACAGTAACAAATGGTATTATTCCTGCAAGTGGTGGTTCTGCTACTGCTACAGCTGGAAATGGTACTCAAAGTTGGAATAAATCTGCTACAATTACTACTTACGAATATACATCTGGTGCTACAAAAGATGTTACTACTGAAGCTGCTTCAAGTGGAACTGCTAATGTTGTTCCGAATGTAGCTTCTATTACTGCTACTGCTTCTTCGAAGGGTACAACTGTTTCAGCTCAAACTACTGTTAAAAGTCAAGCTGTTACATGGTCTGCTAATGGTAAATCTGCCAGTGAAACTATGTATATTTATCAAGAAGCAAATGCTGTAATAGATGATAATTACGATAAACATCTTAGTTCTTATGGTACTCCTGAAATGGTTATTGTGTCTAATCTAATTACTGCTGCTGGAGGTACTGCACGTGCAGCTGGAGTAGTCAGAAATACTTATACTTATTATGATTTATATACATCTGGTAGTACAGTTCCTTATACAAGAACTAAAGCTGGTGTTTATAAAATCGAAATGATTAGTAATGGTAATAATAGATTTTCTATGGATGATACGTATTTGATTACACATTCATCTATGGGAGCTAATGTTACAACTGATACTGCTAAATTTAGATGTTATAATGAAAGTGATAGAACAAAATATGTAGATGACTCTATTTCTGTAAGTAATAGAATTGAATCATATAATTATGGTTCTTGGAATATTAGTATTTCTGCTAATCCTACTTCTCTTCCAGCAACCGGTGGTACTTCTACAATCACTTCGAGTTGTACTCGTTCTAAAACTCCTGTTTATACATCAGGTAGTACTGGAACAGCAACAAGTGAAAGTGCAACTCCAACATTAGCTTTAACAACTAATCCGGGAGGTTTTACATTAAGTGGTAATAAATTAACAGCAGCTAATAATCCTATTGGAGCAAAAACTGCTACTGTAACTGCAAGTTATTCTGGTGCTACTTCTAAGTCAGTTAGTGTTACTCAATCAGCTGGGCCTGATGGTATTGGTTATATGCAGATTGAAGGTAATGGTGTTGACCACTATATTTTCCAAGTTGGTCGTACACCAAATACTCGTTCTAATGATGTTCAAACTTTATCAGAAGAACCTGCTGAAGTTGAAACAGAAACTAAATCTGAAAGTTTGTTTGCTAAAATTAAACGTATTGTTACTAATCTTAATTAATCAAAAATTATGGCTTTATCCAAATCTGCTTTAAAAGCAAAATTTGTCACTGGTGCTATACCAACTCAAACTGATTTTGCCAACCTTATCGATGGTATGTTAAGTATGCCATTGGGGGGGGACTGGTGATACAACAATAGGTTTCGGAAATGGAGATAGTACCGATAGACTATATGTTAAATCTCTTAGATATATTTATAATGATAATCGTAGTTATTTTTTAATTGGTGCTTGGGATGATGAAATTGGAGGTAATTATCTTGTAGCAGTTATTTGTTTTTACGATAATGCTGTTAGCGGTGCCAATTTTAATATAACTTATCATTTATTAGATAAAACAGATAGAGCGCGTTTTGAATCTGAAGTTGGCGATATTAATACTGCTGATGAAATAGATTTAATTAATAATATTGAAAGTTCTGGTTGGGCGTGGTTTAATATCACACAACCTACTAATAATAATCCGTCACCTCGAACCATTCAATCAAACAATATAACATATCGTATTTATCCTGTATTGCAAAATAGTATATGGTATGTTGGTTATGCTTTCGCAATGGATGTAGATATGGGTGGTTCTAATGATTTGTATGTTTATCGTTGTACTGGTAATTCTCAAACTAAATGGACTGCTATTGACAGTGTTGTCGCAAATGATTTAGAAAACGCTGGTAAATTTAGTAAAAAACTACTATATTAAACTCTGACTGTTATTAGTAATAATAGTTAGAGTTTAACTGATATATGTCAAACTTTAACTATTATTACTATGACTATTGCACAAATTAAAGCCTTGTTTCAAACTGGGAAAATTCCTACACAAGCTGATTTTGAAAATTTGATAAGTAAGATTCCGAATGATGATTTAACAGGGGGGGGACAGTACATTAAGACTATATAATCCGAGTGCTCCTCATGTTTGGGGTTATAGATTTGTAACTATTGATGATAATTATACATATATCTTTTTAGGTGTTTGTGACGCTTCTAATGGCGTTATTGTACCTTTTTTAATTATTCAATGTAATCAGGGTAGACCTCTTGAGGGTAATGCTGCTATTAATTGGGCTTTTCTTACAGATGCTCAAATGATTGCAATGAATGCAGATGTTCCTGATTTACACGATGTTGATGATATTACACTTGTTAATGCTATTCCTTCTGATATTCAATGGAATAGAATGAATTCAAATCCTACTGTACGAGTTATTTGTACAAAAGGACAAGAATCTGATATAACATTTCAATGTTTTCCTGCTAAATATGGTAACAAATTTTATGTAGGATATGTTATTAAAGAAGAACATTCTTATAATACTGATTCTTATTGGAGAGGTGTTATTAAATCTGGTTTAGCTCACAATGATATTGCTTGGGATAATTCTGATGAAGAGTTAGCAAGTGTATTAAATAGCTCTACGAGATTTACTTATACTAAAATATAAAATTAATAATCTGATTGTTTAATTGATAATAAGATTATTAATTCATTTAATGTTCAATAGATTATAAATCATATTAATATTAAACTAAATCTTATTATGCAATTAAATATATGGCAACTAAAAGTCAGCTTAAACAATATTTTGAAACAGGTAAAATACCTACACAAGCTCAATTTGGTGAACTTATTGATTATATAGCACCTATAATTGATGATAATAATAATAATAATAAAACCATTATATTTGGCGATAATACAAAACCTTTTATTGATGGATTTCGTATTATTCATACAACAGTTAATAATACAAGATATGCGTATTATTTATTTACAATGACATCTAAAAATGTTTCTGCTAATAGTGTAATACCGTATTTTATTATCCGAAGTTCAGTTGCTAACAATGGTAATGGTGAAATAGCAACTGAAATTCATATATTATCTAATTTAGAAGTTAGAACTTATGTTAGTAAAGGTGCTGGTGCTTTAACAGCAACAGATGATGTGATTCTTGCTATTATTAAGAATTATTCTTATGTACCTTTAATTAATGAAAATATTCCATCTTATTGTGAAACCCCAAATGTTTCAGTTAATAGTATAGTTCCAGGTCCTGGTACATATACTTTATATACTAAGGTTTCTAATAATATATTATTATATAAATTTCATATTACGAGAATTGATTCAAAATTGCTTCTATATAAATTTGAACGTTTTTCTCAGATAGGTTTGGTAGGTTCTATGCTGCATGAGATTGGAAGAATTAAATCGTTAGATGACGATCAAATTGATAAATTAACTATTGCTCTGAATTCTGATTTTACTACACTTGGAACGTTGTGTACTACTGATAATTTTGCTATAAAAACTCAATGATTAAAATTTATTGTAAATTCATACCATTCAAAGGATATTTATGTATGACGATATTATGGTGGTTAATCATACGAACTGAATATAAAGATAAAATTACTGAAACTGTTGAACGACATGAAACGGTTCATAGTTATCAGCAAATTACTTTGTTTGCTACAAGTTTTTTGGTTAGTATCATATTAAGTCTTACTACAAATGTTTCTTGGTGGTGGTTACTTGGTACTGCGATATTTCCTTTATTAGCTTATGTTGTTAGTTGGATAATTGAAATTATATTACCTCCTTATAACCGAGCTTATAAAGATATTTGTTTTGAAGGTGAAGCAAGAAGTTTAGAATCTAATAAAGATTTTAGAAAGAAATTGTTTCCTTTTAGTTTCTTAAAATATATTCCAAATAAGAAATATGGTGGTCGATGAAATTGATGAATGGTAAATGGAACAACTCGTAGAACATTTTGTTGAGTTATTCAATACTCATTTCGATTTATCATTTATGCTTTGTGTAAATGTTTTAACATACATACTTATTAAAGTAATAGATGATATTAATGGTGATAAATCTGTTGGCACATGGACTAAACGACTGGTTATGCTAATTAGTTGTTTTGCTATTGCCGCAGGATATGTAGCAGGTGGATATGAGAATACTACAATTCTTATTAATTCTGCTATTCTTGCACCAGTTGCTTGGAGTTGGATATTCAAACCAATTCTAAAAAAGATTGGTGTTGATTATAAACAAAATCATTAATTAATTAAAATGATTACTACTATGGCATGTGGTGGAAAGAAAGGTGGTAAAAAGACCACTGGTAAGAAAGTGAAGAAATAAATTGTTAGTAATATAACAATTTATATTGTTAAAGATTGAATTGAAATGGTGAGAGGTGTTACTAATGTAGCACCTCTTTTTTATAGTGAATATGGTGGGAAATCGACTATTTTAACGTATATTTGTTAGTAGCCCAATATAATATACCTATTAATATTAATCCTCTTATACGCCTATCTATGTTCGATTATACAGCTATTATAGTAGCTATAATAACATCCATAAGTACGATTGCTGGTATTTATCTAAAAGAATGGTTATTTCCTAAACGTAAAGAACAAAAACTTACTATTGAAAAAAGTAATTGTTATATAGAACTTGATAAGATATGTGCTTCTATTCGAGATATTATTCACGCTAATGCTGTTTATATTGCTTATTTTCATAATGGCGGTCATTTCATTAATGGTGTAGAAATGGATAAATACACTGTTGTTGGTGAAGATTATGATTGTTGTGTAGTATCTTATAAGAAATCTTTTAAGGATGTTCTTGTTAATAATTTTCCTTATTTATTTCACAATCTTCTTGTTAGAAATCGTCATTATTGTAATGATGTTAGTAAATATAAGTTTCAAGACAGATGTTATAAAGATGAACTTGAAAGTAGAGGTATGAAGTCTGCTTATACTTTTCTTATTAAAGACCCTATTAAAGAAACACCTATTGGTTTTATTTCTCTTGAATATAATATCGTAGAAGGATTTAATCCTGATGATGAAAAATATATTTGGAAAAAACAAAATACTATTGCTAATCTTTTGAATCTAAATAAGTAAGATATGGGAACACTTAATCAATATGCAGCTCGTATTGCAAACATGGTTAATCAACCTAATAATCACGAACTTAAAGAACGTGTTAAGGATATGATTAAAACTATGTTTGCAAATCGTATTCGACAAAGCGTTGAGAAAAATGGAATAGATGATATTCTTAAACTTACCTTTATTGCTCCTGTTGAAGAGTTGAAATATAGTGATATTCTTCCTACTGAATATCGAGTTGCTAATAAAATTAGATTGTTAGGAACAAAGTACAAAGTTCCTACACCCGTGCGCATACAAAGTGATGCGCCTTTTGCGTTTGTAGGTGATACTGTTGGTAATGGATATATGTATGAAAGTTCTATTACATCTCTTAAACTACGTCAAAGTGGGCGTCCAACCTGCTTTCCCACCGGGTATCCACGAGCTTATATTATATTAAACGGTCATATAATTATTGCTGAAAAAGTTGGTACAAAAGATATTGATGATAGACGACCAATTAATGAAGTAATGATTACAGGTATATTTGAAAATCCTGATGAAGTTCTTTCGTTCTTTAAGAATGAAGATGGTCAAGATATTGAATTACCTTTACCTAATGATATGCTTGAAGGTATAATTCAAGAAATACTTAAAACTGAATTTGGTATTTATCCTCAAGATTTGGATATTAAAACAAATAATAATAATCCTACTATTGCTCAACGTGGTAATGGTCAAGATTAATATCATGCTTCTATCATTATGGTTGATAACGAATATTATTGGAGAGATTTCGTTAAAGAAGTTCAAATACAACTTAATTCTTTAATTAAACAATTACATCTTGCTTATGAACGACGCAATGATTGTATTTATAATATCAAAGATAATCTTGCTAAATATCAAGAAGCTGGTGTTGATGTTTCGGTAGTATTCGATATTGATAATCGTAGTAAGATTTATTTTAATAAGAAACAAGATGTTCTACTTGGTACTAAACTAATGAGTTATATTCGTAGTTATAATTACTTAGTTTATGAACGTCTTGATAAACTTGATGATGATATAGAAACTCTTGCTGCTCTTAAAGAATTACCTTCTGAAATGTATACTTATATGCAAGATGAAGTTAATAATGAGATAGCTAATTTATTATGTAAAGGTAACAATTATTCTTTTGGTAGTTCTGTAGGTTACGTTTATGTTTACTATAAAAAGACGATGCCCGGTGATGTATGTAGTGTTGTCGATTGGGGTGCTACAAAAGACTTAAAAAAGAAATTGTTAGAACAAGGTATTAATATACGAACTGCTGATAATCCAAATGGTATTCCTTATTTCATATATTATGATTATGACTGGTGTATAAAAGCTGTATATCATAAAGTCAAAGGTCGAATACCACAAAGTGTCTATTATAAATTCAAATTTGGTCACACAAGTAGCGCTTATGAAAATGGTGAAAAAACTATTGACAGAACACCTTTTGCAATGAAAGGTAAAACTGTTGATGAAATTGCAACAAATCGAAGACTTAATTGTTTCAATAAAATTCTTGCAATTTGTTTTAATCATCCTGACGAAGCTATTAAACTATATCGAAATAATCTTCCTAAACAAAATAATGCTTTATGATTGATAATAATATATTCATTAGTAGTGCTACATTAATTCCAGATATGTATAACGATTATAATATACAAAGTGATGATTTTGTAAGTCGTTTTCCTATTTGGGTTGCAAATGCTTTGGAAGAACTTAAATTCATTCAAGCTTATGTTAATGTAGAAAAAGACATTGAATTTGATGACCATCGTTGTCAATTACCGTGGGATTTTCGTGGTATAATTGATGTCATTATAAATAACAAAAAAGCTGTTCTTAAAAATTCAGCTGAATTTAACAAAGATACTATTATTGAAAAAGTAACAACTATTCCGACATATACTCCTTATCCCGGTATTCCAAATGCAGATATAACAAGTCCCGGTGATAAAAATAATAGTTTTAATCATGCTCCTGTTGATAAAGAACAACCTTATTATTACATTAGTAATAACTGGATTCATACTAATGTTGATTACGGAACTATTCATTTAAGATATAGAGCTTTACCTGTTGTTTATGACAGTATTATAAATATGGATGTTCCTCTTATTTATAATAACGGCCCTCTTAAAAAATATCTTAAACTTTATGTTCTTAAACAAATGTTATTAAGGGGTTATAAACATCCGGTTGTAAGTCTTACAGCAAACAATCCTTATACAAATCCTGCGATAGAACTCGATAGAATGAGAATACAAGTTCGAGTTTCTTGTAACAAATTTAGTAACGACCGTCGAGAGAATATTGCTACTATTCTTCGTACATTAGAATAATAGAAATTATGAAAGTTTTAGGTCTTGATTTAGATAATTCGCCTTATATTGCACAAGATAAATCTTTACGATATGCTAAAAATATAACTATTGATAATAAAGGTCAAAGTTATTTTAATGAAAGAGGATTTGATTTCATAGGTGAATTAGATGATATTCTTGAAAATCATCCGACAAATCGGCATATCATTCCTTATATTTATAGTAATGCCGATAATCACAAATATAATATTATAGGTACAATTCCAACTAATGTTGGTGTTGTACTTTTTTGCGTTGTAGAACACTGGAATAATGCAGATAAATCTGATTTACAAACTAACGACGCTATTATATATCTTAATCTCGATGATAATAACCCAACTGTAAAACGTTGTCTTTATAGTACATCCGGTGCATTTGGATTCAGTATTGATAGACCAATTCATGGAGATTATATATATAATTATAAAGAAAATTTGATTGTTACATTTACTGAGGGGACTGATGAATCAGCAAATGAAACAAGAATTATTAATCTAACTGACCCGTTTTATGATGGTAACAATGGAGATGATACTGCAATAGGATATGACATCACTGTTGATGAAGTTGATTCATTTAATCTTATTCCAAATGTTACTTATCCTGAACTTCAATTAGAAGTTAAAGACGGTGGTAATCTTAAAACTGGTGCTTATCAAATAGCAATTAAATATCGTCTTGATGATGGTACTTATACAAACTATTCTCCTTTGAGTACATCACTCATTGTTTGTGGTAATTATGAAGAAGATTATGCGTTAGGTATCGAAATCAATAAGAATATTACTATTAGTTTTAGAAATAGTGGTATTAAATATAAACATTGTAGATTTGCTATTGTTTATATTACTGACGAAGCTCAATTATCATATGAAACAGATGATATTTCAATTAATGGTGTAAGTACTACTCATATTGTAAGTGATGTTTCATATTTATCTACTATAAGTCTTGATGATATTTTTATTAAAAATATATCATATATTCGAGATAACACTCTTGTTAATTTCAATAATAGACTTATTCGAGGTAATGTAAAAACTCTTGATTATAGTAAACTTGATAGTGAACTTAAAGAATTTACAGAGAACAATCTTGATGTTCAATTAAGTTGGAATCCGAGTTCTTCTTATATTAATAGTACTCGACGTTATTTCAAGAGTGGTGAAGTTTATGTTCTTTACGCTGGATATTATGATTATAAAGGTGACCTTGTAAATATTCATCATATTCCCTGGAAAGCTAATAATTATGATATTGAAGCTTATCCCGTAGGTTCTACTAATCAAAATGCTCATAAAATTCCTTATAAATCTGAAAATATTAGTAAGATTATAAGTCCGAGTTGGAAGAGTTTACCCGATATTGATGACGCTGAACAAGTAGATGAAATTGCTAAAACTGGTGTTGGCAGTGAAAATCCTACAATAGCTCGTAATCGTTATTTTACTTTATACGGAGTTTCAACTGGACACGCAACTGTTAAAGCAAAAGGTCGTTCTTTAACAAAAGGTAAACTGAAATTACCAAGTCTTCCATTACCATATACAACTGAAGATTCTGAAGGTGGAATTAATCCTTCTGATTACCAAGTTGTAGTATTAGAAATAACAAGTGAGAGTACATCGAGCCAATTAATTGGTGTTGAATGTAGTCCTACCTTTGGTGGAGATATTGCGATACCTGATGGTATAAATTTAACTACAAAAGTTTATGATGCTACATCAGTAGTTAAACAGATTGATTCAGAAGAATCTGAAGTTGAAACTGGATACTATGAAATTTCTGAATCTAATCTTTTAGCATCAGATAGTAAATCTGTATTTATTGGTAATACTATTAATACAAAAACTAATTTCGTAATTAATCTTGATGCAAAAGAAACTAAATATATTTTAATTGAAGCTCGATTAAGTGACAAAGTTTATGGTTCAACTGCTCCGACATTTAATTGGTTAACCCAATTATATTCTACTTCTTCTGAATGGAATCCTACTTATACATTAAGTCCTAATATTAATATCAAAGCTAATCTTGCTGGTAAAACAGATTTAATGAATAAATATATTAGTTCAATAGTTTATTTCTTTGTTGAACATAATATTAATAACTCTCGAATTGTTACACAAGGTTTCGCAATGCGAGATACTGAAACTAACAATTTCGGTAAGAATCAAACTTATAAAAATCCTTTTGGCGGAGATAACGCAAGATTTTATACATTTGAATATCTCTATAATAAGATAAATAGTATTCGAGGTAAACTTAAACCTCTATACTTTGAAACTGATGTTCTTAAATTTATTACCAATGAAGAACTTGATGATGATATAAAAGTATTCCCAGCTGATTGGAATGGTACTGATTTTAATGGATTTAATGAAAAACCTAATGAATCTGGAACTCGATTCTTAGATGCTGACATTAATAGTCTTACCATTGATACTTCCCGTGCAACCAAAGATGTTTCACTTGAATATATCAATGCTAATATTAGTTCTCAAAACAATATTGCTGGCGATAGTTATTATCGTATTGAAAAAGGTTTTGATGGATTTAATAAAGGTACAGATAATGAAGAATGGGCAAGAGGATATATTGCCGATTTAATTAATAATTCTGAAACACTTTATTCTGATGTTAATAATCAGAAACTTCAAATCGCATCTAATGTAATTAATATTAAAGGTTCTTCTGAAGTCATAACTTCTTTAGTTGGTGATACATTTATTGGATATATAACACTTCGAGCTACCGCTCCATCATCTGATTATCGTTATGGTGATGCTCAAGCAAAAGAATTAGATAGTAACGCCACTGTTTATCGTTGGATATTCACTGTTCCTCTTGAAAGTAAATTCAATATTCTTGCTCGATTTAGTGTTAATAACGTAGATAAATCTTTCAAATATCACGATAAACGGGGTAATGAATTACGCGAATTTTATCAATTAAGTTATCAAGTTGATAATTTCATAAATAGTAGTGTTGGTAAAGGTTATTCTCCTGTTTACAATGAGAATGGAATTGAAACATTTACTTATTTTGAAGAAATTCCCGGAACTCAAGACCATCCTTATCGTATAATTCGTAGTCAATTACAGAGTGCTGAAAATGCTAATCTTAATTGGCGATTATTTAGAAGTGATGATTATAAAGATATGCCTTTTAATCGAGGTGAAATTATCGCATTAAAAACTGACAATAAAAATCTTTATATTCAACAAACATACGGTTTGCATTTATTGCAACTTCGTGATACACTTTCTAATACTGATGAAGGTACTTCGTATTTAGGTACAGCTGATATATTTAATATGGAACCTCAAGAGGTTACATATAGTCCCAGTGGTTATATAGGTTGTCAAAGTTATTTTGATACTCATGTTAATGTTATTGGTTATTTTGTTATTGATGCAGTTCATAGGCGTATCTTTAATATCAATGGAGATAAAGTAAGTAATATGACTGCGCTCAATGCTCTTAAGTGGTTTGACGGTAATCTTATAAAAGATGTAGTTAATCCGTTTAAAAATAATGGTAGAATTTGGGCATTTAATGAAGATACTAATATCTTATATTTAGTCCAAAATGTTAATAACAGACAGTTCACAATTAGTTTTAGTCCTATTGCTAATGCTTGGATTTCATTCCATGACTATAATCCTATCGTAGGTATTACCAATCGAAATGGATTATTTTGGTTTGATAAACATGGTATTTATGCAATATCTAAAAATAATTATGGTCGATTCTTAAAAGATGATAATGGTAATCAACTTATTAAAGAATCATATATTAAATTTATTCTTAATGATAATAATAGTTATAATAAGTTATTAAATAATATTGCTTGGAAAGACAGAGTTGATATTGTTAATAATCTGTTACCTACTATTAATGAATTTGAGAAAACTATTAATGAAATATTGGTTCATAATGATGACCAATGTACTGGTTATAAAATTGTTAAATTTAATGATATTTGGTATAATGGTACAACTGGTGTTAATAAAGTAAATCTTTGGAGATTTAATAATGTTAATGATATACACAAACAAATACCTTTTATGGTTACTGATTTAGTTGTAGATGAATCTGCATTAAAACGTAAAGCTAAATGGTATGATGTTAATAAGTTCATTTGTCAATATGTTTATTGTATAATGAAGTTTAATAATAGTGATAATAACAGACTTTGGGAACTTATTGATGTTAATCCTGAATGGATTCTTGATAATCGTAATAATCAAAGGTAATTTGTAACAACTTGTGCGGCTCGGCCTTCGGCCTCGCTCCCCGGTGGGGCAGGAGGTTGCACGCCCACT
>ENA-OPSP01000032-OPSP01000032.1-human-gut-metagenome-genome-assembly--contig:-NODE-32-length-18583-cov-3.794149_pt1 | contig 18583 bp, 19 predicted proteins | sample MGYA00241809_ERZ501909 | MGnify/ENA primary metagenome ERZ501909 (study PRJEB25962, sample SAMEA2042394) | human gut metagenome | biome: human gut; feature: human-associated habitat; material: faeces... | reverse complement strand
TCTTTCCATTAACCAATTTTTGAATAGTTGTCACTAAAATCGCTCTTTTACGCGAATAATCCAAATCCCTTTCTGAATCAATAACCTTAATCCCTAATTCTTTTGCTTGACTAATTACCTGTTCAACCAAATACTTATCAGGAACAACATACATAGCCGGGCCTATACATTCATTCAAACAACTTTGTAAAATCATTAAAGCCACAACGGTCTTTCCACTTCCCGTATTCATTTTTATAATTGTATCTCTATTATTTCTCTGCTCAAACCATTGCTTCCAAACTTCGCCTTGCACATCTCTTGGATACTGATATTTTTCCGTTTTATTTGTTAATCCCATGAAGATATCTCTTGGATTAATCTGTTTTTGAAATGTATTTAATCCCAACTGTGTAAAATCTATCATATTTTTACCCTCCACTTTATCCAAACACCCTCGTAATATCCTGATACCAATTTACCACCCGATAAATCTCTACTACCTCTTTACCAACCTTATACAGCACGACATAATCTTTCCACACCACATACTTATAATCCGTCTTAAAACTCACACGCTTAGACAAGTCTACACCAATGTAAGGAAACTGCTGTATATTCTCAAACTGGCTGTAAATCTCCTGTATTGTTTCCAATGCTTTATCTGCATTATCCTCAGCAATATAATCCTTAATAGATTTCAAGTCCTTTGCCACTAACGGATTAATCCGTAACTTCATCATGTTCTATTCTCCCACCATTGTCTTTAGTTCATCCAATGACAACCAACCTTTTCCATCCTTGACAGCCGCCTCAGCCTCTTGCAGCTTCTCTAAAAGTTTCTTTTCTGCTTTATCTCGCTCATAATCTTCTATATCCATTACCACAAATCTTCCCCTGCCATTTTTCGTAAGAAAAACAGGTTCTCCCACCTGGCAGTTCTTCAACACTTCATTGTAATTTCTCAAATCAGATACCGGTAATATATTGGGCATAGTTACCATCCTTTCAAAATCAATACTATATTCTATTTTTTATTATAGCCAAATACGCTGTAAAAATCAACGAAGGTTTTTACAGCGCAGGGATTTCGCTTTTAACTTTTTTATCTATGCATTTTTATAAATAATCCAGTTATCAGCATTCCATCTGCGGTTACCCTTCATTCCTGGTCAATAAGCGCAAAATTCCCCCTGCTTTTTCCCTATATATTTTTTCTGGTGATTTTCTATCCGCCTTTTTCACATAAAATCTGTTTCACTTTTTCTGTTAACAGCTCATCGCAAAAAATCCGGTTTATGCTCTTTCGGCTTATACCACTTCCTGCAAAGTTCCGGCTTCTTCGGTACAAATATAACTCTCTTACATTAAAGCCTATGATTATCAGATTAAATATGGTTTCAACCGCATCTCGACAGTAACAGTGCTTTGCGTGATAATACGTTTTCAATTGATGGAAACCATTCTCCTCAATGTCCCACCTGCGGTGCATCATTTTCCATAAGACTCGGTAGTCTGCCGCTTCCAGTGTCGTTACAAGCCACATGAAACGCTCTGTTTCTTTTCCATTTTCTTCCCACTGCTCATGATACCGCATCACACGCAGTTTATATGGACACCCTTCCATCTTAAAACCAGAAAGATCCCATACTTCAATCTTCTTTTTCCCTTTCCAGAAAGATGCCTTTTTTCCCTCATCCTGTTTGAACAGACGCTCTGCATCCTGAAAAATCATTCTTCTTTCGTCTTTCAGGCGTATCACCCCTTCCAGACCATTTTCCTTCAGAGTGTTGATAAATGGAGCATTCAGATATAACGCATCCGCCACAATCACATCCGCAAAATGTCCATGCCGTTTCTTCAGCTGCTCAATCAACCTTTTTCCGCCTGTCAGTTCTCCTTCGTCTTTCCCAGAACCATCCCGTGGTTTTAACATTTCCTGCCCCAGAATTACGTGTGGTGATTTACCTATAATCATGCACACCACACTCCGGTAAAAGTATTCGGTTTCCCCTGTGTGTTTTTGGTGCGTTAAATGGTTCTCTGACATCCAAGCACCATATTCCTGACATCTGTTCATACTGCTTAATATATGGTCTGCCATTGGTGGCATAAAGAAACGGAACCATATATGCACCAAATCTATTGATTACATACTTCTGATGTTCTGACTTAATCATCTTTGCATAATCCTTGCACTGACCATCTAACACTGATGAAATATTTGTATGCTTCTTCTTTGCTTCCACTATACCTACAAGCTTTTCCCCTATAAATAAAGCATAGTCTGCATAGCCATTATTTCCTGTATTGGAATCGGTAGGCCATTCTGCAATAGCAAGATTCTTTCCCTTAGTTGGTCTTGTACCTTTAGAATATCGAAGTTCCGTTGTATTAGCTTCCCATCCGACCTTTCGGAGCTGCTCATCAATAAGTTCTCTTGTCTGAGCTTCTGACAAATGCACATTAAGTGCCTTCTGGTACGCTACAGTTCTACGTTTACTGTCCGCCCCACCATTTTTCTGTATTTGCTCAATTTCAATCAATAATTGTTGGTTGCGTTCTTCCAGTTCTGCATTTTCTTTTTCAAGGTCAGCTAAACATACAGTCATATCAACTGGCTGTACATACCCTGTCGGCTCATAATTATAATCACCATATGTCTGCATATACCATACACACAATTCATACATTAACTGTAAATTATTAAGAGCTTTTTCACCTTCATCAGCAGCATTGTGAGCTGCGTCATTTCTGGCTTTTCTAAGGATATACAAAGTGTTATCAATCTCTCTTGGTAACAAATCATTATTCTTAAGTATTCTGATTCTGTTGGCATGTGTATTATCATATGCTGGCTCTGCTATGCCGTCATATGCAAGCATATACTTTACCATTACTTCTGATAACATTCCCTGCTTGATAATGGATGTATTAGGATCAGAATATACATACTTTTCTGATAAATCGCCAAGTTTGGCAAGGTCTGTCCAATGTGATTCCAAGAATTGAAAATTACTCATAATCAAGCCTCCTTTACAAATCGACTACGTACTTCATCAAGCTCCTTATCAATATTTCTCAGTCTCTGTAGTAGTTCCTCATAGTTTTCAATAAACTTTCTGTTATCTTCTACAACAATTCCTTCACTTGCTTTAAGTGTAACATACTGCGTTGTACATAAGTTATATCCATTTTCTGCTGCGATTTCTTTCGTGATAGTATTTGATACTCCCTCAATAATTTCGCGATTACGATATATTTCAGTAATGCGTTGAACACCTTCATCTGAAATGGTTACTGCTCTTGGTATTTTTTCAAAGAAATCCTTTGAATTTATCATTACAATATCATCATTAATTTTGTTTTTTCTAAGAATCACCAACGCAGTAGGGATAACTGTATATGGCATCATCATACCATTAGGAAATTCAATAATAGCTTCAATATAATTATCATCTACCAGTTTTTGTCTAATACTACCTGTACTGCCCGAGCTAAACAACGCTCCCATTGGAACAAGTATAGCAGCAATTCCATTATCCTTTAATGAAGCAAGTGCATGTCTGATAAAGAGATATCTTGAATCGCTGGTATGTTCATACATGCAATTTTCAGGAGGTATATTCATTATATACTCTTTGCTATATTTTCCACCAAATGGTGGCTCAAGTATAATTCTATCATACTTCTCGTTGTGCTCTATTGGATTATATAAGGAATCTGCACATTTGACTGCTCCAATTTTGTTACCACTTAGAATCGTCATAATAGCAGCAATGCCTATAATTGAAACATTAATATCTTGAGCAAAAACCCTTCCTTTACCATTTGCTACAGAATTTACCAAAATACCAGTTCCGCAACATGCATCATATACTGACATATCATCTTCTACCTCAATAATGGCCGTTGCAATCTTAGGTAATGATTCAGCGCTACAATACTCTCCGCTTGCTCGCCCTCCACCGCTAGTTATCATTCTATCCAATATTATTTTTGCAATATTATAGATTTCAATTTCATCTTCAACATCCAAGTTATTAACTTCTTCAAAAATAATTCTTACATTTTCAGAATCTGCTTTCTCAATCGCCGAATTAAGAGATTCTTTCAACACTCGCTCATCGATTCTAAACTCTTTTTCAACCGCACTTACATATTCTAATAACCCATTAGAATCTACAAGTTTTCCATAAGTCAACGATAAATATCCAAGAGAAAATTTTTCATCATAAGAACTGAATATGTCCTTTTTCAACTCCAGATATTTAAACAACAATCCATAAAGCATCACTTTATATAATTCTGTAATCTCAAATGCTCCACGTAATTTATTCGCAGCAACCCATAGATTTTCCATCTTTTTAATCTTCATTGCCAATACCCTCCCTTATGCTTGCTAATACAACATTTTCCATCAATTTTGTTTCATTATCTATCATTTCCTGAAGAGTAGCTTTCTTTAATCCACTAAGTACAAATGCTTTTCCTATATCCTGCATATCCTTCATATTAAGTTCAGGTACTTCCAATGCCCTAATATCAGTAATCTTAATCATTGGTCTTGCTGAACCTACAACCTTTGCAGTAAGCTCATCTCTTACATATGATGAATTAAGAAATGCTGTCAAATACCTGGCATCCATCTTATCTGTATCCGTAATCCTAATTGCTGCACAAAATGATGGAATGACAATCCCTGCATTTTCTTTATTAACATATGCTGCATCGTATGGTGTTGAAAGCTTTATTACCACATCCCCTTCATGCGTGTATTTTTCTTCATCAATCTGCTTACCAAGTTCTGCATTGCCTAAATCCTCTTTTACAATTACACCCGATACAATCGCTTTAGGAACTAACACTTTCACATTTTCTACAACCTGATTGCCAGCATCTTTATCAGCTGTCACCCTTGTCATAATCTGTCCTGCAGTTACACTTGCTATATTTTCTAATGTCATACTTGTTTCCTCCAAATCATACTAATTATCTATCCTTTAATAGTTTCAAATCACACAAATTAATCTTTTATTATTATACCTCCTTTATATTCTCTTGTACAGTTCATTTCATTTTCAACATTGAAATATATATGACGTTCCGTCTTTGTGATTATAAAATATCATATCATGTCTATTATGTCAAGTATCATCTTGAAATATCTTTTACGTTCATATAATTTTTGATAATAAAAAAGTCTTGAAAATGAATTTTCATTCACCTTCAAGACCTAATTTCTATAGATATCTTCCTTATTCTACCATCTAATTACATCAAGAAAATGCCAGCATTTTGCAAACACAGAAAGCGGGAAGCCGCATAAATACTGGCTTCCTGCTGTTTTTACCTTATTCAAACTCCCTATAGGTTAAGTTATTTCCTGTGTTTGAGTCGATTTTTGCTTTCAGAAACAGCGTCTTCTCGTCTATTTCTCTTTATTATTTTCAGTTTTCAAAATTTCAGGTATCATTCGGGTATCACGAATGGGTATTAATGTGCCCATTTGACTCTGGTCTGGAAATATACAAGAAATATGATACTCCTCTATACTTCACCAAAATACAACCTTTTAGCGTTTCTTATGAGAAATATTATTACTATCTAATTCAGCTTATTCATAATATCTCGTCCCAAATCTGTCAATCTTATCATTTCAATATCTTCTTTTCCAATATAACTTTCTATCAAGCCCAATTGCTCAAATTTATTTCTAACTATCAAAGCATCTTGTTCATCAACATAATATCCAGGTTGAAAACTACTCACAGCATCCCTGAATTCAGCTAGTTTTTTAATTCCTGTAAGTCTTAATGAAACAAATTTATATAACTCGTCCATTGTAGTTCTAATTTTCTTTTTATCTATTCTAGTATTAGAAGTAAAAATCAAAACCTTCTCAGTATAGTTCAATATAATCTCCTTACCATAAAAATCTTGCTTCATTTTTTCTTCTTTAACAGCACACGAAGCACCAGATGTATGATTCTTCAATTCTTCATTTTCTTTACGTAGATATTCTATTTCTTTTAGTAGTCTTTCCTTTTCCTCATCATTCCCTCTATGCCATCCTGGTCTTTTTATCTCACTTTTTGCCTGCATTATAGCAATTGCTACTTTTCCAAGCAAATCTGATTGATCACGCCAAATACTCGCTAATCTATTTCCCATAGCCTTGCTCTTAAATTCTGCCAGTTTACCCCTTTTTATATCATCCGTTTCAACTTTCTCAGCATCTAATTCCACTGAATCATCTAATGCAAACACAAGAACGGGAATACCTTTATCTATTGCATAATTATATTCCATTTCTGTATAGCTTATACCTGTCTTTTCGTTAACTGAACCATATCTCTTTCCTAAAATCAATATATAGTAGTCACACATATCTATGACCTTTTTTATAACATTAAACTGTTCATCATCCGTTGCCACAAAGTTCTCCATTCCTGCCGGAATACAGTCTGCCATTAGCAAAATATCCAATACTTTCTTTCGTTCTTGTAACAGATCAGAATATGTTGAACTAATAAAAACCTGATACTTTATATTATCCATAAATTCACTTGCCTCCTTCATCATGTGCAACTCTATTCTATAATAGTTCCAAGCATATTTAAAAACTTTAGCCGCATATAATATATAAAATCATATAAACCTATATACTTCTAACCATATCTTGTTACCTTTATGATTTTCGTATCCATAAAGTGTAGCTTACATTTTTCCATTCTAACATTAATTACTCATCCCAACTTCTCAAACAATATCTTTGTCAAATCCATTTATTATCGTATCTTTTTCATCTTCCAAAAAAGTTTCAATTTCACTTAGATAAAATTGCGGAATTTGAAAAAACTTAAATGGATCCAACTGAAAAATATAGTCATTCTCAATATGATTTGTTTCATTAACAAACTTGCAAGCAGCTGGATATTTCTTTTTTAACTTAGCAAGCAGACCATCATATCTCTCAAACAGTAATCTGACAGTGATTATTTTTCCATATATATCTGCAGAAGCAAGTATATCAAACAATTTTTTTGAGCTAACAGTTTCAATAACATCATCATATGAAGATATTCCCAAAAAACTCTCTATTTCATTCATACCATTAGTCTTAACTTCTTCGCTTAATGCCGTTTCTCCATCTGACAAAGTTGCATCTTTTCTTCCGTGAATAATATTAGAAATAACTTCATATATATCACTTTCTGCAAATCCGGGTTTTGTCAACTCTATATACTTTCTTAGATTTACAATACGAACCGCCATACTTCTATTTGAATCATCTGCGATTGATTTAGTTAATTCTACAGTATTTATCAAATCATCTCCAAATATTTCAAACTCGTTTATAATACCATTTTCATTCTGGAGATATTTTGCTTTTACTGGTGTAGTTAGTCCCATTCTTTTAAAGAAATCATTGTGCACATAATCAATAAGTGGTTGCATATCGTGTGTCAACATAAGTACTGTCTTATCACGGAAGCTTACTTTCTGATTATCAAACAACCTCCTAATCACAGCGAATTTTTTATCTTTATCGAACGAAGTTATCGGATCGTCTAACACAATCAAATCCGCATTTTCGCTTACGGCTTCAAACATAAACATCACAAGTGAAAATGCATTTTTCTCTCCCCAGCTTAAATGTGTATCAGGATTAGATACTTTTACATCTTCTGTATTGATTGGAATCAAATATGAAACTGCCTTGTTTTCTCCATCTGGTCTAATCTCAAACTTGTAAGGAAAACCTGCAAGCAAGAAAAACTGATTTATATCATCTTTCCTTTTAGTAATCAGTTCATCCATCTTTTTTTCATGCTGAATAAATAATCCTCTTAACTTCCCTGTGTTTTCCTTTAAGTTGTTGATTTTTTCTTCAACTTCATCTGCAATCGTATAAATAAAATCTGTTGAATAAAATTTGGATATTTGTCGTTTATCAACATACATCTCATTAAGATTTTTTTCAATATTCTCTAATTCCTCATGGGTCACATTCATAGGTCTAAACTGACATATCTTATCTATTTTTTTATATAGATACTCTGTTTCTACCGCAAGATTCTGCAACTCTGATTCCAAAGAATCTTCTTTTCCAGTACTACTAATGTATTCTTGAAGTGCAGAAAGCGCATCAGCTTTAATATAATTTTTTTCCACAGCCTCACGCAAATATTCAAGAACGGCATTTGCTGTTGAAAGAGCAGAATTTTTAAACACCTTGGATATCACCTTATTTTGCTTTTCTATTTCTTCCTTCAATTCATCAGCACAAAATGGACAAGTCTCACCATTCATCTGCTTGATTCCATCATTTCTCCATTTCGCCCATTTTGAGACACTTGCTAAATCTCGGTCATAAAACGGCTTGTACACCTTCAGTTCATCATACTTATCAAACCCAGCTCCATTCCCTTTTAAAAATTCACCTACTCCACCTTTTTTTGATATTTCACCATCACTGTATTTAACCGCTTCTGCATACTTAGGTAAAAACGATCTAACGTTCTGTATAGCTTCATTTTCCTGAAATATACCCTGTAACTCAGCTAATAAATTTGTAATTTCATTTGCCAACCTATCACATTCTTCTGACCTTAAAAATACTCGAAATGAGTTCTCCAAAAAACTTTTCTCTTTGAATAAATATGAGTTAACATAGCTTTCATCAAATACCATAACTTTATTGAAAGAAATCCCATCCACTTCACATTTTTGACCTTTATCTGCGCCATAAGGTAATAATGTCTGAAGTTCTTCCTCACTTCCATGTGTCTTCAGAAAAACTGCTTTGCTTATTGTAGATTTCCCAGTTCCATTAGAACCATACTTTATATTCAGAGTACCCTCTTCGAGCTTGATATCTGCTGATTTTATACAATTACAATTCTTTATTTCGATTGTCACTTCACCCATGTATATCCTCCTATCTAAACCTTATCTGCAGATTCAGCTTAATAAACATCTCTCCATTTTCCTCGTACAAACTCATATATTCATGTCTGCTTGTAGAAGCTCTATCAAGATATGTATTGTCCAGCAAGTACTGTTCGAAAAAGTTTCTGTTATATATGTGATAAGCAAGAATCTCTCCGTCTGCCTTCACAATGATATAGCCACCATTTGCTTCATCCAACCCGTCCCAAGGCTTTGCCGGTTTCATTCCCAATGCACAGGAACACAGGAATTTTTTGAATTTATACGTATACATCATTGGATCGCCATATCCCAGAGGATCTCTTTCTCCAAGCATATCTACAAGATTATCACAGTCCTTTACATCCTCTGTATAGAAATATAACAACATATTTCCGATAATTTCTGGCATACTGCTGTCTACCATTATCAGATTTCTCTTAAATCCGTCATGGTTCATTCCACAATACTGAATTTTCCCACCATACTCAGCTATTTTTGACATTTTGTCCTTAATCTTGGTTCTGGTCTCGATTGCGTTAATTTCTTCCGCCTGTTCCATTGTTATTCCTGTAACTTTGTAAATAAAGTTCGTTGTAAGTCCTGCATTCAGTAATGTAGGCGGATTTCCAACCTCTGACTTAATGGAAAATCCCACATTTCGAATAAAGTTTGTATGTATGTCCTCAATTTGCATAGAAATATCAGTTGTATCAGTAGATGGTGCTTTTATCTTTGTAACTTTTATGCCATTTGCAAACTTAGCAATTTCCTCTAATTCAAAACTTCCGCTATGACTTGCTATTTCTTTTATCAGCTTATTTGCCTGGTTTTCCATCTCTGTTCTATCAACAGATATAATTTTATTAGACTGGATTTCAACACAGATTTGATTATCATGAATCACATAATCAACAACTTCACCTTTTGTTTCTTCTCTCATAATCTTCAGAATCGGATAATATACTTCATCAATTTTTTCAACCTTCTCATTTGCCGCATATACTCTGCCCTGACTAAGAAGCTTCATAAATGCATATAATTCTGACCATTCACCCTTGTTTCCTGACATTCTTCCATCTTTATTTGCCATTCTCTAACACCTTCCTTATCTCTCTTGCTATTGCCTCAATAACATTAACTGTTACACTGTTTCCTAATTGCTTATACAAGTGTGTATCTGCCAATTCAAGTTTAAAATCATCTGGGAATCCCTGTAACCTTGCCCATTCCCTTGGCGTCATCTTTCTTATTCCTTCCCTATTTACTTCTCCCTTTATATGAGTAATTGGAGTAAAATTTGTCAATCGCTTATCAACAATTAAATTTCTTTCTCTTCCCATTCCTCCACACACAATTGCTCCTGCTTTTCCGTCAAGATCTCTTATTTCATAACCAAAGCCATTTCCTCTAGCTTCATGGCGTGCTTTATGTCTTTTAAGTGTTTCAATATATACGGTTGAAAGATAATATTTTACACTTACTTCCTGTTCTTCTATTATATCTCTAATACAAGTATTGGATTTTGTTGGTTCAGGGAAATGAAACTCACTACTATCAATGTTATTTCGAAATGCAACAATATATATTCTTTCTCTATTCTGAGGCACACCAAAATCTTTACTATTCAAAACCTTATCGTATACTGTATAGCCAATCTGTTCAAAAGCCTTTTTTATAACCTTAAAGGTACGTCCGCCGTCATGTATAGTTAATCCTTTAACATTTTCACAAAAAATAACTTTAGGTTTGTGATATTCGCATATTCTGACAACATCCTGAAATAGAGTTCCTCTGCACATTCCCTTATAATCATCATCAAATCCCATACGTTTTCCTGCAAGCGAGAATGCCTGACATGGGAATCCCGCTAGACAAATATCGAAATCAGGGATTTCTTTTTCATCTATTTTTGTTATATCACCGGCAATGTCAAATCTATCATGATAATTCAATTTATATGTTTTCTGTGCATATTCATCCCATTCACTTACAAATACTGTATTTATATTTTCTCCAAATGCTCTATCAAATCCTTTTCTAATTCCACCTATGCCAGCAAATAAGTCTATTGATTTATACATGTGAAATCTCCTCTGTTTCAATATCGTAATCATTATATTTCTGGTCGAATACAGTTTCTTCTATTACCTGTACACACTCATCGGTCTTCTTTATGATATCTTTTCCCCAAAAGCGTATAACAGTCCAACCCAGAAATTGAAGTTGTTTATTTATTTCATCATCGTGCTGTTGATTTTTAGATATTTTATTAATCCAAAAGTCTGCATTATTTCCCTTCTCCAACTGTGGCTTTAAAACTTCCCAGTCTTTACCATGAAAAAATTCACTATCACAAAATATAACTATCTTATATTTTGTAAGAACAATGTCAGGTTTTCCTGGTAATTCTGCATAATTTTTGCGATACCTGTATCCTCGTTTCCACAGTTTCTTTCGAAGTCTTAACTCAATTGAAGTATCCTTCGATTTAATATTTTTCATATTTTTATGACGTTGTTCTTTAGTCAGTCTATCCAATTCACTCACTCCGATTCGTCAGGAACAATTTCCAGTATATCTTCCATATCGCAGCCAAGTGCTACGCATATCTTAAGTAATATATCAGTATTAACGTTTTCGTTTCTTCCCAATTTGGCAATTGATGCATTACTTATCCCAGCCTTTTCTGCAAGATCCTTTTTCAACATATCTCTGTCTATCAATAGTTTCCATAATTTTTTATAACTTATTCTCATGTTTTCCTCCGAAGTCAAAACATACGTTCGTATATATATTACCACGCCTCAGCAGATAAATCAATGGTTATTTTAATTATTTATGAGTTCTCATATTTTATTGTTCGTTTTGCTCATTTTATAAAATTACCTTAGTCTTTCCATCACCTTCCACACACTCTCCATAAACTTCTCCAACAGATTAACCCCATCAATTACAAACTGCTTCATAAACTCATAAGCCTTCTCCAACAACTCCTTTAACGACTTATTCTCCTCCTGAAGTCTCTGGTTCTCATACATAACATCAATAAGTTTCTCCCTTACATCGTCATCACCACCATGTCGGAACATATCATATACATTCTCAGCAATTTTTGTACGCTCTACCAGTTCATTTTCTTTAGAAGTAAGCATTTCCAGCTTATTCTTTTTATCCGTAATCATATCCGCATATTTAGCATACTCATTCTCTGCTGCATCAATGTTATCTCTGACTCTCTCAAGTCTATCCTCATCCGCAGCTATCATATCAATATGCCTGTCATGCTTCTTCTCCTGTGTGGCAATCTGATATGATATACTGGCATTGCTGCTTCTAAGCCTAGTATTTTTCGCCTGTTCTTCATTGTTCTGTTGCTGGATTTCTTCAAGTTTTCTGCTCTCCTGTGCCACCTTATATTCTGTCACAGATAAGTCGTTATTCCGTCCTTTCGACTTCGCCTTTATCTGTTCTCCAAACCAGTCATTAACCTCTTTATTAGCGACCTCCCTTAACTCATCCTGCAGCACTCGTGACAAAACTTCTTTAGTAAATACTTTTCGTTTTGACACCTGCTTGCTAAGCCCCTTTTTATATCCATCTGCCACAGGTACTCCCACTATATGCATATGAGGACTGTCCTCATCAAGATGAACCACTGCATTTGCCACCACAAACCCTGGCAGTCTTTTTATAAACTCGCCCAAAATTATCTCGTACGATAGCTTTATATACGACTTCATATCATCATACTGTTTCCAGAACTCCCTATCGCCTATCTGAATGATTATCTCTACTGCCATATCCTGCTCCTTGCCAGCGACATGTTCAAAATAATCTTCTATCCTGCGGTCTGGTCGTGTCTGTTTTTTATTATATTCTTCTAATGCCTCATCGAATTCTTTGTGGTATACTGTCTTTACATCGTCAATCAGATTTGATGTTCCGTAGACAATAAAAATATTGTCTTTGCTGTAATCTGATGATTTATATTTCCGCAGATTATGCTTTGCAACACCTGCCAGTTTGGATTTCGATGTAATGGCACTTTTCTTATTGCTCACATGAGCTGTATATGAAATATTTCCCATTCGCATCTCCTTATCTGTAATATATTCTTATTCGTAATTTCTGTCGGAGAGATACAGTTATCATCTTGGCTCTGCCATAGATGATAACCCCCTAGCAGTTTCGTCATACTGACAAAACTGCGGGGGCTCTCCGAGGGTTTTAGCATCAGCCTTTTAAACCTCATCTGCACTTAAACACAATCTCATTTATCACAATTTCCTCTTCCATCGCTCTCGCCTGATTCCGCAAATACAGCTGCTCCATAAATGTTTTCTTTTTACCCGTCATATGCTTTTTCAACCAAGTCTCTTCAATATTGTCCAATCGTTCATAAGCTTCTTCGTTTATTGCTTCTGCCTGCTTTTTCAACTGTCCCATTCTTGCCATATGACGATACCCAGAAGGTTTATTTTCTTCCATATACCTAAGCCACATCCGACCATATTTTCCTATATCCGTAAGATTGTATTCCGCTTCATCAACAGATAAAAGAGGATATAAAATGCCATCCACTTCTTTATACTCAACACCAAGTTCTTCAAATAATGTCATAGTAATTGTCCTTTCTTTTCAAGACCGCAACATCGTAAGGTCTATATATTTTGCAACCTTGCAAGCTTCAAGATTGCAAAACCTGACACTTTGCAATGTTGCAATGTTAGATTTTTATGCTCGCAAATTCCAGTACCAGTTATTATTGCAACGCTCAGCCTTTATCTTAAGTTCCTTCTTTGCTGTCTCAAGTGTTCTTTTCGATATTCCTTCCTGTGCTGCAAGTTCTATAATCTCTGTACTTAAAATTTTCTGTGTTCTTTCTGCCTGTTCTCTTAAAAATTGCTTTGCCATCTCAAGTTTACTTGCCTTTGGCACCATACCGCCCAGTACTTCATCAGCAGTAATTTCATAATCACCTAACCAATGAAATCCGTCCTCTGCCAATTCAAACGCTTTTGGATGACCAAATGCTGCAAGATTATTCTTTATCTGTATCATTGCCCTGAGATTACTCTGCCCTTCTATTCTGCCGACAAGCATTACACTCCTTGCCACAGCAAAGAAATCAATGGAACCCATTCCCCTGTAAGCAGCCTTTGCTCCTGAGCCTTTATTCATATGACCGATAAGAACAATGGCACAGCCAGTTCTTTCAGCAATACTTCCCAGCTTCTTCGTCATTTCTCTGGCTTCATTTGCCCGGTTCATATCAGTATCACCGCCAAGATAAGCCTGTATCGGATCAAAGATGCACAATTTCGCATTTTCTCTTTTTATGGCTTCCTCTATCCTGTCATCCGTCATACTAACACTCTTATCAGACTCATCTATGATTGATATTCTGCTACAGTCTGCATTTGCTGCTTCAAGTCTCGGCTTGACTGTATCTGCAAGTCCGTCTTCTGCCGTCTGATATATTACATTTACAGGCTCAGTAATATTCATATTTTCATCTATACATTCTCCCATTGACAGCTTTGCTGCAATATTAAGTATCAGCGTAGATTTCCCATCACCGGGGTCTCCCTGCACTATTGACAGCTTTCCATAAGGGATAAATGGATACCACAACCATTTAATCTGCTGTGATTCAACCTCAGAGAGGTGTATCATTTTTAATTCTGTATTTGTTTCCACTGTCTGCCTCACTTTCGTAAATAATCATTGTCTCAAAAGTGGGCTGCTGTTATACTTTAATTGGTGTTTTGGTAACAGAAGCCCGCTTTTGTTATCTGCCGTGGCTTTCCCGATTGCCGTCAGGAAAGCCACTATTTCTGCCAGAGGTATTTTGCTCCATCCAGCATATCCACAACTGTTTTTATCATAGCAAGATAGTCATGCTGCAATTCTTCAATATCTGTATAAGCTTCACCATCAACCGGTGATTCTTTTTCTTTTATCTGTCCTGTTTCTATGATTTCATCATACATTTTGTGAATATCTGCCTGCATCCTCTCAAGCGTCTGCACAAGCATATATACAGTTTCTTTCTTACCTACAACACAGATTCGACCATAGATACAGCATCTTGTAAAAAATGTTTTCTTCATCATTCCACTTGCCTTGATTCTTGCTTCAATTTCACGCCTTTCATAGTCTGATATGCGAAAACTGATTGTCGGATTCTTATGAACTCCACTCACTGAACATCACCTCTATTCCCTGTACCCGGCACAAATTCTTCATTAAGCTTATCAGCCATCTCAATCTGCTCTGTCGGAAACATATGTGCATAATGAAATGTGATTGTCTGGCTCTCATGCCCGACCCTATTTCCAATGGCTACCGCTGAAAAACCCAGGCGAATAAGTAAAGAAATGTGCGAATGCCTAAGATCATGAATTCTTATTCTCTTTACTCCTGCCGCTTTAGCTCCTCTGCTCATCTCGTGGTGCAGGTATGACTTCGTTATCTGAAATATTCTGTCATCTCTGCCATATCCATACAACATTCCGATAAACTGTCTTAACTCTTCTACCAGAAAATCAGGAATTACAACATCCCTTCTGCTCTTTTCCGTCTTAGGATCTGTGATGATATCCTCACCATTGATATACTGATAAGACTTTGTAATATGAAGTTTCTTATTCTTAAAATCAATATCTGCCGATGTCAGAGCAAGCAGTTCACCTTCCCTTATTCCGCACCAGTAAAGAATCTGGAACGCATAATAAGATATTGGCTTGTCTTTAACAAATTCTATGAACTTGAGATATTCTTCTTTTGTCCAGAAATCCATCTCATCAGCTTTACCTTTACCAATCGTTCCAGCCTTTTTTACAGGATTTTCTCTCAGATTGTAAAAGCGTACCGCATGATTAAATATGGCTGACAGCTCTGACTGCATTGTTTTCAGATAAGTCGGCTTATATGGCTTACCGTCTGCCTGTCTCTTCTTGATCATCTCATTCTGCCATTTGATAATATCCGCAGGACTGATTTCATTCATCTTCTTGTCCTTGAAATATGGAATCAGCTTCTTCTGAAAAATGACATCCTTTGTACGCCACGTGTTAAGCTTTAGCTTAGGCTTTAAATCTTCCTCATACAGCTTGTAAAAGTCCGCAAACCTCATATCCAGATTTGTTGCCTGCTGCAGCAGAAACTTCTGCTCGTATTCCAATGCCTCCTTTCTCGTCCGAAAGCCACGCTTTAGCTTTCTTTTGTTTTTACCTGTCCAATCGTTGTAGTGGAAGGAGACATACCATGTCCCCCTCGCCTCATCCTTGTATGCTGCCATACACTACTCCTTTCCCTTATGCTGTCTTATCACATAAGTCATATACTTTGCTGTCAAGATACTTACGGCTGACTCTGCCAGCTCTGACATAAAAGCCTTTAGAAGATAATTCCCTGTTAGCTTCTCTTATTACTTTGTATGCATGAGATACCGATACATCAAGCATCTCAGCAACCTCTTTTGCTGTGTAATATAACTTCTCCATAGTGCATTCACCTCCTCTCCCCAGCAATTACCGGTATGTATCAAGCACTTGTATTGGCAGCTACTTATATATAACTCGTTGCAACTATTGTATTTTCTTGTCTTAAATTTTAAAAGGGACAAACCCGACCCTTTTTCTCTGATAAGGGTACAATAGCGGTTTTTTACAAACATAGCAGCATCCCTGTCTCTTGATTACATCACTTATTCTAATTCAAAGTATGAATTTGCTAAATATTCTCTCATGGACTTTTTTCGTCAAAACATATTCTCTGACGGACTTTTTTATCTTTAAGTACAATTAATCCATACTTAAACCAATAAAGATGTCTCTACAAACACTGTCGGCGTCATCAGGTAACATTGTGGCAATGCTGGCACATTGTGTGTTAAAAACTTTCTGTGAGATAAATTCTATAACCAACCCACAAATTACGGAAGTGACACCACTGGTGTATTTTCACTAATTTGCACCAGTTTTTGGTGCTTCATATAATTGGGATAATTTTTGAAATAAAAAGAAATGCGATAATAGAAAATACCTATGACACTTCTGTTTAGTACTCATTAATATCTGTGGTACTATCAAAACAGGTATCATATAGGTATCACGATAAAAGAAAAAGCCCCATAAATGGCTTGTTTACGCCATTTATGAAGCTCTGTTTACTATTCAAACTCAATCGTTCCAGGTGGTTTACTAGTCAGATCATAGAATACTCTGTTGACCCCACGCACCTCATTTATAATTCTGCTCATGACTGTCTGGAGAACCTCAAATGGAATTTCTGCGCTCTCTGCTGTCATGAAATCAATTGTGTTGACTGCACGAAGTGCAACCGCATAATCGTAAGTTCTTTCATCACCCATAACACCAACGGAACGCATGTTAGTGAGGGCTGCGAAATACTGGTTTGGCATCCATGCTGGAGCCTTACCGTTAGCTTTCTTGTACTCAGCTACAGCCTTGTCAACCTCTGAACGGTAGATATAGTCAGCATCCTGAACTATACGAACCTTATCAGCTGTTACCTCGCCGATAATCCTGATTCCAAGTCCCGGACCTGGGAATGGCTGACGGAATACAAGATGTTCTGGTATTCCAAGCTCAAGACCAGCCTTACGAACCTCATCTTTGAAAAGGTTGCGGAGTGGCTCAATGATTTCCTTGAAGTCAACGAAATCAGGAAGTCCTCCTACATTGTGGTGAGACTTGATTACGGCTGATTCACCGCCAAGTCCGCTCTCTACAACGTCTGGATATATAGTTCCCTGTGCAAGGAAGTCAACTGCACCAATCTTCTTGGCTTCTTCCTCAAATACACGGATAAACTCTTCCCCAATAATCTTTCTCTTAGCTTCTGGCTCTGTAACGCCTGCAAGCTTAGAGTAATATCTCTCCTGTGCATTAACTCTTATAAAGTTAAGGTCGAACTGTCCTTCTGGTCCAAATACGCTCTCAACTTCATCGCCTTCATCTTTACGGAGAAGACCGTGATCTACGAATACGCATGTAAGCTGCTTTCCAATAGCTCTTGAAAGAAGTCCGGCTGCAACAGATGAATCAACACCACCTGAAAGAGCAAGTAAAACCTTGCCACTGCCAACCTTCTCGCGGATTTCCTTAATTGTATTCTCAACAAATGCATCCATCTTCCATGTTCCGGCACATCCGCATACTCCACGAACAAAGTTGTGAAGCATCTTGGTTCCTTCCTGAGTATGAAGAACCTCTGGGTGGAACTGGATTGCATAAAGATTCTTCTCTGTACACTCTGCTGCTGCAACTGGGCAGTCTGCTGTGTGGGCAACAATCCTGAATCCTGGTGCAATCTGTGAGATGTAATCAAAATGGCTCATCCACACAATAGTTTTCTCTGAGACATCTGAGAATAAAGTGCTGCTCTTATCTACAAATGTTTCTGTCTTTCCATACTCTCTTACTGGTGCCTTCTCAACCTTGCCACCAAGCACATGCTGCATAAGCTGTGCGCCATAGCAAAGACCAAGTACAGGTACACCAAGTTCGAAAAGTTCTTTAGTACATGTTGGCGCGCCATCTTCATAACAGCTGTTAGGACCACCCGTAAGGATAATTCCTTTAGGGTTCATGGCCTTAATCTGCGCCAGGTCTGTCTTGTAAGAATAGATCTCACAATA